>ERZ777011.166-NODE-166-length-106406-cov-54.559675_pt1 | contig 106406 bp, 86 predicted proteins | sample MGYA00374964_ERZ777011 | MGnify/ENA primary metagenome ERZ777011 (study PRJEB29310, sample SAMD00008975) | mouse gut metagenome | study: EMG produced TPA metagenomics assembly of the Metagenome analysis of fecal microbiota from mouse which was promoted... | reverse complement strand
CCCCTCTACCGACAACCGGTTCCATCACAGATGGCAACCGGTTGTCTTTTTTTGTTTATACCCATGCGGTCTTACCTCTTGTATCTACACATGATCCATAATTTAATATCTACATACGCACTAAAAAAGCAACCCGATGACGAATTGCTTTTTCTATATTCATAAATACGTTATAGGTTTATTTCTTCTTACGGATCAGTGTCAATCCATCTCTCACCGGGAGGATAACCACCTCCAATTCCGGCTTTGTTAATATATATGAGTTAAACTTGTCAAGCGCCACCGTTTGAGCGTCATGATTTGCAACAGTGTCTGTAACCTTGCCATCCCAGAGTGTATTGTCAGCTATAATGAACCCACCGGGAACGAGACGTGGCAATGAAAGGTCAATATATTCGATATAACGGCGTTTGTTGGCATCAATGTATATCATATCCCATTGCTCGTCAATCGTCGGAATTATCGCCTCTGCATCTCCTATATGAAGCTTTACTTTGTCTCCTCCTGGGGAACATGAAAATAGTTCCGTTAATTCCTCCTCCATCTCGTCGTCTATCTCAATGGTGTGAACCTCGCCGTCCTCAGCTAAGTTTTCAGCAAGACACAATGCAGAGTAACCTGTATATGTCCCCAATTCAAGCACACGTTTAGGCTTGATCATGGCTGTGAGCATTGACAGGATACGCCCCTGCAGATGTCCTGAGCACATGCGGGGGTATAGGTGGTTGAGATGGGTGCGTCTGTAGAGTCTCGACAGATGCTCCGGCTCTTCCGAGATATGCGACAGTATGTATTCGTCTACCTGACTATCTATTGACATGACCCATTATGAAGGCTTGCGCCGCAAGGAAGTATGAGTTAAGACCAAATCCAGTGATGGTGCCGCGGCACACGGGCGCAATGTATGAAGTGTGACGTATGGCTTCCCGTGAAGCAGTGTTGGATATATGCACCTCTATTACCGGAATCTTTATTCCTGATATAGCATCTGCAATGGCAAGTGATGTATGTGTATATGCACCGGCGTTAAGTATGATGCCGTCACAATCAGCATTATGGAGAAAATCTATTATGTCCCCCTCATGGTTTGACTGTAGATACTCTATCTTTTCACCTTCGAGCATCTCACGCAGCTCTTTGAGGTATGACTCAAATGTCCGTGAACCGTATATTTCAGGCTCGCGTGTGCCGAGAAGATTCAGATTCGGACCGTTTATGATTAGAAGTTTCATAAAATATAGTGATAGATTATAAATTCAATTCATTAAAGCGCTGCTGCGGGCAACATCCATATAGCTATGGTGGAAAGCACCATAAGCGCTATGAGTATCCAGCTTATAGTCGGACGCTGCGGATATGCAAACCAAGCAAGATAGCCGGATAGCAATAGATAGAATGGATAACACCACACGACGGTACGTAGCGAATCGTCATCGGCGGGAACAGTGTCTAATAAAGCCGGTAGAGAGAATATGGGAAGCAGTACTAATATTATCAGTATTGTCATCCATACAGGTGTCTTTTTTTGCATGGCGGATGATGATTATTTTTTCTGTTGTTCGCTGCGGTAAGCTTCCACAGTCCTGTGAATACCTTCTTGCAAGGACACTTGCGGATTGAAGCCGAAGTCCCGTTTGGCATCGGATACGTCACATGACCAGTTGCGCTGAGCCATTATGTTGTATTTGTCCGTATTCAGTGTAGTGGCTTGCATCTTCGCCGCCCCGTATTTTTCAGAGATGCGACAGGCTATATTTAAAGCCCATAGCGGCAATCTTACCGGTATCACGAGTTTGCGTTTAAGCTCTTTCGATACTATTTTGCGAAATTCACTTTGGGTATATGCCCTGTCCTCTGAGACTATGTATTTATGATGCACAGGCGCTTTTTCAAGAGCGTCGAAGATGGCACGAGCCAAATCCTCCACATAGATGAAGGTCAGCATCTGTTTCCTGAATCCCACACCGAAGTCAAAATGAGAGTCAATGCTCTTTATCATCATCAGATAGTCCTGCTCGTGCGGTCCATACACACCGGTAGGACGTAATATGATCCATGGGAATGAAGACGGGAGTGTCTGTAGATAAGTCTCAGCCTTTATCTTTGAAAGCCCGTAGCGGGTGTTGGGCTGTGGAATCATATTTCCTTTCAGAGGCGTGTAATTCTTCTCATCGCCCGGTCCCAAAGCCGAAAGCGATGACATATACACAAATCTTTCAGGCACAATGTCGTTATCAATCAGCGTATCTGTGAAATTACGCAGATAGTTGAAATTTATATGATTGAAATCAAGGAAATTCACACACTTTGTGGCTCCGAGATTGTACACGATATAATCCCAATGATGACCTTTTAGCTGCTCACTGAGCTTCTCGGTATCGTCATAGTCAAGAGTAATAAATTGAAGCCTTTCATCAGTGAGATATCGTCGTGAGGTTGATTCCCGCACTCCACACCATGTCTCGTAGCCGCGTCGTAATGACTCTTCGGCGATAAAACCACCTATGAAGCCTCCGGCTCCTACGATGAGAACTTTTTTCATAATCTTCTAATTTGTTTTGGTTGGCACGGAGGGTTGTCAATCAATAATATCGGAGAAGAGCTTGATATATTTGTGGGCAATCACCGGAGCGCTGAACCTGTCTTCCACTGATTTATGCAGCGACTCGCGTGAAATCTTGGATTTGATAGCCCAAATAATGCCGTTGGCTATATCTTTGGTGTCCTTATAACCTGCTATATAACCGGTCTTCAGATGTTCTACCACATCTTCTCGTCCGTCGCCACCGAATGTAACCGGTAAGGCACCTCCGGCTTGTCCTTCCACCAATGTGCCTCCGAGAGTCTCGTAAAGCGATGTTGACAGCACCACCTTTGCAGTGGAATATAGGTAACGAAGTATCTTGAAATCATTCACCATGCCGAGCCAGCGATGCGACATGCGGAGGTTATCGAGCATTTCCGGATGCTTCATGGATCCGAACAGATATACCGCTGTCTCGCTCGCTATGTCAGGATAGTTGTCGAATATATAGTTAAGAGCCTCTATGGCGTAGTTCAAACCTTTTATAGGGTCGTCAAGCCGTGCCGCTCCGAAGAGTATCATATTCGGTTTGGTGGGTGTCTCTATACTGTATATGAGTTTAGATGGCGATGTATAGAACTGTTCTACCGGAAACGGGTTATGGATAGTCATGACCGCGCAGTTTCTCAGAAGCGACGACTGGCGGGCACGATGTTCGAGCCAGCTGCTCACAGCCACAAATGTGATTGGCACCTCACGGTATAATTTATATTTCTTCTCCCAAATCTTCTTGGAAAGGTCGTTGGGCTTACCTCCACCTGCCAGAAACTGGCAATTACCGCAATTATCCAAGAAGTAACTACATTCATACGAATGATGGCATATACCTGTCATCGCCCACATATCATGCATGGTCCAGATTATCTTTTTACCCATGCGATGGAGCTTGTGTATACCTTTGACCGACAGCAATCCCTGATTAAACCAGTTAAGGCATACTATATCGGCTTCCTTTACCCACGGATGGTGATGTACGTTAAGGGCAAAATCACCTGAGGATATTTTAAACAGGTCATTGTAGTTGAACCCGTTTGCCATGATAAGCTTCAGCCTTTCCATGCAGAAAGCCAAGCCTCTGACAAAGCGGCTGGATATATTAGATATATTCTCTTCCGATGATGTTTTTGTGTATACAACCATACGTGCGTCCACCCCTTCCTTCCTTAACGCCTGCATCAGTCGGAAGGTGACGATGGCTGCACCGCCGAGGGTGTCGCTGTGGTTCACAAGCACCACTTTTTTCCCTCTGAGATTATCGGGCAGATTATTTTTTTGAGGTTGAAGTGTTCCCATTATGTGGTTTTTGTGAGAGTGAATTGAAGTTAATCTGTTTGCCGATGTCTATTATGGACACTGATTTGTATCTCAGACGTGCTTTAAGATATGCTTCAAGCTCATTGCGTTTTGCTGCCGGAAGGGGATTGGTGTACTTGACCAAAGCCACGTTTACCGTGTCGAGAGTGGTAGCTTCGGCTCTGATGTTTCCGAATATTGCCCTTGTAACCGCTATGTCAGTGATTTGCGGGAACAGGACTTTAAGCTCCGGAGCAAGCTGCCCTCCGATGGAGTCATTTATATTTGTAAACGCTATTATGCTCTTTAAAGAGTCAATGGTAACCTGTTTCTGTGCTATTGATGTCTGCGCCATCTCGTAGATGTCACGTGCAGATGTGGCACTTTGTGCGATCGATGATAGGTCGGGGGTATCGCCCTGAATGATATTGAGAGTAGCTCCTTGGAGTCCGTAGAATTTGAGTTGCTGTGACAATGCAAGGCGCAGCGAGTCGGTCGGTAGTATCTTTCCTATAAGAGTGACTGTGATCACTCTCTCGCCGTGGTCCATTGTGGCACTGCTGCTAAGCACTTGTGTTGACGGGAATTTGAATTCCTGTGCCACAAATTGCTCCGCATTTCGGGTGAAATGCGACTGCTTCAGCATGTTGTATGTGAGATAGAGCGACGGAAGCAATGTAAGGATGGATATGGTGTATACAAACTTACGTACCTTACGCGCCCTCTCAGGATTAATGACCGGTATCGGCTTGTAATGCATAAGCTTTACGCCGATGAATGTAGCCAAGGCTATATAAATGGAGTTGATAAGGAACAGATAGAATGCTCCGAGGAAATAATGAGGCTGGAAAGTGGCTATACCGTATCCCACAGTACAAAGGGGGGGCATGAGGGCGGTAGCGATAGCGACACCCGGTATCACATTACCTTTCGATTTGGATCCGATGGCTATTATACCTGCCGCACCACCGAAAAATCCTATAAGTACGTCGTAGATGGTCGGCGATGTGCGCGCAAGGAGCTCACTGTGACCTGCGCTCACAGGCGATACTAAAAAGTAAAGTGTAGATGTGAGCACACTGAATCCCGCTGCCATTATGAGATTCCGTAAAGCCCGTTTTATCAATTCGAAGTCCTGAATGCCTACGCCAAGCCCTATACCGATGATAGGTCCCATCAATGGCGATATGAGCATGGCGCCGATTATCACGGCTGTGGAATTGGTGTTCAGTCCTAATGACGCTATGAATATAGCAATTATAAGAATAAGAATGTTTGTGCCTCTGAATGACACACCTTCCCGTATGGCTTGCTCGGCGTCCTGCTGTGACACTAAGTATTCGGTCAGCGTGAAGTAATTTACCAGATACTTTTTGATAGATGGCATTACTGTATGGATTAAGCGTTGTTTATTTGCTCATATTATAATCCGGCATTGCGATACTGGCTCTTGACTTCATCGACCACGTTGATTATGTAGTCACCCACCTTTTCAAGTGAGCCTACTATATCCATGTAGTATATACCTGCTTGGTATTCGTAATGGTGGTCGTTGATATTCTCCACATTGGCTGTGCGAAGCTGGTTGCGGAGGTTATTGATCTCACGCTCTTTGTTGTAAGAAGTTATGATGTCATTTTCCTCTGCGGTCTCGAAGTCGCGAAGCAGGAGTATCATGTTGGTCATGGCTGATTCTACAGCTATGAACATTGAGTCAATGTTATGGTAAATTTCATCATTGAAATTCACTCGGCTTTCCTGACGGCGTATTAGTATCCTGGCTATGCCGTAGCAGCAGTCGGCGATACTCTCGATTTCGCTGTCGATGCGCAGCATGGCGGCTATACGGTGCTTACCTTCATTAGAAAGACGTCCTTCCGAACAGCGGTTGAGATAGTTGGCTATTTCTATCTCCATGCGGTCTGAAATCTCCTCATATTTCTCAATACGTGAGAACTGGTTGGTAAAGTCGTCCCCCGGTTTGGTATGGACTATGTTTTGAGCCATACCTATCATTCGCTGTACCCGTTGGGCATATACCACCATCTCCTTCTCCGCTTGGGTTATGTTTAGTTCCGATGCGCTCATAAGACCGCCGGATATAAATTTGAGCTGGAATTCCTCGTCCACTTTGTGCTTTGCCGGCACAAGGTATTCAACTATCTTAACATATACATTAGTCAGCCATATCATCAACGATACGTTGATAAGATTGAATATCGTGTGGAATACTGACAATCCGAACGATACGCTGAATTGCATAGCTCCTATTTTTGCGAGGACCGGATGTGCGTTGGGTAAGCTTCCGTCAAACAGACTGTTGTATAGCTGTGGATCGGTGGCTTCAAGCTGGTTGACAAATGAAAATAATTCTGCCGGATTTCCCTGTCCCAGCCATTCCGTGACATGCTCGTTGAGATGAACGAAGGGATAGAACACTATCAATGTCCAGATCATACCGAACATATTGAATAGCAGGTGTCCCATTGCCGTGCGTTTCGCCGCCACGTTACCGCTCATAGATGCGAGCAACGGTGTGATGGTTGTTCCGATATTGCTACCGAGCACCACTGCGCAGGCGAGGTCAAACGAAATCCATCCTTTTGTACACATTATAAGCACTATGGCAAATGTGGCTGCCGACGACTGTATGATAGCGGTTAGTATGATACCCACAAAGAGGAACAATAGCACTGACCCATAACCCATTGATGCGTAATGTTCAAGGAACGCAAACATTTCCGGATTGCTCTGGAGGTCCGGGACATAGTTGCTGATCATGTTAAGACCCATGAACATGAATGCGAAGCCTATGAGGAATTCTCCGATTGACTTCTTTTTGCTCGCTTTCATGAAGAGCAGTGGGACGGCACATGCTATGATAGGCAAAATGAATGCTGAGGTGTCAACTTTGAATCCGAACAGTGCGATAATCCATGCCGTGAATGTCGTACCGACATTGGCTCCGAAAATCACTGCCATTGATTGACCTAAAGTCATCAAACCGGCGTTCACGAAGCTTACCACCATCACTGTCGATGCCGATGAGCTTTGGATAAGAGCCGTGATTAAGATACCGGTAAGCATACCTGTGAGGCGGTTGCGTGTCATTGCCGATAGGATGCTGCGCAGACGGTCGCCGGCAGCTTTTTGCAATCCCTCACTCATCACTTTCATCCCATACAGGAACAAAGCGATGGATCCAAGTAGACAAATAAAGTCTAAGAAGCTATAACTCATAGTTTTAACGTAAAAGGTGCATTGCTAATCATCGCATTGCGCCAATGCAAAGCTTAACAAATGCAAAGATAAGACAATTTTACGAAAAAACTAATCCTATGAAAGAAAATCAGTTCAAAAATAAATAGTTCAGCCGGTTCAAAAAATGAAAAAGAGGATGCGCCAAATATTTTCAATTTGACACATCCTCCATAGTCATTTAATCCGGATAGGCTAAAGGGCTTCCTTTATGGCTGCGATCATGTCGGCATATTCTTGGTCGGTCAGATAGACTTTGCCGGGATTCATCTGGAATGTGCCGCCGTAATCGGGTCCGTCTACATATTTGGGGGCGAGATGGAAATGGAGGTGTGAAAGCTTGTCGCTATATGCTCCGTAGTTGATTTTCTCAGGATGGAACACTTTATCCATCGCACGTGTCACACGTGTGACATCTGCCATAAATGCGTTGCGCTCCTCATCCGAGAGTTCGAACAGGTCATTGACATGATCCTTGTATGCCACCAAGCAGCGACCACGGTATGTTTGTTCCTTAAACAGGAACACTCGTGACACGCTCAGCGGTGCGATTTCTATCATGAGATTATGGAGAGTCTCGTTGTTGGTGCAATACAAGCAGTCTTTGGGATCGCTTTTCATAATAATAACGGTATTATAAGGTGATAAAAATGATTTATTATAGTGCAAATTTAATTAGAATTATCCGAATTCAGTGCGTGCGGTTTCAAAAAAGTTAATACCTTTGCCACGCAGATAAGTCAAGGAGCTATAAATCCGTGACTAAAGAAAATATTTATAGTATAACTGTTTTCAAATTAAAGTTTTAATATCGATGTCAACATACACTGTTGAGGACCCGAGAAAGGTCACTACACGCCGTCTTGCCGAAATGAAGGCTAAGGGCGAAAAAATTGCGATGCTCACGGCATACGATTATTCAATGGCTAAACTCATCGACCAAGCGGGTATGGATGTCATACTTGTGGGCGACTCTGCGTCAAATGTCATGGCTGGCAATGACACAACTCTCCCCATCACCCTTGACCAGATGATATATCATGCCAAAAGTGTTATGAAGGGGGTCAAACGTGCCCTTGTGGTGTGTGATATGCCATTCGGTTCCTATCAGGGCAACTCCATCGAGGCGCTTGCATCGGCTGTGCGCATCATGAAGGAGAGCCATGCTGAGGCTGTGAAGATCGAAGGCGGAGCGGAAGTGCTGGAGTCAATTCAGCGCATACTTTCTGCCGGTATACCTGTCATGGGGCATCTTGGTCTCACACCGCAGTCAATCAATAAGTTCGGCACTTATAATGTTCGTGCTCGCGAGGAGGCTGAGGCTAACAAGTTGATTGAGGATGCAAAACTTCTCGAACAAGCCGGCTGCTTTGCCCTCGTGCTTGAAAAAATCCCCGCCGAACTTGCTACACGTGTGTCAAAAGAGCTGTCAATACCTACAATCGGCATAGGTGCCGGGGGCGGTTGCGACGGTCAGGTGCTCGTGATGCACGACATGCTTGGCATCAACCAAGGTTTCTCTCCACGTTTCCTGCGCCGGTACGCTGACCTCGGCAACGCCATCACCGATGCCGTCGGCTCATACATCACCGACGTCAAAAGCTCCGACTTCCCCAACGAAAAAGAACAGTACTAAAGATGTACACGCTGTTGCAAACCATATCGGATGTAGGGATACTTCCCCGGAACATCCGAATGGAACAGGATGGGAATAAGTCACTTGCTGTCGGACGCTCCATAGAAGCGTCCCTACATCGAGGACAAAAGCCCTAATTTGCAACAACTTCCCATAAAATCAACAGCACCCCAAAAGTTTTAAACAAGACTTCTGGGGTGCTGCTCTTTAATATCCTCAAGACTGCTCTCTAATTTGTCAGTCTCTTCGGTTTAGCCGAAAATGAAGGTCTGGGAGCTTGATTGTGTTGCGGGTTGTTCGGCTGCCATACCCATGGCACCGTTGCGTACCTGCTCTACGATCTTGCGGTCACGCTTATAGGTGGGATATTTTTCAAGAATATCGCAGATTGCGTCATCGTCAAGCTGGTTGGGACCAAGCACGATGGTTGATTGGCGATCCTTGCCACCACCGGTGAGATCCATGAGTTTTGATGCTCCATACTCTTCAGCAATACGTTTGTCGGAAACCTCGGGAGTCTTGGGTTTAGCCGGAGCCGCCTTAGGTTTCTCGCTCTTTGCCTGAGGCGCAGATGCAGTGTTGTTGTCAGCCGCATTTGAACGACCTCCGCCTATCCATATTTTTTTTGCCCCGTTCAGGAACTCTTCTTCCTCCTTGTTGAGAGCATCGTCAAATTCGAATCCGGCTGCAAGTATGGTCATCTTAACCTGATTTCCAAGGGTCTCATCGAAGCCGATACCCCATATCACATCCACATCGGTGTTGATAGTGCTGATGAAGTCATTGATTTCGTGAGTCTCGCTCATGCGGAATTCATCCTCTGCGTTGGGATCGAAGTAGAGGTAGAACAATAGCTTTTTAGAACCGAGTATGTCACGGTTTTTCAACAGCGGTGACTTCAAAGCATCCTGAATGGCAGCTGTGACACGATTTTCGCCTTCGCCATATCCCGATGATATGATTGCCGGACCTCCGTTTCGCAGAGTGGTATCCACATCGTTGAAGTCGAGGTTTATATGTCCCTGACCGGTTATGATATCCGAAATAGAACGCGCGGCAATCGAAAGTGTGTCATCCGCCTTGCCGAACGCATTGAGGAAACTGAGGTCGCCGTATATTTCAGTAAGGCGTTCATTGTTGATGACAAGGAGCGCATCGACATATTTTGACATTTCGTCAACACCCGCAATAGCCTTCTTGATCTTTTTCTGACCCTCGAACAAGAATGGAATTGTGACAATACCTATGGTGAGGAGTCCACGTTCCTTGGCGATACGAGCTACCACAGGCGCAGCACCAGTGCCTGTGCCACCGCCCATACCGGCAGTGATAAACACCATCTTAGTGCCGTCGTCAAACAGTGCGGCTATCTCGTCGGCACTCTGTTCAGCGAAATCATGAGCTTTCTCAGGCACGTTGCCGGCGCCGAGACCGTCGCCGATTTCAAGAATATTTGGCACCACCGAGTGAAGCAATGCTTGCCGGTCGGTGTTGATATTAACAAACGAGACATTGTTAATCCCCTCCCGGTACATGTGATTCACCGCATTGTTACCACCGCCACCGACACCGATGGCCTTTATAATTATCTTTTCGTCGCTCTTTTCAGGCATCTTGTTAAAAGCTGAAGTGTCGTCGATATTCTGACTGTAAGCTTTGTTGAGTTCGTCCATTATAAATAGTGTGTTGTATTCGTTTTTTACGTTAGTTTTACAATTTACTTGTCATCGTCGTCTTCATCATCTTCGATGGGTTCGGTCATCAGTTTTGCCACACGATCCACAAGTCCACCCCATGCTCGTCTAAAGCCGCTCTTCTCTTGCGGGCGGGTTGAAGCGGGTTCATCCTCAACCTCATATTCGATTTTTGGAGCTTGAGGTGTCACTGGTGTGGTTTTAGGAGTGCGTACAGGCTCGGTGGCTGCCGCCGGGGCACTTTGACGTGGCGTTCCGGCTGCTGCGGGGGATGTAGTCGTCTGTTGTGATGTCTGGGTTGTCTGAGTTTGTTGTGCTGTTTGAGTTTTGGTTGTATATATTGTTTGTGGGTCTGCCGGTCTGGGACTTTCTGTGAATACAGGGGCAGGGCGTGTCATGCATTCCACAGGGTTATTTTTGGCTGCTGCCGAGAGGATAGCAATTACATCCACGGCATCAGCGCTCTGTATCCGTCCGTCATTTATGCGTATGCGTGTGGTCGGGGCACCGACACGTACTTTCATACCGGTCATGTTTTCAAGACGCTGGTTGAAACCGTTGAGCTTGGCACCCTTGCCTACTATGATTATACCTCCCGGAAGCTTCTCGGCATTGAAGCCGGCATATTTCAGCTGCTCGTTGATGTTGGCAATTATCTCGCCCGCACGTGCTGCTACATAATTGTTGATTTGTGAATAGTCAGCGGCGGCATTGCTGTAAACCACGTTCTGCTCTGTTGTTGGCAGAGCGTTACCACCCATGATTTTAAGCTCTTCAGCCCGTTCTTCAAGATGGTTGAGGGCTGTGATGTCACGAGTGATATTGCGTGAGCCCATCGGTATGGTGGTAAGATATTCCAACACACCGTTTTTGTAGATAGACACAGCGGTGGTCTCAGCTCCGAAGTCCACGAGCATACATCCGAGACGTTTTTCCTCGGAGAAAAGCACAAGGTCGGCTTCGGCGAGCTGGCGCACAAACACATCCTGCACCTTCAGCTGCAGACGCTCGTTAAGCACATTGTGGAGATTGCGCATCAACTGGTTGCGGCAACTGATAAGGTTCAGGCGGGCAGATATGTGTGAACCCATCATGCCTACCGCACGGGTCGTGGGAGCCTTGTCAACCCGGAACTCCCTCGGTGTCACACATACTACGCTGCGCTCATGCAGCGGTTGGTTCAGAGCGTCGTTAATGATGTCCGATATCATCTCCATGGTGATCTCAGTCTCGGTGGCAAAACGGCGTTCTACCTCGATTGCCTGAGAATTAAGAGAGCGGCCGCCTACCGATACATACACACCGGTGACCTTCCGCTGCGCTTCACGCTGCTCAAGGCGTGAAATCACACTGCGGATGGCATTGGCGGTTTCCACCACATTGCGTATGCATCCGTAGCGCACTCCGTCAGAGAGTTTTTCTTCTTCGACAGATTTTACACTCAAGGCTCCGGCTGTATCAACGGTGCCGACAGCTCCTTTTATTTTTGAGCTCCCTATTTCGAGAGCTACGATATATTTTTCTTCCATGGACGGTAGGATTGGAGGATTATAATTTGCAAGTTATGGTTTCGGAGTGATAATTTGTTTAGGGATCGGTTTTTCGGAGTGAGCTTCGATTCCGGGCATCGTCTGTCCCGGGGCGACATCATCGCCTGCAAGCATTGTCCCGGTATCTACTGCTTCCTCGTCCTCATATTTCATGAATTCCACCGGTGCGGAATGTCGTTTTCGTTTACTTGCCACTAATTGTCCGCGCCATTTGAGGGTCAGGGTGTCATATTTTTCCCAGCCCTGCTTGGGGAGGACTTCCGTATAGAACCGTTTCAGACGGCTGAATTTATCGTCGAAATCTGCCGGTGCTCCGATGTTTATCACATGTTCCTTTATGTTGGGAACAAGGATTATGTCGGACGGCGATTTGACTTTGATCATAGAGATGAATGTGCTCCACACTGAATCGGAGGCTATATAGTCGATCAGCGGGAGAAGTGACTGAGGGGTGAACACCGTGTCAGCCGGGTCGAAATGTCCGGCTATCACCGGCACATCCTTATGGTAACGGGCATTGGTTGAGACACGTTTACCTATCTTGTTGATGTAATATGATTTCCCGTTGTCAAATATTCTCGCCACAGGCACTATCGGCTGAGCTTTTATCTGGATAGTTCCGTCGGTCATACGCACAACCTGCGCATCTTCCACTTTGTCTAAAGCTAAAAGTGTCCGACGGATATCCTGCGTGTTGATGCTTGTGAGCTTCATGCCGGTGGCTTTGTCGGGCAGATCGCCAATCTCATGCGCAAGTTCCTCGGCTGACACGAATTGTCTGTCAGAATCGCTCCCAAGCACAGAGATGTGTATACCACGGCATGTATCGGCATCCGTCTCACCAGCTGAAAGAGTGAGAGCAATCACCAAATACGCCAAAAGCATAACTGAGAATATTATTTTGAGATAATTTTGCATCAAAATTAAAAAATTTCCATTGTAAACATTCCATTGAATAATTATTAACAGTCAAATCTTTGCAGAGCAAATCAGCAAAGCCGATAAGTCAACTGTCAACTGTCCATTGAAAATTGTCAACTGTCCATTGTCAATTGTCCATTGTCAATTGAATAATTTCCGGGATGTAAGTATTAATGTCACCTGCACCCACTGTCAATAGAATGTCAAAGTTACGATTTTTCAGTGTTTCCGCCAATTTTTCTTTGTTAATTACGATTTTATCATCGCATTTAACATCTTTGAAAATAATTTCAGAGGTCACACCGGGAATCGGTTCTTCCCTTGCAGGATATATGTCGAGGAGTATCAGAGTGTCAGCAGCTGAAAGAGCGTCGGCAAACTCGGGAGCAAAATCACGTGTGCGGCTGTAGAGATGAGGCTGGAACGCCACCGTAAGCTTCCTTCCGGGATAAAGAGCCTTCACGGAAGCTATGGAGTTGCGAATTTCCTCCGGATGATGGGCGTAATCATCGATGATTACACGTCCTGTGCCGTTATTCTCTTTTAACCAACACTCGAAACGCCGTTTTGTTCCACGGTATGAGCTTATGGCTTCACGTATCACGTCCGGCTCGAAAGCGTCGGTAAGAGACACAGCCGCTGCGGCAGCAATGGCATTCTCAATGTTAACTTCCACAGGCACACCGAGATTGATGTTGCGTATGGTGCCCCTTGGAGTTATGAGATCGAATGTTATAGTGCCCGGCTGGCGGCGTATATAAGCCGCATGAAAATCTCCTTTGTCACGGGAATATGTGTAGACTCTCACACCTTTTTGGGGGCGAGGTTTAAGTTTCAGCCCTTCGTGTACTATGAGTGCCCCTTCGGGTCGGATAAGTTCAGTGAAGTGAGCGAAACTTTCTAGATATGCTTCCTCTGTACCGTATATATCGAGATGATCGGGGTCGGTAGCAGTGATTACCGCGATGGTCGGAGTCAGGTGGTGGAATGAGCGGTCATACTCGTCTGCCTCAATCACGCTATAGTTTGACGATGGTGTGAGTATGAAGTTGGAGTTATAATTTTTCAATTCGCCGCCGAGAAATGCGTTGCATCCCACCGAACCGCTTTGCAGTATGTGCGCAGCCATTGATGACGTTGTGGTCTTGCCATGTGTGCCGGCGAAGCAGAGTGAACGGGAGTCACGAGTTATGATGCCGAGTGCCTGCGCGCGCTTCATCACCTCAAATCCGTTTTCACGGAAATAACGCAATATCGGCAGATCGGCAGGAACCGCCGGGGTATATATCACCAAAGTGTCTGCCGGATTGCGGAACTCTTCGGGAATCGACTCCGCACTCTCGTTAAATGATATCTTTACACCTTCAGCCACAAGCTCATCGGTCAGTTTGGTGCTTGTGCGGTCATATCCGGCTACATTCTTCCCTTTTGCGAGGAAATAACGTTCGAGGGCTGCCATGCCGATACCTCCGGCTCCCACGAAATATATGTTTGCTATAGTTGATATATCTTGCATAAGTAATGAATGTTAAGAGTGTTATTTTGCGACTATTTCATATACTTTATCTACAATTTTTTCATCAGCCGAGGTGAGAGCCATATCTTTTATGTTGGCTGAAAGGCGATGCCGGCGATCCTCGTCGTTGATAAGCTCGACCAAGGTTGACGGAAGTTGTGCCACGGCATCGACATCGAGAATCATCACCGCTGCGTCACGGGTTGAGAGCGCTTCGGCGTTGTGTCGCTGGTGATCCTCTGCCACGTTAGGTGACGGGATGAGTATCACGGCTTTTCCGAGATTCTGAAGTTCCGATATTGTCCCGGCTCCGGCTCTTGATACCACAAGGTCGGCGGCACGATAGGCGAGGTCCATGCGGGTTATGAAGGTTGTGGCTTTGACGTTGGGATATTCCTTGGCTTTCCCTTGGAACATGTCTGCCCCGTAGCGTCCGGTCTGCCAAAGCAGCTGCACATCTTCTTTGGCAATGGTGTCGAGCGATGCTGCAACGGCTTCGTTTACGGTGCGTGCCCCGAGGCTGCCACCTACCACTAATATAAGCTTCTTTTCAGGGTCAAATCCCAACTCTTTTTTAGCCTCTGCAGGTGTGAGTTTGCATCCTTCGAGATCGGTGCGTACCGGGTTCCCGGTCTTGACAATCGACTCTGCGGGGAAGAAACGCTCCAGCCCGTCGTATGCCACACAGATAGCTTTCGCTTTCTTGGCGAGTAGCTTGTTGGTGACGCCGGGGTATGAGTTCTGCTCTTGCAATAGTGTGGGGATACCATTTTTCTGAGCTTGTTTAAGCACGGGACCACTGGCATATCCTCCCACTCCGATGGCTATGTCGGGTTTGAATTCACGAACTATCTTGCGGGCTTTACGGAGGGATTTCCATAGCTTAATGAGCACTCCGAAGTTGCGCCATAAACGTTTACGGTCAAATCCTGCAACCGGCAGACCTTCAATCTTATATCCGGCAGCGGGAACACGTTCCATCTCCATACGTCCCAATGCTCCCACAAATAGAATCTCGACATCGGGATTTCTTCTCTTTATAGCATTGGCGATAGACAACGCCGGAAATATATGTCCCCCGGTCCCACCCCCGGAAATCAAAACACGAGACAATGGACAGTCGTTCAATTGACAATTGACAGTTGACTTATCGGCTCTGCCGCTTTGCTCTGCAAAGAATTGACAATTATCCATTTGATTCATCGGCTCTGTCGCTTTATGATTTTCTTTTTGTTGCATCTCGATTCTCTTTTGAAGTCTTTACAATTGCATACGGTTTTCGTCGCGGAATTGTTCGGGGAGGGATTCAAGCTCGTCGCGGATTTCTTGTTTCTTGTTACCCTGTCGGGTGGCGGTGCGACTTACTGAAAGCATGATACCGAACGCCAACGCAGTTACCACTATTGAAGTTCCACCTTTGGATATAAGCGGTAGCGGTTGCCCCGAAACAGGGAACACCCCGCTGACGATACCCATGTGGAATAAAGCTTGAAACGCTATCATCACAGCCATACCCATAACCATAAGTGCCGGATATGTGCGGTTGCAATGCGAGGCTATACCTGAAGCTCGTCCCAACAGCCAGAGGTAGAGCATCAGCACCACCAATCCACCTATCAGTCCGAGTTCCTCTATCACGATGGCGAAAATATAGTCGGAGAAAGCGAGCGGAAGGCGTGATGCCTCACGAGAATTACCCGGACCCACACCGTAGATACCGCCGTTCGCCTGAGCCATATACGACAAAATCTCCTGACGGTTTTTGCCGGTTGCCGGTATCTCCCATTTAGGTATTGAATCCGAGCCGTGACGGTCAAGACGTGCCATCCATGTGGCTATTCGTGATTCATGCTTTGCTCCTGAGCCGGTGGCAAGCTCTGTTTGTTGCTCTGCGTCGGCTGGAATCTCCCGTACCTCCGATATATACAGATACCCGATAAACAGTCCGCCGCACACGGCATAAAAGCCGGTGAGAGCGAGGAGATGCAGCAACTTCACGCCACCGATTATCATTATTGAGTAACTTATGGCAAGCAGCAGCAATGTGTTGGTCAACCCCTGCTCTATAAGCAATCCGCTAAGCCCAAGGACTATAAGCCCTGAATAGATGACACCTCGGCTGGTGATGCCGATATCCTTCGGATTTTGGTTCCATGTCATCACCAAAGCTATCATGAGCACTGCGGAAATCTTGACCATCTCGGCAGGGTAGATACCTATACCCAATATTGTGAGTGAGCGCCGGGCACCGTTGACTATATCACCGAAAAACATCACATAAAGCATCATCGCAACTGAAATGGCTGCGAATCCTATAGAGAACGGTATGAAATAGCTGTAATGACGTCGTGAGAAGAACCATACGAGCACAAACCCGCCCAACAACATGGCAAGGTGGCGGAGTATAGGTCCCATAACGCCTATCGACGAGCTTGCCACTTCTCGTGATGAAGCGCTGTAAAGTTCTATGACGGATATTATGCATAGCGCAATAAATATCCCCCATATATGCTTATCGGCTTTCGCCACTGCCTGAGGTTTGGCAGCCGGTATGTTGTTTTCCTCCGTCAGGACGGGGTTGAGTTCTACAGCCATTATTTTAAATTTTTCACAAGTTCTTTAAATTGCTCGCCACGATCCTCGTAACTTTTGAACAGGTCGAAGCTTGCGCAGCAGGGTGAGAGTAACACGGTGTCACCCTCGTTTGATATGCGTCGTGCGGTGTCGATGGCATCCTTTATTGAGTGGGTGTCATAGATCTCTGCCACTTCGCCGCTGAAGAAATCAAGCAGTTTCTGATTGTCCTTACCCATGCAGATGATTGCTTTGACTTTTTCCTTGACAAGTGGGAGTATTTCGTTATAGTCATTACCCTTATCCTTGCCACCGAGTATCAATACGGTGTTGGCAGGCATTGATTCGAGAGCATACCAGCATGAGTTGACATTTGTAGCCTTGGAGTCGTTGATATAGCGCACTCCGTTAACAGTCCCGGCATATTCCAACCGGTGCTCCACACCTTCAAAGTCGCTCAATGCCTCCCGTATCTCGTCCTTGTCTATGTCGAGTATACATGCTGACAGAGCTGCCGCCATGGAGTTATAGAGATTATGCAGTCCGTTGAGCGAAATTTCGGCTCGTGGCATGTTTAGCGATGTCTCGGGGGTGGTGATTACGAGGTCTGACTCATCGTCAACGTATGCCTTCGCACCCTCCTCCTTATGTTCCGCAAATGGGAACAACTGCGCTTCTATGCGTATCTGTTCAAGCTGACGGCGTATCACAGGGTCATCCTGCCAATATATGAATGCGTCTTGCGGTGTCTGGTTGTTGAGGATACGGAACTTGGCGTTGATATAGTTCTGCATCTTGTAGTCGTAACGGTCGAGGTGGTCGGGGGTGATGTTGAGGATTACAGCAATGTTCGCACGGAAGTCATACATGTTCTCCAGCTGGAAGCTCGACAGTTCTATCACATACACGTCATGCTTGTCACGTGCCACCTGCAAAGCCAAGCTCTGCCCGACATTTCCGGCAAGTCCCACGTTGATACCTGCATTCTTTAATATGTGGTAAGTGAGCAGGGTGGTGGTAGTCTTTCCGTTACTACCGGTGATACATACCATCTTCGCATTGGTATAGCGTCCTGCAAATTCGATTTCCGAAATCACGGGTATGCCTTTCTCCATTATGGCTTTGACTACCGGAGTGGTAGGTGCGATGCCCGGACTTTTCACCACTTCATCGGCGGCAAGGATGCGTTCCATGGAGTGTTTCCCTTCCTCCCATTCTATACCTTCGTCGTCAAGCATTTTGATATACTTGGGAGCTATGGTGCCGAAATCGCTGAGGAATACATTCATTCCTTTGACTTTTCCGAGGATTGCAGCGCCTACGCCGCTCTCACCTCCACCTAATATCACGAGATTTTTTGTCATTTTTAGCGGATTTTGAGTGTTACGAATGTGATTACGGCAAGGAATATGCCGATAATCCAGAAGCGGGTCACGATTTTTGATTCAGGAATGGCTCGTAAGGGCACCTGTATCAAGGCTTCGATTCCTGAGTTGCCCGGTTTTTGAAAATGGTGGTGCAGCGGTGTCATCTTAAACACGCGTCTGCCGGCACCGTATTTTTTCTTGGTAAATTTGAAGTATGCCACTTGAAGCATCACTGAGAGATCCTCCACAAAGAAGATTGCGCAAAGGATGGGTATGAGCAATTCCTTGTGGATGAGGATGGCAAACACGGCTATGATACCCCCGATGGTGAGTGAGCCGGTGTCCCCCATGAATACTTGTGCCGGATAGGCGTTATACCACAGGAACCCGATGAGTGCGCCGATGAATGCCGACATGAACACCACTAATTCCGACGACTGCGGTATATACATTATATCTAAATATGTGGAATATATCACATTGCCGCCGAGATATGCCATGATGGCGAGTGCCACGCATATTATTGCTGAGGTTCCCGCACACAGTCCGTCGAGACCGTCGGTAAGATTGGCTCCGTTGCTTGTTGCGGCGACTGCGAGTATCACCACTAATATAAATAGTATCCATCCGCCTGTCTGCGCATTGTCACCCATCCATTGTGTGAGATACGCATAGTCGAAGTTGTTGTTTTTGACAAACGGGATAGTGGTCTGTGTCGATTTTTCGTCCTGCGTCTCCTGAACGGCTACACTCTCCGTGTCAACTGTCATTGACTCACGCACCACCGATACCTGACGCTGGGTTATGTCAGGGCTGAGATACATGGTCAGACCCACCATAAGTCCAAGACCTACCTGACCTATGATTTTGAATTTCCCCTTCATACCCTCCTTGTCATGCTTCTTGACTTTGATATAGTCATCGCAGAATCCGAGAGTGCCGAGCCAGATTGTGGAGATGAGCATCAGCAGCATGTATATATTGCTGAGGTCGCCCACAAGGAGGCATGGGATGATGATGGATATGATTATTATGACGCCACCCATAGTGGGGGTGCCTTTCTTCTGCATCTGTCCTTCAAGTCCGAGGTCACGGATAATCTCACCTACCTGCATCAACTGCAATCTGTCAATGATTTTCCGCCCGAACACCAATGCGATAAACAGCGACAGCAGCAATGCGGCTCCTGAGCGGAAGGTGATGTAGCTCATGAGTCGTGATCCGGGGAAGTTATAATCCTGTAATAAATCAAATAGTGAGTAAAGCACTTTTCTATCGTTATTTTTTCGGTTCTACCTATACGTTCTCTTTAATAATCTCCATTACTACCTCTCGGTCGTCAAAGTGATGTTTCACACCTTTTATCTCTTGGTAGTCCTCATGTCCTTTTCCGGCAATCAGTATCACTGTGCCCGGTTTGGCAAGCGCGCAGGCGGTTTTTATAGCCTGACGGCGGTCGGTGATGTGGAGTGTGCGGGTGCGAGCCTCTGCGTTCAGTCCGGTTTCCATGTCAGCGAGGATATCTTCTGGTTCCTCGAAGCGGGGATTGTCGGATGTCAGTATCACCCGTTCGCTGCGGGCGGCTGCTTCGCGTGCCATGATGGGGCGTTTCCCTTTATCACGGTTGCCGCCGGCTCCGACCACGGTGATTATTTCACCCTCTTTGCCTATCACTTCACGTATGGCGTTAAGCACATTCACCACTGCGTCGGGAGTGTGTGCGTAATCCACTATGGCTGTGAACCCCTTGGGCGAATGGAATGCTTGGAAGCGTCCGGCTACAGGCACGAGCCGTGAGATGTTGCGTAACACCTCTTCTTTTTCCCAGCCGAGAAGTATAGATGCGCCATATACGGCAGTGAGGTTGTAGGCATTGAATTTGCCGGTGAATAATGTCTCCACTTCACATCCGTTGAGCGATAGCAGCGTTCCGTCAAGCCGTTGTTCCACGATTTTACCTCTGAAATCAGCTTCGCTGCGGAGTGAGTAGGTGTATCTCCCGGCAAGAGTGTTCTGGAGCATTACTTCACCCACCTTGTCATCATCGTTGGTGAGTGCGAAGGCTGAGCGTGGAAGCATGTCAAAAAATGATTTCTTTGCCTCCAAATATGCTTCAAAAGTCTTGTGGTAGTCAAGATGGTCGCGTGTGAGATTGGTGAACACACCCCCTACAAAGTGCAGTCCGGCGATGCGGTGCTGGGCGGCTGCATGAGAGCTTACCTCCATCGCCGCATATTCGCATCCAGCTTCCACCATGCGGTGGAGCATTTCGTTGAGCGTAAGCGGGTCGGGGGTAGTGTGGTCGGTAGGATAGGGGGTAGTCTCCACATAATTGCACACTGTGGAGAGCAAACCTGCCTTATGTCCCATTAGACGAGCCATCTCATATATTAATGTGGCAGTTGTGGTCTTGCCGTTTGTGCCGGTCACACCCACCAATTTGAGCTTGCGTGAGGGGTTGTCCCACCACTGTGAAGCGAGGTATCCGAGAGCTATTGCCGAGGATGATACAACTATATAGGTGACCAAAGGTGAAAGTGTCTCCGGAAGGTGTTCACACACTATTGCGGAAGCCCCTTTCTCCTCTGCCATGGGGATGAATTTGTGTCCGTCCACGCTAACACCGGGTACGGCTATGAAAAGTGTGCCCGGCTCCACATTTCGGGAGTCGGAGGTCACATGCGTAATCTCTTTATGGTCATCGCCGACAATCTGTTCTATGTCAAGCGGGGAGAGCAGCTCGTTTAATGTTTTCATATCTCTGATGGGGATAGGTGAGTCGATTTTAATTTCCTAAATTCAATGCTACTTCGGTGCCTGCAGGGGCTTTGGTCCCTGCCGAGGGCGACTGTGACCTCACGAAGCCTGTGCCTGTTATCGACACGTTGTAGCCGGCACGTTCGAGAGCCACGATGGCATCCCTGATACCGTAACCTTTGACATTGGGTATACCTTGCGACACTGCCTCAGGCGATTTAAGCCCTCGCCGAGAGGGAAGCGACAGCTCTGTGCGCAGATTTTCATACCGTTTGTTGCCGGGAGTGGCGTAGAATGTCGGACCGTTGACCTCTGCCGTGGTCTCATTATAGTCTGAGCTGTTCCCGAGCATACCTCGTGAATAAAGCTTCAACGCTATGTTGCGGAGCACCTGACCGGAGGTGGTGGCGGCTCCGAAGAAGTTTTTGGTCGGATGACAGGTCAACACCACGCAGGAGTATTGCGGTTTTTCAGCCGGGAAAAATCCACAGAATGCGAGACGCTTCTTGCCGGTGTTATAAGCACCGTTCTCGATCATGTAGCATGTACCAGTCTTGCCGGCGATTTTAACAGTGTTGTTGCGGAGGAATTTACCAGTGCCATGATCGCCCCACACAACATTGGTGAGCATCTCACGCATTATTTTGGCTGTCTCCTTTGAACATGCTCTGCCGTTTCCGATATGCTTCACGGGGAGTATGGAGTCAATGGTGCCGCGCAATTCCTTCACCAATCTCGGGCGAACAAATTCTCCGTCGTTGGCTATGGCATTGTATATCGCTAACGTGTAGAGCGGCGGTATCTCTGTGGCATAACCGTAGCTCATACGGGAGAGTGCTATTCTGCCGCCACGGTCGTTAGGCACACTGTCGAATCTTGGGGGTACCTCACCGGCTATACCTGTGTGAAGCGGTTCAAGGAATCCGAGCCTTTTGACTCGTGAATAGAATTCTCCGGGCTTGCTGTCATACTCCTTTGTGATGATTCTCGCCATACCGATGTTTGACGATTGCTCTATCACATCGCCTACTCTTATGGCAGATGAATAGTGCGCATCGGTGATGGGACGACCTCCGGCGTATGCCCATCCGTTTCCGGTGGGGAGCATTTCGTCAAGGTTGGTGACTATGCCGTCCTCCACGGCTATCATCATGGAGAGTGTCTTCACCACGGACCCCGGCTCGTAACCCATCACGGCTCGGTTTCGTGCCTCGATGTAACCGGCTCCTCTCGGGTTGCGTTCCAGATTGGAGATGGCTTTTATGTCACCGGTTTTTACATCCATCAGCACGGCTACGCCCCAGTCGGCTCCACATGTGTCAAGGACGTTGTTAAGCTCGTTTTCCACGATGTCCTGCATGTTGATGTCAATGGTGGTGACAATATCGCTTCCGGGTACGGCGGGCACATCTGTCCAATCGGTTATCTTCTTGGTCAGGTTTATCATTTTGCTATACCCGATTTTGCCGTAGAGCAGGGAGTCCAAGGCTTTTTCAAGACCTGAGATGCCATGTATCTCCTTGCTTTCGGTGGTCTCTCCGACACCGCCGATGCTTCGGCGCGCCATATCGCCGTAGGGGTTGAAACGGCGCATATATTTTTCGAATGTCAGTCCGTTGCGGTTGCGGTTTTTTATGCTGAAAAACGGCATTGTCCTCAGAAGCTCCATATCGGCGTGTGAGAGTCCGCTCATCAGTTTGTAGGCTCTCGGACGCTTGTTTTTCTCTTTGTCGAGCGGCTTAAGCAGATGTTTGCGCCATTGCTCGGCGTTCCTCATGGGGAAATTCTTCGCAAGTTCGGCTGCGAGATGTTCTATAGTGTCACGGAGCATCTTTTCATTGAATTTCTCCGCGCGGTAGTCTATACGGGCTGTGTAGAAGTTGAGGTTGGTTGCAAGCACGCTTCCGTCGGCAGCCAGAATGTTGCCTCGGCTCGGGACTATCACCTTTGTCTGCGACAGCCATTCGTGGGCTTTGGCATTCCACTTGTCTGCATCAACGATGGTGGTGTCACACAGCTTGACCACAATCATGGCGGAGAATATGAGAATCACCACCACGATAAATCCGTAGCGGAACAAAATATTGCTGCGATTGTCATTTTTCATTGCTGCTGATGCGTAAGGGGGTGATGAATTGGCTTATTTGGGGATTTTATACGGCGGTTGCGGCTGTACTTTCAGGTTGAGGTGGAGCGAGTCAACCAACTGCTGCATGGAGGTCTCTCGTATTCTGCCCATGAATGCGCTGCGCTCTCGGGCTTTCTCGTTGGTGACTATCTCAAGTTTCCTTTCGAGTGCGGCTATCTTCTCCATGTTGGTCTGGCAGGTGTACTTGGTGGTGATGTATATCATGATTACCAAGATAGTGATTACCACTGGTAGCCAGTGCCGGGCGAAAAAGTCGCTTGAGATCACCTGACCTCTGAACAGCCTTACGATAAACGACTGCCGTTTCTGATGTTTTATGTTGTTATCTTTCTTTGATGCCATGTCGGTGTGATAAGTGGAGAGGTTCGGATTAAAGTTTTACAGCCACTCGCAATTTTGCGCTACGTGAGCGGGGATTGCGGTCTATTTCTTCGTCCGAAGGGACTATCGGGCGATTGTTCAGGGCTTTCATCGGGGCTGATATGCGTCCGAAGAAATCCTGCTCTACCTTTCCGGTGAAATTTCCGGCTTTGATGAAATTTTTCACCAGACGGTCTTCCAAGCTGTGGTAAGTTATGACGGCAAGTCGTCCGCCGGGCTTAAGGACTTTCAATGCTCCCTTCAGAAGTTCTTCCAATGCTCCCATTTCGTCATTGACCTCTATGCGGAGTGCTTGAAACAGCTGTGCAAGCTCTTTCTTCTCCTTGCGGGGGTCTATGTGGGGCTTCACTGTCTCGATTAACTTCCCGATGGTGTCTATGCGTGTACCCTCGTTGCGAGCCTTCATGATAGATCTTGCTATGGCTCGGCTCTGTTTCAGTTCGCCGTAGATGTAGAAAATGTCGGCAAGCTTCTCCTCGGGATACTCGTTGACAATTTCTGCTGCCGAACGTGCTGCCGAGCGGTTCATGCGCATATCGAGTGGTCCGTCAAAGCGGAATGAGAATCCTCGCTCAGTGTCGTCAAAGTGATGGAACGATACTCCGAGGTCGGCAAGCACTCCGTCAACCCCGTCCACGTCATAGTAGCGCATGAAGTTTGTGATAAAGCGGAAGTTGGAGTATACCATGGTGAAGCGGTCATCTTTCATGGCTCGTTTCACCGCATCCTCGTCCTGATCGAAGGAGTAGAGATGTCCCCCTGCAGAAGCGTCGAGATGCTCTATGATGGCTCGGGAATGTCCTCCCCCTCCGTAGGTGGCATCGACGTATATTCCCCCCGGCTGGATGTCAAGGGCTTCAATGCATTCGGGGAGCAATGCCGGGATATGATATACTTCTTCTGACATGGGATAAGTAGTTAGTTGCTGTTTAGTTAATCAGGGTGTAAAATTACAAAAATTTGCAAAACTAAACAGCAAAAAATACCCACTTTTTTTAAGAATTTATTAACATTGGTGTAATGCGCTGAAAAACAGCATAAATGTGATATTTGCAAATGCAAACCGAATGGTGGCTGTGATGACGGTAGAAAATCACACAAACAGCAGTGTTGCAGCCATTACCGCCATACCAGCCACTACGCCTCCCAACGCTATGTGATGGTGCCCGTAGCGTTCGGCTCCCGGGAGCAGTTCGTCAAATGAAATATACACCATAATTCCCGAGACGGCGGCAAGGCAGACGGCGTTGACCGTGGGCGACCACCATGGCAGCAGGAAGGCTATTCCGGCAAGTGCCCCGATCGGTTCAGCAAGCCCTGAAATGAGTGAATACAGGAAGGCTTTCCCCCTCTTTCCGGTGGAATGATATATCGGGACAGAGACGGCTATACCTTCGGGGATGTTGTGTATCGCTATGGCTATGACTATAGGCAGGGCTAAGTCAAGACCTTCGAGTGCTGAAACGAATGTTGCCATACCTTCGGGAAAATTATGGATACCGATGGCGAGCGCAAGCATCATCCCCGTACGTTTCAGGTGATGGTTCCCGGGCGATGAAAGTTCACCCATAGTGTGCATCTCGTGAGGGTTTTCATCCTCCGGCACAAGCTTGTCAATCAGTGCTATAAGCCCAAGTCCGCCGAAGAAGGCTATCAGCGTGACTATCTGTGCCATGCGGTCCGTATATACACCTTCCAATGACTCCATGGCGTGTGGCATAAGTTCCATGAACGACACATATACCATCACCCCTGCCGACAATCCCAATGCGCCTGACAGTATCCTCGTGTCGGTGCGACGAGTGAAAAAAGCCAATAGCGCACCTATGCCGGTACTAAGTCCCGCAAACACCGTCAGCCCCAACGCCAACCATATATTTTCCGATGATAACATACTCTATATTTTTCGAAAATAATAGACTTTATATTTCCGCAGATAGCATACTCTACCAAATGCTATATACCACTAACACCAACATCCCCATCTCCCAAAAAGTTCTACCCATGCAACCGGATGTTGGGAGCAATATCTTTGTAGTACGAATAAAACCAAACATAGTGCATCAATGATTCCATTATGTTTGGCACAGAGGAAATCTGTTCGCTAAATATTATCCTATCAGCAGATTCTGTGTCTCCGTGGTTCTTTAATAGCGTTTCGATTAATTTAAAGGGTGCGTTTATTATGGCAAAATATGCAATCTCGGGAGGTGTAAGATTATTTATGCTTGCGAGATACCATGTCATTCTTATGGCTCGTAGAGTGTTTGTGTTAAGATTAAGAATTGCCGGAGTGTCACTTATGATTATTTTCCCGGTGTCATTAATCACGAAGCAGGTGCCGTTTGCGGCGTAATATAACGTGTGCGTGTGCGCTAAACATATAGGGATGATTTCGGAGTTATGGCGATGATTATTTGCGTCGCAATATGCTTCGCCGGTTCGATTATTTACCTTGCAAGTTACCACAAGATTGGCTAAGGCTGTGTTATGTGGAAAAGCTGTGGTGCTGCTTATTGCTCCCTGGCTTGATGGGGTTGGAAATAACCGTGCGTGGACAACTCTATTTGACAGTTGAGGTGCATATCGGTAATAATTAGCGACATCAGCCTCATTTTTCAAATTTCTTGGGATAACATGCTCCACATCACATTCTTGAGCTGTGATTCTCCTCATGCAATATGCGCATTTGCCGTTTTGTTCTTCCAGTAATAGTAGGAGCCAAGGTTCTGTCAGGCGCACAGGGCTTATCGGTCCTCGATATTTTTTATCGCAGAAATTAGTATATGATGTGTCGCTGCTAACATTCGGGATAAATGTTCCGTCTTGTTGCAAGCAGTCGGTTAGGAATTTTCGATTTACGGAGTTTTCCCGAGGGACATATCGGCTTTTGTCAATAAATTCCATGGATGTCAATCTATTGTTTTCAGTCGTTGAAGTATCTCCGAATCGGTTCCGATAGCATCTTCAAGCTTTTTACGGAGTAGTTGCATCTCCTCTTTCAAACCTATTTTGGCGAAAAGATTATATTGCTCTACGAGGTGCTCCACTATGTTGTTTCGTGAAGGAGAATGCATGAAATTATCGAGAATCGTATTGACATCAAGACTTGATATGTTAGGCAAGGTTATAGCCTCACTATCATTGGGTGATATGGTCATGATTCTGTTTGTGCCGGGCGCATTTTTAAGATTTGAAAGCACTGCGGCTGAATGAGTTGAGAGAATGAATTGTATTTTGGGGAAATGATTGGTAAGGGCGGTTACAACTGTGTTTTCTAACAATGGGTGAAGGTGCAGGTCTATCTCATCTATAATAACGATACCCTCCTGCTGGGAGGTGCTATGATTGGGACCATTTAACAGGAATGCTCTATAGGATAAATCTAACATCATTGAGAAAAGGCGTCGATATCCTGAAGGAAGCTCTTTGAGAGGAGATTCATTATGATTGGCGAACGTGAATATCAATTCATACGTTTCGTTTTTGCTCGGACGGGGGTGTATTGATAGGAGCTTAAAATCGTCATCGTATGAAATCTCATTTGAAAAGGATTTTAGAGAGCTTAATATGAATTGTTGCTCTTTCTCCATCGGTTTGATCAGCTCCAATAAAGCCCCTTTTTCCTCAGGTCTCGAGCTTTTGATATTGTTATCCATTGCGAATAACCTTGTCATTATTGAGCCAAGACGAGTTTCCCATACTGTAGTGCAAGCTCGGTCATTATCCCATTGATAATATGCAAAATTTTTAGGGAGGGATAGGTCATGAACGCTATCTATAACCCATTGTGGGACTTTTACATGCAAATGTGGATAAGAATCAGAATAGTATGCTAAGACCGGTAATGGCGCACCATTGTCAATGGCAGTTATAAATTGCATATATGCATCTGAATATTTGGAATATGCAAGATATTTGGAGGTGGAATGTGAGAACATTGACCAACTGATAGGTCGGTTGTCAAATTCACCCTCTTTAACTTCGATATTTGCGTATGGAGCAATTGTTTTCTCAGCATAATTTCTCCAAAAGTCAGATTGCTCATATCCTTTGACTTTTAAAGTGGGATTTCCTGCTGCAAGTACTGTTATATCTTTATCTTTGGGTGCGGTGAAAACGAAGCTCAAAGCTTTTATTAAGGCATTGATTAAAGCAGATTTACCAGATCCGTTTTTACCGATAATCACGTTTGTTCCGGAATTGAGATTTATTGTGAAATCCCTGAAACAACGAAAATTTGTAATATGTAGAGTATTGAGTTTCATTTTAAAAGTCTGTCAGTCGGACAAAAATACTAAAAATGTTGGAAATCACCGCAAAAAGTTAAAAAAAATCGGGAAGGACATGTCGCATGCTCTTCCCGAGTCGTTAATCACTTAAATCCTTAAGTGTCAATAGTAACATAATTAAATAGTAACTTAATTGTTAACTTGGTCTTATTTTTTATTTTTAGCCATAAGGAGACGGTCAGATGAATCCTATGTCGGCTAAAAAGCTAAGACGGGATATATTTGAACATCACATTAGGTGTTTATAGAGTCATTATTTGCAAACGGTCAATAAATTTAAAATAAGCATAGGTATCTGTTAAATAAATTTTTTGCAAATATACGACCAAAATTACCCCCCCCAATTTTTTAACAAAGATTAACTCTCGCCGGGCTGACTGACATGATTTTGCCTAAATACAATGCTATTTTGCTCAATTCGATTTCGCTTTTTATATTCTCGTCAAATATCCGTATCTTTGTGAATTGAAATTAGATATATGTTATGAAAGAAATAGTATTTGCTACCAACAATCAGCATAAACTCAATGAATTGCGAGCCATAGTCGGTGACCGCTTCCGTATCCTTTCATTGGCTGAGATAGGCTGCCATGACGATATCCCGGAGACAGCCGACACGCTTGAGGGGAACGCCCTTATGAAAGCACGCTATGTGAAGGAGCATTATGGTTATGACTGCTTTGCGGATGATACCGGACTGATGGTCGATGCCCTCGGCGGTGCCCCCGGAGTGTATTCAGCCCGTTATGCCGGTCCGGGGCATGACAGTGTGGCAAATGTAAACCTTCTGCTTAAAAATATGGAGGGGAAGACCGACCGTTCGGCTCGTTTCATCACTGTGATTGCGCTAATCATGGGCGATGAGGAATATACATTTGAGGGACGAGTTGAGGGGCATATTTTGACTGAGCGTCATGGCGAAGCAGGCTTCGGCTATGACCCGATATTTCAACCCGTGGAGAGCGACTGCTCTTTCGCCTGTATGTCATCGGAAGCGAAAAATGCCATTAGCCACAGAGGGAGGGCAACGGCAAAACTTGTAAAAAAGTTGACTGAGTGAATATACGGAACAACATAAATATACCGGGTAATCTGCTGCCGGGATGGCGCTCCCTGCGTGACATGGTGGCGGCTATGTGTGTGCGTGGCTGGATTGTGGCACTACTATTTTTAGTGCCTGTCTTTGCTTACGGGCAAATGGCACCCGGCAATTGGCAGCTCTTCCCGGTATTCTCGGATGTCACTCAAATTATTGAATCACCCCATGACGTGTATTACGTCAGCGGTGGATGTTTATACCGATATGATAAAGATAATGAGGAAACACGGATATACAACGGTGCCGGTGACCTCAGCGATTTCGGGATAAGCGATATCTATTACAACTATTCAAAAAATTACCTCCTCGTAGCCTATACAAACTCCAATATCGACATCTTGTACCCGGACGGGGAACGGATAAACCTTCCTGATATTAAAGTGGCGCAGCTTGATCATGCCAAGGGTATCAATGATGTGAAATTTTGTGGTGACGAGATATATGTGGCGACCGAATTTGGTGTAGTGGTATTCAGTGACACACGCCATGAGGTGAAGCAGTCGGGGAGATATGGCAAAAATGTTGTTTCAATTGCTCTGACCGATGGTGATGTGGTGATAGCGACTGACGACAATACACTTTATACTGCGCCAAAAGGTGAACGCCTTAATAGTTTTGATCTCTTTACCAAGGAGGGGAAATATCCCGGAACTATCAGTGAACTACATATCCTTGACCCCGCCGGAACATTGCTCGCCCTTGAGTCCGGACATCTGAATCTGATTAAAATACCGTCAGGCTCAGCTACCCCGGAGTCCTCTGCAATAGGAAATTATTCAAAGGTCAGCAATCTCATACCTACCCCTGAGGGGATATATTTCCGCAACGCAGATAAGCTATATTTTATTAATAACAAGGGAGATATTACAGATGTCTGCTCTATCCACGAACCTTTGCGAGACTCCCGCCTCGCCACTCTGCGTGGAGCATCCTCTATATGGGCGGCTTCTGAGGAAGGCGTGGGAGAATATAAAGTGGAGGGGGCGAATCTCTCTGTACTGCACGACCGCTACCTTCCATCCGGCGCAACATCTTTTGGAAATATATGCAAAATATCCCCTTTGCCGGGTGATGTGTCGGGCTTCTATATATGTAATCTTGGCATGAACCAGCTTCACCCCGTAGGGCTTAATGAAGGGTATGGCGTAAAACTACATGCTGATATTGTGACCCCCGAAGATGTCACTGCGCTCGACCTCCGTACCCGTGACGGCAAGGAGATAGAGAACCCGACATTTGTCATCGGCGATCCGGAGGACAGTTCGGTGATCTATGTCGGTTCGGCTTCCGGTACCGGGGTGGTAGTGACCCGTGACGGCGTGGAGACAGGTAGATTCTCAATGGCGAACGCTCCGATGCATACCAACCGTCCGTCATCCGCATATATTGACTCGGAAGGTAACTTCTGGCTTGCCGAGTTCACTGCCGACACATCCTTACCTGCGATGTCAATACTCCCCGCATCCCGTCGCCTTGAGGATCCCGCAAAACTTACTGTCGCTGACTGGGTGCAGCCCGATCTTGGAAGGTATCTACTGTCAAAGGATGTGCGCATGGTGGTGTGTGAAAGCAGCAATACTTGTGTGCTGTTTGACTCACAATACCGAGGCGGTATCATCGGCTATAATTACGGAAAGCGTGTTGAAGATGTCTCGGATGACAGCTACGTGATACATAATCCGTTGTATGATACCGACGGCAAGTCTTTCACTCCCGATTTCTTCTATTGCGGTGTTGAGGACAAGCGGGGAAGGGTATGGATAGGCACTTCCGCCGGTGTGGCTGAAATTTCCCGCCCCGCCGAACTGACTGACCCGGCTATGAGGGTTCGCCATCTTAAAGTGCCGAGAAATGACGGCTCAAATCTTGCCGACTATCTCCTTGGCAGTGAGGATGTGTATGCTATCGCCGTCGATAACTCAAACCGGAAATGGCTCGGCACGAAAAATTCAGGGCTTTATCTTGTGAGCGAGAATGGCGATGCTATAATAAGCCATTACACCGTTGATAATTCCCTTCTGCCATCAAACACTATCACGGCACTATATGCCGACCCGAATTCAAATTCGATATATGTGGGCACCCTTTCCGGGCTTTTAGAATTTTCATCTGACTCATCCCCTGCCAAACCCGATTATTCCGAAGTTTACGCATACCCTAACCCCGTAACCCCTGAATACACCGGATTTGTGACCATCACCGGTCTTATGGACGGCTCATTAGTGAAGATTGTTGATGCGTCAATGCGACTTGTGGCGCAACTCTATTCCGAAGGCGGGATGGCACAATGGGATCTCTCCTCGCTGTCAGGCGGCAGAGCCAAAAGCGGTGTGTATTATGTGCTTGCTTCCACTCGCCCCGATATGCCCGAAGCCGGAGAGGTGGTCACGAAAATTCTTATTGTGAATTAAAATTGTTTAAAAAACTTAGATAAGGCGTTTTCTGTTCATACTTATAGAAATTTTTTATAAATTTGATATGAAAAAATAACCTGATAACATATATGGAAAATCTTAAATATAGCGATGACAATGACCGCAGTTACGGCGCAGCCGGTATGGCTATAGGATTGGTGGTTTACGATGGCGAGGATATGCTTGCATCGATTACTCTCGACGGCGATCCTAACGACATGGTTAGCATGTCGCCCGATTTTTATTTTGCCGGCAATCCGGGCGTTTCGGCAAAGACTGCGTGGAATCAGATTCTGAAAAACTACAATCTCGGCATTGCGATGGTCATGTCTAACCTTCTCTGCCGTAATCTTGTCATGAAGCGCACAGGCTTGTCGGATGATCTTCGTGACACTCTCCATTCGCTTGCCGTTGAGGAGGGCCATACATCCTGCTCTTTGGACGATGATGAGATAGACCGTCTGTTTGATAAGAATCTCAACTACCTAACCCGTGTGTTCTCTCACCACGGTGTGCAGTCGGTAGCGCACGATTTCGCCTCCACTCTTCTGTCACGCCGTTCTCTCTCCCGTCTTGATGTCATAGAGCAACTTGCATCGTTGAGGATGCTTTAAAAAATCGCATTGAGGGTTTTTGCCCCTCTGTGCGTATTTGCTATTATGCAATCGATAATATAATGATAGACCAACCAATTCATTTCTCTCCATACCTCAAATCGGTAATCTGGGGTGGAGACAGAATCGCATCTTATAAAGGTATTGCGACCGATCAGCAACAGATAGGTGAAAGCTGGGAGCTTTCAGCCGTCCCCGGACATGTCTCAGTGGTAGACTGCGGTCCGCTTAAAGGTAAGAGCCTGACTGAGCTTATCGACGAGTACGGGGCTGAGCTTGTCGGCAAACCTAACTATGAGAAATATGGCAATAGATTCCCTTTATTGGTGAAACTTATAGATGCCCGTGCCGACCTTTCGGTGCAGGTGCATCCCAATGACGAACTGGCTCAGAAACGCCACCATTGCCCCGGAAAGACCGAGATGTGGCACGTCATTGAGACCATTCCAGACGCTCGTATATATGCCGGACTTAAGGAACAGATCACCCCTGATGAATATGAGAGCCGTGTGGCTGACAATACCATCATGGATGTGATTGCTGCATACGATTCGGCTCCCGGCGACACATTCTTTCTCCCGGCAGGGCGTATTCATGCGATAGGTGCCGGAAACCTGCTTGCCGAAATTCAGCAAACAAGCGATATCACTTACCGCATATACGATTATGACCGCCGTGACAAGGATGGCAATCCTCGTGAACTCCACACCGAACAGGCTCGTGACGCCATAGACTATACTGTCTATCCGACCTATAAGAGTAACCCGGTGGGCGATGACCTCGCTAACTGTAAATATTTCGATGTTAGGAAGATGAATCTTTCCTCCGAAGCCCGGAAAGTGAGCCACGACAGAGATTCATTCACCATTATAATGTGTCTCCACGGCAACGCAGAGGTGACATATAACATCCCCTCCGCATCATCAGCCGTCACTGAGTCGCAATTTGGCACAATCAAAATGGCGCAGGGAGAAACCCTCCTTTTCCCGGCAACCATGACCGATATCCGCGCCACCGGTACCGGCGAAATAATCACAGTCCAGAGCTAAAGTAGGGATGCTCCCACGGAGCATCCGATAGCCGACAGCCAAGGTCCCGTTTTGCGACAGCTTTTATTTTATCAACTCCTCCGCAGTCAGATTCAATATAGGGTGTCGCCATTCCGGGGCAAGCTGCGCCATCGGCTTCAACACAAACTCCCGCAGATGCATCCGTGGATGTGGCAACGTCAGTTCAGGAGTATCCATCACCATATCATCTATCGCTATAATGTCGATGTCGATTTTCCGGTCGATATAATTCCCCTCGGAGTCCCTGTGCGGCGACGCATCTATACCACGCTCGACGGCGGCAATTTTATGCAATGTCTGCAAGCACTGCTCCTCCCCCCAGTCGCCATTGTCAACAGTGACCGCAACCCCTATATTTAAAAATCTGTACTCCGATTCAAACCCCCAAGGCTCGGTCTCTATGTAATCCGACCGGCGAACTCTCGCCCCGGGGTATATCTCAGATACGGCGGCGACCGCCTGCTCGATCAGAGCATGGCGGTCGCCGTTGTTTGAACCTATGTTTAGGAATATTGTAGGCATTAGAGCGACTTCTTCACTTCAACCTCCTCGTATCCTTCTATGACATCATGTTCCTGAATGTCATTGTATCCGGCGATTGACAGACCGCAGTCGTAGCCTGAGGTTACCTCCTTGACATCATCCTTCATACGCTTAAGCGAACCAAGCTCGCCTGTGTAGCGTACGATGCCGTCACGTATCAAGCGCACTTTGCAGCCGCGTTTGAGCTTGCCTTCACGCACGATAGCTCCGGCGATGGTGCCGACCTTTGAGATATGGAATGTCTGAAGCACTTCCGCAGTACCGATAATCTCCTCCTTGATTTCCGGAGCGAGCATACCCTCCATCGCATCCTTGACCTCCTCGATGGCTTGGTAGATGACTGAGTAGAGGCGTATTTCAACGCCGTCATGCTCTGCCGCACGTCGTGCTGCCTGAGAAGGACGCACTTGGAAACCGATGATGATAGCGTCTGATGCTGCTGCGAGTGTGACATCGCTCTCTGAAATGGCTCCCACAGCCTTGTGGAGGACATTGATTTTGACCTCTTCGGTCGAAAGCTTGATGAGTGAGTCGGAAAGAGCCTCGATAGAACCGTCAACGTCACCTTTGACGATGATGTTAAGCTCGTGGAAGTTGCCGATGGCACGGCGGCGTCCGATCTCTTCAAGAGTGGTACGCTTGGCTGTGCGCAGACCGAGTTCTCGTTGCAGCTGTTCACGCTTGGTGGCGATTTCACGGGCTTCCTGTTCAGTCTCCATCACGTTGAATGTGTCGCCTGCGGTAGGAGCGCCGTTAAGACCGAGTATGAGTGTCGGCTCTGCCGGACCTGCTTCGGTGATACGCTGGTTACGTTCGTTGAACATAGCCTTAACCTTTCCGAAATGAGTTCCGGCGAGGATAGTGTCGCCCACACGCAGTGTTCCGTTCTGCACGAGCACTGTTGCCACATAACCGCGACCCTTGTCAAGTGATGACTCTATGATTGAACCGGTTGCACGGCGGTTGGGATTGGCTTTGAGGTCGAGGAGTTCGGCTTCGAGAAGCACTTTCTCCATAAGCTCGTCAACGCCGATACCCTTCTTGGCTGAAATGTCCTGCGACTGGTATTTACCGCCCCATTCTTCCACAAGGTAGTTCATCTGGGCGAGTTCTTCCTTGATCTTGTCGGGGTTGGCGGCAGGTTTATCTATCTTGTTGATGGCAAACACGATAGGCACGCCGGCTGCGGAAGCGTGGTTGATAGCTTCCACGGTCTGCGGCATGACATTATCGTCGGCTGCCACTATGATGATACAGAGGTCGGTCACCTTGGCTCCACGGGCACGCATCGCGGTAAATGCTTCGTGACCCGGTGTGTCAAGGAATGTGATATGGCGGCCGTCCGAGAGCTTCACATTGTAAGCACCGATGTGCTGTGTGATACCTCCGGCTTCACCGGCTATCACGTTTGCGTTACGTATGTAGTCGAGGAGCGATGTCTTACCGTGGTCAACGTGTCCCATCACAGTCACGATAGGCGGACGTGTCACAAGTTCGTCATCTGAATCCTCTTCCTGATGTATGGCTTCCACCACTTCTGCCGAAACATATTCGGTCTTGAATCCGAATTCGTCAGCAACGATATTGATAGTTTCGGCGTCAAGACGCTGGTTTATCGACACCATAACGCCAAGGTTCATACATGTGGCAATGACATTGTTGATGGGTACATCCATCATCACTGCGAGGTCATTGGCAGTCACAAACTCGGTAAGCTTGAGTACCTTGCTTTCAGCTGCTGCTTCGGCTGCAGCTTCATTTGCACGGCTGGCGAATGCTTCACGCTTCTCCTTGCGCCATTTAGCGCCCTTCTTCTGACCTTTGTCCTTGCTGGTCAGACGTGCAAGGGTCTCGCGTACCTGTTTCTGTACATCTTCCTCGTTAACCTCGGTGTGGAGCGGACGTTTGTTGCGTTCTTTGTTGCGGCCGCCACGTTCGCTGCGGCGATTGCCGCCTCCGTTATTGCCACCTCCGCCATGGTTTTCATTACCTTGGTTGAGGGTCTTTTCGATGTCAATCTTTTCCTTACCCCCTATGCGGCGGCGTTTCTTGCGGTCACCTCCGGCACCGTTGGCTGCCTGTGCGGCACGGTCCTTAGCTATGCGCTCGTTACGGCGTTCCTCCTTGCTCTTTTTCTTCGGACGGGTTGACTGGTTGAGAGCCGAAAGGTCAATACGTCCCACCACCTTCGGGGCTGTAACTGTAGCATCGCTATTATAGCGGAACACTTCATCCTCTGCCTTGGCTGTCTCAGCGGGAGCGGGTTTCTGAACGGGTTTCTCCGCCGGCTTTTGGGCGGCAGGGCGGTTCTGCTGTTTCTGTGCTGGTTGCCCCTGTTTGGTTTCGGGTTTCTGTTGTTTCACGTTTGTATTTGTCACTGCGTTGTTTACCTGTTTTGCCGCTTCTTTCTTCTGGGTAGCGGCAGGAGCGGGCGCAGCCTCCTGTTTGGGCTTGGGCTGTTCAGTTTCCTGCTTGGGTGTCTGAGCCTGTGCGGGCTGCTTGGGAGCTTCCTGCTTTTTAGGTTCAGCGGCAGGTGCCTGTGCCTTTTCCTGAGCGGGCGCAGGTGTGGGAGCCGGAGCTTTCACTTCAGGTTTTTCGGCAGGCTGACTCTTCTCCTCCGCTTTAGGAGTCGGTTTGGGAGCGGGTGCCGGTTTCTCCTGAGGCTTTGTTTCGGCTTTAGGTTCCTGTTCCGCCTTAGGCTTTTGTACTATGGGATTATTATGATTGTCGAGTTCAATTCGCCCTATCACACGAGGTCCTGTGGTGGCTGGCTGGTGTGCTGTGGGCTCTTCCGGTTTCTCCTTCGCTGGTGCGGGAGCCGGTGCGGGATTCTCGCCCTTTCCTTTGTTGTTGCCATTGCGTATCTTCGCTATGCGGTCCTTGTCGGGTTGGAACGCATCAACCAAAATGGCGTATGAAGCATCATCCAGTCGAGTGTTGGGGCTGGTGGCGTCAATGGTTATACCCTTCTTTTGCAACTGTTCGACCACGGTTGAGATCGACACGTTGAATTCTTTTGCAGCTTGACTTATTTTTATTCTCGGCATTATAGGGAGTTTGGTTATTTTCTTAATTATTATTGAGTCGGGTTCGTCCTGTCGGGTCGGGTTCGTCCTGTCGGTCCGAATTGCCGTTTAGCCCTGTCTTATTCTTCCTCGAACTCGGCTTTGAGGATGCGGATCACATTGTCCACTGTGTCCTCTTCAAGGTCGGCGCGGTCGATAAGCTCCTGACGCGGGGTGTTGAGCACATTCTTCGCTGTGATGCAACCCATATCCTTGAGGGCGTCGATGACCCATGCGTCGATTTCATCCTTGAATTCATCCAAGTAGATATCTTCGTCAACCTGTTCGGGGGTGTCACGGTAAACGTCGATGGTGTAGCCTGTGAGCATTGAGGCTAGCTTTATGTTGAGGCCACCCTTACCGATAGCGAGCGACACCTCTTCGGGGTGAAGGAATACCTCGGCTTTCTTCTCCTCCTCGTCAAGATGGATGGTCGAGATTTTCGCCGGGCTGAGGGCACGCTGTATGAAGAGCGAGGGGTTGGCTGTGTAGTTGATCACATCGATATTCTCGTTGCGAAGCTCACGGACGATACCATGGATACGTGAACCCTTCACGCCGACACATGCGCCTACCGGGTCAATGCGTTCATCGAAGCTCTCCACTGCTATCTTGGCACGTTCGCCCGGGATGCGGGCTACGGCACGGATATTGATGAGCCCATCATGGATTTCAGGCACTTCACGTTCGAACAGGCGGCGGAGGAATGTGTCGTTCGTACGTGACACTGTGATCTTCGGGTTGTTGTTCTTGTTGTCAACGTTGGCTATCACTGCGAGCACTGTCTCACCCTTGCGGAAGAAGTCGCCGGGGATCGATTCGCTCTTCGGGAGAAGCAGCTCGTTCTTTTCGTCGTCGAGCAGGAGGGTTTCGCGTGACCATGTTTGATATACTTCGCCTGACACGAGTTCACCTTCCATCTCTTTGAACTTGGAGTAGATTGCCTCTTTCTGAAGGTCGAGGATCTTTGACTGGAGTGTCTGGCGGAGGTTAAGGATGGCACGGCGACCGAAGTCTGCAAAGAAGATTTCCTTGGTGTGTTCCTCGCCTATCTCAACATCGGGGTCATCATCGGCGCGGGCGTCACTGAGCGCTATTTCGAGGTTAGGGTTGGTGACCTGTCCGTCCTGAACCACTTCAAGGTTCTGGAATATCTGCACGTCACCTTTGTCGGGGTTCATGATCACGTCAAGGTTCTCGTCTGTGCCAAACATCTTTGCAAGCACGTTTCGGAACGATTCCTCTAACACGCTGATCATTGTTGCCTTGTCTATATTCTTAAGCTCTTTAAACTCAGCAAAACGCTCCACCATATTAGGAGCTTCTTCTTTTCTTGCCATATCTGGATTCTTTTAGAAAAACGGCATCGCTTAGGAGGCAATGCCATGGGTAGATTATTTTTTGAAATCTATTTTATTTAAAATCTATGAGGTAATTTACTTTTTTTGCTTCGGCGAACGGTATCACCATAGGCTCTTTGACCATTACGGGGCGTTTAGCTCCCGGTTCTTTGACTTTGCGCTCCACTTCTACTGTGAATGTGTCGTCGCCAAGTTCTGTCAGTGTCCCTTTAAGCTTTTTCCCGTCAGTAGTGAGGACTTCCACTTCATTGCCGAGATTTTTTTCATACTGACCTCTCACTTTAAACGGGGCGGTCAGTGATGCGGAGCCTACTTCAAGGCTGTAATCTTCATCGTCGCGGTCAAGGGCTTCGTTAAGCTTGCGGTTTACCTCGGCGCAGAAGTCAAGATCGATACCCGTGAGGCTGTCAAGCTCTACCACGATGTCGTTGGCGGCTGATACGGTTATATCCACCACAAAGGCATCCGTGTGGGCTATCGCTTCCTCCACGAGATTGGTTATGATTTGCTTATCTATCATTGAGTGATTTTATTGTCGTTGCTGATTTGTAATGTCGATACCTTTTAACGCTTTGTTTTAACAAGACGGTTTTATTACGACAAAAAGAATGGAGGAAGCTTGATGGCCTCCTCCGTGACTTTCGACTGCAAATTTAGCAAAAATAATGTGAATGTGCAACTTATACATTATATTAATATAAATTGAACATAATTATTTAACAATAATTAATACTTACAACCCATCCACAATTGACAATGGACAATTGACAATGGACAATTGACAATTCTCAATCCTCAATTCTTTGCCAATAAAACCAGCAAGCCGATAAGTCCCTTCTCCCTCGTTCCATGTCCATTCTCAATTTCAATTGTCCATTGTCAACTGTCAATTGAAAAAATTGTCAATTGTCAACTGTCAATTGTCAATTGAAAAAATTGCTAATTGTCTTCGTATGTTACTGGAAGCACTCGACTGATGCTATGGTCAAGTGAGATAAGGGTTTCCGTGCCGGTAACGCCGGGTATCATCTGTATTTTATCGTTAAGCAGCTCCATGAGATGCTCGTTGTCACGGGCAAACAGTTTGATAAGCATGGAGTAAGGACCGGTAGTGTAATGACACTCCACCACTTCCGGAATTTTTTCAAGTTCGGGTACAACCTCCCTATACATAGCGCCGCGTTCGAGGTTCACACCTATGAATGTGCAGGTACGGTAGCCGAGTACTTTAGGGTCAACATTATATCCTGAACCGGTGATCACATTAAGATCAATCATGCGTTGGATGCGCTGATGGATAGCCGCACGTGAAACTCCGCAGTCCTGTGCGACATCCTTCGATGCAATCCTCGCGTTTCTCATAACTATTTCGAGAATTTTTCGGTCTAAATTGTCGATTTTTTCCATTGTGGAAAGTATAATTTTGGCTCCGGATGGGGCGCGATTTAATACCCGGAGATTGTTACTGTGATATATTTGTGGCAAATATATAGATTTTTTTGGTTTTTTAATCATTTTGCTAAGAAAACTACCATTTTTTGCTTAAATAATATGAATTTTACATGCAAAGTGACTTTTTCGCACTCTTTCGGCTTTTGGCGTTATTAACTTTGCGGTATAATTATTGAACTGATTTAAATCTATATGAATATGGAAACACACATTTGCCGTAATCTTCGTCCTTACGATTTTAACGATGTCCTCTTTCAGGTGGGACGCTCTCATTATGATGCTACAGTTTATAGTGATGTTCACACGGGCTATAACCGTCTGTTTAATGCGATGGATTGTCTGATGCTCCCCGGAAACAGTTTTGTAAAGAAAAACGGGATTCTCTATAAATTCATCTCAAGTAATAACACTATCCATGTGGCGTGGAACGATTCATGCTACGTGTTGGATCGCTATCCTGTTCCTCCTATGGGTATAGTGGCTTCGGGCGACGATATATTTGTTCTGCTGTCTGAGGGGTATGCGCCGAGAAAATATACCTTTACACCTCTTCGCAAGAGATATGAATGGGTCAAAGCCGATGATATTTCTGACTTCCCCGTCCCTTATTCCCTAAAACGTGTCGATACCGACCTCTATTCCTCCGCCATCCCGGCTATCTCACTTAAAGGTGATTACACTTCTCGCTCCGGCAAACTCACAGTGACTGATGCTTCGACTCTCGGCAAGGCTATGGGTGAAGCTTATTGTGCGCTTTCCGATAAGGCTATGACGGCACGGGCGTACATCCAGCCGGTGATAGCCCGCTATCGGGTAAGGGGCAAATTGGGCGATATCCTTTATACATCTGCGCCGGTGCTAATCACTCCCGATGAACCGCTGCAAGCTTCCGAGGTGGTGTTTACACTTTCAGGGGATAGTTTCAACCGTACATCCGAAACGGTGTTGACCGCTAAGGGTTTTAAACTTGAACTGTCACCTCTTGCGCCTATGGAGGATGTCAACGGCTGGAACAAAATCATATCTTCGGTTGAGATTTTTGTGTCACCTCAGTTCCATTCTTATATTCCGGGCGTTGCTCCGGCTCATTCGTTCGGCATGTTCACCTCTGCGTCAGGTGCATTGACGGTCAATCTTCCGGGTGTTGACCCTTCCCCGTTAGTGGCTCAGAAGGGTTCCCGTTTGGAAACTCGTGTCGCTTCGGCGCTGTCACGTATAGATGAGGTGTTACACCCTTATGAGTCGGAACGACCCGATACTCTCACCGAAATCAGCAACCTGCGCAAACTCTTGTCCGATTCCCTGCATGAAGTCGGGGCGGATTCCCGTATCCTTGCCGACTTCATACCTCCGCACGGCTTTTCGGCTGAATGTGCCGCCTCAGGGGGCGATGTCATAATGTGGGGAAATCTTCAGGCAAGGCGTTTTGACGGCTATTCGGTTGCGGAGATTGCTGCGAAGATCGATATTACGTCCGGTGCTGTACCGGCTGCAAGTATTGTCCGCTTTTCCGATGGATCGTCGGTGGTAAACTCGTCTATCCTGTCCCATCCACCTCTCTCTTTCTCCCCGTTGATAGTATACCCTCACCGTGATGCCTGTGAGGTGGAGATACGTGTGGGTGCCCGCTCGGTCAAATTGCCGCTTTCCCCAGCTCCGGGCGGCGAGTGGAGCTACTATCTGTCTCCGTCATGCCTCCCTGTGGCTTTCGACACCGATACGGAAGGGTTTGTAGTTCCGGCGGCTTCTCCGCCAACCATACGCCATCCCGACCTTATCGCTGTGTCACGGGCTGATGACCCGATGAGGTTGTGTGCCGTTGCCCGCTGCGGCGGTAAGGTGAACGCCCTCACACCTACGGCTTTGCCTGTAAGCTCATGGGATTTCGCACGAGCCAATTTCTATGCTTTCACCGAGGGTGGGATAAATGCCGTGACGGTCAACTCCCGCCGTGACTCCCTGTCGGCTGCCCGTATTGACTCCCGATGCGTTGAGTCGGCTGAAGCGGTCGCTTTGACCCCTGAGGGGGTGATGGCGATGGCTTCCGGTGACCTTGTGCGCATAAACAGTAACCGTGTCAGGACGCTTATACCCTCGCTGGGCGCTGATAGGGTGGGGTGGTCATCTCCGTTCGGCGAATTGTGGTGTGTCACCGATGGCGACCCGGTTATCCAAGTGGTTAATGCCGATGGCAAGCAGCTGTTCACTCGCGATGACATTTCCGTGGCTCATATCCACACATCCCCTTATGGGCTGTTTGGTAAATCTGCTGATGGTGAGCTGGTTGAGCTGTCATGGGAATCACCGGCTGAATCCACGGTGAGATATAAGGTTAGGCTCCCTGTCAAACCGTCGAAACGGCGATTGCTCCGTCTTGTCCTGCCGGTTTTTGCCGACAATGCGTCAGGAAAAGTGGTGGTGAGTGCCGATTTCGGGGATGCTTCGTCACACCCGCTTGCTACCCTTGATATTCAAGGCTCGCTCGCCCATCCTCTTGTCGCCACTATCCCCACGCCGGCACGTCCGTTTTACGCCATAGATGTCACCCTCACCGGTACAGATATCTCGCTCTCCGCTCCATCTCTAACACCTTTCACCCCTTGAAATAACTATAACCTTATATCACTATGAACAACTCAGCTCCCCCGGAGAATCTTGTGTCTCTGAATACCGAACTGAAAGCCGCAATCCGCCTTTCAGCTGAATATGACCCGCTCGACCCTAAGCGTATCCCTGAGGCTATGACCCGTGACCCGCGCTATCTTGTGGCGACTTCCGAGCATGACATGGCTGTCCTGAGATTCAAATATGATTTTGAATACTGGGCTTACCGCTGTGTGGTGATTACCGACAAGTTGACCGGGCAGGATATACCTTTCAAGCTTAACCGCCCTCAGCGTCGCCTTGTGGCTGAGCTTGAACGGCAGCGTCTCGCCTCGCAGCCGCTCCGTCTCATCATGCTTAAGGCGCGCCAATGGGGCGGATCCACCCTCGTTCAGGTATATTTTGCTTGGATACAGATTATCCATCGCCGTAACTGGAATTCGCTGATATGTGCGCATGTGAAGGACACCGCGGCGACGATTAGAGGTATGTACACCAAGATTCTTGAACGCTATCCCGAAGAGTTTTGGGAGGAAGAAACTCCCCCGTCTTTCCGTCCTTTTGAGCGGATGACCAACACCCGTTTCATCCCCGGGCGAGGATGCAAGGTGACCATCTGCTCAAGCGAGAATCAGGAATCGGCTCGTGGCATCGATTGTGCGCTCGCTCATCTTAGCGAAGTGGCTTTCTGGAAGGATTCCACGCTTCACAATCCCGCTGATCTGCTTCGTTCCGTGGCTTCGGGTATAGCCCGCAAACCGCTGTCGTTCATCGCGATGGAAAGCACCGCAAACGGGGTCGGTAATTTCTTCCATCGTGAATGGCTCCGTGCCGTGAGCGACAAGAGCGATAAGATACCTTTCTTCGTGCCGTGGTATGAGATTGACATATACACCGAGGAGGTTGATGACCCTATTGCGCTTTGGATGTCGCTTGATGACTATGAGCGTGACTTGTGGTATACCTATGGCTGCACGCTGGAAGCTATAAACTGGTATCATAATAAACGGCAGGAGTTTCCCGACCATCGCTCCATGATGGCTGAATTTCCTACCACGGCTGACGAGGCTTTCACTTCGTCAAGCTCCAATGTGTTTGCTTCGGTCGATGTCGAACGTTTGCGCAAAGGTGTGCGTGAACCGCTTGCGTGTGGCGAGGTGGTCGGTTCGTCCAAAGGTGATGTGGCTGACCTGTCGTCGCCGAGATTCATTCCCTCTCCCGACGGCTATGCCAAGATATGGGAATTTCCGAAGCCTGACAAGAGATATATCGCCTCGGTTGACATTGGCGGTCGTTCACGAGGGGCTGATTTCTCGGTCATAGCTGTGCTCTCATGCGGTGCCGGGTCTGAACCTCCTGAGGTGGTGGCGCAATGGCGGGGACATATCGACCATGATCTTCTCGCTTGGAAGGCCGCTGCCATGGGGCGATATTACAACAATGCTCTTCTTGTGGTGGAGAGCAATACGTGGGAAACCTCTTCCGAAGGGCATGGGGCGTACATCCTCGACACTCTTTCAACGAGTTACCCAAATCTTTATCGCCGTGAGAGGTCGGCGCAGGATTCTGCAGGTCAGAGTCTTGCCCCCGGATTTCATACCAATACCCGCACGAAACCTGCTGTCATATCCAATCTCATAGCTTTGGTGCGTGAGGGTGGTTATGTAGAGCGTGACAGTGAGGCATGTGATGAACTGCTGCAGTACGAACTTCGGGCTGACGGCTCGTATGGCGCACGGCGCGGTTGTCACGATGACATACTTATGACACGTGCTATTGCGCTGTATGTTAACCTTTCAGGCAGCACACCGCCTGCTCCCTATCGCATGAAGCCCGGCGAGTTGGAACGGTTGCTGTCTATCGGCGGATGGCGATAATCCCTCCTGAGAAGGGTATAAAAAACACCGTATTCCAACGGTGACCGGTCATCAGTCGCTTTGGAATACGGCGTTTATATAAGTTTCGACGTTGGTTATTGCAAATCGGTTACTTATTTAGAGGCGGAAATAGAATCCTTACGGAACTGCTTGAGAAGCTTTTCGAGTTCGAGAGATGCTTTGCGGGCACGTGCGCCGGCAGCCTTGTTACCGTTTTCTACTTGAGCTTGTGCGTCCTTTGCGAATGCTTCATAGCTTGAAGCAATTTGTTCTACGAGAGTTTTCATTGTTTGTTGGGGGTTAATAATATAATTGATTTTTTAGCGTACTCTATACTTTATATGTTTTCACGAATGCAGTTACGAAAAAATACTATCCTTCTTTAAAGGCAAATGTGAAATGTGGAAAAGTTTGTGTGCAAATATACACAGAATAATTTGATATTTCCAAGAATTTTTATAAAAAATATTTGATTAACACGTTAATTTATATCGAATTCTATCGATACACCTATATTTATTATATTATGGTCGTTTATTTGCTATAGTATGGTTGTTATTCAATAAGATGATTGCCACTGTGCGGCTCTGTCTATGGCTCTGTCTGTAGGCTCTTTGTTGATATTCCGTCAAAAAATGCCTAACTTTGGCGTCGCTTTCATTTTCGGTATAATTTCAGTATAATTTCTGGCTGATTTATCATGATTAACTATTCGCGATTTTCCCTTGACAACGGTCTGAGAGTCATTCATAATTATGACCCCTCCACCGCAATGGTTGCTGTCAATCTATTATATAATGTCGGTTCCCGTGACGAGGATCCGTCAATGACCGGTATTGCCCATCTTTTTGAGCACCTGATGTTTGCCGGCTCGGCTAATATCCCCGATTTCGATGCGGAGATGGAGCGTGCCGGAGGGGTTAACAATGCATGGACCTCTAACGATTTCACAAATTTCTATGACGTTGCACCCATGCAGAATCTTGAGACGCTTCTATGGCTCGAAAGCGACCGTATGCTTGCGCTCTCGTTCTCCGACAAAGCTCTTGAAATTCAGCGTAATGTGGTGATTGAGGAATTCAAACAGACTCATCTTAACCGTCCCTACGGCGATATGTCGCACTATCTCCGTGCGCTCATCTACAAGTCGCATCCCTACCGTTATCCAGCCATCGGCAAGGAGATTTCGCATATAGAGAAGGTTACGGAGCAGGATATACGTGATTTTTTCTATAGCCACTATGCGCCTAACAATGCCGTGCTGTCGATATGCGGTAATGTAACCCTCGACGATGCCCGCAGGCTTGTGGATAAATGGTTTGGAGATATTCCAAGCCGTGAGATAGCTGCAAGACGTTACAAGCCCGAACCACCCATCACTGCCCCGCGCCGTCTTGAAGTGAGAGGTAAAGTGCCTTACCCCGTGATAGTTATAGCTTTCCCGATGCCGGGATATGGCGAGAAGGGATATATCGAGTGCGATCTTCTCACCGACATTCTCGCCTCAGGACATTCCTCAAGGCTCTATCGCCGGTTGGTAATGGATTCCGAACTGTTTTCTGCTGCCGATTCATCTATAATCGGAAGTGAAGAACCGGGATTTCTGATGCTTAAGGGAACGCTCAACGACAACTCGGATGACACTATCCGCAAAGCCGAAGAGATGCTCCTCGCCCAAGCCCTCGAACTCACCACCCTCACAACTACCTCTCCAATCTCCCTTTATGAAACCCAGCGAGCAATAAACCGCTTCACCAGCGACTTCACATTCTCAAACGTCAACTACCTCTCCCGAGCCCAATCCCTTGCCCTCGCCGAAATGCACGGTGAAGATATAAACTCCATCGTCCCCGCATACGCAGCAATGACCCCCGAACGCCTCACAGCCACCGCCACCCGCATCATCAACCCCTCCCGCTCTTGCACCCTCATCTACCGCCCCGAGTAATCCCATAGTATGCAATCATATAGGCGGAAAAGTTTAGTTTGAGCTAAACTTTTCCGCCTGTTTCCTTGTTTTGTAAGTTGAAACATGCTATCTTTGCACTTGAATTAATCTCTCTGGCATGAATGACCAAATAGGAAATTACCCGGTATGAACTTGTGAATAACGGGATATACCACTTTAAAAAATTGACTATCGATGGCAGATGCCACATACAGGAATTTTATGATTCCATAAAGGATAATCCGAAGTTGCTTGACAAATTCGATGCCATCATTAGTTATATGGATAATATGAGTCCACAGATTCGATATCCCGATACCAAGTTCAAGCACATAAATGATGTTGGTCGATCTGATGTATTTGAATTCAAGAAGAAACCCCTACGTGTTTATGTGGTTAAGCAAGAGCCTGATATCTATGTAGTGCTTGGAGGCATGAAAACTGACCAAAAGCCTGATATAAAATGGCTGAAAAAAGCACTTAAAGATTTTAAAACAAACAAATCAAACAATGAGTAGAGAAAGAATCCTGAAATCACCGGCATATTGGATAGCGAAAGTTCAACTTGCTTTATTTAATTGCGCCCAGTCATTTATGGAACGCAATGGAATGAACCGTACCCAGCTTGCCGCCCATCTTGGTGTGAGTAAAGGGTATGTATCACAACTCCTAAATGGAGAGTTTGATTATAAGCTATCCAGCTTGATAAAGCTCGCTTTGTCATTCGGATATGTGCCCTCCATAGAATTTCGCCCTGTGTCCGAGGTTGTAGAATCTGACAAGATTTCAAGTTGCAGCGTGACTTTCACGCCAAATTCTTCCAAGTGTGTTACCACTATTCCATACATTCCTTCAGGAATGAAGAAATCAAACACTGTCTCATTTGACACTTCAATGTTCTTGATTGAAGACGGCAATAATGACGTTAAAAAGACTGCGTAATGATGAGGTTTAGAATGGCACGTATCAATATTGACCAGTTCGCAATATTGACCGATATAGTACCTAATGGCTCCTTAGAGGTGAATGTGACGCTATCGTTGAAGTATTCGATGGATGTTCGACGGATAGCGACAAGTATGTCATTTGTCTTTGGCGAAGAGTCCGAAAGGATATTAATGCTGGAATTAACTTGTGAGTTTGAAATCCATGAAGAGGACTGGCTCGCCGCCATCGACGGTTCAAAACTTGTGATCCCCAAAGTCATGTTGGAGCATTTTGCCGTGCAGACAGTCGGCACTGCAAGAGGAATCCTGCATTGTAAGACGGAAGGTTCCCAATTCAATGGGATTATCCTACCTCCTGTCAACGTGACGGAACTCGTCACGGAGGATATGATTCTTCCAATTGAGTAGGAACTGCGACAGAGCCGCTATTCTTCTGGTTGTTTTTCTTTTTCGGCGGTGTCGAATTTTTCGTAGGCTTCGACTATGCGCTGGACGAGGGCGTGGCGGACAATATCTTTTTTGCCAAATTCCACTTTCCCGATACCCGGCACATCCTTGAGCACACGCAATGCCTGTATGAGTCCTGATGTTACAGAGCGTGGGAGGTCGATCTGCGTGGCATCGCCGGTGATTATCATCTTGGCGTTCATGCCAAGTCGGGTAAGGAACATCTTGATCTGATGCACGGTAGTGTTCTGCGCCTCGTCAAGCACAATGACCGCATCGTTGAGGGTGCGTCCTCGCATGAATGCGAGCGGAGCTATCTGTATCACATTAGTCTCCATGTATTCTTTGAGCTTGACGGGTGGAATCATATCCTCCAATGCGTCATAGAGCGGCTGAAGATACGGGTCGATCTTGTCCTTCATATCGCCGGGGAGGAAGCCGAGCTTTTCGCCGGCCTCCACAGCCGGGCGTGAAAGTATGATCTTACGAACCTCACGGTTCTTAAGAGCCTTCACTGCCATGGCGATTGCCACGTAGGTCTTACCGGTACCTGCGGGACCGAGGGCGAATGTGAGGTCATTCTCGTTGAACGCCTTGACAAGCAGCGACTGATTAGTGTTGCGAGGTCCGATAGGCTTCCCGTTCACGCCATAGATTATCACGTCGTCACGTTTCGGCTCCGTGGGCGACTTCCCTTTCACTATGTCGAGTATGACATCCTCGGTGAGCTTGTTGTACTTGATGCAATACTCTTCGAGTTCCTTTATCTTCTTTTCAAATTCCGCAGTCTCGGCATCGTCACCTATGACCTTTATCACCGAACCTCGGGCAGCCATGCGCAATTTCGGGAAAAGATTGCGGATGAGATGCATATTAGAATTGTTGACTCCATAGAAGCTTACCGGATCCACGGAATCGATGATTACGATGCGTTCTATCATATTATCAAGATGGTTTTAAGAACATCCTTTAATTAAAGGGTGTCGGGTGGAGGTGGTGTTTTTTTATGAATCGGGATAGTGTAGATCAACGAGAAATTTCCGGTGATGGAAGAGGATCGCTTGCCGTAGCCGGGGAGATACATCGGCTGTCCGTTCGGATTGGTCGTCTCGTGGAGTATGGAGTGGTAGACGATATGCCATCCAAGCGAGAATTGTTTCACAATCTTGACTTTCAGCCCGAAGGTCACTTCGAGGTATCCTGCGGTATGTTTCTGGTCAGTGAGCGAGAAGTGTGACGGGTCGCCCCAGTAGCCTTCATCTACAGTCACATCCTCCAAACTCCATTTATAAGTGGTGAAGCCGTAGCGCAACCCCATCTGCAGTTTGTAGTCAGGGTTGGAGTTGTAGAGGAAATTATATGACGCTCCTATTTTGAAATATGGAGCTATCGGGGTCTTGAAAGTGTAATTTTTACCTGCCGGAGTGTCATTGCAGTTGCCGAGACCGAGGGCGAAATATGGGAAATAGCGGTTGTGCAGGCTCACTTCGCCCCAAAAATCGCCGAGTCCGTATTTCTGCCCGAAGGCACGCATGGCGACATCCCAGAAATTGAATCCCACTATAGCCTCATGGAGCAGGGGATATTCCATCTTCGGGGGAGCCTTCAGCAGAGTGGAATCCACATACTCGCTACCGCTGACGGTATCCACGAGGATGATGTTGCCGTTGGCATCGCTTTTTTCGACAAGGCGTGAACGGTCAAATTCCTCCTTTTTCTCTTTTTTCGGAGTAGTGCCCGGATCGAGTGGTACCACAGGAGTCACACGGCGTTGCGCTGAGAGGTCGAGCGCAACCGCAAGCATCAGGGCTATTATGGGGAGCAACCTAAGTGCTCCGTGATGAATAAACTGTTTCATTTGCCGAGCTGTTAATCCGTGATGTCCGATAAATTTCTTCCGGTACCTTCATCGGGATTTTGTCCCTCGTCCGGGTCGTTAGTGGCAGTTCTGAAGAATATCTGAATGGTCTCCCGGTCGATGTTGGTGATCAGCGAGTCGGTCATAGCCACAGAGTCAATGATGTGGCGGGTATAGTCAAACCGAGTCACCTTATAATGATACATCGCACCGCACTCTTCCGAAGCGAAGTAGGGTATCGCATCATAGTCGAATGTGATGGTATCGTAAATTTCCGGGAAGTTGAGACTCTTTTGCCTGTACTGGAAGCAGAACGATGTCGTAGGTTTGGTGCTCCTGAACGGAAGGTAGAGCTGCGACACACGGGCGCCGGGCGAAAGAAGCAGGGAATCGTTTGGAGCCCCGACACCCTCCACGGCAATGGAGTCAGGTGTGATTTTTTCTCCGGTAGACATGGAGTAGAATCCTGCGAGCGGCAGGGAGTTCTGATTGTCGGTGCAACCGGTAGCGCTGCAGCTTACCATCAGATGCAACGCCGTCACCACACAGATGATATAAAATAAATATCTCTTCAAATTCAAAATCAGTGTATATTTTATAGCCTTATATATAGCGGCTGTTAAACCGCTTATACTTTTTTAACAGATATTAGAGCTGATGGGTTTGCCGGGGCGTTAAAATTTACCCCATTTCACAATTTCGTCAAGCGATTTACGCTTCTTCGCAGGTATTTCCAGCCCCTCGGCAGGATAACCGATAGGTATGATGGCTATAGGCTCGACATCAGCCGGGAGATTGAATGCCTTGGAAATCACCTTGGGGTCAAAGTTGCACACCCAGCATGTGGCAAGCTCCATCGCTGTGGCTGCAAGGCATATATGCTCGATGGCGATAGAGAGGTCAACATCGGTATGATCCTTTCCGTCGAAACTTCTGTGCCATGCCTGAGTGTGGAGACCGCAGGCGATGATGAATTCCGGGGCGGTTCTTATCCACTCACGGTCGTAGCTTTCGAATATGGCGTTGCGCAGCTCGTCGCTGTCGGCGATGAGGAACATCCAAGGCTGCTTGTTGCAGGCGGAGGGTGCGAGACGCGCCACATCCATCACTGCGAGAAGTGTGTCACGGTCAACGGGACGGGATGAGTAAGCACGGCATGAAAAACGATCGCGGGAGAGTTCGTATAGTTGAGGATAAGCGTTTGATTGCATTTTAAACAGCTGTCTAAATAGTTTATTCGTTATCAGAGATAGTCTCTTTGATTTCGTAATGATTTCGTGAGGGTGAATTGCGCACTATCAGCTCACCGATGAAACCGGTGAGGAAGAGCATAGTGCCGAGCACCATTGTGGTGAGGGCGAGGAAGAAGTAAGGGGAGTCGGTCACGAGGATATATGGGTCTCCGTTATACATGTGGTACAGTTTGCCGAAACCTACCACCATCACAGCGATGAAGCCGATGATGAACATCAACGAGCCTAACAGACCGAAAAAGTGCATCGGTTTTGCCCCGAATTTTCCTGTGAACCAGAGTGTGGCAAGGTCAAGATAGCCGTTGACGAAACGGTCGAGACCGAATTTCGTAGTGCCATATTTGCGAGCCTGATGATGCACCTCCTTCTCGCCGATGCGGGTAAATCCGGCATTTTTGGCGAGGTAGGGTATGTAGCGGTGCATGTCGCCGTATACTTCGATATGCTTAACCACGTCAAGGCGGTAAGCCTTCAGTCCGCAGTTGAAGTCATGCAGATTCTTGATGCCGCTGACCTTGCGTGCGGTGGCGTTGAAAAGCTTGGTCGGGATTGTCTTCGACAGCGGGTCATAGCGTTTGCGCTTCCAGCCTGACACGAGGTCGTAGCCGTCGCGCATTATCATTCTGTATAGTTCGGGTATCTCGTCTGGGGAGTCCTGCAGGTCAGCGTCCATGGTGATGACCACATCGCCGGTAGCGGCTTTGAAGCCGGTGTTGAGCGCCGGTGACTTGCCGTAGTTGCGGCGGAATGAGATGCCTCGCATCGCCGGATACTGCTTATGGAGCTTGTGAATCACTTCCCATGAATTATCGGTGGAACCGTCGTCAACGAATATGGCTTCGTAAGAGAAGTCATGCTCCTTCATCACACGGTCAATCCATGCGGCGAGTTCGGGAAGCGACTCAGCTTCATTGTATAATGGGATTACGACTGAAATGTCCATTTTGTCAGGTCGTGTAATATATTGATGAATCGTTTTTATTTATCGAGAAATCTTTTAAGCGCGGCGCGGCGTCGGATGGTGAAATATGCGCTCAGGATCATGGATAGAATCGAGCCGCTGACTATCGCCGCCATGATCAGCTCGGTGACTATGGCTATGGGCGAGGGGATGAAGTTGGCTTCTATCATCTTGTCGGCTAAATCGGCAAATTCCTCCAGTGTCGGGTTGCCCGATTGCGCCCCTGTCTCGGCGAGTGTGCGTAGCTGGCTAATCACATAGTCGGGTTCTATCCATTTGAGATATATCACCAGAAAAGCGCCTGAGATAAGGATGCCGCAGACGAAAATCACCACACCCTGCATCCACAGCATGGGGAAAGTGGCAAATTCCTTAAGGGCGGCGTTGAACCGTCGCATGAATAAGAAAATCACCACAGGGACACACGCCGCCATTACGATTGTGACGAACGATAATTCCGGTATGCGGGTGGTGAGAAGTGATGCGAGAAACATAGCCGAGAGGTATATTCCGAATATAAAACCGTCGTCGGCACCGCGTCGATATGGTGAGGGTATCATATATTTGTGATAATGAGATGCAAAGTTATACAATTTTTGGCAGTTAATCAAGAAAGTTGTAACTTTGTAGTGATGAAATCATTTAATCTATATTTTATCCTGCGCTTTGCGCTTATGGCGCTGGTGGCGATTCCGCTTGGCGGATGTGTGCCGACCTTCACGCTTAACGGTACAGCGATAGACTATTCGGTGTACAAGACCATCTACGTGTCGCAATTCCCGATACGTGCCTCATTGGTGTATCCTCCCTTGCAGCAGACATTTGAAAATGAGCTGCTTGACTATATATCACGTAACACCCGACTGAGCACCGTTGACGGCGCTGCCGACATACAGATGGAGGGTGAAATCACCGGCTACAGCCTTTCGCCTCAGGCGGTGACTGAGAACGCATACGCATCCAAAACCCGTCTGACCATACAGGTGCGTGTGAGATATACCGACAACAAAAAAGAGGATAAGGATATAGACCAGACATTCAGCGCCTACCGAGACTTCGACAGCAGTGAGATGCTCACAGATGTGCAGGACCAGCTGTGTCAGGAGATCTCAGAGGAGCTTGTGAACTTGATATTCAACGCCACGCTCGGCGACTGGTAACCGAGGGGGCGGACGGAATAAAGAATGTGCCATGAAAGAGGATTTGCAAAAATTCATAGATATGCTTCGCGACCCGTCGGCTCCGGTGGATGCCGATATGGTGTGTCGTATCTGTGACACATATCCGTTTTTCACTCTTCCGGCGGTAGCGTTGCTCCGCCGAGGTGGAAATGCCCTCGACCCCGGCGTGAGGAGCTCGATGATGGAACGGATAGCCCTTAACGCACCTGACGCAGAAGCGCTTTTCATGCTTACCGACCGTGACAGGGACTCATGGTTTCACTTCTATCCCGATGAAACGCCCAAGGAGGTCACGACCGATGACGCAATAGCGACATTCCTTGAGACATACGGGCACTCCACACCGCAGGAGGACAAACTGCTGGAACGCCTGATATTCAATCCCACTCCCGACTACTCCACCATGCTTGCCAAGGAGGAAGAGGAGAGCCTACCGCCGGAAGTGGATCCTACGGACAATTCGCAGGATGCCCTTATCAACGCATTTATCCTCAAATCAAAGACTGAGGGGCAGCACCGCCTGCCTGAACTTGCCGATGCGGAAAGTCAGGAGGATGAGCTTCCGAAAGTAGAGGTCAAGCGTCCCGAGCCGCCCACCGAGATGTCGCCCGAAGACCATCCGAAAGAGGTGACGGAGCGTCAGGATGACTCCTCGCTGCGTGAAAGTCTCGCAAAAATATACATAAAACAGCATCGTTACGACAAAGCATTTGAAATTATTCACAGTTTGAGTTTGAATAATCCAAAAAAAAGTGTTTACTTTGCAGACCAATTGCGGTTTTTGCGTAAATTGATGCTAAACAGCAAGTATAGTAAATAAACAAAATAAACATTTTCAATAAATTATGTACGTTGTATTGATAATCCTGACACTCATCTGCGCAGTGCTCTTGATTTGCGTGGTGCTTGTTCAGAAATCCAAAGGCGGAGGCCTTTCATCATCATTTGCCGGTTCTAATCAGATTATGGGTGTTCGCCGCACCAACAGTTTCATCGAAAAGCTCACATGGGCTCTTGCCGGTGCTATCTGCTTGCTCGCCATACTTTCCACATTCTGTATGCCGAAAGCTATCAATGCCAACTCTTCACGAGTAAACGCACCCGCCGCTACCGAACAGACTGTTCCCGGTGACTTCAACACTCCCGCGCCCGCTGCTCCCGCACCCGCTGCTGCCGAGCAGGCTCCCGCATCTGAAGCACCTGCCGCAGATGCTCCCGCTGATAACAGTGGCGAAGCTCCCCGCTAAGAAGCCTGACTTTTGAGTCGGGATAAGAAGAAAATATAATCCCTGCCTGCTCTGACACGTGTATACATACCCATGTCGGCGCAGGCTTGATTTGTTCATATAACGACCGGTTTAAAACAGTACATCAAATAGACTTCTAACTAAATGAAAGACTTCTGGCATTTGCTACTCAGGTTTGTACCCCCATACAAGAAATACCTGATACTTAATATAATCTTCAATTTCCTTGCGGCTTTCCTGACCCTATTCTCGTTTGCGCTTATCATCCCTATCCTTGAGATGCTTTTCAAGGTCAAGGAGGCTGTGTACACATATATGCCGGTGGGCAGCGCATCGTTCAAGGATGTGTTGATGAACAATTTCTACTGGGTGACGCAAGAGTGCATCGTGAAATGGGGACCTGTGGGGACTCTCGCCGCGCTTGCGGGGATGCTTGTGATAATGACGGCATTAAAGACCGGAGCTACATATCTCAGCTCATATTTCGTGATACCGATGCGTTCGGGTATAGTCAGGGATATACGCAACTATGTGTATGACAAGATAGTGACACTCCCGATTTCATATTTCACCACCGAGCGCAAAGGTGACGTGATGGCGAGGATGACGGGCGACGTGGCTGAGATAGAGAACTCTATCATGTCGTCGCTCGACATGATGTTCAAGAATCCGGTGATGATAATCGTGTGTCTGTCGATGATGATCATGATATCATGGCAGCTCACGCTGTTTGTGCTTGTGTTGCTTCCGATAGCCGGGGTGGTTATGGGTAAGGTGGGCAAACGTTTGAAGCGCAAGTCGTTGCAGGGTCAGCAGCAATGGGGCGTGCTGATGAGCAATATCGAGGAGACTCTCGGAGGTCTGCGCATCATCAAGGCTTTCAATGCCGAGGATAAGGTAAAATACCGTTTCCATGAGGGTAATCAGAGGTATTACAAGATTACAAATTCTGTGCAGCGGCGCCAGTCGTTGGCTCACCCTATGAGCGAGCTTCTCGGCACCATCACCATAGCCATAGTGCTTTGTTTCGGCGGCACTCTGATACTTTCCGGCACGTCGTCGATGAACGCAGCTTCGTTCATATATTATATGGTGATATTTTACAGTATCATCAACCCTGCAAAGGACCTTTCGAAGGCTATGTACAGCATACAAAAAGGTTTGGCTTCAATGGTGCGTGTAGATGCGATACTTGACGCTACGAATCCCATACGTGACCCGGAGCATCCGCAGGAATTGTCGGATTTCAAGGGTAATGTGAAGTACAACGGTGTGACTTTCGGCTATGACACGGATGTGCCTGTGGTTGACGGCATCGACCTTGACATAAAAGCCGGTGAGACAGTGGCTTTGGTGGGGCAGAGCGGTAGTGGAAAATCGACGCTTGCCGACTTGCTGCCACGCTTCTATGACGTGCAGCAAGGCTCGATAACCGTTGACGGGAAGGATATACGTGACCTGAAGGTGCATGAATTGCGCGGACTGATGGGTAATGTGAATCAGGAGGCGATACTATTTAACGACACGATATTCAATAACATAGCATTCGGTGTTAAGAATGCCACCAAGGAGCAGGTGATTGAGGCGGCTAAAATTGCCAATGCGCATGAGTTTATCATGGCTACGGAGCATGGCTATGACACCAATATCGGTGACCGCGGCTGCCGTCTGTCAGGCGGTCAGCGTCAGCGACTTTCGATAGCCCGCGCCATACTTAAGAATCCGCCGATACTTATACTTGACGAGGCGACCTCGGCTCTCGACAGCGAGAGCGAGAAGCTTGTGCAAGAGGCGTTGGAGCGGCTGATGAAGAATCGTACAACGCTGGTGATAGCCCACCGCCTGTCTACCATCAAGAACGCATCGCAGATATGCGTGCTCCATGAGGGTAAGATAGTGGAGCAGGGCACTCATGATGACCTGCTGGCACTTAACGGGTATTATACCCGACTGGTGGAGATGCAGTCGATGAAATAATCGGAGGGATCCGACTAATCGGACTAATCAGACGAATCGGACCTATCGGACAGATCGGACGAATCGGATAAGTCTGATTTGTCAGATTGGTTCGGAATTTTGATTGGTCGAAAAGGGAAATAAAGAGGGTGATTTAGCTAATTTTACATTTTTTATTGCTCCAAAGTTCCATAATTGTTAAAATCATTTGGTAACTTTGCATAAATTTTTATTAAGCATCCGGCGACGGGTGCTTTTGAGGGTTGTAAATCTTACAAAATAAAAGGTTTAAATCAGTTCAAGCTGAAATTGAATTCAGAGATTATCAAGCTACTCAAAAAGAATAATAATCCAATTGCGATAAATAACAAAAATTAGGTATAATAGAAAAGAAAAAAGAAAAGAAATGAAAGTCAAAGCGTTATCGACAGCCGGCATTTCCATTATGCTCGCATCAGCGATGGTGCTGCCTTCGTGTTCAAAAGGTGACCAGCAGCGTCAATTAACCGCTCCCGAAATCGCAACTATCACTCTTGCACCGCAAGCAGCTGATCTGCAGACTACTTTCCCTGCCACAATCAAGGGTAAGACAGACATTGACATCCGTCCTCAGGTGACAGGATTTATCACCAAGGTGCATGTTGACGAAGGTCAGCGCGTGCGCAAAGGTCAGGTGCTTTTCACATTGGATCAGGTGCAGTTTAACGCTGCCGTTGATCAGGCTCGTGCGGCAGTCAACTCGGCACAGACCGCTGTGAACACTTCACAGATGACTGTGGACAACAAAAAGGCACTTCTAGACAAGAATATTATCTCGGACTACGAGTACCAGATGGCTCTCAACAGCCTTCAGCAGGCAAAGGCTCAGCTCGCCAATGCCAAGGCTGCTCTTGTTACCGCCCAGAAGAATCTGGCATATACCGTGGTGACTTCGCCCAGCGACGGCGTGGTCGGCACTATCCCCAACCGTGAGGGTTCGCTTGCATCACCCTCTTCAGCTCAGCCGCTTACCACAGTGAGCGACAATTCACAAGTGTATGCTTACTTCTCGCTCACCGAAAAGGATCTTCTCAACCTCGTAGGCGAGGGTAGCCGCTCAATCGACGCAGCTATCAAGGATATGCCCGAGGTGAAGCTTCGTCTTAACGACGGCACCATGTATCCGCTCACCGGTAAGGTGGCAACTGTTTCGGGTGTGATCGACAACAATACCGGCGCTTCAAGCGTACGCGCATTGTTTAACAACCCTAACGGAGTGCTCCGCAGCGGCGGTACAGGTCAGGTGATCATGCCAAACGTTAAGGAAAACGCTATCATGATACCTCAGAAGTCTACATTTGAGCTTCAGGACCGTCGTTTCGTATATGTGGTTAACGATTCCAACAAGGTGGTTTCAACCCCCGTTGAGATCGACCCCATCAACGATGGCAAATCATTTGTGGTAACCGCAGGTTTGAAAGCCGGCGACCGCATAGCAGTGGAAGGTGTAGGCACCAAGCTTCAGGACGGTATGACCATCAGCCCGGTTGCACCCAAAGAAGCAGGCGCTCCCCAAGCCCCTCAGGCAGCACAGGCAGCTCCCGCCGCAAAATAAGTGACAGGCAAACAAGTCACTATTCAGAAGTAACAAAACAGTAATGCAAAAAAGATGAAATTAGATACTTTTATCAATAGGCCGGTGCTGTCAACGGTGATTTCAATTTTCATCGTGTTGCTGGGTCTTATCGGACTTTTCTCACTCCCCGTAACCCAGTTCCCCGACATCGCACCTCCTACCATCCATGTATCGACCACGTATATGGGTGCGAACGCCCAAGCGGTGCTTAACTCCGTGATAGCTCCTCTTGAGGAGTCGATCAACGGTGCGGAAGGTATGACTTACATGGAGTCAACCGCCACCAATACCGGCTCAGCCGACATCACAGTGTATTTCGAACAGGGTTTTGACCCGGACATGGCTGCCGTTGACGTGCAGAACCGTGTGGCAAAGGCTCAGAACCTTCTTCCTGCCGAGGTAACCCAAGTGGGTGTGTTGACGCAGAAACGTCAGACCTCAATGCTTCTCATGGTTGCTCTTTATGACACCGGCGACAATAGATATGACTCGGAGTTTATCGACAACTATGCCAAGATCAACATGATCCCGCAGTTGCAGCGTGTGTCAGGTGTGGGTGACGTCATGAGTTTCGGTGCCGACTACTCAATGCGTGTGTGGTTGAAGCCTGAGGTGATGGCGCAGTACGGACTTGTGCCTACCGACATCTCATACGCACTTGCCGAGCAGAACATCGAGGCTGCGCCCGGTGCGTTTGGCGAGCAGGGTGACCAGAGCTTCCAGTACACCATGAGGTATAGAGGCCGTCTTACCACTCCCGAGCAGTTTGAGAATATCGTAGTGGCAGCCAAGCCTACCGGCGAGGTGCTTCGTCTCGGCGATGTAGCCAAGGTGGAACTCGGACGTGTGACCTACGGCTTTGCGAACTCACTCAACGGACATCCCTCTACCAGCTGTATCGTGTTCCAGACAGCAGGTTCGAACGCTACCCAGATTATCAACGACTGTCTTAAGGTGGTTGACAATATGAAGAAAGAGTTGCCTGACGGACTTGCATTGGCTATCCCGATGAACAACAACGACTTCCTTAACGCGTCAATCCACGAGGTTATCAAGACCCTTATCGAGGCGTTTATCCTCGTGTTCTTCGTGGTTTATGTGTTCCTTCAGGATATACGTTCTACCATCATTCCCGCCATCGCCATCCCTGTGGCACTTGTGGGTACATTCTTCTTCATGAACCTTATCGGGTTCTCAATCAACCTTATCACTCTTTCAGCACTTGTGCTTGCGATTGCGATTGTGGTCGATGACGCGATAGTCGTCGTCGAGGCGGTCCATGCCAAGCTCGACGTGGGATACAAGAGCGCCCGTAAGGCGTCAATCGACGCGATGGGCGAGATCGGCGGTGCGATTATCTCAATCACACTTGTCATGATGCTCGTGTTTATCCCTGTGTCATTCATGTCGGGCACTACCGGTGTGTTCTACCGCCAGTTCGGTCTTACCATGGCAATCGCCATCGGTCTGTCGGCGCTTAATGCATTGACCCTGTCGCCTGCGCTTTGTGCCGTGTTCCTGAAAGGTCATGACAACCATGACTCGCTTAAGGAGCGCATGGGTAAGGCATACGGAGCCGCAGCCGACGCTGTTAAGGCAAATGCCAAGCGCCGCTTCACTCTCGACCTTCCCCCGTTGATTACTTTCGCATTCCTCGCAGCCACCATTACTTTCATGGTGCTTGGATGGTATAACCTCGAACATCCCTTGCAGCTTATCATCGCCTCTGTCTGCGCTATCATCACCATACTCGGTATATTCGGAAAGCGTTTCCACAAAGGTTTTGAAATAGGTTTCGGACGAATCCTTAAGGCTTACAACAAGTTCTCGGGATGGTTCATCAACCATAAGATCACTTCATTCTCTATCGTTGCCGCATCTGTGGCTATCCTCGTATGGCTCATGAACGTTACGACATCTACCCTCGTGCCTAACGAAGATACCGGCGTATTGTTCTGTATGGTCGATATGCCTCCGGGCACATCACAGGAACGCACAGAGAAGGTGCTCGATGACCTTGACAATATCCTCGCTCAGGTTCCTGAAATCGAGTACCGCCAAAAGATTCTTGGCTATAGCTTCATGGCAGGTCAGGGTGCCACTTACGGTACATTCATCCTCAAGCTTAAGAACTGGGAGGACCGTAAGCGCGCCGACCAGACTTCAGCGGCTATCCTCGGCAAGCTTTATGCAATGACCTCGGTCATCAAGGATGGACGTGTGATGATATTCGCACCCCCTATGATCACAGGTTACTCACTTACCAACGGTTTTGAAATCAAGATGCAGGACCGTACCGGTGGTGATGTCAACGCATTCTTCGCAGTGGTTCAAGGCTTCCTCGGTCAGCTCAACCAGCAGCCGGAGGTACAGGCGGCTTATACCACCTTTAACCCGACCTTCCCGCAGTATCTTATAGATATCGACGCCGCAAAGGCAAAACAGGCAGGTATTTCACCAAAGGATATTCTTACCACCCTTCAGGGTTACTACGGCGGTATGTATGTGTCGAACTTCAACCGTTTCGGTAAGATCTACCGTGTGATGATGCAGGCAAGCCCCGAGGCACGTGTAAGTCCCGAGACACTTTCGGCTATCAAGGTCCGCAACGGCAAGGAGATGGCTTCGGTGTCAAACTTCGTGACTCTGACCAAGGTTTACGGTCCTGACTTGCTCAACCGCTTCAACATGTTCCAGTCAATTTCAGTGACCGGTCAGCCGGCTCCGGGCTACACCTCCGGTGACTGTCTTGCAGCCATCGAACGAGTGGCTAACGAGACACTTCCTCCGGGTTACGGTTATGAATACTCAGGTATGACACGTGAAGAGGCAAGCTCGGGCGCAGGCAGCACCACCGCTGTCATCTTCGGTCTCTGTCTGCTCTTCGTTTACCTCCTTCTGTCAGCGCAGTATGAGAGCTACATCCTTCCGTGGGCGGTTATCTTCTCAATTCCGTTCGGTTTGATGGGTACATTCATCTTCGCTCAGATATTCGGAATCTCCAACAACATCTACCTGCAGATTGCGCTTATCATGCTTATCGGTCTTCTCGCGAAGAATGCCATCCTTATTGTGGAATTCGCAGTTGAACGTCGCCGCACAGGTATGTCGATCGTCAACGCCGCTATTCAGGGTGCCACCGCACGTCTGCGACCCATCCTTATGACCTCGTTGGCAATGATCATCGGTCTGTTGCCTATGATGTTTGCGACAGGTGCAGGTGCCAACGGTAACCGCGCACTCGGTGCCGGTTCAATCGGCGGTATGCTTATCGGTATGATTCTTCAGGTGCTCATCGTGCCGGCACTCTTCGTAATCTTCCAGAAGATTCAGGAGAAGTTTACTCCGCTCAAGTGGGAAGATACCGACAACGAGGGTATCGAGAACGAAATCGAGCAGTATACACCTGTACAATAACCCAATATATCACGAACTGAAATGAAAATCAAGAATATATCATTGATTCTCGCAGTGGCAGTGAGCGCTTCGGCGCTCACCGGCTGCGGAATATATCAGAAATACGATCCTGAGAAGATCAACAGCCGTCTGGTGAGCGAGTATGCCGAGGCTTTGAAACAGGAGGAGGATGCCGGAAGCTTCGGTAACCTCGCATGGGAAAAGGTGTTTACCGACCCGATGCTTGCCGATCTTATCAATCAGGCACTTGCCAATAACAAGGATCTCCGTAACGCAAAACTCAATGTGGATATAGCCCATGCGCAGCTCAAAGGTGCGAAACTGAGCTATCTCCCTTCAGTGACCTTCCAGCCTAACGGCGCAGGCGCATCGTATGCCGGAAATGACATGAACTGGACTTACCAGTTGCCGCTTGCTGTAAATTGGGAGATCGATGTCTTTGGCAAGATACTTAATTCAAAGCGTGGCGCGCAGATGGCTGAGATGCAGACCCGTGCCTACGAGCAGGCTGTGCGTTCACAGATTATCGCCGGCGTGGCTCAATGCTATTACTCAATCGCCGCTCTTGAGAGCCAGTTGAAACTCTCGCAGGAGACTGCCACTTTGTGGAAAGAGAGTGTCAATGTGATGAAGAACCTTAAGGAGGCTGGACGTCTCCGTGAGGATGCGGTAGTACAGAGCCTTGCTCAGTATTACAGTATCGAAGCTGCCATCACCGACATAGAATTGTCGCTTCACGAGGCAAACAATACCCTCTCGCTCCTTCTTAACGTGATGCCTCAGAAGTGGACTATCTCACCTGAAGCATCGCTCAATGTGCCCGAAATGAGACGCACCGCTATCCCGATGGCTGAGCTTGCAGCCCGTCCCGACGTGCGTGCGGCTGAGATGGGACTTGCAGTGGCTTATTACACCACAGCTTCTGCCCGTGCGGCATTCTATCCGAGCCTTAATATCACTGCCAATGGCGGTTTCACCAATCTTCTCGGTTCGTTTATTCAGAACCCCGGTGACTGGTTCGTACAGCTCGCAGGTAGCCTTACAGCACCTTTGTTTGCCCGTGGTCAGAACATAGCCCGTCTTGAGGCAAGCAAGGCTCAGCAGCAGCAGGCTCTGAATAATTTCGAGTATACTTTGATGAGCGCGGCTGCTGATGTCAGCGACGCTTTGACCGCTTACGAAAAGAGCGTTGAGAAGCAGCAATGGCTGACTCTTCAGGTGGAAAATCTTGTGAAGTCTGTCGATATAACCAACGAATTGTTGCTGTTTGACGGATCAACCACTTATCTTGAGGTATTGACCGCCCAGAAGAATCTTTTATCAGCACAGACCGCCCAGATCACTACAAACCTTACGGCAGCCCGTGCGGTAATCAATCTTTACCAGAACCTTGGCGGTGGCAGATAAGCCACTCCATGGGACAAATATTTGATCATCTTAACACATGAAAAATTATGATTAGCGAAAAAGCACATATCGATCCCTCAGCCAAAATTGGCGAGAATGTGAAAATACATCCGTTCGCATATATCGACAAAGATGTCGAGATTGGCGACAATTGCGTGATCATGCCTTTCGCAAGCATTATCCGCGGCACTCGCTTGGGTAAAAATTGCAAGGTTTTTCAAGGTGCTATTGTAGGTGCTGATCCTCAGGACTTCCGTTGGAAAGGTGGTTTCACATATTGCTATATCGGCGATGATGTGACTATCCGTGAAAACGTGATTATCAACCGAGGCATCAATCCCGAGGGTGGAACCAAGATAGGCAGCGGGTCGTTCCTTATGGCTAACTCTCATGTTGGTCATGACTCTCACCTTAAAGGTAAAGATGTGATTGGTAATAATGTGTCGATAGCCGGCGACGTGGAGATAGGTGAATGTACCATTCTCTCATCGAGTGTTGTCGTTCACGAGAATAGCCGTGTGGGCGACTGGGTTCTCATAAAGGGCGGTTGCCGTATCACCGGTAATGTTCCTCCTTATTGCATCATGGCGCACAATCCTACTTCCTATTTCGGTGTGAATGCTATGATTCTCCGCAAGCAGGGTATGAGCGAGGAGAGAATCGATGACATTGCCAAATGTTACCGTCACGTATATCAGACCGGTACTTCGGTGTTTAATGCCATGCGCCGAATCGAAGCGGATGTCGAGCCGACTCCCGAACGCCAGAACATCCTTGACTTCATCAACTCAGTCAAACTTCGTATCGTGGCAGTACCCAAAGATCTGGAACAGTAATAATAACTGATATTGCTATAAGTCAGCTTCATGAACATATTCGTGGAGCTGACTTTTGTTTTATAAAGCCAAAATCATTATTTTTGCGTTATAAACATACTATGATGGATGAAAAAGATATAAAATCCTATTTGCTTCAAAAGCTTAAAGATGAGAATTGCTTTTGGTCATATAGTGAGGTGTCAGCCGAAGATGTCGATGATGCCACACTAATAGAGAAGACTATGCGCCATCTTGACATAGATGAAATAAATCTATTGTTTAAGCTTTTCCCATACTCCATGATAAAGAGAGTATGGCTTGACAGGCTTGTGCCTGAGGGAGAGTATATCTTTGCGTTAAACAGGCTATTCGCATGGTATTATTTTAATGCTAAGAAACCATCCTCGTATGTTAGAGCAATGGCTACCAGACATTTTAACAGGAATTTCACATGAAAGGATTAGCTGAAAAAACAGCCAATATTTTTGATGGTATATCAAAAATGGAGTCAATAAAGCCTTATACTTTGGTTGGCGGTACTGCTTTGTCCTTACAAATAGGGGCGAGGCTAAGCGAGGATCTTGATTTCATGAAATGGAGGAAAAGTGCTAAAGAGAAACCTGAGGTTGAATGGGCTAAAATAGAAAAAGAGTTATCAACAATAGGTGAGGTCCAAAATCGAGATATATATGATATCGACCATGTGGAATTTTTAGTAGGCGGAGTGAAAGTTTCGTTTTACTCTTCTCCTAATTATTGCCCTGTTAAAGAATTGATAAATATATCCAATAATCTTAATGTGGCAGACCCAATGTCAATTGGTGCAATGAAAATGGAGGTGATGTTGCGCAGGAGTAAATTTAGGGATTACTATGACATTTATGCCTTATTGATAAATGGGTATGATATAAATGAAATGATAGATTTGGCATTGTCATATTCAAGGCATAGATTGAAGACTAAAAATTTACTTTCAATGTTGACGAATGGAGAACGATTCTCTTTGGATAGAGCCTTCAAAGATCTTGAACCAATATATGATGTATCGTCTGAGGATATAGAATCGCTAATAAGAAAAAATTTAATTGACGGCAAGAAGTTATGAAGCATAAGAAACATAAGGTGTTGTTTGTGTGTCTGGGGAATATATGCAGGTCTCCGGCGGCTGAGGGTGTGCTTAAGGATATTGTGGCTAAAGAGGGGCAGGAAGATGAATGGATTATTGACTCTGCCGGTACAGGTCGTTACCATATAGGTGAGCTGCCTGACACAAGAATGAGAGTACATGCACGGCAGCGAGGTTTGGAGCTGACGCATAGATGCCGACAGGTCGAGACCGAGGATTTTGATAAGTTTGACTTCATAATAGGTATGGATGCAAACAATATCAAAAATTTGAAACGTATAGCACCAAGCCCTGAAGCCGAGAAAAAGATTGTGCCGATGGCGTCATTTTTCAATCCGGGAAATCGATGGGACTATGTGCCCGACCCATACTATGAGGGGTCGGAAGGGTTTGAATTAGTGCTTGATCTCCTTGAGGAAGGGTGTCGTAATCTGTTTGATCGACTTACCGAATAAAATGGTGCGTGAGGGTCTGAATTAAAATATGATATTATGAAAGATTTTGAAATAAGTGTGCCTGTAAAGGTGGCGACATACGGTGAATTGTCGGAAATGGACAAGAGGCTCGTAGGGATGGCTCGTGAAGCTACCCATAGGAGCTATGCTCCTTACAGCCATTTTTGTGTCGGGGCGGCGATACTGTTGGAGGGTGAAATAATAGTCACCGGTTCGAATCAGGAGAATGTGGCATATCCATCAGGTACATGTGCCGAGCGTTCGGCATGTTTTTATGCTCATTCGCAATATCCCGAGTCCAAATTCAAAGAGATAGTTATCGCGGCACGTGGCACCGATGGGGAGTTTGTGGATAATCCTATAGCTCCATGCGGGGCTTGTCGGCAGTCGTTGTTGGAATATGAGACGCTTGCCGGGGATGATGTAAAGGTGATACTTTGCGGTAAGGAGAAATTTTTTATCCTGCAATCCGTGAAGTCATTGCTTCCGCTTGCGTTTGACGAATTTTAATTTACCTGATATGCAAATTAACTGCCAGATATGGTATTGAAATAAGGCATTTGATATGATGAACTGATTTAAACTTTTTATAAAATGTTAAACTCAGGCTGAAAATTACCTTGTTTTCAATCTTTGAAGCTATTTTCGGCTGAATTATCAGCATCTCTTCGGTCACTTAGCTCGCTAAGCTCCCTCATCGAGCTGATAATTTATCTCGAAAATAGCATCAAATCTTAAAAAATAAAAAGTTTAAATCAGTTCAACAGATAAGCCCTAAAGTCGCAGGACTGTTAGGGCTTATCTGTTAATGGGTAATATATTCGAGTAATATTTATTCCGTTATCTCGGCAGAGTCCTCCTCGTCATATTTCTGGAAGAGGAAGTCGTTGTACGGGAAGCGTGTCAGGTGGATTTCCTTTGCACGTTCATAAAGCATCTGTTTTAGCTCGTCAATGTTGGTGCCGTTCTTTGCAGAGATAAACACACAGTCGTGGGGCATACGGCTCATCCAGCTCTTTTTAAGCTCTTCAAGCGAGATGTTTTCACGTGTGCGGGGTGTGAGGTCATTCTCATCCTTAGGAGTGTATGAAAAAGCGTCGATTTTGTTAAATACCATAATCATCGGCTTTTCAGCACCGTTGCATACCTCACGCAGGGTCTTGTCAACTACCTCGATCTGTTCTTCAAAATTGGGATGCGATATATCGACCACATGCACAAGAAGGTCAGCCTCACGCACCTCGTCGAGGGTCGATTTAAACGAGTCAACAAGGTGAGTCGGGAGTTTTCTGATGAAACCTACGGTGTCGGTAAGCAAAAATGGAAGATTGTCAATGATTACTTTACGGACAGTGGTGTCAAGAGTGGCGAAAAGTTTGTTTTCGGCAAACACATCGCTTTTGCTGAGAAGGTTCATCAGAGTGGATTTGCCGGCGTTGGTGTAACCTACAAGTGCCACACGTGTCAGCTTGCCACGATTTTTGCGCTGCACGGCTTTCTGTTTGTCGATAGAGCGCAACTCCTCTTTCAGACGGGCTATCTTATCAAGTATTATACGGCGGTCGGTTTCGATCTGTGTCTCACCGGGTCCACGCATACCGATACCGCCTCGCTGACGTTCGAGGTGAGTCCACATTCGGGTGAGTCGTGGGAGCAGGTATTGGTATTGAGCCAATTCCACCTGAGTTTTAGCATTTGCGGTACGTGCCCGTTTGGCAAATATGTCAAGGATAAGGCTTGTGCGGTCGAGAATCTTCACTTTCAGCTCCCGTTCGATGTTAAGCACCTGCTTTGAGGTCAGGTCGTCATCGAAGATAGCCATTCCTATGTCGTTGTCCTCTATGAATTCACGGATTTCATCGAGCTTGCCTTTACCTACGAAAGTGCGAGGGTTAGGGTAGTCAAGCCGTTGCAGGAATGTCTTGACGGTTTCAGCACCTGCCGTGTCGGCAAGAAATGCCAACTCGTCAAGGTATTCGTTAGCTTTAGCTTCGTTTTGCTGTTCGGTGATAAGTCCGACCAATACGGCACGTTCTGTTATCTCTTCGTTTAATATCTGATCAATCATATTTATTATATAACCATGCAAATATAACACTTTTTGCCGATATTTTATTCATTGAAATATCGGCAAAGGTGCAAATATATGTGTATAAGATGGGGTTTATATCTGTTGTTATGATAATTTGCGTTTTGCGATTAAATGTGAGAGCCACATATTGGCAAAAATCCATATCACAATGTCAAGCATCACAACGATGTTTAGATTGATAAATGATGAAAGCCACAGGTTTACCAATGTGAACGCCGCTGACACGGATATGATGGTTATCATGGCAAGACGCGGTTTTAAGCCGGCTGCCAAAAGTTTGTGATGGATGTGTGTCTTATCCGGTAGGAACGGGCTGCGATGCTGGCGGATACGGAGCATATATACTCTCACAACGTCAAAACAAGGAACAATTAGCGGCGAGAATGCGAGCACAATGGGGTTGAATGAAAGCTCGCCCGGGTTGGCTGTGAAAAGCTTGATACCAAGGATAGATAAAATCAGACCTATGGTCAGCGAACCGGTGTCGCCCATGAAAATCTTACTATGTTTTTTTACATTGCCAAATACATTATAATAGAAAAAAGGACAAAGCACACCTAATGTTGCGAACGACAGGGCTGCGAGAGCGTATTCGCCCAATATGCAGAATGATACGCCATATATTGTCACTGCTATTGAACTGAGTCCTGACGCAAGTCCGTCGATGCCGTCAATCAGGTTTATAGCGTTGATTAGGAACACGATGATAACTGCTGTGAAGGGGTAGCCGATGATCGGATGAAGGTCATGGATGCCGAAAATGCCACCCAATGAGTCAAACCAAACACCACCGCATATAAGTAGCACGGCACAGATGATCTGCGCCACGAATTTAGCACGATATTTGATACCGATAAGGTCATCTGCGATACCGATAAGGTAAAGCATCAATATGGAGCAGAAGGTAGCTATCAGCAACAGGCAGTCGGTTACAAGGGCTGTTGAGAAGTTGCTGTAACCGAGCATGATGTTTCCGCCCAGCACCAATGCGATGGAAAGCATTATCACCGGTTGGAACGCAATTCCGCCTAAACGGGGGATAGCTCCTTTATGGATTTTTCTTTCGTCAATTTCATCGAATAGATTTTTACGGTATGCGATGAGCAGGATTTGGGGTATAAGCACTCCCGCCAGCAAAATGCAAAGCGAGAAGATTATAAGAAGGTTAATTGTCCAATAATAAGTCATGTGACGAATGTATTCAATTAATAACATGTGTGTTACTAAGGAAACGTAATAGGGCAAGATTACATTTTAGAGGGACAACATAGCCGAAGTGGAGAGTATGATTATAATACAAGGGCATGTCACGGGGGCATTTCGTACGCAAAGGTAGGTATATTTATTAAAAAAGCAAAATTACCGACTAAAATTACCCCCCCCGATTTTTGTTAACAGGTGTTAACGCATTTTCAGCACGTATAAAAATGAAAAAGGGAACATGTCTTGCACGTTCCCTTTTATTGTTAATGAATGTAATTTATTCTTTAGATGGCGTCGTCTTCGACGTTTTCGATGGCGTCAGCTTTAGCTGCGGGGGCTGGCTCATCGGAGGTTGCAGCTTCGAGTTTCTTCATGATAGAGAAAATGAAGGCTGCGGAGATGAGACAGATTACAATGAGGATTCCCCAAATAGCGGCAACTGAGATTTTGCCCCAAAGAAGCATCGGGATAGACACGAGGTAGTTACCGATAGCTGTGGCAGCGAACCAACCCCCCATCATAGAACCTTTGAGTTTCGGAGGAGCAACCTTGCTGACGAATGAGATACCCATCGGTGAGAGCAAGAGTTCAGCGAAAGTAAGGAGCAGGTAGGTTGAGATAAGCCAGTCGGGTGACACAGAGCCGTTGGTGCCGACAAGGCTGAGAGATGCGACAACCATCACGCCGTATGCAGCACCTGCCATTACCATACCGTAACCAATCTTGCGGGGAGCTGAAGGTTCTTTACCTTTCTTGCCGAGCCATGCGAACAAAGCCATTGAGAATGGTGTGAGGGCAACTACATAGAACGGGTTGAATTGCTGATACATTGCGGGGTCAACACCTTCAACGACAGCGGGAGTGATCGAGTAGATATACCAAAGAACACCGATAACGGCAAGGAGGATAGCACCGCAGATGACACGTGTCTTAGTGGCTGTGCTTTGTACAAATCCGAAGAAAGCGTAAACACCGGCAGCGATTGCAACGAGCGCCCAGATGTTGAAGCCGATACGGGTCCAGCCTGTGGCGTCAGATGAAGTACAGCTCTTGGCAAATTCTGTGAGAGTCTGACCGTTCTGGTGGAATACCATCCAGAAGAAAATCACAACTGCGAACACGAGAAGAAGAGCGATGACACGCTGCTTGGTCTGTTCGGGAGTGAGCTCCTTGACATTCTGAGCGACAGCCTTCTTGCTTGAGTCCTTCTTATCGGTGATAATATGTGCGTAAGTGCGACGTCCGAGCATATATATAAGGAAGCTCACAATCAACGAACCGCAAGCGAGGGCGAAAGCGTAGGAGCAACCTGTAGAGAATGAAGTGATATACTCGTTGGCAAATGTAAGGAGTGAGTCAAATGTCACATTACACTGAGAAGCGAAGTTTGTGAGGTATTGGCTGAGGAATGTAGCGAGATCGCCACCGGCAGCCATGCCGTTCTGAGTCGCAAACTCTGTCATTGTCTTGATCTTTTCGGGGTCTGTAGGCATGTTGGTGAAATTGTTTGTGTCAATACACCAGTTACATACAGTGGCAGCCATCGGGTTGTTGGTGAGGAAGCCGGCGTTAGAGAGTGCGAGATTCTTAAGTCCGACGGCAGCTTTCGGAGCGAACATCGAACCAAGGTTGATAGCCATGTAGAAGAGAGAGAACGCGGCGTCACGGCGGTCGCCATAGCGTGAGTTGTTGTAAAGGTCACCCACCATAACCTGTAGATTACCTTTGAAAAGTCCTGTGCCGACAGATATCAAAAGAAGAGCGGCAAAGAGAATCATCATAGAAGTGTCGGAACGCACGGGGGTAGGAGCGGACATCAGGGCGTAACCGATGAACATAACGGCGATACCGGTCACTACACATTTGGAGAAGCTCCATTTGTCAGCGAGCCAACCTCCTACGAGGGGCATGAAGTAAACTAAGGCAAGGAAGATCGAGAAAATCTGACCAGTCCAAGTGGCATCAAAGCCAAATTTTGCCTGAAGATAGAACAGGAAGATGGCAAGCATGGTATAGTAGCCGAAGCGTTCGCCTGTATTGGCCAACGACAGCACATATAACCCAGCCGGTTGGTTTTTAAACATAATGTAAGAAATTGTTAATTCAGGTATTATTCAAATTGCTTACAAAAATACAAAAAATCTTATGAAATCCATAAAAAGTCGGAAAAAAGAGTGCAATAAGGATGGTCAGTGCGATGTTTCTTTATAAATTTGCAGCATGATACCTAATATTATCCATTATTGTTGGTTTAGCGGAGAGGAAATGCCCGAGGTGGTTAAGCACTGCATGGCAAGCTGGCATAAGTATATGCCGGATTACGAATACCGCCTTTGGGATATGGATGCCGTGCGGGATATAGATGTCCCGTATCTTAAGGAGGCGCTTGAATGTCGGAAATGGGCATTCGCCGCGGATTTCATACGCCTATTCGCAGTGGAGAAGTATGGAGGAATTTATATGGATGCAGATGTCGAGGTCTTTAAGAGCCTTGATGAATTCCGTTCGGACGAAATGTTTATAGGACGTGAGATTGGGTTTCATGTGAGGGGTAACCGTCCGTGGAATTTCCTCACGAGCCATGCCTTCGGTGCGGAGGCGCATCATCCGTTTCTACAGTCATGTCTGCGCTACTATAATAGCCGGAAGTTTATCCTTTCAGAGGACACATCGCTCCCCTTGGAATTTCGTTATGACCTGCGCATATCGCCTGAGATAGATGCAGTGATAGCGCATCAGGAGTATGGCTATGATCCTTTTCTGAGCAGCGACCGGTTGCAGTGCTGTAAAGACGGGTTGAAGATATATCCGTCAGAGATATTTGACGGAGCTTTCCCTTCGGCAGCCAGTGCGTGCCGACACCTGTGTCTCGGCGGATGGAGGGATAAGAGTAAAGGCGATGCTGTGGATGAAAGTTGTGAGACATCCATTCCGCTGTTCGGTAGAGTGATTGGCTCTCCAAGGCTAAAGTTTAAATTTTTCAGAATATTCAATAGATTAGGATATATATTTATGAGGATATAAGCCAATAGGTTTTGCAAATGGAAAAAAGAGAATATATAATAGGTTTTGACAGTGAGAGATTGGGATATGGGAGTGTTGTATTAGCGAATCCTTATAAATTAGGGATTCCGAAGGAGGTGACAGTGGTGCTTGGTCCGAACGGGAGCGGGAAGACCACCCTCGGTACGATACTTGAGAAGGGAAGATACGCCTACGGTAACAGATTGCGGTTTGCCAAAGAGGGGATGAAAGTGAAGATGCTTTCATTCACCGATATCCATGCCTTAAGCGGGATGGAGGTGCAGTACTACGAGCAGCGGTTGGAGGCGACGATGAATGATTTGGTGCCGACTGTCGCAGATGTCATGGGCGATAAGATCAACAGCCGGGAATGGGATTCGCTTACCGGGACACTTGGACTGAAGGATGTGGCTGATAAGAAAGTCAACTACCTGTCGAGTGGCGAGCTGCGAAAATTACTTATGATTAATGCGCTCATTGGCGTTCCGGATGTGTTGGTGCTCGATAATCCCTACATAGGTCTTGATGCTGGTTCCCGTGTTGAATTTGATGAGACAATCAAAAAAATAGTGGCAGCCGGAGTGTCAGTGGTCATGCTGCTGTGTGACGGAGCGGATATACCGGAGTATGCCCACGCAGTCATAGTCATGGATAATTGTGTGATCAGTTCTTTGGCTACTGACAAAAAAGAGATAGACAGTTTAAGGGCTGATGCTGTAGATGTCGGTTTTGATTCCGGGACCTTACCCCATCCGACTTCGCAAACCGGCAAGATGGCTGACCATGAGGTGACATTTGAGATAAGGAAAGGGCATGTCAGATATGGCGCCAGAGAGATATTGCGAGATATAGACTGGTGTGTGCGTCATGGGGAGTGCTGGTCGCTCACAGGACCTAACGGGTCTGGAAAGTCGTTGCTTCTCAGTCTGATATGTGCCGATAATCCTCAGGCATACGCAAATGATATCACACTCTTTGACCGCAAGCGCGGCTCAGGTGAGAGTATATGGGAGATAAAAGACAGTATAGGCTATGTCTCGCCCGAGATGCAGCTGTATTTCCGTTCCACCTCCTCAGTGCTGGATATAGTGGTGCAGGGTATGCGCAATTCCTTGAACAAGTTTAAGGCCGCAAGCGAGGAGGAGAAATCGGAAGCACTTATTTGGTTAGAGCTGTTGGGAATATCACACATTGAAGAAAGGCGGTTTTCCGAACTCTCGTCAGGGGAGCAGCGTTTAGTATTAGTGGCAAGAGCGTTGATAAAACAACCGCCTCTGTTGGTGCTTGACGAGCCGCTGCACGGGCTTGACAGCAACCGAAAACAGAGGGTGAAGTCGATAATAGATGCGCTTGTGTCACGCAACGGCTCGTCACTTATATTTGTGACGCATTATACCTCTGAGATACCTTCATGTGTGACGCATACTAAAACGCTTGTGAAAATATAGCATATATGGCATTGCTAATGCTATATTTTGAACGCAGTTTAAATAGTTTTTCGTACCTTTGCACCCAAGAAATAAAACTTATAAAAATTCCAATAACATCATGGCTAAAAAAGCATTGTTAATGATTCTTGACGGATGGGGAATCGGTAATCACTCAAAAAGTGACGTGATATTCTCCACTCCCACTCCCTACTGGGATTATCTTATGGAAACATATCCCCACAGCCAGCTTCAGGCATCAGGCGAAAATGTAGGTTTGCCTGACGGTCAGATGGGTAACTCGGAGGTGGGTCACCTCAATATCGGCGCAGGACGTGTGTTGTATCAGGACCTCGTGAAGATCAACAAGGCTTGCAAGGATGGTTCAATCCTTGAAAATCCTGAGATTGTCAGCGCCTTCACTTACGCTCGTGATAACGGCAAGGCTATGCATTTCATGGGTCTTACCAGCAATGGTGGCGTTCACTCTTCACTCGATCACCTGTTCGCACTTTGCGACATCGCAAAGCACTACGGACTTGAAAAAGTATACATCCACTGCTTCATGGATGGCCGTGACACTGACCCCCGCAGTGGTAAGGGCTTCATCGAAGAGATTGAAAACCACTGCAAGCAGTCAACCGGAGTTGTCGCTTCGATCATTGGTCGTTATTACGCCATGGACCGTGACAAACGTTGGGAACGTGTGAAAGTGGCTTACGATCTTCTCGTCAAGGGTGAAGGTAAGCAGGCTACCGATATGGTCAAGGCTGTTCAGGAAAGCTATGACGAGGATGTGACCGACGAATTTATCAAGCCGATAAACAATTCCAATGTTGACGGTACTATCAAGGAGGGTGACGCAGTGATCTTCTTTAATTACCGCAACGACCGTGCCAAGGAGTTGACCATCGCTCTTACCCAGCATGACATCCCCGAAGCAGGTATGACCACAATACCCAATCTGCAGTATTATTGTATGACTCCTTACGATGCATCTTTCACCGGTGTGCACATTCTCTTCCCCAAAGAAAATGTTGAAAACACTCTTGGAGAGTACCTTTCGTCACTCAATAAGAAGCAGCTCCATATTGCCGAGACTGAGAAGTACGCTCATGTCACTTTCTTCTTTAACGGTGGTCGTGAAGCTCCCTACGAAGGTGAGGAGAGAATCCTTGTAGCTTCACCTAAGGTTGCTACCTACGATCTTAAGCCTGAAATGAGCGCTTACGAGGTTAAGGATCAGCTTGTCAAGGCTATCGCTGAGGAAAAATATGATTTCATCGTGGTTAATTACGCTAATGGTGACATGGTAGGTCATACAGGTGTATACGAGGCAATCGAAAAGGCTGTGAAGGCTGTTGACGAGTGTGTCAAGGATACCGTTGAGGCTGCCAAGAAGGCTGATTACGAGGTTATCATTATCGCTGACCATGGTAATGCCGATAATGCTGTCAACGCTGATGGAACCCCCAACACCGCACATTCACTCAATCCCGTGCCTTGTATCTATGTTACTGAGCGTAAGGATGCCAAGGTTGAGAATGGTAAGCTTGCGGATGTGGCTCCCACTATGCTGAAGATAATGGGCTTGCTCCAGCCGAAGGAAATGACGGGGCACGCTCTTATCAATTGACAATTGACAATTAGCAATTACTACTATAATTAACAATTAATCATTGACAGGTGACAATTTATAGATAATGGACAATTGACAGGCGATAATTGTCAATTGTCCATTGTCAATTTTCCATTGGATAAATTGTCCATTGTCAATTTTCAATTGAACTGATGGAATCGATTAAGCAGTTATATAAGATAGGTCATGGTCCGTCGAGCAGTCATACTATGGGACCGCTGAAGGCTGCGCAGGAGTTTGGCGATAAGTATCGCGGGGCTTCGACGTTTGAAGTTACTTTGTATGGCTCATTGGCGGGAACCGGCAAGGGGCACATGACTGATGTGGCTATACTTGACGCTCTGAATCCGATAGCGCCTACTTCTATAGTATGGGAGCCTGAGATATTTCTGCCGTTCCATCCGAACGGGATGAAGTTCCGTGCGCTTGACGCTGACCGCAATGAGATAGGGTGTGACATAGTTTACTCCATCGGTGGAGGTGATATTCTTCATGAAGGTGAGGAACGCCGCCCGAAGGAGATGGTCTATGACATGTCTAAAATCTCTGACATACTTGAATGGGCGGAGACTTCCGGACGGAGTTTCTGGGAATATGTGGATATGAAGGAGAACAGCGATGTCTGGGATTATCTGCGTGAAGTATGGCAGGTTATGCGTGAGGCGGTGGAACGTGGCATAGATGCCGAGGGTGTCCTCCCCGGAGGTTTGGGCGTAAGACGTAAAGCCGTGTCGTATTATCTTCATGCTGCCGGGCATAATGATTCGCTTCGAAGCAGAGGACTGGTGTATGCATACGCTCTTGCCGTCAGCGAGGAGAATGCTTCGGGTGGCAAGATAGTCACTGCTCCGACATGTGGCTCATGCGGTGTGTTGCCGGCTGTGCTATATCATCTTTCGACTTCCAAAGGGTTCTCGGATAAACGAATACTGCGTGCGCTTGCGACAGCAGGTCTATTCGGCAGTGTGGTGAAACACAACGCTTCCGTGTCGGGTGCTGAAGTCGGGTGTCAGGGTGAGGTTGGCGTGGCTTGCGCAATGGCTGCTGCTGCGGCATCACAGTTGTTTGGCGGCACTCCGGCTCAAATAGAGTATTCGGCTGAGATGGGACTTGAACATCACCTCGGGTTGACCTGTGACCCTGTGTGTGGTTTGGTGCAGATACCGTGTATCGAACGCAACGCATACGCTGCCGCACGTGCGCTTGACAGTAATCTTTATGCCTCATTCTCTGACGGACGCCACTCTGTGTCGTTTGACCGGATAGTGGAGGTGATGAAACAGACAGGACATGACCTGCCGTCCATCTATAAAGAAACCGCTCAGGGCGGCTTGGCTGCGATAAAGTAACGATTGCAAATAAGACATAATACAAATAAAATAAAAGGGGCACGTTTTTCGTGTCCCTTTTATTATTACGTAGGTGAAAATTCGTTAGATTTCGACTTCCTTGAGGTCGGAGCCGGGGATGCAGAGTGTGCCACGGGCTTTTTTCTTGTCGGCAAGATATTTTTTCCAGTGGACCTTGCTCCAGTCGAGTTTGTCGGTTGACTGAGCGACGGGAATATGCGGAAGCGCAGTGCCGTCCTTAACCATTATGACGATGGGTAGTTCGGCAGTTTCGATATGGTTCCAGCCGGGTGAATATGTTTTGCCGGTCTGATAGTCAATCCATTTGTCTTTTCCGGGGAGATATACGTCACGGGAATTGCCATCTTCAAGCATCGGGGCAACAAGCATTGACTCACCAAACATATACTGGTCGTCTACCATCCATGCACCGGGATCATCGGGGAATTCCACGAGGAGTGCGCGCATCATCGGTAGTCCGTGACGGGTGCATTTTGTGGCTTGTGCATAAACGTAGGGCATGAGTTTGTATTTAAGCTCGGCGCATTTGCGGAAATAGTCGGTGAATTCCTTTCCGTAGTGCCAAGGCTCGGTTGGGGGAGCACCGTGAACACGGCTGTGAGAGGTCAGGAAGCCGTAGGGGAGCCAGCGGCGATATAGATTTTCGGGGGAGTCAGTCACGAAACCGCCAATGTCGTTTGACCAGAAACAGAATCCGCTGAGACCGAGCGACAGACCGGCACGGATAGTGCCGAGGAAACCGGCGTTGGTAGTAGCAGCGTCACCGCCCCAATGGAGAGGATAGCGCTGTGAACCAGCCCATGCCGAACGTGCCCAGATGATGTTTTCGCCATGAAGTTTCTTGGTGATTTCAGCCACGGCACGGTTGTAGCGCACAGGGTAGAGGTTGTGTTCATACAGACCGCTGCGACCGTTGGCATATATAGCGTCAAGTGGTGCGCCTTCGCCAAAATCAACCTTGATGGCACCCACACCTTGGCTGATGAGGTTGCCGAGTTTGCCTTGGTACCAGCTTACTGTCTCCGGATTGGTGAAGTCGAGCACGACATCCTCGTAGGGCAGCTCGCCTCTGCCGTTACGCACATACATGCCACGTTCCACCAGTTCGGGGAAGAATTTATTTTTAGGTGTAAAGTATGGTAATTGCCACAGGCAAGTGCGGAAGCCCTGATCCTTAAGGTCGGCAAGCATCTTTTCGGGATTGTCGAAGCGGTCGGCTGCGAATGCGTAGTCGCATTGCCAGTCAACGCCAAACCATCCCGTGTCGAAATGTATCACATCCGATGGGATTTTATTTTCACGCAATTTCTGAGCCACTTCTCGTCCTTCAGATTCGCTGAAATAGGTGATACGGCTCATCCATGTGCCGAACGACCATAACGGCGGCATTTCGGGACGACCTACAAGAGCTGTGTATTCGCCAAGCACTTCCTTGGGGTCGCCGAGGAAGAGGAATATATCCATAACTTCATCAGCCATAAACAGTTTGGTGGCACCGACATAGCTTGCGCCGAAGTCGCAAGTCACAGGGGCCGATGTGTGCATGAACATTCCGTAACCTCGGTTGGACATGAAGAAGGGTATCGGCTTGTACATGTCGGGGGTCTCGGGACCCTGCGGGTCGGTCACGAATAGATTGACCTTCTGTCCCGCCTTGTTGAGCGGTGTTGCGCTTTCGCCGCAGCCGTATATGCGCTCACCCGGCATTAAGGAGAACACGGGATTGATTGAGCGGGAGTTGTCCGAGCCACGCTTTATGAAGCTGAATGGGGCAACCTTAACCTGCGTTGAGTCGTTGTCGCTCCACACACGGCTCTGAGTCATCACCTTGCCGTTGGCATCTTTGAGCACGAGTCGCCATGGGTGACGCTTTATTTCCAATGAACCGTTGGCTGAGGTATATATCACGGCGTCCTTTGTCTCGCTTACTTTCCATGCGTTGCGGTCAACAGCCGGCGTGCCGACAAGCATAGGGTCATCCTCAAGCTCTTTGGGTATGACCGGAGAGGTGTACATCCTGATGCGCAATGTGCGGTCGTTAACGGGGTCAATGCTCATGCGCAGTTCCGGGTCGTTGTCGTAGGCGGTGTTGGGGAAGTCGAGGGCAGTGAGCGGCTGGTGGAGATAGGTGTTGGCGTTGAAAGCCTGACGCGGCATCAACTGTCGGCGCACCCATTTCACGGTGGCGGTTCCGGTAGCCGGATCGAGCGATACCAGACTGTCGGCAAAGAAATAATGATTGCTGAGGTCGGAAAAATCCTGACTCATATCCTTTGACTGCGACAGGAGGTATTGCACACCTCCGTTAGTGCGCAGCTGTGCCTCGATGGATTGCGAGAAGACGCATCCTAAAGCCATGGTGGCTAATGCGGTTAAGAATTTTGTTTTCATGCTATGATTGGGATTATTTTTTTATCGGATTAATCGGACTGATCGGGGGGATCGGACTAATCTGAGTGTGGTTTAGATTATATGCAAAAGTACTTTTTTTATTATTTACATGAAAGATGAAATGTAAATATAAGGGTGATTAAATGATATTTGTAGGGATAAAATATCGGGTTGTATCCTTATTTACTGCAAAGATACAACCCGATTATGCTAAATCAGTGCGAAAAAGTCAATTTAATTCGAAAAACTATTCGGCAATTTGTAGAGGTTGTTTGGCTGAATGGGGATGATAAAAAAGTCAACAATATCAGGTGTTTATTTCGGTAGCATGGGGATGGGCTGGATTGTAGATGTATTTTGATTTTGCAAAAGTAATACAAACTATCCAAATTCCCCCCCGATTGCTAAAAGATGTTAATATGTTGAAAGTTAATGTTTTTAGCATGTTACAGAGAATGAAAAACAAGTCCAATAAAAATTTTGTTATTGAATAAAAAGGTAGTAATTTTGCGAAATAAACAATAGGTTTTAACTAAATATTAGTAATCATGTTAAACAACAAGATTCAAGACGCTCTTAACGGGCAAATTAATGCCGAACTTTGGAGCGCATATCTCTATCTCGCCATGGGAATGCATTTTGAAGCAGAGGGACTTAGCGGAGTGGCTAACTGGTTTAAAATTCAGTTCCAGGAAGAACAGGCTCATGCTACAATCTTTATGAATTACATCAACCAGCGTGGTGGCAGAGTTGAGCTTAAGGCTATCGACGCCGTGCCCACTTCTTGGGCTTCACCTCTTGATGCATTCAAGGCTACTCTCGAGCATGAAAAGAAGGTGACCTCTCTTATAAACAATCTCTATGCTCTCGCTGAGGCAGAACATGATTATGCAACCCGCGATCGTCTTGCATGGTTTGTGTCTGAGCAGGTTGAGGAAGAGGATAACTGCCGTCAGCTCATCGACAAGTTCACTCTTATCGGCAATGACGGTATGGGTCTCTATATGCTTGATCAGGAACTTGGTGGCCGTACCTATACAGCTCCTTCTATTCTCGCAGAATAATAAGCAATATAGCATATAAGTTAAAAACCGCCGGATTGTATTCCTTCAGAGGTTGCAATCCGGCGGCTTTATATTTTTAGGCGGCTTTATATTATTATAGGTGTGTTATAGCTCTCCAAGCTCGACTTTAGTGGCTATGCGTTCGATTATAGCATCTTTGCGATCTTTGTCGGGCTTGTAGGTGGTTTTGAGATTCACGCCGAAGAAGCGTCCGAATGTCTGCCAGAACCCGGCGCGGAATGAACCGAGAAACGCTTTAAGAATATTGTAGCTCGACTGGTTAGTCTCGCGGTTGATGAGCTTTATGAGCATTTGAGCCTGCCCTTTCGTGAATTTTTTTAATGCCGGCTTATACTGCTCGAAAACAGCGCCTTCCATCTTTTTCAGATGGTCTTCACGCTCTTTCTGTGTGGGGAAGGTCTCGATATACTCGTAGGTTTCTATTAGCGTTTCGCATATAAGCTTAGCGTAAGGCAAAGCCTTTTTCACATCACGCACTGTGCGCCAGTAAAATTCCTCCTCCTTTTTGTTTTTGAACTTTAATGGTGGGAAAACCTTAACCTCCGCAAGCACCAGCATCAATCTGTCCTCACCGTCCTCTTCGAATATATAGTAGCCTTGCAGCGGTTTTATCCTCCCGTCGCCGGCTTTGACTTCCGGCATAGGTATATCCTGACCAAACGCACATAAGGCGCATAAAGTCATGATAAAGGATACTATATATCTGTAAAGTCGTGTCATATAATTGTATAACAACCGAGTCGGTGAAAATATTGTATGGCAGCGGATTGTTTTGAGGTTACTGTTCGGCGTTATGCGGCACAGGCGGATAGTCAACAGTGTAATGCAATCCTCTTGACTCCTTGCGTTCCTTAGCCTGACGCATTATAAGGTATCCCACATTTATTATATTTCGCAGTTCGCAGATTTCACGAGATGCTTTTGAGCATTTGAAGAGCTTCTCGGTTTCCTCATAGAGGATGTCAAGGCGGTTCCATGCACGGTCGAGACGAAGGTTAGAGCGGACAATGCCCACGTATGTGCCCATGATCTGGTTAACCTCCTTGATGCTTTGGGTTATGAGCACCATCTCTTCAGGATGGCGTGTGCCTTCGTCGTTCCATTCCGGCACATCGGTACGGAAATCGTAGTGCGATATATTGTCCATGGCGTGATGTGCGGCGGCATCGGCATAAACCACAGCTTCTATGAGCGAATTTGAAGCAAGGCGGTTGCCTCCGTGGAGACCTGTGCATGAACATTCGCCAACGGCATAAAGACGCTTGATGGATGATTCGGCATTGGTGTCAACCTTTATACCTCCGCAAAGGTAGTGGGCGGCAGGAGCCACAGGTATGTAATCCTTGGTTATGTCTATGCCGAGTGACAGGCATTTGGCATAAATGTTGGGGAAATGCTTCTTGGTCTCTTCCGGATCCTTGTGTGTGACGTCGAGATACACATGGTCGTCGCCATAGAGCTTCATTTCCGAGTCGATGGCTCGTGCCACTATGTCGCGGGGGGCGAGAGATAGACGGGGGTCATATTTATGCATGAATTCCTCACCTTTCTTATTGCGAAGCACTGCCCCATAACCTCTCATAGCCTCTGTGATAAGGAACGAGGGACGGTCGCCGGGATGATAGAGGGCAGTGGGGTGGAACTGGATAAATTCCATATCCTTAACAGTGCCTTTCGCACGGTAGACCATTGCGATGCCATCGCCTGTGGCTACGAGCGGATTGGTGGTGGTCTGATATACTGCTCCGGCACCTCCGGTAGCTATGAGGGTGATGCGTGAGAGGAATGTGTCAACCACGCCGGTCTTAGTGTCGAGCACGTATGCCCCGTAACATGTTATGTCAGGGGTGCGACGGGTGACTATTTTTCCCAGATGGTGCTGGGTGATGATCTCTATCGCGAAATGATGCTCGTAAATATCAATATTCTTGTTAGCCTTCACCGCCTCGATAAGCGATTGCTGAATTTCAAAGCCGGTGTTATCGGCATGGTGAAGTATGCGGAATTCCGAATGTCCCCCCTCACGGTGCAGGTCGAATGACCCGTCATCTTTTTTATCGAAATTGACGCCCCAGTTTATAAGTTCATTTATCTGTGAGGGAGCGTTTTTGACAACCATCTCCACTGCCGCAGGGTCGCTGAGGTAGTCTCCGGCTATCATTGTGTCCTTGATATGTTTGTCAAAATCGTCAACTTCAAGGTTTGTCACCGACGCCACACCTCCCTGAGCCAAAGCTGTGTTGGCTTCATCGAGAGTTGTCTTACAAACGAGTGCCACGGTGCCGTGTCCCGCCACTTTCAGGGCAAAGCTCATGCCGGCAATGCCTGACCCAATTACAAGGTAATCATATTTTCGTGTCATGACTTCGGAAAAATCAGATATTTGTTTGCAAATTTACATAGATTCTGCCAAATCTCCGTAAATTTGCAGACAAAATTGACTGAATTGTCGGACAAGGTTAAACTTATATGCAGGAAATCACGTTGAGCTAAGTAGAAGTTTTTATCAGTTCAACACATGAAGCGATTTCTATCATATACACTGCTTATTATTTGTGCGGTATCGGCGTATGCTCAGGTTCAGGTTTCCTCTGATTACGTGGCACCCTCGTCACTCATAGATTGTGACGGAAATGACCACGGAAACGGTTCGATGGCAAGGGTTTCAGCCATAGCCAATCTGCCGTTTAAATATGAGCTTGACGATAACCGCCAGATAGTGAGAATGTGGGCTATAACACTGTCAAGCAAGTATGCCAATCTCAACAATACAGGTTTGGCGGGGGTGTATGTGCCTGACAGAATGTTGAATATGAGCCTTAACCTCACTCATATACGTCCGCTGAGCGAGCGTTGGAAACTGATGGCTTCACTTGGCGTGGGTATATACTCGCGACCTAACCATATAGTGTTTAAGTCGCTACTTGCAAACGGAGGCGCAGTGGCTGTCTATAAGGTTCGTGACAATTTTGACTTGGGTATAGGCGGAGGTCTTACCAATTCATTCGGTTTCCCTGCGATACTTCCGATGGTGTATGTCAACTGGTCGCTGAAAGGTGACTACCAGATAGATGTGTCGATGGTGACCGGCTTGAAGATCACTGTAAAGCGTAAATGGAACGAGCGTCTCGCCACATCGCTGACCGCACTGGATATGGACGGTATGTCGGCGGTGTTCCGAAAGGAGGGGAAGTGGAAGATATACACCACGACTCTGATTCGCTCGCACTTGGAGTTTGATTATAAATTCAATAATCATTTCTCATTTTTCGGAGGTGTGGGTGCCGTGTGGAAACGCTCGTCACGTCTTGCCGACCGTAAATTCAAAAATTTCTATAAACTGTTTCACAGTGATGATAAGATGCATTTCAATCCTGCGTTTATGGTAAGGATAGGAACCAATATCACATTATGACGATTAGAATTAGTTAGATATAAGCAATGGAAAATATTAAAGAAAAACGTGAACGGTTTTGCTCGCTTTTGCGTCAGACCGAACGAGAAAATGTTGAATATGTGATCGAAGACCTTGAGTCGTTCGGATTTTTCGAGGCACCGGCATCGGCACGCAATCATTTCAATCATCCCGGAGGTCTGTTGGAACATTCGTTGAATGTCTATGACATGGCGATGACACTCAGGGAAGGTGTCATCAAGCTTCGACCCGAGATGGAGAAGCAGCTCCCGGTTAATTCGGTGATACTTGCCACGCTACTGCACGACACATGCAAGTCGAACATCTATCGCCGTGTGATCCGGAAACGTAAAAATGAGATAGGTATCTGGGAAGAAGTCGAGGAATACGAGGTGGACTACTCAGGGCTTCCCATAGGGCATGGCGAGAAGTCGGTGGTGATGCTTCTGCGCATGGGGCTTGACCTTGAAGATGAGGAGATACTTGCCATACGCTGGCACATGGGCGCATGGGATGTTGACCGCAACAGCATAGAGGAGGATAAGTCGTACCGTGAGGCTCAACGTCAGTCGCCACTTGTGGCACTCGTACATTCTGCCGATACGCTTGCGGCGCAGATACTCGAACGTGACGGACAGAAAGGATAATAGAACTGATTTAAGCTTTCTATGGAAAGTTCAGATAAGCTAATAGCATAAGAAGAACCCCCTTTATCCTCCTTAAAGTGGAGTGATAGAGGGGGGTCTTCTTGTGGTTATGTCAAACCCGAATATTAGTTTTTGGGCTTGTTGGTGTTGTTGTTCTCTTTATAGATAAGGTATTCAAGAGATGCGTTGACAATGTATGTGCCTTTCTCGCCAAGCACACATTTGAATGACACGTTGGCACCGGTGCCGTTTACAGCGCTGATGATGAGGTTGTTCATTGACCAGCCTTCAACATCCTTGTTGCTTGTGTCATATATTGAATATGCCTTGTCGGTGCGGATCAAAAATCCGTTTCTTGAGAATTCAACGGGAAGATCTTTTACACCGAATGTCTCCGGACCCATAGTGGGAGCGAATTTGCCGTTGTAGACACGGAGCACTGCCTTATTTGTATTGGGGTCGATAGACACGTTGTAGGCAACATCCTCGTTTGATTCGTTTGAGCTGCCGTCTTCAGACATTGCTTTAGTGGTGCCGAAATAGAAGTTGTTCTTCTGATATACCGATACCTGATAGCGGTTGTTCAAAGTGAACTCAACGCAATATACAGGCTGCGCCAGATTGTTATATGCACGGTTGGGTATTGACTTGAATGAGAATTTGTCGAACACGTATGTGCCTTGTGCGTTGACGGGAGTGAGGTTCTGACCGCTGCAGGTGTAGAAGCCTTTCTTAGTGTCGAGAACCAAGGTCATCGGGGGGAGTTTGAAAGTAAGACCACCGAAATTGGGCGCAAGCTGAAGATTGGCGATCTCAGGCTGAATGGTTCCGTCGGTGAAGTTGAATTTGAAAGAATAAGAAGCACCCTGTGTGGTGATGGTCTCCTGTGTTTCCATGTCATATACACGTGCGAAACATTCCGCGCTGCCAAGGGTGGCGGTGTATACATTCTCAGAATTGGAGGTACTGAGACATGAGGTAAATGTGAGCGCAGTTGCAAGAAGTGCGCAGAAGGTTAAGAAGTATTTCTTCATAATTAAATTGATGTTTATTTCGTCTTATAATATGATTCAATAATTGGCAAAAGACTGCATGAGTATGCAATAAATTTCACATAATTCAGGCATCTCTATTATAACGGACTGATTGATTGAATATTGTGTTAAATTATATTTGTTGGTATGAAATAAGTGTTAATTAAACGCCAATCTCAATGTCACGCCACCTCTTGCCGGGTCGCCACGCTGGAAGAATGAATTTCCGATGGATTCATAGCGGAAGGTGTCAAACTTGGTGTCGGTAAGGTTCTTTCCCCAGATATCCAATGAGAAATTCCGGTATTCGAATCGGACTGACGCACCCATCTCGGCATAGAAAGGCTGACGGAATTCATTTTCCTCGTCCCAATATATGCTTCCCACACCACGGCAGTTGAGGTCGAAGCTGATGGCGTCAAGCCATGAGCAGCCTTTGACCGGAAGTCGGTAACCTCCGCTTACAAACAGGGTATTTTCAGGAGCGTAGGGCACACGGTTTCCCGAATAGTCGCCTTGCGCATCCTTGAAGTGACGGAAGGTGGCATGAGTATATCCGTAGGCTAAGTTGAAAATCCAGCGAGGGGTGGGTGTATAGCGAAGGGTCAGCTCGGCGCCAAGGCTGCGGGTCTTGCCGGCGTTTGCCATCACTCGTCCGGTCACTGTCCCTTCGGGATACATGGTCACCTGCTGGTCACGGCAGTCGATGAAAAATGCCGCAAAGGTAGAATAGACTCTCCCTTCATCGCAGGTTATGTGTCCGCCAAGCTCGTAGTTCCAGCTTATCTCGGGCTTGTAGGATACGTAATCGTCCACGCTGTAGCCACCGCCGTCTTGCCCCATCTCTTCCATCATGCGCTGCTGGAGGAATGTGCTGAACATCTGTGTGTTGTAACCGCCAGATTTGTATCCTTTGGCTACTGAGAGAAACACAGCCGAGTTTTTGAGATTGTAAGTCACGCTGAGTTTCGGCAAGAACTGGGTAAATGACTGCTTGAGCCGTCCGTAGTCGTCGATGTTTATCTCCTGTGTCTTCATCGGCTTGGGATTAGCCGGGTTGGCTATGTTCCACATTGTCATCGATGTGTTGCAGTGACTGCGGTATGACAGGACAGTGTGTTCGTAGTCAAGACGCATACCCAAGGCGAAAGTGAATTTGCGCCAGTCGTATGAGCTTTGGTGATATATTGCCGCGCCCTTCACCGGCTGTCGGAAATCACTGCCGAGAATAAAGGCGTCGTCATCGCATTTGAGCCTCATAAATGGTGGTATGACTGAATTGGCATGTCCTAATATGAGGTTCTCGATACCGTCCTCCTTGAAAGTCACAGGGGCACCCATGTTGGAGTGCTTATAGAAGCCGAACACACCTGCGAGCCAGCTGTAACCACCGGTCGAACCTTTGAGCACTATGTCCTGAGTGATGCTGCGGTCGTTCTGCTTCTGGGTTAGAGTGAAGTAGCTTGCCGGGAGGAAGTCTTGGTCAAGGGTCATGTTGTCGTTCAGATACTGGAAGCCGGTGATAGAGGCGAGGGTGAAATGCGGGGCTGTCCAAGTGACGGTGACGCCATCGGTGAATGATGTGCGCTTATAGAAACATGTGTCGTTGTAATTTATCTCACCTGTTTTTTCGTATGCGTAGGGGTAGCCATGCTGCACGGAGTGTCCGAACGAGGCGATGTTTTCGATGTTGACAACGCTGCTTGCTCTCCATAATGTTTTCCAGCGTACTGACTGGTTGTCACGACGGTCGGCGCGTGAATTGTTGTAGCGGTTTTTGAAAAATCCGTGCCGATAGTCACCATAGAGGGATAGCGACATACCTAAACGGTCGTTGAGCTTGGTATATCCGGCGAGCGATGCCTTGAAATTGCTACCGGTGCCACCCTCGACCATCGCCCTCACTCCCTGATATTTGAGAGGGGAGATTGTGTAGATGTTTATAAGTCCGGCTATAGTGTTTCGTCCGTAGAGCGTTGATTGGGGTCCTCTCAGCACCTCGATACGGTCGATGTCAGCCATGTCAAAGTCATAATTGTCTTTGTTGAGATACGGGATGTTGTCGATGTTCAATCCCACTGCGGGCTGGTCGATACGTGCGCCGATACCTCTCACATAGATTGATGATGTCATCTGCGAGCCATAGGATGGCATGTAGAAGTTGGGGGCTATCTCCGACACCCCTTTCATCCCTGACACATTTAGACGTTCTATCTCAGCTCGCTTTATAGTGGTGACCGTTACCGGTTGCCTTAGCAATGAGCGTGACTGTTTTATGGCAGTGACTCGCACCTCCCCAATGGTAAATGTCGAATCATAACTTTCCTGTGGTACCGTTACGGCACATAGCTTGGATTGTACTAATAATAAAAAAAATAACGTGAGGAGTGTGCGTACCTTGTTCACAACGTAATAAAATTAATAGTTACTTAATTGAAAATCATCGGCAAAGTTACATTAATCCTCCGTAATCTGCAAATAATAGAACGCAATACCTTCTGCTTGCCGACTATGCCGTATAATCAGTTTATGAAACGGCTATTCCGACAGGAAGCTGATCTCTTCGAGCATGGAGCGGCACAGGCTACGGGTAAGTGGCGAGTTGGAAGCGTATTCAGCTTCGGCAAAGGGCTTGATGTCGTCCGGGCGGCTGTAAAGGAGGTTGAACAGCAGACGGAATGCCGTGTAGCGTTCCATCTCTACATCGGAGGTGACATATTCCATCGCTATCTCCCATGCCTCAGGGTGCTTTCGTAATAATGAGTGGCATAATATGTCGGCAACCTCGGTGACAGCGACCTCTTTTACCCATTTTAAGGCTGTGGCACGGTCAAGTTCCTGTACCGGATAAAGCATCGGGGCAAGCAACAGACTTTCCCTTGTGCGTTTGTCCTGCCACATCTCCTCGGCGAGTTCGGCGGTGTGGGGTAATCCTTCGGCAATCTCCTTGATCTGTGGAAGGTTAAGCCCGAAAATCATTTTATAGTCGAAACCGGCTTTGCGGATAGTGTCAGCCACAATGCCGTTGCGCATAGCAAAAAAATGCCTTTTTATCTCTTGAATCTGATTGAATTTACTCATGACACTACAAAAATACACATCAATTGATAATTTTCAATGAAGAATTGTCACTTTTTTCGCTTTCGACCACAACTGTAACCTCAAATGTGTCTATTAATCGGGGACAATCGTCCGCCAAATCACCCTTGAATAATCAGAATTTCAGTTTTACGGTTGCCATGATTTCCCTACCTCGGAGCGGCAGGGTGTTTGTGGATTCATTTACGGATGAGAATTGCGAAAGTGAGTAGTGAGCCACATCAAAGAGATTGCGGGCGGTAAGTGAAAATGAGGCTCGTTTGAGCTGATATGTGGCTCCGAAATCGCAGAAAAAGTAATTGTCATGTCCTGATGAATAGCTGTCGAGCGAGCTTAGCTCACCTTTCAGGTCTATGGTGAGTTTGCTGACCGGGAAAAAGCTGAAATCCAAAGTGTGGAACCAGTTGGTCAGTGAGCTGCTTCCGAAGAGCGGGCTGCTGTTTCGCATAAATGCCCCCACAAGTGCATACTGAGCATAGAGCCAACCGAAATATCTGTTGGTGACACGCAGATCGGCAATATAATTGGTGTAATGGTTGCGTGTGAGCAGGTTCTGTTGCGCCACGTCTGCGCCCATGATCGAGAATGCCTGCGACAGTTTTACTGTGGTCTTTACCGTGGCGAATGACTTTGACACATCGCCGTTTATGTCAAATGAGTAATTACGGTTGGGGAGCTGCCGTGTGGTGACACAGCTCCAGTCGGATGTATTGTATGACGAGCTTACAAAATTGTTCTTGCGGTTGGCGTACATGACCATGAAATTGGCAAAGAGCAGTTTCACTGAATGGCGGTAATTGAGCGAGTAGTATGCTGAATACCCTTCGGTGTGGTTGAGGCCGCCCGAAGGGATGTAGATGTTACGGTAATTGGTCATGAACGGCGAGGGGAAAAATGGTCGTTCCCCTTGATAGCTGAAACTGCGTCTGCCACCCAACCGTGATTCGAGCCGTGACGAGAACCTATAGAAGAGCGAGAATGAGGGAAGAAATTTCACGGTGTGGTGGTGCACGTCCGATACCGTGGCTGAAACATTGTAACCTTTCACCTCGGGTGTGACTCTCAGTACCAGACTCTCATCCACCCAGCGGAAAGCTATCTCCGGCTCCACTCCATATTCCATTTTGGATATACGGCTGTTCACACCGTCGGCTGCGGGGAGTATCTCTTCAGGGATCTCCACGCCGTTGGAGTTGACGGTGAATTGCGGGCTGTAGCGGTCGAAGTTCACGTATGCCCCAAGCCCGATGCGGTGACGGAAGATGGAAAACGAGGTGCTGAGATAGTTTTTCATCGCAAACCGCTTCATGCGCATACGCTCACCCACGGCTGCGTCGGCTTTTGCCGGGAAGATGGCGTCAAGGCGTTCGGGTGATAGCCCGGCTTTGAAGTTGGATGAGAATTTGATGAGCTGCGAGCGGTTGAAACGGATGTTGGAGGTGAGTTTGTTGTAAAATTCTCTCGGATAGCTTGCCGCAGAGTAATCCACCGAGTCCGATTGTGTCATCATCATGGAGCTTCCCCGCTGTCGCTCGGACAGGAAGCCGAATTCATCACGCACGTATGCCCGTGAGGCATTGTATTCATATATGCCTGACAGTTTGAGGTTGTCAAGGCGTTTATGGGTCATGGCATTCTCGAAAAGGCTGAGAGTGTTGCCGTCGCCGAGCATTATCGACCGGCTCATGTCGTAACGCTGGCGCATACGGTCGGCTGTGTATATGGCGTTGATTTTAAGTTCCGACTCTTTCCCGGCGGGGAGCAGGAGGTTGACGCTCCCGAGACGTGAGCGGTTGAAGAGATAGCGTTGCAAGGGGATATTGATTGATCTGATGGAGGGTGTGGACAGCAACGGGGTATAGGAAGGGATGTATGTGTATGAACCTGACAGGTCGAATTTGTCAGCCGCCTCACTCCCTAAGTTCTTGCCGTAGTTGTTCCCTTGCAGGTTTATGAGAGCCTGCGGTCCGCGGGTGAGCAGCGTGACGAGCAGTCCGGCATCGTAAATGGGACCGTTCCCCGCACCGCCTCTGATCTCTCCGAAGGGGCGCACCATGAACTGTTTGTCAAGCTTAAGATTGATAGCCGCACGCTCAGACGGTTCCAGCCCTTGCAGACTTTTCACATGCTGGTTGTGCTCAATCACCTCCACCTTTTTCACTGCGTTCACATCGAGATTGTTGGATGCGAGCGTGTATCTTCCCTCCAAGAGGTCACGACCTTCGATATAGAATTTGTTTATTGTTTTACCTTGGTAAGATATTGCTCCGTTGTCAGCCACGGTAACGCCGGGGAGCTTTTTGAGCACGTCGGAGATATATCGGTCATTTTGCGACTTGAAGCTTGCCACATCATATATCAGCGTGTCGCCATGCTCACGTATGGGTGGTGCCTTGACCACAATCTCCTTTAACGCAAAGTCGGCGGCTGAGAGCTTGATAGTGGCGTTTGTGCCGACAGCCGACACCGGCATGGTGAGTTTGGCATATCCTATCAATGAAAACGATACCGAGTCCTTTGGGTTGGCTTGCAATGTGAAGCGACCCTCACGGTCGGTGAATGTGTAGGCTACGGGTGCTCCTTTGCCTCGCCTTATACTGCATAAGGCGTTGTCGATAGGCTTGCCGTTTGCGGCATCGACCACCTTCCCCCCTATCTTCACGGCAGCCGAGACCGTCCCCGCCCCGGCGAAAACCATCACAAATGTTATTAACAGGATATTTAAAATTCGATTCATATTTAAGGGGCAGGGGCGCAGTTGCAAAATGAGTCGTATGGGGGTTATTCCTTTTCAATCGGATTGTAGGAACGTGGGCGGTCTAATCGCTTTTCAACCTCCTTTAGCTTTTCAGGCTTCACTTTAATCGGACCATTGGCTAAGACGGCTACGGGGTTCTCTTTGTAATATGTTTTCAGGAACCGGAAATCTTCTCGGCTGATTTTTTCAATATTCTTGTTGTCAGTAATATCCATCGGGAATGGATTGGAAACTTTCTGGAACCCGATGAGGGTGAAATCATAATCACCCTCAGAGCTTGTAAGTTTTACTATCAATCCGGGCAACCCTGTGAAAAGGAACGGACCGCGAGGTATGGGTATCTCCTCCGTATACCATGCTGTATAATCCCGTCCGCGAAAATTGCAGGTGGCTTTATGACATTCATATCCTGCGATATTCTCCGTATCATCAGTTATAGCCCAATATTGTTTTGCTCCATTATCAATGTAGCGCTTTGCACCTCCTCCAATATATTCCTGCACTAATGAGCTGCCCTTCGTGGGATAATCCAGAACAATAACCTCATTGAATTTTTCGCCTTGTATGGCAAAAACCTTGTTAAGAGCTTCAACGTATGTCCCTCCTTTTGCCAAAACTTCAGCTCTGACACTATCCTTTAAGGCGTTGTAATAATCAATATAGAGTGCGGAATGTTTACCTGTGAGAAGCAATGTGCGACCATTTTTTCTTTTATCACGGTACAGAGTGTCAGGCAAGTAGTTAATCTCATATATGACTTTATATTGAGCTGTGTCTACAGTTAGTGTTTTATCTGGTCGGAGGTTTAGATTGCCGTTGCCAATCACAGCCTGAGCCATGACCGGAGAAGACACTCCCCCGATCGCACCTAATAATATGGCTATAACAATTATTATCCTGTTCATAATTTAAATCGTTACCATGACACTGTGATGGTTCATCTGCAAAACTACAATTAAATATTTGGTAATGCAATGTATTGGTTAGTTGATTAGACTTTTTTAACAAATAAATTGCATCCCTTTACAATCAGTATTCACTTGTAGAGGGTGCAATATATTGCGCTCCTAACGGGATCACTCTTTTTCAATCGGGTTGTAAGGGCGAGGGCGATTTAGTCGCTTTTCAAGCTCTTTTTGCTCTTCGGGAGTCATTTGTACTTTAACAGGTCCATCTGTCAATGTAGCTGCGGCATTGTCGTTGTAGTATTCTTTCAAAAAGCGGAAATCTTCTCGGCTTAGATTCTCAACAGCTTTCCCATTATATATTGATAAATCTATTATCTCATCCGGGCGTTCTATACCCACCATGTTGAAAACATATTCCTTGTTGGTGTCGTACAACTCTATTATTAACCCCGGCAGACCTTTGAAATAATAAGGACCGTATGGTATTGGCAATTCTTCGGCATACCATGCCTCATAATCACGTCCACGGAACCGACATATCGCTTTTCGGCATGTGTAGCCTAATATATCTCTTGTTTCATCCTTAATATCCCATTTTTGGATGGCACTGTCATCTTGATAACGTCGATAGCTACCTGACAGGTATGATTGGAATGTATTAATGCCTTTCCGGGGATAATCTAATAAGATATGTTCACTATATATTCCCAATATTTTAACATTAAATACCTTTTGCGACCTTTCAGCTCGTGACACTCCCATGGAACGCAGTTTGTCTCTCAATAAAGCACTTTCCAGCTCATATTTATCTACAAATTTCGCATATTTATTCCCAATAAGTGTTACTGTATAGCCATCTCTCTTACTATTAATATTGGCAGTGTCAGGGATAAAGTAACTGCTATATGTTATTTTATATTGAGCAGTATCAACTATTAAATAATTGCTTTTCTTTGGGGTGAAAGCTGTAGATTTATTGCTCACAGTCTCGGAATCATCAGATGTAACTATTATCCTTCCTTGCGACATTGCCGGAATTGATATTAGCATCCATCCAATTATTGCCCAAATTTTAATAAGTAGTTTGTTCATGATAATTATCGATTAATTATTTTACAATGGGTGGAAATATAACAATCTATGTAGGAGCGCAAAATTTTGCGCTCCTACTATTGCTATTACGGCAATTATTTCAACTTTCAGTACCGCAAACTTTATTATAGTAGTCCTTTTCAAACTCACCCACGAGGTCTTCTTCATCTTCTTGGTCAAGACCATCTTGAACAACTACATAATGGGAATGTCTGAAACCATCGGGGCATATTACTGTTAACCAGTATCCTTTTGCTTCAGCTATGGTTACTCCTGCGATTGCAAGAATTGCAAATAAAAATAACTTTTTCATTTGTTGAAATTATTTTAGTTATAAAGTTGCATTAACTTATCCTGTAATGCTTCAGGATATAATCGCAAGGCGTCTTTGGATTATCTGATTTATGGTTGGAGAGATGTGATGTTGAGGGGGATTAGGAGAGAATCTGTGTTGTGACACTATTCAGTAAGATAACCGATATAGTTATTCCCTTCGGCGGTTGAGATTTCTAACTGCAGAGTGCCGGAGATTTCACCGATATTAACAGTGAGGGGTGAAGAGGTTGAAAAGTTGAAAACGGAATAGTCGAAAGTGGCAAGATCCTCAACTCGAAGTGTGGCATTGCCCTCCGGTTCTTCGAAAGATACATATATTATTCCATCACAGTAATAACACTCGATGTCGGCTGCCTTCGCCGGCATACGTGGCTTTGTGGTAGGAGGGTCTATCTTTGTAATATGTATATATGTCCTTTTTTTCTTCTCTGTGGGAGTTTTTGTATCTCCATTATCTTCTGCCATTATTAGAGGCGATGCTGCAAAAGTGAGCAATAGAAATGTGATGATAAGTCTAATCATGATTTTTTGTTTTATTGGTTTAATGCAAAGTTAGGTATAAAAAAATTGAAAAAGTCAATAAAACGACAATTAAATATCATACTCACTTGGTTGTAAGCTCTTGATATATAAGAATATATGAATAAACAAAAATTACGTTTATACTCACTCTAATCGGCAGTCAAGTTGTCGGTGTTATGGGCTGATGTATCCTTGTTATTATCAATGTTTTGTAAGTCCTTTAAGAAATATTGCTTCGCTTTAAGTTTTTCCAAGAAAAGGTGCTTGTCAATGGCATTAGAGTTCTCAATCCGTTTTCGAAGACGTGATATTTTATTGGAAACACTCTGTAGATTTATATTAAATATTAGACTAATAGTGCGAATTGATAGTCCTGCGAATACCCAAATAGCAAGCTGATAATTGTTTTCATGACGTTCGTGGATTTGAGCGCGAAATTTAGACATAAGATTATCATCATACAGGTTAACCAGATCTTCAATAGACTTAAGAGTTTTTTGGTGTTTAAGATATTCTACCTCGTTTCCGGCAAAACGGTTAATAGCACTTTGCGAACTTTTAGTAGTGTCGGGATTTTGAAAGTAATGATCACCAAGAAGGCTTAGTAATCTGAAACGATGATGATAGGAAGAGTCAGCCTGATAACCTTCCAATTGATTGTTTTGATTATTGATGATTCCTTCATATTGTTTTATTTTTTCCCTTAAAGAATGGATTTCGTTAAGAGAATTGATTATTTCTGAATTTTTTAGTCTTGTTTTAAGCCTGTGGATTATTATACCTATAGTAATTCCTATAATCATGAAAATGATTGTTCCAATGATTATAATAATCATCTGATTGACTTTTTTCTTTGCAATAGACGCTTCTTCTCCATAATAATCCCTTTCGGTTTTAAGAGGAGAATTTACTCTCATACTATTAGTGTTGCTGATATAATTTTCCAATAGCTTGTGGAGAATTTCAAATCCGGTTTTATAATTGCCTATCGCTTCCTCATAGTGGGCTTGGATTAATAATATGTTTTCTTTGTCTTCCTCATTCTTTGCTAAAGAGGACGCTTCTTCTATCCATTTTCGGGCTGTTAGTAAATCACCTTCCATTATAGCCAATTCTGCATAATATGATAAATCCTTGGCGGATAATACGGTTAAATGGGTATAATCAGCTAATTTGGTTAGATTTTCGTCTGCGGTTAATATGTCATTTATATATAATAAGGTGGGGATAGATATTTTCAGACAATATGCCATTAATAATGAATCTGGATAAGTATTGCCACAAACGTTTGCTATGCTGTCAATTATTTGGATACTTTCGTTATAATTGTGGTTCTCGCTCAAAATTGCAGATTTTTGAGCAAGCGCATAGAGGTGGTTGAGTCGCTTTCCGGCTTTTTGATAGTTGACAATCGCTGTGTCAATATAGGGAAGGGCTTCATCCCATTGATAATTTTCATAGTAAATTTCGGCTATAAGGTCGGAAGTGCGGGCTACCCATAAGGGGTCGTTGATTTCACGGGCTAAGCCTGACGCTTTAAATGCATCGGTCTCCGCATTGTTGGCATTTAGCTGCCGGCGTATAAGGCTGCGGTAGTATAGCGACCGCATGAGTCGCGGTCGGTCTACCGGAAAACTGCCGAAATGCTTCACTGCGAGCGATATGGCAGAATCGGAGGGTATGGGAATATAGTTCTTATATTTTGCCTGACTGATAAGAAGATGGTATAGTGACGATTCTGCCGTTTCGGATAATGGAAGAGGATTTATTGAGTCAAGCAGACATAGGGCTGAATCAGGGTGCTCCTCCATAATTGACTCAATGGAGAGAAGCTTGGAATTATTAGGCACACCGCATCCTGACGGCAATACCATGATAGCCGAAACGAGCAAAAATATGATGTGCTGTATGATGCCCTGAGTTTTCATTGGGATATTTCTGCGAAGTTATGAATTAACTTTGAACTTAGATGGTGGATGGATTGTTAAAATGATATAAAGAGATTAAAAAAATCTCACTGTTTCAACTGTCATCACGTTAACAACGAAACTATTATGAGACGATTAGGGATATTAATGGCTGTAATTATAGCCATGATTTGCTGTCATGCTGCCGCACAAAAACGACAGTCGGTCGGGCTTGTGCTTAGCGGAGGTGGCGCAAAGGGTATTGCGCATATAGGTGTGATAAGGGCGTTTGAAGAGAACGGCATCCCTATCGACTATATCACAGGCACATCCATGGGCGCGATAGTGGGGGGATTGTACGCTGCGGGATACACCCCGGAGGAGATGATGGCGCTTATCGAGTCGAAAGGCTTCGCTTACTGGTCAACCGGCAAGATAGATCCGGCATATACCTACTATTTCCTTAACGATAACGGCACGCCGTCGTTTATAAATGTGAATCTCGGCAAGGACTCAACGCAGATAACCTCAGTGTTGCCGATGAGTCTTATAAACCCTATCCCGATGAACTATGCTTTTTTCGAGCTGTTTTCGCCATACACGGCGCAGTGCGGCGAGGATTTCAATAAACTTTTTGTGCCGTTCCGCTGCGTCACCTCCGATGTCTATGCCAAACATAAGGTGGTGATGAAGAGCGGACCGCTTGGAGATGCCGTGAGGATGTCGATGTCATTCCCGATGATATTCGAGCCGATAATGCTCAACGGAGTGCCGATGTATGACGGAGGGATATATGACAATTATCCGGTGGATGTGATGATGGATGATTTCAACCCTGACGCTGTGATAGGTATAAATGTGGGGTCAAAGGACGCTCCGCCGAGCAGCCGTAACATGATGGCGCAGCTTGAGGAGATGATAATGCAGCCCAACGACTATCCTTTCCCGACCGATAAGGGTGTGAACATAAGGATTGACCTCGACGAGTTCAGCTTGCTCGATTTTGAAAAGTGCAGGGCTATATACAAGATAGGCTATGACCGTGCGATGGAGATGATGGATTCGGTTAAGATGAAGGTCACGGCACGTGTCAACAGCAGCGAAGTGGCTGCCCGGCGATCGAAATTTAAAAGCGCAACACCTACGGTGAAGATAAAGGATGTGAAGGTCACAGGCGGGGCTGAGGATGAAAATTCATACCTCCAGTCGCTGTTTCATCGGAAGGGTCGCGAATACCTGACGCTTGAGGAGGCTCGTGATGCTTACTACAGGGCTGTGGCTTCCAAACAGATACAGAATTTTGTCCCGACTCCGGTCTATAATCCCGCCGACACATCGTTTACACTTGATTTCAAGGCGGTGGTAAAGGATAATTTCAATGTCGGGGTGGGCGGCTACATATCGTCGAGCACAAACAGTATGCTATTCTTTAACGGGGGGTACAACACACTCAATTACCGTTCGGTGAAGGCGAGCGCAAACGCATGGTTGGGGCAGAGCTACCTTGCGGCAGAGGGTGATTTCAAGTTGCTGTTTAATACCTACCGCCCATCGGAGCTGATGGTAAGGATTGTGTCATCACGGCAGAAATATCATGAGACGGACAAGCTCTTCTATCAGATACATGACCCTGATTTTATAATACGCTCCGAGACATTCGTACAGGCATGCTACTCGTCGGCGCTTACGCTTCGTTCGGTGTTTAATGTGGGTGTGGGCTACGGGCATCTCACCGACAGGTATTACACCAATATACGTGAGCATGACACACGCAACGGGCGCGACAAGGGGATATTTAACCTTGGCGAATTGGCTGTGCGCTGGGGAACAAACACATACGACAATAAATATTCGCCTACCGAAGGTTATGAATACTACGCCAAGGCGCTCGGAGTGGCAGGCAAGTATCATTACTATCCCGGAACGGAAGAGGGTGAGCCATACGACAGATCGGTGTCGTGGGTACAGGCTGACTTCTCGGCTGCAAATTACTGGAATTGCGGAAAATATTTTTCATTCGGAGCGATGGGTAGGGCTATGCTCTCGACACGTAAGCTGCTGCGCAGCTATGACGCTTCGATAGTGGCCGCCACAGCGTTTCATCCCACCCCGTCAAGCTACAATCATTTCAATCCTGCCTTAAGGGCAAACTCGTTTGCGGCGATAGGTGTGATGCCTGTGTGGAAAGTATCGGGGAGGTTTCAGGTACGCGGCAATTTCAACGGATTTCTCCCGGTGAGGAAAATATGCTACGAACCCACCACGGGCGGGGCATTTTATGGCAAATGGCTGAACAATCCGGAGTTTTTCGGCGAGGTGCAGGCGTTGATTTCGCTCTCGTTCGGCACCATCAGCGCATACGGCAATTACACCACCTCTCCGTCTGCCAATTGGAATTTCGGCATATCTATAGGTGCGTTTATCTTGGCTCCGAGATTCTTACAGTGAACTGATTTAAACTTTTTATAAAATGTTAAACTAAGGCTGAAATTCATTTTGTTTTCAATCTTTGATACTCTTTTCGGCTGAATTATCAGCATCTCTTCAGTCACTTAACTCGCTAAGCTCCCTCATCGAGCTAATAATTCATCTCGAAAATAGAATCAAATCTTAAAAAATAAAAAGTTTAAATCAGTTCAGTGAACTGAGGAAATTTTTAAGGCTTGGGAGAGCTTGCAAGGCGGTTTGCCGTCCCATTTGGTATACATTTTTCATCTTTTCAGGCTTCATTTCCACTCTGCCGATAGGTAGGGGAGCGGAGGGAGCTATCACAAACGTGTCGCCTTTCTCAGCTTCGGTTTTTACATATTCAAGCTGTGAATTATACATCTCATGGCGTCTAACCATTGCTTCGGCTATTTTAGGGTAGCGTCGCAGCAGTAACCGGAACAGCCATTTGTTTGCAGGGCGTTTCGTATAGTCCCTCGGCTGGGTGAGTACCACCACGTTGCGCCGGTAGCCGATGCTTTGGAAGTATTTCAATGGTATGGAGTCGCTGATGCCGCCGTCAAGCATCTCTCTCCCTCCTACTTTCACTGGCTTGGTGACTATAGGCATAGATGCGGAGGCTCTGAGCCATTCAAGAGAGTCATAATCCACCTTATCCATTTTATAATAGACCGGCTCGCCGGTATGCACATCGGTGCATACCAAGTGAAACTCGGTAGGGTCGCTTTCGAAAGTGGCAATGTCGAATATGTCAAGTTCCAACGGGAGGGTGTGGTAAGCAAATTCAGCCCCCACCAGATCACCTGTGGTCAGCAGCGAACGCAGACCCATGTAACGCGGGTCGTTATGGAACCGGAGATTGTATCTAAGGACTCTTCCGGGCTGATGTGACTTGTAGTTGCATCCGAAGCTTGAACCTGCCGACACACCTATTATGCCGTCATAACGTATGCCGGCTTCCATCATCACATCCATGACACCTGCGGTGAAAAGTCCCCGCATGGCACCACCTTCAAGTACGAGTCCGTGTTTCATTGTAAGTCAGTTCTATATTTTTGATGACAAAGTTATCCATAAGAAAGGAAAATCCCAAATGGTTTGGGATGGATATTCCATCTTTACACCATTTGGGATTATATATGCCTTTAAAGGCTAAATCAGACTATTGTCGCCATTATTTCTTTTTAGCAGCGTCAATATCCTTCAACAGAGTCTTGACAGCTGCGTCGAGCTGGTCGTCGAAGCCTTGCATCATTCGTCCGGGGTTGTTTGAAACCTTGACATCAGGCTCAAGCTGTGAATTTTCAAGGTAGTTACCCTCGGCAGTCTTGAAGCCTACAACAGGTATACCGAACACGATGGTGGGATCCTGAGTGGTTACCCAGTTAACAGAGGTCATGGTGCCGGGAACAGGCATACCTACGAGTTTGCCGAGTTTGCGGTTTTTGTATACCCAAGGTGTGCCGTGGGCGTTGCTGTAGTTAGCCTCGCCGATCACCATGATTGAGGGCTTGTTCCAGCGACGTGAAGGCATCTCACCGCTCTCCACTCCCTGAATGTATTGTGTCAGGTATTTGTCACCGCTGAACAGCACTTCGATATCCTCATGCAGACGACCGCCGCCATTGAAGCGTGTGTCGATTACTATACCTTCACGCTCATTGTACTTACCGAGTATGTCGGCGTAGATGGTGCGGTAGCTGGCATCGTTCATACCCTGAATATGCACATATCCCAAACGTCCGCCGGAAAGTGAATCCACGAGATGCTCGTTGCGTTTAACCCAACGCTTATACAGGGTGGCATTCTGCTTGGCTGTGCTAATAGGTAGAACCACTTCCTCATGCTTAGAACCGTCCTTGTTGGTGAACGCCACGAGGGTTTTCTTGTTGGTGCGTCCGTTGAGGAGCGGGATGTAGTCAGTACCGGCATTTATAGCATTGCCGTTTATGGCTGTGATGATAGCACCCGGTTTGATGGCTGTGGTGGCACGGTCAAACGGTCCGTTTTCGAGAATTTCGGCTACTTTTATGCCGTTGCCGGTGTAGGTCATGTCATAGAGCAGACCGAGAGATGAGGTCGGCTCCGGAGATGTCATGGAGTGATACGTGGCACCGGTGTGCGATACGTTAAGCTCGCCGAGAAGTTCGCTTCCGAGTTCCGCAAAGTCGGCATTATTGTTGATATGGGGGAGGAATTTGCGGTAAGCCTTACCTAAGCCCTTCCAGTCAACGCCGTGCATGTTCTTGTCATAGAAACGCTGCTCCTCTTCACGTAGTATGTAGTTGAAGATGTATTCACGCTCCTTGGCGGGGTCGATCTTCTGTGTGGCAGTGAAGGTGATGTTGTCCACTTTACCGCCGGGGATTGCCATTTTCTTCATGCCTGACGCACCGAGAAGGAACAGGTTCTTACCTGAGGCATCGGGCTGGATGCTCATCAAACCTGCATCGAGTTTCTTGAACAGAGACACATTCCCCTTACGATCCATTTTCCAAAGGTCGTAACCCCCATCGACAGCTGCGAAGAAGTACAGATTTTCACCGTCATTGTCGATATAAGCGTCGCCGAGGTTGGATGAGAATGGTGTGAGTCGGACTATGCGGTCTTGTATACCGTCAAAGTCGATTGTGATATCCTTTGTCTTGTCTTCTGATTTGGTTGAATCGCCAACCTTGCTGTCCTTGCCGTCCTTGGCATTTCCCTTTTTGCCTTTCTTGTCGTCAGAGTTTTTTGCAGCAGCTTTTTTCTTCTGTGCTTTCTCCACATCCTTGAAAAGCTCATAGTCCTCAGGTGAAAGGCGATACTTGTCGTAGGCAGCCTTGTTGGTGAACACTAACATAGCGTCCTCGGTGTTGCCCCATGAAGCATGATTCTTCATACCGTATCTCTCTGATGCGAAGAGTATGGCGTCACCGTTCATCACCCAGCGGGGATTAGAGTTTGTGTAACCGGAGTTAGTGATATTGGTGAGTTCGCCGGTAGATGCGTTTATGATGGCGATGTCGTAGTAGGGTGAGCGTTTGTGCACATCAACGGCTGAAACGAGCCACTTGCTGTCGGGCGACCATGACATATCTATGCCACCGCTGCGACCGGTCTGAGTCTCGCCGTTGGTCAGCAGCTTTATTTTCTTGGAGTCAAGATCCATAACTGCAATCTTGCGGCGATCCTGAACGAATGCCATCTTCTTGCCGTCGGGTGATATCACCGGATATGCACGGTCGATTTTATCGTTTGTGGGGGTGATTACCTCCTCCTCAATAATAGTGGCGTTGGGGAAATTGGGGTCATCCTCACGTGCTATTTTGGCACGATAGATGTTGTTGTGACCGTCACGATCCGACGCATAGTAGAGGGTGCGGCTGTCAGAGCCCCAGCAAACTCCGCTTTCAGCCTGTGGAGTCTCTGTGATCTGACGGGTGGTGCGGTAGTCAACCGAGGTAACGAATACATCACCACGGTTAACGAATGCAATCTGTTTACCATCAGGCGACACTACGGGACCTCTTGCTCCCGACATGAATGTGCGCTTGGTCACGGGATTTACTTCATCAATCAGTATGTCGATATTTACCTTTGCGGGTTTCCCTCCGGCTTTCATAGTGTAGATCTCTCCGTCGTATGTGAAGGCGAGTGTGCCGTCAGCTCCTTGCGAGAGGAAGCGCACCGGATGAGTGATGAAGTTGGTCACTTTTGACACCTGTGTCGGGTTGTCGATGGGGAATGAGTAGACGTTGAAAGTCCCGCCGTCACGCTCGCTGAGGAAATACACAGTCTTACCGTCACGGTCAAGGACACCGTTGCGAGCCTCGCCGGCATGGTTGGTGAGGTTGGTATATGTGTTGGCGGCTGCGTCATATTTCCACACGTCACGGGTCACGGATGAGGTATGGTGCTTGCGCCATTCGTTTTCACCACCCTTTATGTCGGTATAGAGGTATGATTTTCCGTCGGGGAGGAAGAATACGTTTTTGCCTGACGCTGACATCACCTGCTCGGTGCGTCCGCCGGTAGCCGGTACACGGTATAGCTCAGGCTGACGTGCGTAGGGGAAATAACGGCTGCCGGGAGCGTCCTGTATCACTGCGGTGAACAGGATATATTTGCCGTCGGGGGTGAATGCTTCGGGGACTTCGGCTACAGAGTTGTAGGTCAAACGTGTGGCATCACCGCCGTTTGCGTCCATTATGAAAATGTCGTTGCCACCTTCACGGTCGCTTGCGAAAGCTATTTTTTTGCCGTCGGGCGACCATACAGGCTCTGACTCATAGGAGGGCTGGGTTGTAAGACGGAAAGCTTTATCTCCTGAGGTTGGCACAGTGTATATGTCCCCCTTGTAGGTGAAAGCTATCTGGCTTCCGTCTGGTGAAATTTTCACGTCACGGAGCCATAACGGTGTCACTGCGAAGCTACTGATGGCAGCCGCTGCGACCAATGCGCTGGTGATAAGGCGTTTCATGGGCATGATGGTTTATTGATGTTAATTATTGTGCTGATTTTTTATGAAGAGAGTTATGTCGGTGAGTACTTCTGGGGAGATGGTCTCGGTTATATCCCCATACTCTGACACCTCGCCGGTGGTGGCATGTTGCAAGAGATGATTCAGACCCGGGTATGATTTCACTTCAGCATTGCGCACATGCTTGCGTATGATGTCAAGATTTGATTCTGATTCCACTTGGGTGTCGAGAGTTCCGTTGACGGCTAATACCGGTTTCTTTATCTTTCCAAGCCATTCCACGGGATTGGTGCTCAAAAGCTCCCTGAACCATTCATTGGACCTCTTAATGCTCGTCGTTAAAGATGCGAGCACTTGTGGCGGGATGTTGAGATTGTTTTCTTTGATATAGTTTTCGACATTGAAATCGGAAACGCTCCCATGAGCTATGAGGTGATCAAAGCCGGCGGCTATGAGTCTGAGGGATTCTTCTTTTTGCTGCTCGGAGAGGTCGGTTTTGTCAAGTGCGCGCTTATTCTGTAGGAGAATGCAGTCTTTTCCGCTCACAGCCATTCCGGCAAGGCTGATTACGAAATCAGGCTTGTTCTCGGATGCTAATTTTAGTGCTATGGTTCCACCCTCGGAATGTCCCAATACTCCGGTCTTCCCGATGCAGGAAACGGATTTCAGGAAATTCAGTGCGCTTTCGGCATCTTTTTTGAAAGTCTCGGAGGTCGATGTTGCAAAGTCACCTTTTGACTTAGCTGTTCCACGGTCGTCGTAGCGGAATGAAGCGATACCGTTTCTTGCCAATTGGTCAGCGATGACTGCGAACGGTCTATGCTCAAACAGTTCTTCGTCACGGTTTTGAGGACCGCTGCCCGTCACCATTACGACTGCCGGGATTTTTGCGGAGCTTGTGGTGAGCGGTATCACGAGAGTTCCGCTCAGCAACGTCCCGTCAAAGGATGTGAACGTTGTGTCAATCTGTGTGTAGGGGAATGGTGGGCAAGGTGTCTGAGGTCGTCTGACTGATATATCTTTTTCGGGTGTCAGAGTCAAGGGAAAATTATAGCCGCGCTGAGAGAATGTGCCATTAATTTCGTTAGCTTTTATTTTGCCCCGGAATGACCCGTTGATGAGTTTTATTGATATTGCCACGCTGTCGGTGTCGCAGAAGTCAACGAGCGCGGGAACATCTTTTGCCCCCTGAGCGGGGACATCCAATGTGCAGGTTGTTTTTCCGTCCGTTCCCTCGGTGAAATTAAATACCAGTCCAAGCTTGATTTGCCCCAGATTCAGATCTCCCCGCCATGCGCCGGTAAGCGAACGGGCGCTAATGCCGATTATCAACGACATTGCTATGAGTATATATCTGGCACTGTTAAAATGATTTTTTGTCATGGTTATACAACCGCATTAAGGGCGGACGTTAGAGTTGTATTGGTTATTATATGCCTTTTCTCTACGGCGTTGCAGGTAGTCGGCAAGCCATACGCCGAGAAGTATAAGGGCGCATCCGATATACCCTATCAGAGTTATCTTCTCATGCAGTATTAAGAACGAGAATATAAGTGTAACCACCGGCTGGAAGTACATGTAGTTGGATGCTGTTATAGCCCCTATCTTACCCACGGAGAGCGACCACATCAGATATGCGAACATGGAGCAGCCGAGACCGAGGAAGAGTATGTTGATCAACGGCACGGTGTGGAGAAGTTCAAGCGGGGATGTGACTTCCGGCTCTATGAGAAGGAAGGGTAGAGCGGTGATTACACCGTAGAAAAAGACTTTACGTGTGATATAGAATGCGTCGTAAAGAGCGTTGAGCTTTTTGAGGATTAAGCTGTAGACAGCCCAGCAGATTGCGGCAAGGAGTGACAGGATGTCGCCTAAGGGCTTTATGGTGAGCGAAAAGCTGCTGTTGAATATCACGAGTCCCACTCCGAGAAACGCAAGCGTGGAGCCGATCCAGATCTCTTTACCCGGACGGTCGGATTTGTAAAGGAATCCGGCTAACAGCACTGTGAGCAGAGGGGAAAGCGATGTGATAAGTGACACATTGCTGACGTATGTATACTCAAGGGCTACATTCTCAGAAATGAAATATATGGAGCCGCCCAAAAGTCCCAATACCACAAAGAGAGCTTCATCTTTCCATGAGTGACTTGCAAAACGCTTATGAGAGATAAGCAACATCGCAAAGTAAGCGAGGGTAAAACGGTAGACATATATTTCAATAGGGTGAAATCCGTTTTCAAGAAGCAGTTTTGTAGAAATAAACGAAATACCCCATGCCAGTACGGCTAAAGCCGCTCCGACATGGTATAAGAGCGGATTGTTTTTAGCTGAATAACGCTTTGATCCCATAAATCTCGTATAAGGTTAACTAAGGTCCCTTGACAGGGTTGTTCGGAAGTGCCGGTGTCGTGATTTCGACAGCGTTTTACAAGGCAAAATTAAGCAATTTTTATTAAAAAGGCTATGAACTGATTCAAACTTTTCATAAAAAGCTTGAATCAGTTCATATTTTCACAAAGAAGTGAGCTAAACTCACTCAAAATTTAGCTCATTCCAAAAAGTTATCTCCTATAGGGTTATTTTATAAGGCGTACATGGAATACTCCGCCTGCCACCTTGCCGGGAAGGCTTTTAAATTTTATGGTCACGTAATCTTTACCGTTTAATTCATTAGGAATGTCATAGTACACATCCATAAATTCATTTTTGTTAAATTTTCCGTGCAGGTTTTCCTTTGCCACAAGCATGTCGTCGGCATATATCTCAAACTCACGTGCGGCACCTTCATTGCCCCAATAGCGAACCACCAGTTTGAGGTTGTCTTTCCCGCCGGTTCTCATCTTGTAAGCAAACCAGCCTCCGTCACGGGCATCGCGCCAAGGCTCGTCATTGTGGTAACCTTTGAATGAGTTTTCGGCTGTCATGAAGTGATCGGCTTCCGGCTGTTGCTCACCGGTGTTCACAGCATCGATAGTTCTGCGGTCAAGAGCAAGACGGGCTTCCTCCTGCTCACGAACTTTAGTGAGATATGCGTCATAGTCAGGCTGTGACATGGAGAGCCAGTACATCATGTATCGGCAATCGTGGAGACGATAGAACGGCTCAAGCATGATTTTGTTTTTAGCATCGGTCACAAGCCCGGTGGCATCATATTTTAATTTGCTTCCGGATTCCGGTTTAAGGCTGTTGAGTTTGGTCAATATATTCCCTCTGTCACCTATGAGTTTTGGAGTGTCAAATACCGATACAAGCGGTCCGTTGGCTATGTGCGCCCAACGGCTGTCGTCAGCAACGAGTCCGTTAAGATTCTCCTTATTGTATACAGCTCCCATGACAATAGGACCGTGGAGTATTGAAACATATTCAGGCACATTGGGGAGTTCCTCGAGAGTCATAGCCATAGGCATAGTGATCTCAACCTTGTCCCCGTTTTTCCATTTGCGGTCGATGGTCACATAGCTGCCCGGTTTGCTGTCAAATTTGACATTCTTGCCGTTGACGGTTATCGCCATATCCTGCGCCCAAGAGGGATAACGTACTTTCAATGCGAACTTTGTGGGCTTCTTGGCATTGATGACAAGGCTTGATGAGCCGGCATCGGGGAAAGCCGTGGTCTGAGTCAAAGACAGATTCTTTTCTTTCCAGTCAAGGCGTGACGGTATGAAAAGGTTGAGGTAGAGCGAATCGGCATTGTGAGTGTAGATAAACTGTCCGTATTTGCCATGATTTTCCATGCCGGTTCCCACGCAGCACCACATTGCGCTGTTGGGCTGGGAATACACTCTGTAGTGTCCCGGTCGTGCCGAGGTGAAATACACATATCCTCCGTGGTCGGGATGCTGTGTGGAAAGTATATGGTTATAAAGTGCCCGCTCGTAGAAGTCGGCAAGGTGTGCGTCAGGGTGCATACGGAATAGCCCTTCGGTGAGTTTGAGCATATTATTTGTGTTGCATGACTCGGGACCTTCTCTGTCGGTGACATAGCTTATGCAATTATCTTTGGCTGCGAAGTGTTCCCGATGGCTGTTACCGCCGATCGACAGAGAACGGTCGTCGGCTACCGTGTGCCAGAAGAAACGTGCGGCTTTTTCGTAATCGCCGTCACCGCTGACCTCGGCTACTCGCTGGTAACCTACAGCTTTAGGCACCTGAGTGTTTGCATGAACATTGTCGAGGTTGTCAACACCCTTCAACATGCTGTCGAACAGCCATCGGTGGGAGAAACGTTTTGCCCCGTCGAGGTAACGTTTGTCACCGGTCATCTGATATGCGTCGGCAAATATTTCATTTATACCGCCGAACTCAGTGGCGAGCATGGCTTCCATCTGCTTGTCATCAAGCCCTGAAATCACGTCAAGACCCCAGTCGCACATCTTCAGGAACATGTCTTTGGCTTCTTCGACCCCGGCATACACGTATGCGTCACGGAGTCCGGCGTAAGTCTTGTGTACATTATACCAAGGTACCCAATACTTGTTTACAGCAGTGCCGTCGCCGTTTTTAATGTTTATCCATAACTGCTTGCCTCCCGGCACACCGCCGCAATATCCGTTGCCGTTGGCATCCTGACAGCGTTTCAGCTCAGATATCATATAATCAATCCTATCCTTTAGTTCCTTATTGCCGGTTGCGGCATAGTGGATTGCGAGGGCTGTAAGATAGTGTCCTCCGATATGTCCGTCAAGACCGTCCCAACAAGAGAAGCTCTCACCTTTAGGCTGTAGACCTGCCTCTTTTAAATAAGGAGCAAGCAGACGGTCCATGTCATATTCCAACAGGACTTTCACATTTAGAGGGTGTTTAATAACAAGTGTTAACGCCACTACATAAAAAAAGCCTC
>ERZ777011.165-NODE-165-length-107107-cov-17.612870_pt1 | contig 107107 bp, 80 predicted proteins | sample MGYA00374964_ERZ777011 | MGnify/ENA primary metagenome ERZ777011 (study PRJEB29310, sample SAMD00008975) | mouse gut metagenome | study: EMG produced TPA metagenomics assembly of the Metagenome analysis of fecal microbiota from mouse which was promoted... | reverse complement strand
TGCGGTCGTCCCTGCGGAAATCCTTGCGGTCGTCCCTGCGGAAATCCTTGCGGTCATCGCGGCGGAAGTCCTTGCGGTCATCGCGGCGGAAGTCCTTGCGGTCGTCCCTGCGGAAATCCTTGCGGTCATCGCGGCGGAAGTCCTTGCGGTCGTCTCGGCGGAAGTCCTTGCGGTCATCGTCCCGGCGGCGTTCAAAGCGTTTTCTTTCAGGACGTTCTCCCCGGTCTTTGTTGTCGGAGAACTTGCGGGTCTCGCGTTCCCATTCCCTGTCGGAAAGATGCTTCACTTTCGTGCGGTCGCCCCGGTCGAACTCCTCGTTGCGGACGCTTCCGCCTTCGGCCTTGAACTCGTTGTATTTGCCGTCGAAGAGCACGTACTCCCTCAGGGAACATTCGAGCGCGCCGTTGAGTATGGGGAACTTCACCGACGGCTTCAGGCCTATCGACGTGAAGTGCTCGTCCTCATATCCGAGAATCCAGGCGTGGTAGCCTTTGAAGACCTGTTTCAGCTCGGTGCCTATGCGGCGGTACATGTCGAGAATGTCGTCCGACTTGAGACGTTCTCCGTAGGGAGGGTTTGTGATCAGTATTCCTGATTCCGGAGCCGTCTCCCATTCCTCGAACGGTTTGCACACCAGCTCCACCATCCCGTCCACGCGGGCTCTCTTGATGTTGGCCCTGGCGATTGCCACGGCTTCGGGGTCTATGTCGCCGCCGAAGATGCGGAACTTGAATTCGCGTTCGCCGCTGTCGTCGTTGTACAGGCTTTCGAAAAGCTCACGGTCGAAGTTGTCCCAACGCTCGAAGGCGAAGCTGTCGCGGTAGATTCCGGGGTTGATGTTGGCGGCGATCAGGGCTGCCTCCACCAGGAACGTGCCGGAGCCGCACATCGGGTCCACGAAATTGGAGTCGCCCCGCCATCCGGTCTTCATTATGATTCCGGCGGCGAGCACCTCGTTGAGCGGTGCCTTTGTGGATTCTATGCGGTAGCCGCGCTGGTTGAGCGGTTCGCCGCTCGAGTCGAGCGAAATCGTTACGCGGTTCTCGAATATGTGCACGTTGAGCATCAGGTCGGCCCCCGTGAGGCGTATGGACGGACGGCGGCCGTAGAGGTCGGTGAAATGGTCGGCTATTCCGTCCTTCACGCGGTACGTCACGAACTTGGAGTGGGTGAAGTCCGCGCTGTTCACCGTCGAGTCGATGGAAAAGGTGGAGTCCACACCCATGTACTTTTCCCATTCTATGTCGCGCACCTCGTCATAAAGCTCGTCGGGGTTGGAGGCCGTGAACTTCACTATCGGCTTCAGTATCCTGAGCGCGGTGCGGCAGCAGAGGTTGGCCTTGTAGAGCATCTCAAGGCCGCCCTCGAAGCTCACCATCCTTTGGCCGATTTCTACGTTTTGTGCGCCGAGCGCGATCAGCTCGTCGCGCAGCACTTCTTCGAGGCCCTTGAAAGTCTTGGCCACCATTTGGAATGTATTTTCCATCCTTATGTCTTTTTCCATCTTTTTTCTTGTTAGCGGGAGGGGAGCGGTCTGTTTGTGGTGATGATGCGTCGTGCCGCGTCAGTCGTCGATGTCGCCGAATGTTATCGCGCCACCGCCGCGCAGGTCGGACGGGCGGTTTTCGGGCATGCGTATGCCCGCCTTCTCGTTCTTGGCGGTCTCGGCGGCCTGGCGGATGAGGTCTTTTGTGTACTGGTCGCGGTTGTAGGTCGGCGTGCGTTCCATAAGGGCTATCACCTCGTGGTCGTCGTAGAGGTCGGGGGTCAGCACCACGTAGCGTTGCCGGTCGTCGTTCTTCTTCTTCTGGCGCACCTTGTCCGCCCCGTAGAATTCCTCTATCGCCTCGCGCGACTCGGCCTTCGACGCCGGCACGTCCTTGGTGTTGTCCAGGTCGCTTCCGAAGATTATCTCATCCTTATCCTTGCCGTTCTCGCCGCGGTTGGCTTCGCGGAGCGTTACGTCGAAGCCTGAGGCCAGGACGGTGATCTTCACCTTGTCGCCCAGTTCCGGGTTGTCGGCGATTCCCCATTTCACGTCGATGGTGGATGGGAGTTCGGAGGTGAAACGCGTGATTTCGTTTATCTCGCTTGCCTGCAGCGGATGGTCGGCGTCGCGTGCGCAGGAGAACTTGAACAGGAGCCTCTTGGACGTCTTGATGTCGTGCCGCTTGAGGAGCGGGGAGTGGAGCGCGTTGTTGATGGCGTCGCTCACGCGGTGTTCGCCTTCGCCGCAGGCGGTGGAGATGATTGCCGTGCCGCTGTCCTTCAGGATTGTCTTCACGTCCTGGAAATCGACGTTGATGAAGCATTCCTCCGAGATTATCTCCGATATGGAGCGAGCGGCGTTGGCCAGCGTGTCGTCGGCCTTTTCGAAGGCGTTGAAGAGGCTGTAGTCCTTGTAAAGCTCCACGAGGTTCTCGTTGTTGATCACGAGGAGCGCGTCCACATGCTTCTTCAGCTCTTCGGCTCCGTCGAGGGCCTTGAGTATCTTGCTTTCCCCTTCGAAGAAGAAGGGTACGGTGACTATGCCTATGGTGAGCATCCCAGCGTCTTTGGCTATGCGCGCCACGACCGGAGCCGCACCGGTGCCGGTGCCTCCGCCCATGCCTGCGGTGATGAAGACCATCTCCGTCTGGTCTTCAAACAGCCTGCGTATTTCGTCGGCCGAGGCCTCGGCGCATTCGCGTCCCACTTCGGGCTTGTTGCCGGCTCCGCGCCCCTTGGTGATCTGGTAGCCGAGAATCAGCTTGTTTGGCACCGGGGATTTGTTGAGGGCCTGCTTGTCGGTGTTGGTCACGACGAAGTTGACGTAGGGGATGTTCTGGCGGTACATGTAGTTGACCGCGTTTCCTCCGCCTCCGCCCACTCCGATCACTTTGATTATGGCTTCCGAATCGAAGTTGTCGAAGCTGCTTCCGTCGGTTATGTCGTTGCTGTGTATTGCGTTGTCCATGAAGGATTGGTGTAATCGGTGGTTAATAGAGGTCGGAGTCGTCTTCGTCGTCGGGGCGGAAATATCCGCCTATCCCTTGCTTTATCCTGTCGAACAGGCCGCGCCGGCGAGGCTTCGGCGGCATCTGCGTCTCCGGGCCGGCCGCGCCGGTGCGTTCGTCCGCCGGCGCGTTTGCGGTCCCCGTTACGGGGATTTCCGCCTTCTGGGGCGTTTCGAGGCATTCGGCGTCGTTGAGCGTCGCGCCTTCGTAGAGTATGCTTGCCACCTGGATGGAGTCTGCCGACGAGGTGCGCATGTCCTCGAGGCGGACGTAGGACGGGAGCTGCCCGCGCCTTACGGGGAGGTTGCTCTTGTTGGCTATCAGCTCGAGCATGCCGTTGAGCTTGCTTCCCCCGCCGATGCAGACTATGCCTCCGGGAAGGTCGTTCTCCTTTAGCCCGGCGTGGCTTATCGTCTCGATTATGTTGGTTACGATTTCCTCCGAACGGGCCACGATGATGTTGCTCACGTCGCTGAGCTTAAGGCCGTTGAGGTTGAGCTGCGGCGGGTTTTCGGAGGCTATGGCGTTGCCTGACGTGCGCTTTATCTCCTCGGCTCTCTGTTCGAGCATGTTGAGGCTTGTGAGGTCGCGGGTGATGTTGCGCCCTCCGAGCGGGAGCGTAGCGAAGAACTGCAGGTGGCCGTATCTGTATATGCTTATCGTCGATGTCTCCGCGCCTATGTCCACGAGCATGCATCCGAGGCGTTTCTCCTCGTCGGAGAGGAGTATGTGGCCGGTCGCCATGCCGGTTACGATGAACCCCTCGCTGCGTATGCCGAGCTTTTCGGGGAGGGTGCGGCTTATGTTGCGGCACATTTCCCGGCGGCACACGATGAGGTCGTATGTGGCCGACACGTCCTGGCCTATGGAGCCTTTCGGGGTGGTGGTCTCCAGCTTTCCTATCTTGAACGAACGCGGCACGGCGTCTATCACCTCATAGTCGCTGTCAACGGTGGAGGTGAGGGCCTTGTCGCGCAGCGTGTCGAGCACCGAGTCGGTGATTTCGGTCTCTTCCGGAAGACGCACGTCCACGTTGGTGATCACCGAATGGAGCGACAGGCCGGAGAGTCCCACGTAGACGCTCCTGATTTTGCGCGGGGCCACTTCCGGCTTGCTTTCAAGCTTGCTTATCACGCTGCGGATACGTGCGGCGGCCTCCTCGAGGTTCTGGATTATGCCGTAGTGCACGCAGTCGTCCGACTTCTCGCTTTCTATGGCGAGCACGTCGGTCTGGCCTCCCGGGCGGGCGCGGCCCACGGCTCCGATTATCTTGGAACTGCTGATTTCCAGTGCGGCTATGTATCGTTCGTTGTTCATGTGTTCGTTTTCGTTTTTCGTTTTTCATTGACGGACTGCGTGGAGTCGTTGGCGGCTCCGATGTCTGCCCTGACGGCTCCGGAATGTGCGGCGAGCGAGGCTTCCTCTAGGTCGGCCTCCTCGGTCAGCACTGCGGAATGGGCGGCAGCCGACTTGTCGCGCCGCGTGGCCACGACCTGTCCCCGGAACTTCACCGAGATTGTGTCGTATTCCTCCCATCCCTTGTAGGGCATCACGTTGCGGTAAATCGCCATTAGCGCGCGCCGTTTGCGTTCGAGGCCGGAGGCGTCGCCGAAGTTGATGACGTGGCCCGCGACCCTCGGGATGAGCAGGATGTCGTCGGCGTCTTTGGCCTCGAACATGCTCACGAGATGCTTGAGCGTGGAGTCGTTGCGCACGAAGCGCACCACGGGAAGCACCGAGGTGGGAGGGAAGTCTTTCGTGAACCGTCCGCGCACCACGGGCACGTCGGCGAAGAACTCGGCGTTGGCGGCGATGCGCTTGCCGTCCTTGTTGATGTAGTAGCTTTCGTTGCCGTCGAATACGCGTATTTCGGGAATCATCGGCACCACCGTCACCCTCAGCTTGCCTTGCGAGGTTACGAGGCAGCTTACGCTCTCGAAGTTGCTGATGCGGGAGAGGTGCTGCTGGAGGGCGAGGGTGTTGATGCTTGCGGCGCGCTTCTGGAGGAGATGGCTGTCGAAGCGCAGCACCTCGTTGTAGACCCCGCGCCGGGTGCGGGCCGCGCCGCGAGGGTCGCCGCCTTCGACCACAACCTCGATTCCTTGGCACATGGATGCCTGCGCACGGTTGCCCGCCCATACCGTAAGAATCACGGTGCAGGTAAGCAATGCGGTCAGTATCATCCATTTGACTATCGTTTTGCCCATAAGTCAGCTTTTTGCGCGGACGCTGAGTATGTCGTGAATCCCCGGAAGCAGACGGTCGATGTCGGCCGCTCCCAAGGTCATTAAGATTTCAAAGTTACGATTTTTTACCAAGTCGAGCAAATTTTTCCGTCTGCAATGGGTTTTTTCAGGCGATTTCACGTCGTTGAGTATCAGCAGGGAATCCACTCCGGGTATGGGCTCTTCGCGTGCCGGGTAGATTTCGGGCATGATCACCTCGTCGGCTTCTGAAAGCGCGGCGGCGAATTCCGGGGCGAAGTCGCGCGTCCTCGTGTAGAGGTGGGGCTGGAAGATTACGCTCAGCTTTTTGCCTGGGTAGAGCTTCCTCACGGAACGGATGGAGGCGAGGACTTCGTTGGGGGAATGGGCGTAGTCGTCGATGAGCACCGGGGTTTTCCCTCCTTCCGGACGCAGCCAGAACTCGAACCGCCGTTTTGCCCCCATGAACGCGGCCAGTCCCGACTTCACCTCTTCGGGGGTCGCTCCGGCCGTGAGCGCGGCTGCGGCTGCGGCCACGGCGTTGTCGATGTTGATTTCCACCGGGACTCCCACCTCCACGTCTCTGATTGTGTTTTCAGGGGTTTTCAGGTCGAACAGAAGCCTTCCGTCCTCATATCTGGCGTTTTCGGCGTGGAAGTCGGCCTCCGGGTCGCCTGCGGAATAGGTCAGTATGCCTACGCCTTTCTGCACCCTGGGGCGCATCTTCAGCCCGGTGTGGAGGATGAGGGTGCCGCCGGGGCGGATGAGCGACGTGAAATGCGCGAACGCGTCGAGGTAGTTCTCCTCGTTGCCGTAGATGTCGAGATGGTCGGGGTCGGTCGAGGTTACGACGGCTATGAAAGGGGAGAGGTGGTGGAATGAGCGGTCGTATTCGTCGGCCTCTATCACGCTGAACCTCGAGCCGGGGGAGAGCAGCAGGTTGCTGCCGGTGTTGCGGAGTATCCCGCCGAGGAACGCGTTGCATCCCGTGCGGGCGCGGTGCAGGATCAGTCCGGCCATGGAGCTTACGGTGGTCTTGCCGTGGGAGCCTGCCACGCAGATGCCGTCGGAGTCGTGGGTTATCTTCCCGAGCAGGGCGGCGCGCTTTATCACCTCGAACCCTCCCTCCCGGAAACTTGAGAGGACGCGGTTGTCGGCGGGCACGGCCGGGGTGTAGACCACGAGCGTGTCGGCAGGGTCGCGCCATTGCGGGCCGATGAGCGAAGGGTCGTCGTCGAAGAAGATGCGGGCGCCCTCCTGCCGCAGCGCGTCGGTCAGTTCAGACGGCGTGCGGTCGTATCCGCCCACGTTGTGCCCTTTGGAAAGGAAATAACGTTCGAGGTTTGCCATTCCGATGCCTCCGGCACCGACGAAAAAAATGTTCTTCACCATTGCAGCCTAAGGGTGTGTTTGAGTTTGTTGTTCTGATTTTCACATGGTTTTCCGCGCCTTGGGACGAGGCGCGTGGAGGGCTAAGGTTTTGCGTTTATCAGGGCGAGGGCCTCGTCCACTATCCTGTCGTCGCTTCCGGGGAGCGCGAGGCTCTTTATCTTTTCGGCCATGGCCCGGATGGCCGGTTTGTCGGAGAACGTGTCCAGCACGGTCTGTATAAGCTTCTCGCGGGCTTCCGCGTCGCTTACGAGCAACGCCGCGCCTGCGTCGGAGAGCGCACGGGCGTTTTTCGTCTGGTGGTCTTCGGCCACGTTGGGCGAGGGGACGAGGATGCACGGCTTGCCGAGCAGCTCAAGCTCGCTGATGGAGCCGGCTCCGGCGCGCGACACCACGAGGTCGGCTGCGGCGTAGGCCGCCGCCATGTCGGTGATGAATTCAGTGGCGGTTACGCCTTCCCGGCCTTGGGCGGCTTTCACGGCGCGGTCGCCGAAATGCCTGCCTGTCTGCCAGATGACCTGTATCCCGGCGGCCACGAGCTTTCCGAGGCCGTTTTCCATTGACTCGTTCAGGGTGCGCGCCCCGAGGCTTCCGCCCACCACCAGCAGGGTAGGCCTGTCGGGCTTCAGCCCGAAGCTCAGGCGGGCTTCCTCCTGCGGACGCGGCTCAAGCAGGGCGGCGCGCACGGGGTTGCCGGTCTTGACTATGCGGTCGGCCGGGAAGAAGCGTTCCATTCCTCCGTAGGCCACGCATATGCGTCCGGCCTTCTTTGCCAGCAGTTTGTTGGTGACCCCGGCGTAGGAGTTCTGTTCCTGCAGGAGAGTGGGTATTCCGGCCTTCTGGGCCGCTTTCAGCGTCGGCCCGGAGGCGTAGCCGCCCACGCCTATGGCGATGTCAGGCCTGAAGTCCCTGACTATCCGGCGGGCCATGGCCATGCTCTTGCGCAGCTTCAGCACCACGGCGAAGTTCCTGAGCAGGTTCTTGCGGTCGAACCCCGCCACGGGCAGCCCCTTGATGGGATAGCCCGCCGCAGGCACCTTTTCCATCTCCATGCGGTCTTCGGCGCCTACGAAGAGGATTTCCGCGCCGCATCGGCGGCGCAGAGCGTTGGCGATGGCCACGGCGGGGAATATGTGTCCCCCCGTGCCGCCGCCGCTTATGAGTATCCTGGGTTTTCTTTTGTCGTCCATTCTGAAAAATCTCTAAAAGCCTGAAACACACTCTAAGACCCGATCTGCATCGGGTTGGCCGCCTGAAGGTCGTCGGGCAGCTGGCTGATTTCGGCGTTCTGTTGCTTCTTGTTGCCACGGGTGGTGCCGTAGCGGCTCACAGAGAGCATCATGCCTATCGCCGCCGACATGACGAGTATCGACGTGCCCCCCTTTGAGATGAAGGGCAGCGGCTGTCCGCTCACCGGCGCCAGCCCTGTTACGATGGCCATGTGGACAAGGGCCTGGAGCACGATGAGCAGCGCGCATCCCATGATGAGCAGCGCGGGGAACGCCCTCGTGCATTTCGACGCCACGATGCCGGCACGGCCTATCAGGCAGAGGTAGAGGAGCAGCAGCCCGAGGCCTCCGATGAATCCGGTGTCCTCGACTATGATGGAATATATGTAGTCGGAGAATGCGAGGGGAAGGCGTGCGCTTTCTCGGGAGTTGCCGGGGCCGCGTCCGTGGACGCCGCCGTTGGCCAGGGCGAACTTTGAGAAGAACACCTGGCGGTTGAGGTCGTCGATCGTGTCGGTGGGGGAGACGCCTTTGAGATGGCGGGCTATGCGGTTCTTCTGCGTATGCTCACGTCCTATCGAAGGGGCGGCGGAGCTTTCCGCGCCTCCGGTCGCCTGTGCCGCTATTGCGTCGAACTGCCTGTCGGCTGCGCTCGCCGACCGCAATGCGTAGGCGAGTCCTCCGCAGAGGCAGTAGATTGCCAGCACAAGGAATATGGTGCGGATCTTCATGCCGCTTATCATGAACATGCATCCGCTCGCGCCGATGAGTATGAGCAGGTTGGTCAGTCCGTTGGGAAGCACGAATATGCTGAACACCATCACTATGACCGACGCCGTGGCTATGCCTTTCATGCTCACCCCGCCCGGAATCTGGTTGCGTGCCAGCACTCCGGCCAGGAGCAGGACTACCGTGAGCTTCACTATCTCCGGGGGCTGGATGGTGATCGGGCCCATCTGTATGGCCCGCTGCGCGCCGTTGATTTCCACTCCCGCCACGGATGACAGGAGCAGGAGGGCGAGCGAGAGGATGGCCATCGGCCATGCCAGCTTGCGGAAGACGGAATAGTGTATCTTCTGGAAGGTGAGCACTATGAGCAGCCCTCCACCGAGGAATACGCAGTGCCTGATGAGCGGGGCGTAGACGTTGCTTGCCCTCACTTCGGTTGACGATGCGCTGAAAAGCTCGATTACCGAGATGAGCAGCAGGGAGAGGTATATGCCCCATATGTACGTGTCGGGACGGCGTGCCGCCACCTGACGGCCCGGCTGCGGCTTCTGCCGTGCGCGCTGCCGGCCTGCGGCCTCCTCCACAGGCACGCCGTCGATGGTCTCGCGTACCACCACGCGCCCGCTGCCGCCCGGAACCATGGATTCGTTTGCCATTCTGTGTCTTCTCTGGGTCTATTGGTTTCCGGAGCCTGGAACGCCCTGGCATCCGCGCACTTCCGCCTTGAACTGCCGTCCGCGGTCTTCGTAGCTCTTGAAGAGGTCGAAGCTGGCGCAGCAAGGCGAGAGGAGCACGGTGTCGCCTTCGGAGGCGATTTCGCGGCATGCCGCCACTGCGTCGCGGAGCGAATGCGTGTCGCGCATCTCCTTCACTTTCCCTCCGAAGAAGTCGAGGAGCTTGGAATTGTCGGCTCCCATGCAGACTATCGCCTTCACCTTCTCCGTCACGAGCGGTTCGATTTCCGTGTAGTCGTTGCCCTTGTCCTTTCCTCCGAGGATGAGGACGGTGGGCGTGGTCATGCTTTCGAGGGCGTACCACGTGGAATTGACGTTGGTGGCCTTCGAGTCGTTGACGTAGCGCACCCCGTCGACGGTGGCCACGTATTCGAGGCGGTGCTCCACGGCTTCGAAGTCTTCGAGCGCGCGGCGTATCTTCTCCTTCCTGATGTTGAGCAGCGATGCGGAGAGTCCGGCGGCCATGGAGTTGTAGAGGTTGTGCAGTCCGGTGAGGGCGAGCCTGTCGCGCGGTATCTCCCAGACCTCCTGCGGCGTCCTGAAGCGCACGATGCCGTCATCGACGTAGGCCGCCGAGCCGGGAAGCTCCGTCTCGCTGAACGGCATCTGCATGGCCTCGGACTGTATCTGCCGTATCTGGCGGCGCACCACGGGGTCTCCCTGCCAGTAGATGAAGTAGTCGTCCTTGGTCTGGTTCTGCAGGATGCGGAACTTGGCGGCCACGTAGTTCTCCATCTTGTGGTCGTAACGGTCGAGATGGTCGGGCGTTATGTTCATTATGACGGCGATGTCGGCCTTGAAGTCGTACATGTTGTCGAGCTGGAAGCTTGAAAGCTCTATGACGTAGATGTCGTGGTGTTCCAACGCCACCTGGAGCGCGAGGCTCTTGCCTACGTTCCCTGCGAGGCCGACGTTGAGCCCGGCTTCCTTGAGTATGTGGTATGTGAGGAGCGTGGTGGTGGTCTTTCCGTTTGAACCGGTGATGCAGACCATCTTCGCGTCGGTGTAGCGTCCGGCGAACTCTATTTCGGAAATCACTGGGACGCCTTTTCCCGCAAGCTTTTCCACGAGCGGCGCGGTGGACGGTATCCCGGGGCTTTTCACCACGAGGTCGGCCTGAAGAATCCGTTGCGCGGAATGTCCGCCTTCTTCGAAATCCACGCCGTGCCTGGCGAGCAGGTCGCGGTATTCCGGCTTTATCGGCCCGGCGTCGCTCAGGAAGACGTCGAAGCCTTTCACTTTTCCGAGGACTGCGGCTCCCGCGCCGCTTTCCCCGCCTCCGAGTATTATCAGTTTTTCCATTCTGTCCATAAATTGATTGGTCGGTGGGCCGCGCGGGCCGTGCTGAGACTTGTCAGCGTATCTTGAGGGTTACGAACGTGAGTGCCGCCAGCAGGATTCCCACGATCCAGAAGCGCGTTACGATCTTTGACTCCGGGATCGGGTTGTGGGGGAACTTCACGAGGCAGTCGGAGCCTTCGGCCGGCTTCTGGAAGTGGTGGTGTATCGGCGTCATCTTGAAGACGCGCTTTCCGTTTCCGGTCCTTGCCTTGGTGTATTTGAAATACGCCACCTGCGTCATCACCGAAAGGTCTTCGATGAAGAATATGAGGCAGAGCAGCGGTATCAGCAGCTCCTTGCGTATGAGGATGGCGAAGACGGCGAGTATGCCGCCTATGGTGAGGCTTCCGGTGTCGCCCATGAAAACCTGGGCGGGGAAGGCGTTGTACCACAGGAATCCGACCAGTGCGCCTATGAACGCGCCTGCGAACACCACCAGCTCTTCGGAGCCGGGGATGTACATTATGTTGAGGTAGCCGGAATATATCACGTTTCCGCCGAGGTAGGCCATGATGGCGAGGGCGACCCCGATTATGGCCGACGTGCCTGCGCAGAGGCCGTCGAGGCCGTCGGTGAGGTTGGCGCCGTTGCTCACCGCCGTCACCACGAATATCACCACGAACACGAAGACTATCCATCCGAGCGTCCGGGCGGCCTCCTTGTCGTTGATCCATCCGGTGAGCCATTCATAGTTGAAGTTGTGGTTCTTGACGAAGGGAATCGTGGTCTGCGGCGACTTTTCGGGCTGGGCATGGTGGACCACCTCTATTTCGTTGCTGCGCTCGTTGACCACCTCGGCGTTCTCTCGCATCACCACCGACGGGGAAAGCCACATCGTCAGGCCTACTATCAGCCCGAGGCCCACCTGTCCGGTGATTTTGTATTTCCCCTTCAGCCCCTCCTTGTTGTGGTATTTGAGCTTCCGGTAGTCGTCGAGGAAGCCGATGCAGCCCATCCAGACGGTGGACACGAGCATCAGGATCATGTAGACATTGGAAAGGTTGCCCACGAGCAGGCATGGGACGAGGATGGAGAGGATGATTATGATTCCTCCCATCGTCGGCGTGCCGGTCTTCTTCATCTGGCCTTCGAGGCCGAGGTTGCGGACGGTCTCGCCGATCTGCCTCTTCTGGAGCCTGTGGATGATGGTCTGCCCGAAGAAGAGGGCGCACACCATTGCGATGGCGAGCGAGATGCCGGAGCGGAACGAAATGTAGTCCATCAGGTGATGTCCCGGGAAGTCGCTGTCGGCAAAGTATTGAAATAGAGCGTAAAGCATAAAGTCTGTGAAAGTAAGAAGGAAAACGGTTTGATTGACGGCAGATGAGACGCGCCTCCCTTAAAGCTGCGCCAATGCGTCGCGCACTTCCTCGCGGTCGTCGAAGTGGTGGCGCACGCCGTTGGTTTCCTGGTATGTCTCATGTCCTTTTCCGGCCACAAGCACCACTTCGCCTTCCGAGGCGGTGAGTATGGCCGTGCGTATGGCTTCGCGGCGGTCGGCGATGACGAGGGTGCGGCGCAGCTCGCTTTCGCTCAGGCCGGCCTTCATGTCGGCGATGATGGCGGCAGGGTCTTCGGAGCGCGGGTTGTCGGCGGTTAGCACGAGCCGGTCGCTGCGGCATGCCGATTCCTGTGCCATCTGCGGCCGCTTGCCGTGGTCGCGGTCTCCTCCCGCGCCCACGACGGTGGTGATGCGCCCGTCGGGGCCTACGATTTCGCGTATCGTGTCGAGGACGTTGACGAGCGCGTCGGGTGTGTGGGCGTAGTCCACGATGGCGGTTACCCCTTTCGGCGAGCGGAAAGTCTGGAAGCGTCCCGCCACCGGGACGAGGCGGCTCATGTTGACGAGCACTTCACCGGGGTCGAAGCCTGTGAGGACTGATGCGCCGTAGACCGCCGTGAGGTTGTAGGCGTTGAATCGTCCCGTGAAGAGGACTTCCACATCCTTCCCGTTGAGCTGGAGCAGGGTGCCGTCGAGGCGTGTCTCGACGATGCGCCCCCGGAAATCCGCGTCGGTGCGCAGCGAGTAGGTCAGCACCCTTGCCTTGGTGTTCTGCACCATGAACCGGCCCGACTTGTCGTCGGCGTTGATGAGGGCGAAGGCTTCGGGAGGGAGCATGTCGAAGAACTTCTTCTTGGCGCGCATGTAGTTGTCCACCGTGTGGTGGTAGTCGAGGTGGTCGCGCGTGAGGTTGGAGAACACGCCTCCGGCGAACGTGAGTCCGGCTATGCGGTGCTGTTCGGCGGCGTGTGAGCTGACCTCCATGAACGCGTAGTCGCATCCGGCCTCTGCCATCTCGGCCAGCAGCGCGTTGAGCGTCAGCGGGTCGGGCGTGGTGTGCGTGGCCGGCACGGCGCGCCCCTCGATGTAGTTGCAGACGGTGGACAGCAGTCCGGCCTTGTAGCCTTCGAGACGTGCCATCTCGTAGAGCAGGGTGGCCGTGGTGGTCTTTCCGTTGGTTCCGGTTACTCCGACGAGCTTCAGCTTCGACGACGGATGGTCGTGCCATGCCGAGGCGAGCTGCCCGAGGGCCACCGAAGAGTCGGCGACGCGGATGTAGGTGATTCCCTTCTGGAGCGATGCGGGGAGCTCTTCGCACACGATCGCGCCGACGTGGTTGCTTGCCACGACGGGTATGTATTTGTGTCCGTCGGTGGTTACGCCCCGGACGGCGACGAACATGCCCTCTTTCGTGGCTTTGCGCGAATCGCTTTCGAGGCTGACGATGTTCTTGTCCGTGTCGCCTATCACCTCAAGGGTCTTTATCTCTTTCAGAAGACGTGATAATTTATCCATCTGCTTGTTTCTGTTTTTGTGATGCGGCACTGCGCGCAGTGCGCGGGCCTAAATAACCTGCAAAATTACGAAAAAAGTTTCTTAAATCCTCAGTTTCAGCAGTATTTTCTGCCCTTTGCGGAAAGGCGAGCCGTGAGGCAGCGACTGCGAGGCCACTCGTCCGGAGCCTTCCACGTTGACGTTGAGCCCGGCGCGTTCGAGGATCCGGATGGCGGAAGGGGCGTCGTAGCCCCTCACGTCGGGCACTGTGCGGAGGCCGGCGGCAGGCTGCGCGGCCGATATTTTGCGTGTCCCCCTCGCTTTCAGGGCCTTGCTCACCTGTGAGTCCGACGATGCGGTGGAGGCGGCGAGGAGCGGGGTGGAGGGGGAGAGCTGCTGGGCATAGTTGGATATGTTGCCGAGCATGCCCCGGCTGTACATCTTCAGGGCGATGTTCTTCACCACCTGTCCGGAAGTGCGGTTCGCGCTGTTGCCGGAAGGGCCGAGCACGAGGGCCATGCAGCTGTATTTCGGTTTGGCGTAGGGAAAGAACCCTGCGAAGGCGTAGCGGCGTTTGGCGTGGTTGTAGGCGCCTTTCTCGACGGGATAAGCCGTGCCGGTCTTTCCGGCTATCTCCACGCGGTCGTCCTGCACGAGGCGTGCCGTGCCGTGCTTGCCCCAGACCACCTCGCGTATGCACTGCTTCACCTTCTCCGCCGTCTCGGGGCTGCACACGTGCTTGCGTATGCAGCCGGCGTCGACCACGGAGTCGCGTCCGTCCTCGCCGCGCAGCGAGCGCACGAGGTGGGGGCGCACCATGACGCCGCCGTTGGCTATGGCGTTGTAGTAGGCGAGCGTGTAGAGCGGGGGAATCGTGGTGTTGTAGCCGTAGGCCTGCCTGGCGAGGTCGAGGTGGCGCGCGGTCATGGTGATGTTGTTGCCGCGCGAGTCCTTTGGCAGGAGCTTGCGCACCCTCGGACGCTCCTCGTCGGCTATGCCGGAGCGCATCGGCTCGAAGAATCCTATCGACGCGAGGCGGTCGTGGAATTTCGACGGGTCTTTCTCGTAGCCTCGGAATATGACGCGCGCGATGCCGGGGTTTGACGACTGCTCGATCACCTGCTTCATGCTTTTCATGCCGCTGCCGTGAGGGTCGGATGTGCGCTGGAACGGCGCGCACGACACCACGTCGTTGACCGACCTCACCAGGCCGTCCTCGAACGCTATCATGAGCGATATGGGCTTCATCACGGATCCCGGCTCGTAGCCGATCACTGCCCGGTTGAGGGCTTCGCCGTAGGAGCCGTCGGCGAGGAGCTCTATGTTGCTGACCGCCTTGATTTCGCCGGTGGCCACTTCCATCAGGATGGCTGTGCCCCATTCGGCCTTTGCGTCGGTGCAGACCTTCAGGAGCTCATGCTCGAGCATATCCTGGAGGTCGATGTCGATGGTCGTCACTATGTCGTAGCCCCGTATGGCCGGCACGTCGGTCCAGTTGGCTATGCCGCTCGTGAGCGCCACTTTCTTGGTGCGTCCCGGCTTGCCGTAGAGCAGCGAGTCGAGGTCTTTCTCCAGTCCGGAATATCCGTGGAACTCGCCTGTGCGGAAGTCCTCGTTGACTCGCCCTATGGAGCGGTATGCCATCTTTCCGTATGGGTAGATGCGTATGTCGCGTGCGTTCTTGTAGACCGGAATCCTGTAGCCGGAGCCTTTGAAGTCTTTGAGGAACGGGAACCGGCGCACCTTCTCGAAGTCGTCGAGCGTGCGTTTGGCCGCGATGCGGAGGTTGGTGCGGCGTTTTTCGGGATTCTTCTCGAATTCCTCGCGGAGGCGTTTGTGCCATGTGTATTTGGCGAACGTGTCGGGATGCGCGTTCAGTCCGGCGCGGCGCGGGAAGTAGGTGTCGAGCGAGTCGGCGAGCGAGTCGATCGACTGCCACGGTATCTGGCGCAGTTTGCGTATCTTGTTGTGGCGAAGGTCGAGCATGATGTCGTAGACCTTGAGGTTGCACGCCAGTATGTTGCCGTTGTCGGCCAGTATGTTGCCGCGTTCAGGGGCGATCGTGGCCACTCTGGAGAGTTCGCGTTCCGCGCGGGCGTTCCACGCCCCGGCATCGATGATCGTGGCCTCAAATAGTTTGTATATAACTCCGAATGAGATGAGCAGCAGCACGATGGAAATCATCGTGTAGCGCATCAGTATGTTGGTCTTGTTGTTTTTCTTTTTGGAAGTCATGGCGTCGGTTTTTTGCGGGAAGGGCGTCTCATTCGTCGCAGCTCAGCGTGTACGGGGGCTGTTCGGGGAAGGTCAGGCCGAGGCCGTGCCTGTCCACGAGCCTCTGCATCTCCGACTCGCGGATGAGCGACATGTAGTCGGCCTTTTCCTGCAGCTTCGCGCTTTCCGAGCGGACGAGTTCGCGTTCGAGTGCCTTTATCTCCTGCATCTTGGTCTTGGTCTTGTAGCGCAGTCCCATCAGGGCCACGAGGGCCACGATGATGCTTATCAGGAGCCATGCGTTGCGCCTGAAGAAGTTGAGCGAGACGGAACGGCCGTAGCGCAGGTCGTTGAGCCACGTCGGTCTGGACGCGGAGCCGGCCTGCGGTGGCTGCTGGTTTGCTGAAGGGGCTTTCTTTGCCATTGATGCGATAGGGATTGGATGATGTCGGATACGATAAGCAAGGGTTTTGGAGGGATTGGGCAGGGGTGCGGCAAAGCCTTATTCCTGAACCCTTTCTGCCGCGCGTAGCTTTGCGCTTCGGCTTCGGGGATTGCGTGCGGTCTCGGCCTCGGAGGGGACGATCGGCGATCGGGTGATCTGTTTCCAAGGCGTTTTGACGTGTCCGAAGAAGTCCTTTTCCACCTCGCCGCCGATGTTGCCGCTCTTCATGAAGTTCTTCACCATCCTGTCTTCGAGCGAATGGTACGTTATTATGGCAAGCCTTCCTCCCGGCCTCAGGGCGGCGAGCGTGGATTTCAGGAATTGCTCGAGGGCATCCATCTCGCCGTTGACTTCTATGCGGAGGGCCTGGAATATCTGTGCGAGTTCCTTCTTCTCCTGTCTGGGGTTGACGCACCGGGCCACGGCCTCAAGCAATTGTCCGGTGGTCTGCAGAGGGCCTTTCTCACGGGCTGAGATTATGGCGTCGGCTATCGGCGCGGGACGCTTGAGGTCGCCGAACGCCGCCAGTGTCTTTATGAGCTGCTGCCGGTCGTACTGCTCGATTATGTCGGCGGCGGTGCGTGGCGCGGACTGGTTCATGCGCATGTCGAGAGGCGCGTCCGCACGGAACGAGAATCCCCGGGCTGCATCGTCGAAATGATGGAAAGACACGCCGAGGTCGGCGAGTATGCCGTCGGCGTGGCTTATGCCGTGGTAGCGTAGGAAATTTGAGATATGGCGGAAGTTGGCGTATACGAATGTAAACCGGCTGTCGGGCAAGGCGTTTGCCTTTGCGTCGATGTCCTGGTCGAAAGCAAGGAGCCGTCCCCTTTCCCCGAGGCAGCCGAGGATGGCGCGCGAATGTCCGCCGCCGCCGAAAGTGGCGTCCACGTATGTGCCTTCAGGTTTGATGTCGAGGGCGTTGAGTGCTTCCGGCAGGAGTGCCGGAATGTGATATGATTGAGAATCCATGATGAACAAAAGGAAATTGATGTAAAATCAGTGTAAAGTTACTCAAAATAGCAAACAGTTTACAAGCGGAAACTGCGGTTTTAAGATTTTTTTGAATAAAAAGTTATAGACACCTGTCATGGTTCCGGCCTCTGACGCCTGAAACCTTCGATGGTGCGTGAGTAGACTTCCGCGAGCCTGGCCGGGATGTCGGAATTGTTGAAGCGCGAGGCATGGCGTTTCCCCAGAGCTATGCGGCTCACTGTGGCGGGGCCGTCGGCAATGGCGGCCTTCAGGGCTTCTGCCATCTGTCGCGGGGAGCGGGGATCCACGTAGAACGCCGCCTCTCCTCCGGCCTCCTCAAGGCAAGAGCCTTTGGCTGCCACTGCGGGTATGCCGCTTTCGAGGGCTTCGATGACGGGGATGCCGAATCCTTCGTAGAACGATGGATAGGCCGCCGCCGCCGCCTGCTGGCAGATGGCCGGGAGTTCGGCAAAGCTTACAGAGTCAAGGACATGAATGCGCTGCGCAGTGCCGTTGCGCCGTGCGATGTCCATCACCCGGGCGAGATAGCCGCGGTCGCGCCCTATGGCCACCAGGTGGACGTCGGCAGGGAGCGCGGAAAGGGCCCTTACGGTCAGCTCGAGGTTCTTGCGGCGTTCGATCGTGCCGACCTGCACGATGTACCTTTCCGGAAGGCGGTATTTCCTGCGTGCTTCGGCGAGAGCGTTCCGGGTGGCCGTATGCTTGAATATCTCGGCGCACCCCTGATAGACCACGTCGATTTTTTCCGGGTCGATGCCGTAGATTTCTGTTATGTCGTCTTTGGTGCGTTGGCTCACGGCGATGATTCGGTCGGCGATGCGGCACGAGATGCCGTATTTGAAATTGTAGATGATGCGGTCGGGCAGGGAATAGCAGTCAGGAAGACGCCTGTATATCACGTCATGGATGGTTACCACCGAGGGGATTCCGGCCGCCTTGATGTTGAGGGGCAGCTCGTTGCTCAGCCCGTGGAAAAGGTCTATCCCTTCTTTGCGGATTTGGGAAGAGATGCCGAAGGTGCGCCATAAGGCCCCTTTGCCGAACAGGCCTTTGGTGTCGGGCAGGCGCATCTTTACGTTGGGCAGCTGAAGCAGCGTCTCGAGCCGAGGGTTTTCACGCATGTCGGGCGTGAAAACGTCGAATTCCGACTCCGGGAAACGCTTTGCGAGCGATTCCACCACGAGCCGGGAATAATTGCCGAGTCCGGTCATGTTGCGCACTGCGCGTTTGCCGTCGAATCCTATCCTCATCAGAGTATCAGTTGTGTTGCCTAATTATCTTGACCCAAGATTCGTCGAATTCCAGATTATCGAGAATGTCTTCTTTCGTAAGAACGGGAGGACGCTTGATTGTGAATTTTACGGCATCGTCAGGGACGACGGTGTGGATTGTAAATTGGGAACCATGCGGTTGCCAGGTGAATTTCACCTTTCCGGTATTTGTGTCTATTCCTATGAGATTGCCGTTTGGGTTTACTTCCCATATGAAGTCGCTTGTTCTGAATCGGTGGTTGTCTTCTTCAAACAAAGTGAACGACAAAAGATCATTGGACCGAATGAGGACGGAAGTCCTTATGGGATTATAATTGTCTTGTGCTATGTTTATGCGTTCGTTCCATATGCCAAGCACGGCCTGTCCGGTCTTCTGTATGTCTTGATGGGGATTTGCTATTCCATAAGAATAGTCGGGAGAACATCGGCCGCTTATCAGCCTTATTGATTTTGCATTGAATGGATCGGCATTCTTGACAGTTTTCATTGACCATGCCATTTTGCCTAAAACCACGTCAGCTATGCCTATCGGTGAGTCGAGGTGTGTCCCTTTGACTGCATCCGAGAAAGCGTTTCCCCAGTCTGTTCCGCTGAAATCCCTGCGTCCGGTGTAAAGGAGATAGGTGAAATAACCGCCGATTCTGACTATAAGGTCGTCGGGCAGCTGATTCAACGGGTATGGCTCGAAAGAATTGAGACGCCTGTTGTCTCTCAGTCGTGGATGGTTCATGATTATCGGTCTGTGTGTTGATGTGTGTCCAGTATGAGGTCTATTCTCTTTGCGATTTCCCTAATCATCGGCACGGCAACGCTGTTGCCTGTCTGGCGTCTTATCTCTCCATGGGGGACGGCTATCCTGAATTTGTCGGGAAACCCTTGAAAACGCAGTAGCTCTCTTGATGAAGGACGGCGGACACCGTTGATTAGTAGGTAATTATATGATGCGCCCGTACGCAGGGCGCAGGCGTGGTTCAGTATGGATATGTTGCCGGCTTTGTTTTCGTGCCATACTGATGGATAGAATATGTTCTTTCCGGATGTGCGTTGTCTGCGTTTCTGCACTATATGTTCTGAGGCGAACAGTGCCGCATCCACTTGACTGTCGTCCTCGAGAATCGATGCGAGTTCGTAGTCCTTTTTTTCAAAGTCGAAACTAAATGCGTCTGTCTGATGCTTGTTCCTGAATGCTACGATGATTACGCGTTCACGCTTTTGCGGCAACCCGAAGTCCAGGGCATTCAGCACCTTCCACTTGTAATGGTATCCTAATTGGTTTATTACGCTCAGGATGGTGGCGAATGTGTTTCCACGGTCGTGGGTCGTCAGTTGTTTCACATTCTCAAGCAAAACTGCTTGGGGTTGATGTCGCTCCAGTATCGTTGCCACATCGAAAAAAAGCGTGCCTCTTGTGTCGGCAAACCCTTTCATTTTCCCCATTATTGAGAACGCCTGACAAGGAAAGCCTGCGAGAAGCAGGTCGAAATGTTCAGGTATTTGCTGTTTTGTAATCTCTTTTGTGATGTCTCCGTAAGGATGTTCCCCGAAATTTGCAAAATATGTACGTTGCGCATTTTTGTCCAGTTCTGAAGAAAACACGCATTTGTATCCCAATTCAGTGAATGGGATGCGTATTCCTCCTATTCCGGCAAATAGGTCTATGAATGAGCGTTTGCCGATGATGGGATTTGGGAATGGGACATCGTATGATGCCGATTCCAAAGGATTGCACAAAGTGGTTGTTGCTGCTTCCGAGGGCATGGTGTGATTGCTTTACGGTGCAAAAATAGCGATTTTTGTTCAATGAGGCAAATGTCTTTGGGGTATTCGTCAGTCGGGATGTCTGTAAGGCGCGGAAGGCGCACCGCCGGGAAGACGATGCGCCTTGGATGGCGTCTGGGGTGTGTCTGCTCACTTGCCGAGCTTGTCGGCGAGTTCGGCAGCCTTGTCCGCCCCCTTGTTGAGCAAGTCGGCGGCCTTGTCTTTGAGGTTGTCCATGAAGCCGTGGGCTTTCTCCTTCACGTCTTCGGCTTTTCCTGAAATATTCTTTTTTGTGTTTTCCATAACGTCTTTGCCTTTTTCCTTTGCCTCGTGGGCTTTGTCCTTGATTGAGTTGATTTCGTCGGCAGCGGCCTTTTTGGCTGCCTGTGCGCTCACTTTTGCCGCTTCTTTTGATACGGCTGCTTCGGCGCGTGCCTTGTCGTTGGTGTCCATAATTACTGTTTTTTTGTTTTTCGAGTTTCTGTTTTGTTGATGTAAAACGCGCCGGGCTGCCTTATGGTTGAACGCGGCAGAGCCGGTCAAAGGATTTTTAGTATCTTTTCCGAAGATTTTTGTTTTTCAGAATCCAGTATGCGCGTCTTTCTCCCCGTGATTTCCCGTATTTTCGATTCTCAAGGCCTTTGAAAAGGTGTTTGTGGGATTTAAGTATTTGTCTGATTGGTGTTTGTATGGCGATTCTCTTGTGTCGGTTGTGGTTTCAGAAAAATTTCAGCTCCTTAAAAAATGTCAAGATATTGTGCCAATGCTTATTTATTCGTATTTTTGCGGGTTATATAATATGCAATTGTTTTATGATTACTTTCCAGATTGATGGTGTCGATATGCCGATTATCGACGAGCGTAAAGTGTGTCTTTGGCTCGGCGAGGTGGCTGCCGCGCATTCGCGGGAAATCGGCAATGTCAGTTATTGTTTCTGCGGCGATGATGAGATAATTCGCGCCAACCGGGAATTTCTCGGCCATGACTATTATACCGACATTATAACGTTTGACTATTCTTCTCCGCGCCGGATAAGCGGCGACATGTTGATTTCGCTCGATACGGTGCGCACGAATGCCGAGGCGGCGGGGGAGAGCTACGGCCGAGAGCTGCTCCGTGTGATAGTGCACGGGGTGCTTCACCTTTGCGGAATCGACGACAAGGGACCGGGAGAAAGAGAGGTCATGGAACGACATGAGGATGAAGCCCTTGATATGTACGATGCGTTATGATATATGATTACGATGTCATAGTGGTAGGCGCGGGCCATGCCGGGTGTGAGGCTGCAGTGGCCTCGGCTAAGCTCGGGGCGCGGACACTTCTGATTACCTCGGATATGAACCGTGTGGCTCAGATGTCGTGCAACCCGGCGGTGGGCGGCATTGCAAAAGGCCAGATTGTAAGGGAGATAGATGCCCTTGGCGGCCAGATGGGAATCGTTGCCGACCTTACGGCAGTCCAGTTCCGCATGCTCAACCGCTCCAAGGGGCCGGCTGTGTGGTCGCCCCGGGTGCAGAGCGACCGCACGAAATACATAGATACGTGGCGGCGCATACTCGATTCGACTGACAATCTGTCCATGTTTCAGGACACGGTGGTATCCCTCGACATCCGTGAAGAGGATGGCCGCAAATCTGTGAAAGGTGTGCGGACGGCCCTCGGAATCGGGTTCTCAGCGTCGAAAGTGGTGCTTACGGCAGGCACCTTCCTCAACGGCATGATGCATTTCGGACGCGTGAAGGTGCCGGGAGGACGCATATCGGAGAATGCCGTAGAGGGCGTGACCGGGCAGCTGAAGTCGCTCGGGTTTGTGTCCGGCAGGATGAAGACGGGCACGCCGGTGCGCCTTGACGGGCGTTCGATTGATTACGGCCTTGTCGAAGTGCAGGGCGGGGATGACAAGGTGATTGGCCGTGAAAAAGCGGCTTCCGGAGCCGGCGTCCCGGCATGGATGGCCAAAGAGGAGGCGGTGGTGAAACGGGATTTCCACAAGTTCTCTTTTCTTCCCGGAGTGGGAAGGACGCTTGTCCCTCGGGACTGCTACATAGTGCATACCTCGCCTGAGGTGCATGCCCTCCTGCATTCCAGCCTTGCCGATTCGCCGCTCTACAACGGCCAGATAGAAAGCATCGGGCCGCGTTATTGCCCGAGCATAGAGACCAAGATCGTAACGTTTGCCGACAAGGAGAGCCATCAGCTTTTTCTCGAACCGGAGGGGGAGACCACACAGGAATTCTATGTCAACGGCTTCTCCAGCTCCCTTCCGTGGAAGGTGCAGTTCGACGCATTGAAGCTCATCCCGGCATTGAAGGACGTGGAGCTTTACCGTCCCGGATACGCCATAGAATACGATTTCTTCGACCCTACGCAGCTCCTCCACACGCTTGAGACCAAGTCGGTCGCCGGCCTCTATTTCGCCGGACAGATATGCGGAACCACGGGCTATGAAGAGGCGGCTGGACAGGGGCTGATGGCCGGATTGAACGCGGCCCTCAGCGTGGCCGGGAAGCCTGATTTCGTGCTTGGGCGCGATGAGGCCTATATAGGCGTGCTTATCGACGACCTTGTTACCAAAGGCGTGGATGAGCCTTACAGGATGTTCACTTCAAGGGCCGAGTACAGGATATTGCTGCGTCAGGACGATGCCGACATGCGTCTCACTCCGAAAGGCTATGAAATAGGACTCGCTACGGAAGAGCGGCACAGGCTGATGGTGTCGAAAAGGGAAGAACGCGATTCGTTGATGGAGTGGTGCGCTTCCACGCTTGTCAAGGCTTCGACTGAACTTAACGCCCGACTGGAATCGCTCGGCACTTCCCCTTTGACAGCGTCGTTGAAGGTGGCGGACCTGTTGAGGCGGCCGCAGCTCAATTTTGAAGTTCTCGCCGGGATGCTTCCCGCGCTGAAATCACGGATAGGCAAGATAGAGGAGGCGAGACGCGATGAGATTGTGGAGGCTGCGGAGATACTGATAAAATATGAAGGCTATATAAGGCGTGAAAGGGAACTTGCCGACAAGACCCTGCGGCTTGAGCACGTGAAGATACCCGCCGGGTATGATTTCGGATCCCTCAGGGCCATATCTACCGAAGGGCGGCAGAAGCTTTCCCGCATACGCCCCGGCACCATCGGACAGGCGTCGCGCATACCCGGAGTCTCGCCTGCCGACATAAACATACTGCTCCTGATGCTCGGCAGATAATGCCTCCATGTTCAGTGAGTTGCCCCGGGATTGTTCCACGTGGAACAATCCCGTAGAAAGATAAAGACAGAACTTTAAACATATAATGACATGACAATCGAAGAACTGAAATCGACCATCCGCGACGTGTACGATTTCCCGTCGAAGGGAATCATATTCCGCGACCTCACCACGCTGATAAAAGAGCCGGAGGCCTTGCATCTTATGGGCGACCTCGTGTCGGACTTGTATGCAGGCAAAGGCGTAACCAAGATCGTTGGGATAGAATCGCGCGGATTCATAGGAGGAAGCATAATGGCCTATAAGCTGGGATGCGGATTCGTGCCTGCCCGCAAGCCGGGAAAGCTGCCTGCCGTTACGGTCAAGAAAGCCTATGCTAAAGAATACGGAGTTGACACCATTGAACTTCATAGCGATGCGATCACGGAGAATGACGTGGTGGTGCTTCATGACGACCTTCTCGCCACCGGAGGCACCATGAATGCCTGTTACGAGCTTGTGAAGTCGATGAATCCGAAGAAAATCTACATCAACTTCATCGTGGAGCTTACAGACCTTCACGGACGCGACAACCTTCCGAAAGACGTTGAAATAACGTCTCTGCTGAAATACTGATATGTGTGAGGCGACCGGAAATGAACCTCCGGTTTCATCGGATAAGAATCCCGAGCCGAATCCCCGAGAACCGATAGGGCCGAGGATAGCGGACACCGGGCGGCTTATTGATGAAATCGGAGGTTTCGACCTTGAGATAGTGCCTGACAGGACGCGTGATGACATATTCAACAACCGTCCCGGCAGGCAGCTTCGCGAGAAGATCCTGAATCTTCCCGATCTGCCCGGGGTGTACATGTACGTGGACCGTTACGGCAAGGTGATATATGTCGGGAAGGCCAAGCGTCTGAAGCGGCGTGTCGCTTCATACTTCAACCGCCGGCATGATTCCACGCGCACCAACCTTCTTGTCCGCAACATAGTTGACATGCGGTTCATCGTCGTCGGGAGCGAGGAAGATGCGCTCCATCTGGAGAACGCGATGATAAAGGAGTATCAGCCGCGCTACAACGTCCTTCTCAAGGACGACAAGTCGTATCCGTGGATTGTGGTCACCAAAGAGCTTTTCCCCCGCGTCTTCATGACACGCGACAGGTCGGAGTCGGGAAAGTATTACGGCCCTTACAGCAATGTGCAGTCGGCAAAGGTGGTGCTCCAGCTCATACGCGACATATTCCCTCTGCGCAGCTGCCGCCATTTCCTTGAAGAGCGTTCGATAGCGAGGGGGAAATACCGCCTCTGCCTCGACTACCATATCAAGAAATGCGGAGGCTGCTGCGTCGGCAAGATTTCCCCGGAGGAATACGGCGTGTACGTAGACCGGGTGCGCCAGATTCTCAACGGCGACACGGTGCAGCTCGAACGCGTGCTTCAGGAGGAGATGGGGCGGCTCAGCGATGAGTGGAGATTCGAGGAGGCGCAGGCAGTGAAGGAAAGGTTCGAGGCCGTGAAGCGTTACAACGCCCGCAGTGTCATTGGCGCGCCGGAGACGGGGGAGCTTGACATGTTCGCCTACGATGAAAGCGGGGATTCCGCGTTCGTATGCTTCATGCATCTGCACCGCGGCGCGGTCGTGCAGAGCCTCAACCTTGAGTTCCGCAAGCGTCTCGAAGAGACCCGCGAGGAGCTGCTTTCAATGGCCATTGCCGAAATAGCCCGCCGTTTCAGCCGCGAATTCACGAAGGTGATAGTGCCGTTCGTGCCGGATGTCGAGTTCGGCGGAGTGGAGTTCGTCATTCCGCAGCGCGGCGACCGCAAGAAGATACTCGACATAGGGATGAAGAACGTGAGGCAGTACATGGCCGACAAGGAAAAGGCCGCAGAAGCTCTAGATCCGGAGCGCGGCGTGGACAGGCTTATGGAACGCATGAAGAGCGATTTCCGGCTCGCGGCGGAGCCTCGCCATATAGAATGCTTCGACAATTCAAACATACAAGGCACGAATCCCGTGGCGAGCTGCGTGGTCTTCCGCGACGGCAAGCCGTCCAAGCGAGACTACCGCCATTTCATCATCAAGACAGTGGTAGGAGCCGATGATTTCGCGTCGATGAAGGAGGTGCTTCACCGCCGGTATTCCCGCATGATGGCCGAAGGAGAGCCGTTGCCCCAGCTCGTGGTGGTGGACGGAGGCAAAGGGCAGCTCAATGCGGCCGTGGAGGCATTCGAGGAGCTGGGCATACGCGGCGAAGTGGCTTTGGCCGGCATAGCCAAGCGGCTTGAGGAAATCTACTTTCCCGGCGACAATCTGCCTCTCTACATCGACAAGAAGAGCCAGAGTCTCAGGGTGATACAGCATATGCGCGACGAAGCCCACCGTTTCGGCATAACGCATCACCGCCTCAGACGCTCTAAGGGTCAGACAACCAGCGAATTGGATAAGATAAAAGGCGTGGGTCCCGTAACAGCCGGGGCTCTTATGAAGCATTTCAAGAGCCTAAAACGCCTGAGGGAGGCCACGGAGGAGGAAATCGCCGCCGTTGTCGGCCCCGCCAAAGCCCGCATTCTCGCCTCACATTTTGCTGATTCGGAATAATTCCCTACCTTTGCATCGAAAAGCCCTGAGAGGGGCTTGAAACCGCTTCAGATATGGGTTCAGAGGATTTCGACATACGCGGGCAGGAGAGGCGGCGCGAGAACGACAGGGATTTCGAGCGCGCGCTGCGTCCGTTGGCTTTCGATGATTTCGCGGGGCAGGAGAAGATAATCTCCAACCTCGGGATTTTCGTGAAGGCCGCGCTGCTGCGTTCCGAACCGCTCGACCATACGCTCCTCCACGGCCCACCGGGGCTCGGAAAGACCACGCTCGCCAACATCGTGGCCAACGAGATGGGGGTGGGCTTCAAGGTTACGTCCGGACCGGTGCTCGACAAACCGGGCGACCTGGCCGGAATCCTGATGAGCCTGGAGCCGCACGATGTGCTTTTCATCGACGAGATACACCGTCTGCACCCAATCGTGGAGGAATACCTCTATTCGGCGATGGAGGACTACCGTATCGACATACTGCTCGACAAGGGGCCGGGGGCAAAGAGCGTGCAGCTGACGCTTTCGCCTTTCACGCTCGTCGGGGCCACCACGCGGAGCGGCCTCCTGACGGCTCCTCTGCGCGCCCGTTTCGGCATCAACTGCCATCTGGAGTATTACGGCCACGATGTCCTGTGCGGCATCATACGCCGTTCCGCAAGGCTTCTGGACGTGGGCATAACCGACGAGGCCGGGCTTGAGATCGCTTTGCGTTCACGCGGCACGCCGCGCATCGCCAACGCGCTCCTGAGGCGTGTGCGCGACTTCGCGATGGTGGTGGGCGACGGAAGCATCACCATAGAGATAGCCCGCGAGGCCCTTGAAGCCCTCAACATCGACCAATACGGGCTTGACGAGATCGACAACCGGATTCTGCTTACGATCATCGACAAGTTCAAGGGCGGCCCCGTGGGCCTTTCCACGATTGCCACCGCACTCGGCGAAGACGCGGGTACTATCGAGGAGGTCTACGAGCCTTATCTGATCAAGGAAGGCTTCATCAAGCGCACGCCGCGCGGGCGGGAGGTTACGGACCTTGCCTACAGCCACCTTCACCGTTCGCATCCAGGCCGCCAGTCAACCCTTTTCGACTGAGAAACGGCGTCGAAGCGAGTGCAATTGCGGCTTCTGCAAGAAATTTAGCCGCCACAACCATTTGTATATGTTGGAGAAAAGACGTGGCTTTGCAAATCGGGAGTCCGACTTTCTGTTTGCAAGGATATGAAAAAACATCAGGAATTTATGGTTGCCTGACGGCCGTAGTGATTTACGGAAACGGGACGCCCCGGAGTGGGAGCGTCCCGTTTATGATTGTTTCCGGCGGCGGCCGGAATGTGTTTGCGTTGCCGTTTCGGCCGCGGATTATTTCACGATGCCTTTTTCGAGGTATTCGGCGAGGTTGGTGCGGACGCTTTCGCTGGCGCGTTCGATGGCGACCTTGGCCATGTCGGAGTCGGTCATTATCTTCACGAGCTGCTCGAAGGTGGTCTTCTGCGGATTCCATCCGAGCATGGCGCGTGCCTTGGTGGGGTCGCCCCAGAGGTTCACCACGTCGGTGGGACGGTAGAAGTCGGGCGAGACTTCAACAATCACTCTGCCTGTGGCTTTGTCGATGCCTTTTTCGTTTTCTTCCTCGCCTTGCCATTCTATTTCGATGCCTACGTTGCGGAAGGCGAGCGTTGCGAACTCACGCACCGAGTGCTGTTCGCCGGTGGCGATCACGAAGTCCTCAGGGGTGCCGTGCTGGAGGATGAGCCACATGCACTCTACGTAGTCCTTGGCATATCCCCAGTCGCGCAGCGAGGATAGGTTGCCGAGATAGAGCTTTTCCTGCTTGCCTTGGGCTATGCGCGCGGCGGCGAGCGTTATCTTTCGGGTGACGAAGGTCTCGCCGCGGCGTTCCGACTCGTGGTTGAACAGGATGCCTGAGCAGCAGTACATTCCGTAGGCCTCACGGTATTCCTTCACGATCCAGAATCCGTATTGCTTGGCTACGGCGTAAGGGCTGTAGGGGTGGAACGGGGTGTTCTCGTTCTGGGGCACTTCCTCCACCTTGCCGTAAAGCTCCGAAGTGGAGGCCTGGTAGATGCGGCACGTCTTTTCGAGTCCGCACTGGCGCACACCCTCAAGTATACGCAGCACCCCGACGGCATCCACGTCGGCCGTGAACTCCGGCGAATCGAAGCTCACCTGCACGTGGCTCTGCGCGGCCAGATTGTAGATTTCATCCGGCCTGACCTTGTTGATTACCTGGATCACCGACATCGAGTCGCCGAGGTCGGCATAATGCAGGTGGAAGTTGGGGTGTCCTTCAAGATGTGCGATGCGTTCACGGAAATCCACCGAAGAGCGGCGTATGGTCCCATGCACGTCATATCCCTTTTCAAGCAGGAATTCGGCGAGAAAAGAGCCGTCCTGGCCCGTTACGCCTGTTATGAGGGCTTTCTTCATTTTTGTATGTTGCTGTTTTGTTGTTTACGTCTGTATTCCTGCCATAGCAGGCCCGGAAGCGTGCGCAGTATCCACGCGCACCTTTTCGTCTGTTTCTTGGGTTCGGAGAATATGCGGTGGAGGAACTCGAGGTGGTGGCGCACCATCCATTCCGGGGCGCGGCGCACGTCCTGTCCGCTGAAGAACTTGAACGCGGCACCTACGGCTATCATCACTCCCCGGCTGAGATGCGGCTCCAGCCGGTGCATGAAGATTTCCTGCTTTGGCGCGCCGAGGGCTATCCAGATGATGTCGGCTCCGTCGTCGGCCACCATCCTGGCGATGGCGGGGTAGTCGAAGTCTTCGACGTTGCGGAACGGCAGTTCGCGGAAGAGCATCGAGTCCACGTCGGGATTCAGGCTCCTGAGGTTGTCGCGGAGTCCGTCGAGGGTTTTCTGCGACGTGCCGAGGAACGCCATCCGGTAGCGGCGCGAGGCCACGATGTCGCGGAAGATCTGGCTGCCGCAGTATTGGTTATAACGCAGGCCGTAGATCCATCGTATGTACAGAGGCACGAAGCTGCTGTCGCAGAGCGCGAACATGCCGCCGTCCACCACGCGCCGGTAGCCGGCGTCGCGGTTCGCGATGTCGAGGATCACGCCGTCGGCCACGCAGACATAGCCCGGCTTTCCGTCGCCGATGCGGCGGGCGATGCGGCGGTGCACCTCGTCGCGGTCGAATTCGTAGTCAATGTTGAAGTACCTTGCCATTCGTGTGTCTGGATATGTCAAAAAGTGAGAATGTACCTTTCTTTATGGAAGCCGCTGCTAAAGAGAGAAGGAACACAGAGCCTACAGCAGCTATGTAATATGCCAATATGAGAGGACTCTGCATAGTCGGCTTGATGCCTTTTAAGCCAGGATAGACGACTTGGTCGAATATCCAGCTGAACAGATATATGTCGAGGGAAAGGACTGAAATCCAAGCAAAGGCTTTCTTGAGCCACTCGCTTTTGATGTTGATTCGGTAGAAGAGCAAGAAGAAAAACACGGTCATAGGCATCACGAATATCCCGTTGCCGTCGCCGATGAGGTGGAGCATAGGTCTGTGGCTGAATATCAGGATGTTGATTGTCGGATTTATAAAACAGACTCCGAGGCAGATTACTATAAGCTTATTTACCGCAATCTGAGGCTCATACTCCCTGGCATATGCTCCGGCGAAGAAGAATGCCATGGGGTAGAGCAGTTCCCAATAGCCCGGGACGAGAGAGAAGCCGTAACGGTTGAAGCAGTCGGGAAATGCAGTCAGGAGATACATAGTAATCAAGAGTATGTGTTTGTTGCGCCTAGAGTCGATGTTTTTCCAAAGGATGTTGAGGAAAGGGGTCAGCAGGAAAAGTCCAATCCACATCTCAATGTACCATGCATAAGGAATGGCGCTGAAGTCCAATATCTTGAGTATGCCTTGCAGCCAGCTTAAGTCCTCGTGCATAAAATACTTCCGGAAAAACACTGTGATTATCGAGATAAGTAAATAAGAGGTAATCACCCGTATTCCGCCACGGTAATATTTCTTGCTTATTGTCTTGTTCAGGTTAAGGTATCCGGTAAGCATCAGGAAAAGCGGCACATTGGCCATAGTCAACGTCTGTAGCATCCCAAGGATGAACATAGGGATGGAGGAGAAGTCAGTCTCGTTGAAGCCGGAGTACATAAAAAAGTGCGACCCTATGACGAACAGGATTGCGAAGCAGCGTATGACATCGAGACCTGACGCTCTGTACCCCCCGATTTGTGATTATTGGTTTCATTGATAGAGTTTTATGTTGTTCTTTTGGCGGTTTTATTCAGCACCTGTTGCCATCGGCGGGCGATGACTTCTGTGGAGTATCGGTTGATGAGCTTTTTGTGGGCCTTTTCGCCGAGAAGCAGGCATTCTGAAGGATTGTCCCAGAGGTATGCCACTTTTGCGCTGAGGTCGTCGATGTCGCCCGGACGGAACAACAGTCCTATGGCTTCTTCGCCTTTGCCGATGATTTCGGAAAAGCCTCCGTGGTCGGGGCCTATTGTGGCCTTGCGGTATCTGGCTCCTTCGAGGATAGCCATCGGGAAGCCTTCGTACCATTTCGAGGCCATAAGCATAAACCTGGAATTGCGGTAAAAGTCAGTCAGACTGTTTCCTGAAAGAAATCCGACGATTTTTACGTTTTCCGGCAAATTGCTGACAAGGCCCTCATCCCTGACTTCCCCTGCGAGCCTGATGCGGACAGACGGATTGCGGCGTGCCGCCTCGATGATGAGGTCAACCCCTTTCTCTTCGCTTATCCTGCCGCAGAAACCTATGTAATCACCCGGGGATGCAGGCTTCTCCTCAGAAGAAATGTCCATCGGGTTAGGGGTTACTATGATTCGGTCTTCCGGGAAGCCGTATTCAATGAGCTTGCGACGCTGGAAGTCGGTGATGCATGAGAAAACCGACACGCATTCGCTGAACGCGCCGGTTTTGCGTGCCACGAAGTTGCGTAGGGCATATCCGGTGGATTTCAGTCGTGAGTGTTCGCAGTTGTGTGCGAAGCAACCCCATTCGTTGTGCCGGTCGAGGCACTCTTCGCATGGGCGGCCGTCGCGCATGAAGAGTCCTGTTGGGCATATCAGCCTGAAATTGTGGATGGTCATTATTACCGGCACGCCTGCCTTCCTGCATTCGAACAATGCCGCAGGGGAAATGAAAGGGTAGAGGTTGTGGACATTGACCACATCTGGCTTTTCGCGCCGCAACGCGTCGCGCATAGCCTTCACTCCACCGGGCGAATACATTCCGGAGAGAAAGCCGCGTACCTTTCCCGCCACGGACTCGCGCACGCCTTCGGTGGTCATCCGGAGCTGCGCCACGTCGTGGCCGAGACTCTTGAATATGGCATCCATCTTGTCCACTACGGCCTCTTCGCCCGAACGTTTGCCGTAGTTGTTGTGTACCAACAGTATCTTCATCGATTGTTTGCGGCTATGCGCTCTGTTTTTTTTTTGTTATTTTCAAATTAGGCGCGTTTAACACTCTCCCCCCCGATTTAGGGATTTTTCCGACAGGTCTTTTGCCGGATTGCCTGCCATTATGCTTCCTGATTTTATGTGTCCTTTAATGACAGCTCCGGCACCGATTATGCAGTTGTCTTCTATGGTGCTTCCAGGAAGCACTATGGCTCCGGCTCCGATAAAACTGTCTTTGCCTATGGATACCGGGCGGTATGCCTTCTTCTCGAACGACGCAGGATCTAATGCCTGTTCTGCGCGTTTTAAGAAAGACCAGTCATGGGTCAGGATTATTGTGCGCGTGGAAATCACGGCACCTTCTGCAATCGAGAGTCCTCCAGACGGGTCAAGATATGCATCATAATGGATGTATTCAGGTCGCCCGGTGAATTGTACACCTTGGGATCTGTGGGCCTTGCATATCAAAGGCATATACGCTTTGCCGCCGAAGAATCGGCTTATGAATGCCAGTGCCCGGAATATGTAGAATAAAATCCTTTTCATTTATGGTGCGAGATTATCCTTTTCAGTAAAGGGTTGGGGATGAACGGCAGTATGAAGAACGGCAGTATCTTTTTGTTTGCTGGATAATGATGGAGGCTTAGTGCTGACTCCTTCAATGTCTCCAGTCGTGAGCCATACCTTATGGCGACAGATGCACGCATCTTGTGCCAGTGTCCGATGTATCTTCTGAGATTTATGTCTGGCGATGATTTGTAAAGCCGGAGCAGTTCTTTGCCTACGGGGTCGCCTTCATCCTGTCGCCGGGGCGGCAGATTCGAGAAGTCGTATCCTTCTCCGAGATTGTATATGGCTCCGACTTTTCTTGAAAACGCTATTTTGCAGCGGCAGGCAAGGCGTGCCCATGTGAGAAGGTCTTCCCCGGACTTTATGCCCATAGGAAAACCTCCGAGGGATTCGATTGTTGATTTGCGAAACATGACAGCCGAAGTCCACAAAGGAGGATGTGAATGAGTTGCTACTTCAAAATAGTTTATCAGTATGCCGTCTTCAGAGTCGAAGGGAAGGCGGTTGAGGATGGTCGGTGTAATTCTGCCGTTGGTGGAATGGAATTCGTAATCTGTGGCGAAAACGTCGCATTCCGGATATTTTTCCGTCAGTGCGGACTGTGTGGCAAGGTAATCCGTTTTCCATCCGTCATCTCCGTCAAGGAGCGCGATGAATTCCCCTTTGGCTTCCGCGATTCCATGGTTGCGTGCCGCTGAGACTCCGGCATTGGTCTGAGATATTGTCCTTATCCGAGGGTCATCGAATCTTTGGACTTCGGAAACGCTGTTGTCGGTTGATCCGTCATCCACCACAACTATTTCGAAGTCCTGAAACGACTGCCGTAGGACAGACTGTATGGTCTGGTTTATTTGTGATTCTTTGTTGTAAAGAGGGATTACTACGGAAATCATAACAAGTAATTCTGCTTTAGATATGCGTAATATGAATCAGGATTTGAGTTTAATTCTTCAGATGAATAAGTCCTGGTATTTAGCTTAAAAATACCAGTGTCATAAGTAAGGCGTTTATATTCATTGTCGTCAAAGTCTGAGCATAGGATTTTGTTGAGTGTGTGTATCTGAGGATTATTTAATGGTATGCAGTCGATTGTTTTCCGGATATTGCCATTTTCTTGGTAAAGGGAGTCTATGAAGTGGTCAAAAAGGAAATAGTCAATGAATATATCGTGGTGTTTCAGATATTCATCGAAAGCATCTGCGATTATTGTGAATAGTTTATGACCCGGTTTGCAGGCTAAAGCAAATACGGCCCACCTGCATCTTGAAACGAATCTGCCAGTATCAACAGTTTTAATGGAATGGAAATCTGATTTAAACCATACTTCTGGAAGCGGAGCTGTTAGTAGTATGGTAGCATCAAGCCAAACCCCTCCACGTTGAGCTAAAAGATTGATGCGTATGAGATCTGCGAAATGGGCCGGTTTGATTTTCCCCGATTCATACAATGATTTCGTAGATGAGGAAATGTTGACGAATCGGGAGTAATTGTCTTCAGTAAGAATCGTTACATTGTGTCCGTTTGAGTGTTTGCGTATGCTTGCAAGGCATATACGTGCTATTTCAGGCATATGTTCTTCTCCTTGAAGCCAACATACCCAGATTGTATTGGATGTTTTGTTGTCGTATTGTTGGTTGTCCGATGCGTAATGTCCGGATAATGCTTTTTTTAATATTGGAGCTGTCTTCAATTGTATCTTGCGGTTTCTTTTTGAGAATAACTTGTCCAATACGATTGGTGGTAATACCTTATTCCCATAATTCAAGATGAGATTGGAAAAAGGAATATAGCACCCGAATTTGAGGGTTTTGTTGATGAAATTCTTAATGAGAGTAAAATGCATATCAACCTAAATTTTCTTTCAGTCCCAAAGCCATGCCATAAAATCCCCAAGGGAATGATAATGTTACCATAGAATAAGATAGTGTATTGTCGCTATACATGGTCACAAAAACGCCCAACAAGGAAGACCCTGCTACCAAGGCAGCCATTCTTGTGTATGGATTTTTGCATTTGTGGTAAAGGGTGATGCAGTGTACCAGTATAGCAATATAAGATACGATCAACAGCCAGAATCCTATTTGTCCGTTATCGCATTTTATGACAAGAAAATCATTGTGTAGCTGTCCTCCCTTTCGAGAATCAGTTGCTTCTGTATAAAAGAATGTTTGTACGCGTCCGGTGCCAGATCCCGTGATTTCATGTCCGTCGTAGAACTGTTTTGTCGCTTCTTCCCACATAAACTTACGCATATTGGTCTGAATGTTGTTTTCATCCACATTGTTTGTCAGAAAATCGGTAATTGTTACAACATTCGGATTGATGAACATTTTGTTTTTAACTGCAGGAATGTAAAACATGGACACCAATCCCAAGAAACCGATTATCACTACTAAGGGCAATGCTTTGATTCTGTATTTGACGAGGAAGAATGTTGCCAATGCTACTGCTGTGCCGAATATGTCTGTGCGATAGACGAAAATTAAGCAGGGCAGGCAGAATCCTATTCCCCATAAAAGATTCTTCCATTTTGTGTCGCTGAATTCGACTAACGCAAATGAAAATACGGCCATGGAAATGATGCTTGTCGTAAATGCTGCATGAAACCAAAAGAATTGACCAACAAGCAGTTTCAATCCGGGAATTAGGAGTAATATGATTCCTATTGTAGCTATTCGGCGGCTGTATATTCCACTTGTTATGAAAATCTCTCCGTTATGGACTGCTTTTGCCATGAACAAGGCAATCAAGAGCGGATAGATGTATTTCAACAGCATCCGAAAACCAAATAATTTGTTGGGCGTGTAGAATATGCCGACTGTAACCCATAATAAGAAAATGATGAACAGAATCATTGGTATGCTGATGATGGCCCGGTTATGGCATCTCATCAGCCCTATCACACAAAGTACTTCCAGAAAAGCAAGGCGAATGGACAAAACTGGAGTAAGTCCGATATATGCAGTTGCAAACAATACGATTGCAAGCATTTCGTAGCTTGGCAAACTTACGAGCTGGCGGTTGCCGTATGGAAGTTTTATTATGGCTTGGTTTGTGAAACAGATTTTAAGCTGCCATAAAGAAAGAACTACGAATATTATAATGGATAATGCCGTTATCATCTGAGCGAAATGTTATTTTTTGAAAAGTTCAAGCCAAAGGGGCATTATGTTTTCAGGGTAGAAGCGTACGACTTCGCGTGATGCCGCTTCCCCCATCCGTTTGCGGATCGATTCGTCGAGCATCAGTCTCTCCAAAGCCTTGCGGAATGCATCGATGTCCTTGTCAGGGACAACGATTCCTGTTTCGGATGTAACAATTTCTCGTGGACCGCATTCGCAGTCCATAGCCACGGTAGGCAGCCCGCACTCCATCGCTTCTGTTATCACAAGGCCGAAACCGTCGCTTCTTGAAGGAAAGGCATATATGGAGCTGTCCACGAGTTCCTTTCCTATCTCCGGTGTCGGCTGGTTGAGCGAAACCTGCGAAGACATGCCGTATTTCTCAATTATCGACAAAAGCAGATTCTTGTCTTGACCGCTTCCGTACAAATCCACTTTCCAGTCCGGATAGCGATGGGACAATGGCCCGAAAGCCTCGAGAAGTTGGTCCATGCCCTTTGCCGGAGTCCAGCTTCCTACGGCTATTATGCGTTTTGCGGTGCAGTCGGATTTCTTGTCGCTTCGGAAAGATAGAGGATTGTAGACGAAGGACATGTTTCCCGGATTTCCCCATAAGCCGACATCTCGTTTTGTCAATCCGACGAAAAGGTCGAATTTCCTTGCATTTCGAGCCAACTTCCATTGCAGCCATCGCATTTTAAGCAGATGCAGCTGCCTGAAACGTATGTGATGCATACCGTTGACGAAATTGACAAGGAAATTCTTGGTGTAATGGAATTCCAGGATTTTCTTACTGCCGTCGTTGAGACGAGGCAGTGTTTCTGTTGACATTCCGGCTACGGAAACCGCCACATCCGGACGTATGCGGTTGAAAAGACTTTCCAATTCAGTCTTATACGCCTTTTTGTTGCCAGGTGTGGCTGTAAGCATTATGCGTTCCACTTTCTTGTCAAGAGTGAAGAATGGCTTATCCGCCTCTGCAAGGGTTACGACCCATGTCTTTACGTCAGGCTGCGAAGCCAACCAGTTCAGTTTCGTGGTTGCTACCCTTTCCGTGCCTCCGGAAGACACAAGACTGTCAATGCAATAAACGATTTTCATGGAATGATTATTGGCGATGTGCATTATGCTGTTTTGCCGCTACCTTCAATATTGTCCACAGATGATGTTGAACATTGCTGCATAGTATAGCGGCAGGCAGTAGAAACATAAGTCCCCAGGCCAATATCGCAACAGACAGTTGAGGCCAGTAGAGAATGCTTTGTAGAGGTCGGCTTCCGGTGAAGAATATGCTGTGAAGAAACCAAAGGTTCATGCTGTAGGATCCTAAAAATACAAGAAACTTTTTTATCCAAGAAACTTTTTGTCTTGAGGTTAGCCCTGCAAGTAAAAGTATTGTGAGCAAGGCAAAGACGGCGTCGTTCCCCCCCCATGTTAAATTGAATAAAATAAGGGTTTGTCTTGTTATTGCAACTATGGCTAAGGAAATGCAGAGAAGTAATGAATGGCAATTCCTTAGAATGTTTCCCGCCAAGCTGAAGAGATTCCATTTGGCGGTCAGGATTCCGGCTATTGCTGCCGGCAGTGTACTTGCGATGGTATTCCATAACGGATTGCTTATCAATTCCGGTATGAATGAGAATGCCATAAACATCAATATGTCAACTTTCCTGTTGGTCTGATTGAATATTGTGATAAGCAGTGGTGAAATGGCCAACAGGACAATGTAAAAAAACACGTACCAAGCGAAAGCCACATTCACGTATTCGTATTCAGGTCCGGTATTCAGGCCAAGCAGGTTGCAGTATAAAGATCTCATGTCCGGTACGGGCTCTTTGGCTATGATTGCATATGCCATAAACAGAAACATGACAATCCAATAATTCAGCAGGAACTTTGACGCCCGGACTAACAGTGCTTTTGGTGAGATGTAGTTGTTGCGTTTCTTCCAAATGGCGACCCCGCTGTTGAAAGCGAATATGGCAACGCATAGTTTCCCGAACGCCGCTAACATACGTTCGATGCTGATTCCTCCTATTTTTATAGGTTCATAGAATCCGTTTCCGTAAAACCGATATTCTTCAAATCCGAAGAAATGATGGATAAACATCAGTATGATTGCGATTCCTGCAATCATGGTCGCTTCCTGCTTGCCGTAAGAGTCCGTTCTTGCCTCTTTTCTCGAGTTCATATTAGTTTAATGAGTATCGCCCGTTATCAGGAGAATCGATGTGCCGCGTCGGAGAGTTTGCACTTCAGTATTGAGAGCGGTCGGCACGAGGTGCGCGTGAAATGGTGTACGTATCGGTCTGGTTTACCTTTTCCGAGCCTCCAGAAGACACGAGACTGTCAATGCAATAAACGTTTATGGAATGTCTATTGGTGAAATCGTATGATGTAGTTGTTGTCAATATTGTACACCGACGGATACATCGGCTATTTCCCCGCCGTTCATCGTTTGTTTTTACAAGAAAACACTCTTTCGAGAGTATCTATGTTTGTAGAGATATGTTTGAACACAGATATTATATTTTTATAGCCAATCAATTCATAAATGATTATTTTCATCCGGTTCTTAAAGGATATATTACGTATGCCTGTATGCTCCCTTATCTTAAGGAAACACTCTTTTGAATCTTTTATTCTTTTTGCATATTGGAGCCTGTAAAAGAAATATATGGCATCATAAGTTTCAAATAAATCAGGAATATTTGAGGGAAAGAAGTTGTTTATGGTTTCTATGAGCTTTATGTTGTATGTTGCTTTTGATTTTAAGCGTTCTCCTTCTACAATTTTGTGCTGGGAGGAACTTGATCGATTCAAATAGTAATAGCTTCCTGAATTTGATACAATTCCTATATTGGTCGTTGCTAAGACATCTAAAAAATAGAAACTGTCCTCGTAATATGTGCCATAAGGGAAATGTATATTTGCAACACTTTCAGTTTTGTATATGGCTCCGCATACAAGTCCTGAAAGAGTTTTGTTGAAAAAAAGTTTTATAAATGAGTCCCGTTCAATAACCGTTGTTTTTTCCGGGATGAAATGTTGGCCTATTTCCTTATTCTCAATTAATATTCCGGCATCATTGACCCGTTTAATGGGAAATTCAACCCAATCTGCATTTTTTTCTTTTAATAGACTTAAATTCAGTTCGATGGTGGAGTCTTCCAACCAATCGTCCCCATCTACGAACATCAGATAATTGCCATGGCAATTTCGTATGCCGTTGTTTCTTGCTGAAGCCGCGCCTTGATTAGACTGTTTGATGATTCGTATTCTGTCATCTTTTGAAGAAAACTCTGATGCTTCCTCAAAAGTGCCGTCAGTGCTGCCATCATCGATTACTAATATTTCGAGATGGCGGTATGTTTGACAAGACAAAGACCTGAGGCATTTTGAAATGTAGCCTTGTAGATTATAAGCAGGAATTATTATTGAGACTAAGTCGTTATTGCTTTGATAATGCGCCATATAAATAAGATAACTTGTCTGTGTATGAATCAATTGGCATAGGAATTGAAGCGTTGTCTGAAAACGTTTTAATTAGTTCTTTGTTATTCAGTATTTTTATGATTGTCTTGCGTATGGCTTCTATGGAATGAGGCTCGAATAACAGGCCGTTGAAGCCGTCCTTAATCTGCATTTCAGGACCGCCGCATTTAGAGGCAAGCACGCCACGGCCGATGCTAAGACTTTCAGAAATGTTTATTCCGTATATTTCAAGGTAAATTGCAGGATGAATCATTATATGGCATTGGCCTATTATTTGGTCTATTTCTTGATTTGGCAATCTGCCATGGAATATTATGTTTTTTCCCTTGGAAGCATTGACGGTTTTCTTGAAATAAGCTTTGCTCGTTCGCAATGTCTCTGCATCTCCGATTATGTGCAATTCATATTTGCCGGGGTCGATACCATTGAATGCTTCTATTGCATCTACGATGCCTTTGCTGTATTGTATTCTTGATAGAATGAAGAATTTTATTGGACCGTCTAACGGTGGGAGTGGCAGTCTGGCTCGCTCTTTGACCCCATGGGGAATCAGATGGATGTTGTTTTCGGGAACGTAATTGATGAGTATGTCTTTTAGTTTTTTATTGGCTGCTATTATGTGTGCATATTTGAACTCATCAAGTATTCGCTTTCTGTTTGATATGATTCTTTCAGAACGGAATAAAGGTGTAAGATACCAGATTGGAGGTTTCTTGTTGGAAAAATACTGTGATATTATTGTTTTATTAAATAATCTTAATAATGAATTCCCGACTTTTGGAAATGGCAGGTCTTTGGTAATGCATTTTTTACAGTGGCTTCCTATATTGCCGTCACAAATAGTGTCGTTGTGTCTAAGAAGCCCGTTTCCTCCTCCTCGTGGACATATTGCGCCTCCTATGTGTATAGTCAATATGATTGGGATGCCTGCGGATTTTGCCGCTTCCACGTCCCATCCTTCTATCATATTAGAGTGTATTATGGATGGGTTTTTTGATTTTAAGAAACCGGAAATTGTTTTTATTATGTTTGGGTGTGTTTTATCGGGATTTATATATAACTTGCTATAAGTAGTCCCGTATATGGACTCTGTTGTTGTACGGCTGGATTGCAGCGATCTGTCATAAAGAATTGTTGCAAACTCTATTGAATTTTTTGGGTCATTGTCGTACCTTTTTGCTAAATTAAGCATAACATTCTTTGTGAAATAATGTTCATGCTCTATAGTCACTGTCAAAGTTGTCAGAAACAATATTTTCATAATAACGTACTTATTTAATACGAGAGGACACTTTCTTTAATGAGAAACGCATATGTCTGAGCCAAAGTTTTAACGTTCCAATTGATTTGATTATTCCGGTAGAAGTGTAAACTTCAGGAACCATTTTGACGGCACCTAGGTCTATATTCATACGGAATGCGTCATAAAAGCCCGTGTGTACATCTTTTAGCAGCCATGTTTCAGCATTAAATCTCCATTTCTTGTCATCAGACGAAAAAACAGGTCTGGTTCTTATGTGTTCTGATGAACTCCACCAAAAGTTGCCCGCGTAATAGTGTTGTTTGCTGGGATGGGTTTGGTAATCTGCTCCATATGAAATGTATTTGTTTTCTAATGCCGCGATGGCTAATTTGTATTTTGTGAAATTATGATAATTCATGAATTTTCGCCATTCAGAACTGATGGCAATCAATTGTTCAAGTGTTTTAATCCTATCTTTATACCAGTCAAATGTTTTTGCTGAATTGCTGCTTCCTTTTGTATGGAAGTAGAAACAATAGAAATCATCGTGTGCTGATTTCGTGTACAGATGTTCTAATGCAGGGAATTCATAAGCGGTAGGTTCGTTTCCAGTATAAATGACATCTAAATTACCCCCCCATTTTGTTTTAATGTATTCAATGTCAGGCTCTATGCTTTTACTGATTAATGAAATGTAAAGCGTGTCAACGAGATCGTATAAACCAGATTGCTTTATACAGCTGAATTGTTCGTCCACAATTTCTTTCCAGTTGTTGAAAGCGAATATATGGTAAAAACCGTATACTGGCCTATCAGGCATTGTAAACGATTCCTCGAGTTTTGAGTTGTTGCCGTTTCTTGAGAAAGGATAGAATATATTGTATATTGTGCGTTTGATGTTGCTCATACTGTTATTTTATTGATTAATGCCTCCCAATAGTCTACAATGGTCTCAATGGTGAAATTGTAAGAAGATTTGTAGCCGTCATCTTGCAATTTCTGAAATAATTCGTTGGAATCAATAATACAGGAGAGTTTGCTTATGTATTCAGAAATGGAGAACGGAGTTACCAGCTGGCTTTCGTTTTTTATTATGTCAGATATTGAACTAAAGCTATTGAATGCAATTGGGACGCAGCCTTTGGACATTGCTTCTGTCAATACAATTCCGAATCCTTCGAAATTGCTTGTCATGCATAGTAAAGACGCTCTTCTATAATATGGTTCCGGATTCTGAAAGCCTAAAAACTCAATGTTGCTGATATTTCTTGATTTATGTTCAAGTGCATTCCTTTGTGGCCCGTCTCCAATCATAATCAGCTTCCAGTCTGGATATTTCTTCGACAGAGTTTTCCATATTCTTATCATTCTGTCGGGTCTTTTTTGTCCTTTGTCGAATCGGCCTACGAATAGGATTACTTTCTCTTTCTTTAAGTCTTGTTCTATCTTGTAGCTGTTGGGGTTTCCGATTGCTTCTAAAATACTTTGTGAAATGGGGGGGTAGATGAACTTTATTTCGTCATAGAATGACTTGGAGAGCAGTACTATTTTGTCAGTGTGATTATTGTTTGACAACCATTCATAATGGGATTTTAATCGGGTTAGGTAATCTTTTTTAATTTTTGCGTATATCAGAATCCGGGCCGCGCGTTTGAAATGTTCCTTTATGCTGATGTTTTTTAATGAAGCAATTTCGGGAAATAGATTATTGTAGTTAAGCAAGGGATTTGTATGAACTACAGATAGGACTTTGGCCTTGGTCCCTTTCCGATGGCAATATAATGAAGAATCATTGAAAGCACCGCATTGATTGATTATTATGTTTATGTTTCTATGTTTAAGATATTCAATATAAAAATCTCTGTTGTCTTTGTTTTTGTAATCTTTATGTGGGAAAAACTCGGGCATTGTAGGATAATCAAAATCCATCAGGCATTCATCAGGCTTGTTGTGGAGATAAAATATATTGTGCCCCCTGGCCTTCATTTCTCGCGCCAGAGAGTCTGTAACCCGTTCAATTCCGCCACGCTGAGGATGGAATAATGTCGGATATACAAAGAGTATGTTCATATTTTTAACCGGTGAAGTGGTGTATCAGTTTTATAATAAAACTGGAAACTATTCTTGATTTTTTGCTATTTAAGATTATGACATTTAATGCTTTGTCTTTTAGTGCCAAATTTGGAATATTCTGAGTGAATTTATGATATATTTCTATAAATGAGGGAGATATTGAACTGTTGTTTAACAGTTTTGTTATGGCAAAACCTTTTATAGTCCAAAAATGATATTTGCAGATTTCTGCTGGAATATTATCATTAAAAATCTTAAGTAAAGACTTTCCAATCATTTCTGCGCAATCAGTCGCGGAACTTTGATATTCTTTTTCTCCAGATGGTACGAAATAATTGTAATGACATTCGTTAGTACTGGCGTATGTTTTTATATGTTCAATGTATTGAAGTATAAAAACATCATCTTCTCTAAAATGAATATTGTTGTTGAAATGAATATTGTATTGCTGTATTATTGAAAGTTTGAATAGCTTGCTAGGAGAATACCCTAGAAAATTATTGTTATGTAATGTTGACAGTAATTCATATATGTTGTTTCCATAAATATTGCCTGCTGTTCTTGGTTCATTAAGTCCATTGTTGGATATGAAGTTTATTCCTTGAATTCCTAAGTCGGCGTCAGCTATGTTGTCGATGAATGTTTTAGCCCATTTTGGAGACACATAATCATCGGAGTCTGCGAATGTTATATATTTACCGTTGGCAATTTTAATACCAGCATTACGGGCAGAAGATGCTCCTCCGTTTGCCTTATGTATTGCTCTGACATGTGAGTTCTTGGCGGCGTATTCGTCGCAGATTCTGCCGCTTTCGTCTTTTGAACCGTCATCGACAAGTATAAGCTCGAAATTCTCGAACGTCTGCGCGAGAATGGAATCCACGCAGCGATGCAGCGTCTTTTCTGCGTTGTACACTGGGACTATGACGGTTAATAATGGATTGTGTCGTTTTTCTTCAATATGATTCATCAATCTTTGCTTTCCTTTTCTTCCTTCTTTTCAATTATTTTATCTTAAGGGTTTAATTTCATTACAAAGATACGTTTTCTATCTTATCCTGGTTTGTTGCTGCAAATCTAAGGTTTCTTTAGAAGCAGTTTTGATAGTTCTACAGCCTTTGTGAGTTTGTTTAAAATATTTCCTCCGGTTGAATATAACCATCCTCCATTCAATATAAAGAATAAGATATGTTTTGCTTTTTTAGAAAAAGGTAATGTCTTTGTGTAGTCATAAAATGCAACATAATGGAGGGTTTTGTTCATATCAATTATCTTTTTAAATTCGTTTGATATGTCTGATATGTCTGATATGGATTTTAGTATTCTGATTGTTGATTTGATGCCATATTTGTAATCTTTTATTTCGACTCTGTATTTTCCAGAACATTGTGGTATAATATAGTTATATCCATACGATTGTACAAAAGAAATGTTGTTTGAATACTTTATGAATGTCAATGTGAACAAATAGTCTTCTGCATATCTGATTCGATTGTCGAAACGAATATTGTGTTTCTTAATAATTGCGTTTGAAAAAGCTTTACTCCAAGGAGCTCTTATGTATACTCTGTCAGAATGCTCAGAAATAATTTCTTGAAAACTGGATTTGAAAATACTTCCATTTAATGAATGAGATTGTATTGTTATTGTTTTGTTATTAGATATTGTTTTTGCTCCTGAAACAATCAAATCTGCGTTATAACGTGTGAAGCTCAATAGATAATCATTGTCTATGTAGTCGTCGGAGTCGATGAATGCGACGTATTCGCCTGATGCGATGTCAAGTCCGGCGTTGCGGGCGGAGGAGACACCTCCGTTGGATTTGTGGACGACTCGGATGCGGGAATCTTTTGCTGCGTATTCGTCGCAGATTCTGCCGCTGCTGTCTTTTGAGCCGTCATCGACAAGTATCAGTTCGAAATCCTCAAACGTCTGCGCGAGAATCGAGTCCACGCAGCGGTGCAGCGTCTTTTCGGCGTTGTATGCCGGAACTATGACTGATATTTTCAGGGAAGACATTTTTATTGCTGTTTTCTCAAATTTTTTTGCTGAGTATTTCGGTCGCTGCCCAAGCCACGCATGCAGCTCCGGCTATCGTAAGCAGGATGTATACCATATCTGTCTGGCAGATGTTCCATCTTATCCAGAGTCTGAATCTGTACCAAAGATACGGTACCTGATTTGTGCCGTATCCGTACCGGTCTTTGGTCTCCGGGTCATTGCGGAGGGCCCAGTGGTTGTCCACGGTGGTGTGGTTCTGGTTGCTCTCAATCAGGATTGAATTGTATTCCTTTATGTAATGGTTGGCCTCGCAGAGTTTAATGTCATTTTTGTCCTTTAGCCTGGCCTCCATCCTTTTGCATAGGTCGCCGAGGCGCAATCCGCAAGAATGGAAGTTCTTTTCTCTTGAACCATAATCAAGATTGTTGACAATTACAGACAATACGAGTGCGAACACTGACAGACAAATGGTCAAAGCCGAAATCAGGGGCATGTCTTTGCCTTTGGCTCCCGGGATGAATTGCAGGAGATTGATCACGATGATTTCCAGTGAAAGCATCGCGATGCAGAGGGTGGACATGGCGGCACAGCGACGCATGCGACATGCTGCCTCATAGCGTGATTTTGAGGTCTTCCAACAGGAAGTTTTCAACTGTTCAAAAAATGTCCTCATTGTTTTAAAATAAAAGAAGAGAAGGAGGAAATTAAAACACGAAACACCCCACAGCAAGCTGTGGTCTTATGCAGATTCGGACACGTCCGGCTGGAATCATAGCTGCGGCAGACATTGCATAGCCGCCTTCATTTTCGGGAAACAATCCTTGAAAATGACATCTCCTTCTCTTCTATGGTTATGCTGACACCGCTCCTCTGTCTTTCTCGCTTGCCTTGACAAGACGGGAGACAAGTCGGTTCCATCGTTTCTCAATCTCGCTATCGGAAAGATGCTCCTCTTCATTGGCGTATCCGAGCTTGCACAGAAAAGCCATCTTTTTTGCCGGAGTGCCGTGCTCGTCAAGGTTCTCTACCACGGCTTCTCCCTTGAAACTGCGCAAATCCCTGTACGCTTTGACAAAAGAGATTATCCCCGGCAGATTGTGGGCAGCCTCTCCAAGTTTCTTCTTCACCAATGCATCAAGCTCGTAGAGGCAGTTGCGGTCTGTCAACTGCTGGAAATAGGCGAGCCATCCGTAATTGTGGTTACGCAGTCTGAAACCGGCAATCATAAGATTCAGGTCGCATACAGCGAATTCCTTAAAAGCTTCGTCTTCCTGAGCAAAACGCGGACGCAATGCAGGGTCTTTGTATTGGGTGGCAATCTGAAGGCAACGGCGGACAAGCCGGTCTGTAAACCGTTTCTTGTTCGCTTCTTTCGGGACTACATTGGTGCCTTTGATGACATATCCTATGTAATCCAGCCGGTCTGTTCCTATGTTCCCGTAAAATGTCTTGTTGTCGGACAATGAAAGTCCCAGGCTGCACTGTCGGATTGAGTCTTCCACAATCTGCCGCAGATTGACCTCTTCTTTGGTTATGATGAGTATGTCGTCTACGTATCGTAGATATAGCGAACCATCAAAACGTTTTTTTAGGTCATTGTGTAGCGTCATTACATATATCTCTGCAAGAGTGTTGGATATTGCCAGACCCTGCGGGACGCCCTTTATGTTCAAATCTCCGTGCTTTTCAGTGTCTGCAAGCGTTGGGGTGGAAATGGCCGACATAACCAGTTTCAAGGCTGCGCCGTCGGTTTTGTCTGTAAGTATGCGTGTAAGCACTGTGTGGTTTACCGAATCATAGAATCCCGAGATGTCTGTCTTGAGAAACCTCATTCCTTCGATTCCGTTTTGTTCCACGAAGTCCAGATAATCCTTTATATATCTGTTGGCTGGAACCTGCCTGATGCCATATGTTTTCTTCAGATAGCTGTTGAGTAAGGCTAGTACGAAGCGGTCTCTTACGCTTGGCACGGAAATAATCCTTGGAACGCTGCCTCGGGTTTTAAGTACCAACAATTCATTGTAGGCCGAGAAATGATAGGTTCCGTTAGAACATTTTTCCTTTATTTCTCTGATTTCATCGTCAAAATGTTTGGCTAAGTACTGTGCCGGGGAAATGTGGTCGCGTCCTCCGCCTTTGCGCGGCAGGATGGTTTTTCTGAAGAAATCCTTTAAATCCGTTGTCTCCAGATATTTGTCGAAACCTGTCATTGATGTGAACTTATGAGATGTTGGCCACATTTTGCAATAGCGGTTATGACGCTGTTTTTGTGTTCCTGTAATAAAGAGGATGTAAGGTTGCGGCAATTGTTATTTCTGCATAAGACTGGCTTTGTCGGCGGAGAGGATACAGTCGATGATGTTTTGGGAGGCTGTCTGTCCGAAAGGGGGGATGAGGTTTTCGTCCATAAAAGCCTCTCTTTTGGCTTTGAGATTATCTTTGCCACTGATTACGTTTTGTATGAATCTCTCTATTTCTTCCTTGGTTTTTGCCTTATAGTGCAGATGATAGGCTTTTTGGTATGTTTCATTCCATTTGGAATCAATGTTCTCATCTTTGACGAGGTACATCACCGGGTTGCCTGTATAGAGGTATTCCAATATGAACGAACCGCAGTCGTGTATCATTGCGTCGGAATGCTTGAAAAGTCCGAGGTATTTACCTTCCTCATACTGACTCCATTCCATTTCTGTCCATCGTTGGTAATACTTATCTGTACGGTCTTTACCCCAGATTTTGTTGAGCTTGTACCGGAGAAGTGGATGTGGTTTGAATGCCCATTGGATTTGATTGGAATATTTCTCGGCAATGAGAAGTATTTCTTCGCCTATTTCCAAGAATGTTGCAGACTGCCACCAATTTTCCGGATTGATGGAATGATGAGGAGCGTATATTATTCGTTTCTTTTCGTGTGAATGGCTTTTCCACTGATTTGGTACATCGTTTTTGGATATCAGCAACTCGTCCATCATCGGTAGTCCGGTTGCGAAAGTATTGGGGATTTTTGAGTCCAATAATTTTGCGTATTGCCTTCTTAACGTTTCATTTTCATAATAAATTTGCCAGCATTTCTCCAGATAAGGCCATTTGTAGCTCCATTCCTCGATTGAACTATGAAATCCATAGATGACAAAACAAAAAAGAGTTTTGTGGAATTTCAGCATCTCTGTCAGAGATGCAAATGTGTCATCATATTGTTTTTGATAGAATGCGATGTCAGGATAGCATACGTCCCATATTCTTTGGTTTGGAAAATCTATTTCGTGGAAAGAGTATCCTTTTTGGCGGCAATAATGTATAATATTTTCACGATCATCCTCTTCGGTGTTTTTTGAAATTATCAAATACGGATCGAAACGAGGATGCTTGAGCATCAACCGATATAGTTCTTCTGTTTTCCATGCACCGAGGTTTATTAAATGAAAGGCTGCCTTAATCTTTTCCTGCTTACGAATCCTGTTGATTCTGTATGGAATGTATTTTTGATAGTATAGATGCCTGAAGATTTCAGTGGCCTTTTTATTCATTGATAAATAAGACGTTTATATGGTCGTTTGATGGAATTTGTTGTCTTGCCTTGTACTTATGTGTTTTGAAGCGGGGATTCACACAAATGGCGAGAAGCTGTATGGCAATAAGATGAGTCTTGGTATCTTTATTTTATTTGCTTGCGGATTACGATGTTCTGTCCGTCAAGGCAATTTTCATTTTGACTTATTAGGTTGCAGATTACCTCTGCGACCTCGCTTGGCTGCATAATGGTGGTGGGGTCTTCATTTGGTGCGAGCCTTTTCCTTAATTTTGTGGCGCATCTTCCCGGGGATACGCAATACACTTTAATTCCGTATTCAGCCAATTCGTCTGTAAGCGTTTTTGAAATGGATATAACTGCAGCCTTTGAAGATGCATAGCTGAGCCATCCGGGACGAGGTGTCATTCCTGCGGTGGAAGCGACATTGAGAATTTTGCCTCCAATGTTTTTCATATATCTGACGCATTCCCTGATGAGCATAAAGGGAGACATCACGTTTACGTTATACGTGGTCATCATACTTTCTAATGATGTCTGCAAGAGTGGTTTAGGGTCTGTATAGCCCGCGATGTTCAATAGGCAGTCAACTGAACCGTATTTTTCATATATGGATTCTATGACCTTGGGTACGAATTCGGGTGATGAGAAGTCAACAAGCCAAATGGAAATGTCTTTGCCATTGCTTTTCATCAATGACTTTGTCATTTCAAGGTCGTCTTTGTTTCTTCCAAGAAGTGCGAGATTTTGATATTCCGCTCCGTTGCTGATTTGAATAGCCGCTTCTCTGCCGATGCCGGATCCAGCACCTGTGATGATGCATGTTTTCATATTAAATCAATTGCGGTTGGTTATTATGTTTTTGTAGATTATCTCACCCAGTACCAAGTCAATGGGTTCGGTTATTTTTACATTGTAGGACGAACCTTTTAGAATCTTTATTTTAATGTCGGAGTTCGCAAACATAAGAGATGCGTCTTCAGTGTAGATGTTTCCTTCTGCCCGAGCCTTTTTATGGGCCTGTATCAGAGCTGAGGTATCGAACTTTTGGGGCAGTTGGACATTTATGAGTTCGGACCTGTCAAGATTCGATGTGATATGTTCTTTTCCTTTAAGGACTGTGAAAGGAATGTCATAGGCAAGTGTCGCATTTCGGCTCTCATCTTCGATAAGAATTTGGAATTCCGACTCTTTTACGAAAGGCCTGGCTGCTTCATGTATTATGACGTCGTTGTTTGACACTTGCTGGAGCCCATTGTACACCGATTCTTGTCTTAAAGCACCTCCCTGTACGTATTTTACAGGAGTTGTTATGGCGTATTCCTTAATCATCTTCTCCAAATGATTTTTGTATGAGTTATCGCATACTATGATGATTTCGTTTATCATAGTCAGGCGATCAAGACGTTCGATTGAGTGCATTATCATTGGTTTGCCTCCCAAAAGAAGATATTGTTTTGGAACTTCTTCTTTCATTCGGGTTCCGCTGCCGGCGGACAACAAGATTGCAGAGTACATAGTTTATATGATTTAAATTATTGGTGACATATGTATCCCACCTATCAGGGTGTTCTTCTGATTCTATGGAGTGTTTTGTGTAATACTGGATTTATATGCTCCATAAATGCTGCGTCTTTGCGCAGTTTGAGAATTGAGAAGTATATGGAAATTGCTGAAATCGGGCCTGCCGTCAGGTTGATGATATGCCATGGGCACAGGTAGGCGAGGATTGCGGCTGGCGCACACGCTATGGCTGAATATGCGAAATAAGGCAGGAAGTCTTTGCACTGTTTCCAGTATCCAAGGCCGAAGAGTTTCCCTGTATAGTATGTGTTTATTATGACGGCAATCTGTCCGTATATGACTTTGGATATGCATATGGCGAGCACACCGAATGGAATCGCTGCGAAAAGAATTGCTGTGGCTATGATTTTCTTGATTATTTCCAGGCGAAGGAAAAGGTCTGAGCGTCCTTTCACCTGCAGCAGATTCAGGTTCAGTTGGCATATGGGGTCGAATACGATTGCGAATGCGTATACCTGTACGAATATTATAGCACCTGACCATTTGTCTGTAAGGAGAAACAGTATCAGTGGCTTGGCGAGTGCGACTATAAGCATTACAAAAAAGACGACAAGCATCATCACAGATGAGATATAATTGCGGTAGACGCGTATCAGACGTTCGTCATCGTTCTGTATGCGGGAGAAGATAGGGAAAGTGACACGTCCAAACATCCCTGTTATCATATTTACGGGTAATGAGGACATTCCTTGTCCTCGATAGTAGTTGCCCAATGCCGCAGGAGTATAGAACTTGCCGATGGCTATTGTTGTCAGTTCGGAATAGACCGTATGCAAAAGCCCTGACGCCATAAGTTTGCTTCCGTAGCCGAACAGGTTATTGAACGATTTTTTAGAAAACAACAGCAATGGTTTCCATTTTGTGGAAGTCCAAAGAAGAATTACCCTCATCACATTGGAGATTATGGACTGCCACACCAACGACCAGACACCCCAACCGAGATAGGCCAGCACCAAACATATTATGCCGGACACTACGGCGGATATGAAATTTATCCTTGCCTGTGTCTTGAAATCGACTTCGATTGTCAGTTTTGCGCCTTGCACCATCCCGAATGCCCCGATAATCAGATTGACGCTGTAGAGCTTAGCGATAGGGGAGAGTTCCGGTTGTTTGAAGAAATGCGCTATCCACGGTGAACCGAAGAATATCGCGGCGGCGCATCCGGTGGCTACTGCGATGTTGAAATAGAATGCTGTGGAAAAGTCGGCCTCGTCCCTGTCGAGCTTCCTGACCAGGGCATTTGAGATTCCGCTGTCGATGAGTGTCTGGGATATGCCTAAGAAAATGCCGAGAAGCCCGACAAGTCCATAGTCTGCCGGAGTCAGAAGTCGGGCGACCACGATTCCGAGCAGGAACTGGACTCCTTGGATTGAGAACCGTTCAATCGCAGTCCATTTCACACCGCTCAACGTCTGTTGCTTTATCTCACCCATCCTTGCTTTGGACAATTATATGGACAGTATCGGCTTATATGCCCTATAACGGATTTCTCTTGGGGTCAGTCGGCGTAGTAGCTGCCGTCGGCGGCGGCGGAGTAGCGGTAGCCGTAGTGGCGGCCGTAGCGGTGGTAGCCGTAGCCGGAGTAGATGTCGGTGCCGTTCAGGAGGATGGCCATGTTCTTGTAGCGGCCGCGGTCGTAGTATTCCTGTATGCCTTCGAGCTCGTCTTTCTCAAGCACGCCGGCGCGCACCACGAAGATGGTCATGTCGGCCACGCGGTTGATCACTTTCGCGTCGGCCACTATTTCCACCGGCGGGCAGTCGAGCACAATGAAGTCGTATTCCTCCTTGAAGCCGGCGATGAGCCTGTCGAGCTTTTCGCTGGCGAGGAGTTCTGCGGGGTTGGGCGGCACGGCTCCGAGTCCGATTGCGTCGAGCCCGGACGTCGAGTCGGCCGACTTCCTGAGGATGTCTTTCAGGTCGGCGCGGCCTATCAGATAGTCGGTAAGGCCGGGGTTGGGGTTGCCCAGGATACGCGAGAGCGAGCCTTTGCGTAGGTCGCAGTCTATGAGCAGGACGCGTTTGCCCTTGATGGCAAGCACCTTTGCGAGGTTGACCGAGATGAACGTCTTTCCTGACCCTGGGTTGGCCGACGTCACTGCAATCACCTTGGCGTAATCCTGGCCGGAAGGGCCGCCGGACGTCTCGAAGAACTCGAGGTTGGTGCGTAGCACGCGGAAGGCTTCGTTGATGCCGTCGCGGTTCTGGTCCTCGACCACGATTTTCTTCTTCTGTATTTCCCGTTTCTTCTTGTCGAAGCGGTCGAACCCGCGTGCTTTCTTGAAGGCCACGGGAATCTCGCCGAGGAACGGGATTGTGAGCGAGGCGAGGTCTTTCTTGCCACGTATCTTTGTGTCGAGCATTTCGCGGATGACGATGACCACGAGTGGAACCATGATGCCGATTATGGCGGCGATGAGGAATATCATGCCTTTCTGGGGTGAGGTCGGCGCGGTGCTTCCGTCAGGCTCCTCGAGCATGCTCGTGTTGTAGGCCGTGAAAGCCTGAGTGAGCTCGTTCTCCTCGCGCTTCTGGAGAAGGAAGAGGTAGAGCGACTCCTTCACCTTCTGCTGGCGTTCCACGCTGAGGAGGTATTTCGCCTGGTTGGGGTTGGCCGCGATGCGGCTTGTGGCCACGGAGGCCATGCGCTGTGCGTTGCCCATCTGCGCGCGGAGCGTGGCGATGTATGAGTTGATGGAGGAGATGATGTTGTTGCGGAGCGTGCCGAGGGCCTGTGTGCGGTCGCGCACCACGGGGTTCTTGTCGCTTGTGGTCTCGAGCAGGCGGTTGCGCTCGATCACGATTGAGTTGTACTGCCCGATGGCCGACTGTATGTCGGCGTTGACGATGCTTGTGTTGGTGGGCAGAGGCTGGTCGTAGGAATCGCCCATAAGTTCGCGGCGGAGCATCTCGGCCACTGAAATCTGGTTGTTGAGGTCGGAGATTGCGCGCTGGGCTTCTGACGACTGCGACATGTACATGCTCGATGCGGCCTCGACGTCGGGCAGGAGGTGTGCCGATTTGTAGGAGGATATGTCCGAGTCCACGTTGCCGAGCTCACGTTCGATCACTCCGAGGCGTTCGTCGATGAAGCGCGAAGTGGATACGGCTATCTGGTTCTTGTCCTGTATCCATCGTTCGTTGTAGACCTGTATGAGGGTGCGGAGGATGTCGTCGGCCTCTTCGATCGATGGGCGGGAGATGGTAAGGTTGATGATAGAGGACTTGTCTGAGCCGAGGGCGGCGATCACTTGAGCCGCAAGTGCCTTGGATGTCCCCTTCACCGGTAGATGCGCGTAGTTGAGCGACTTGCCTGTGTATTCCGATGCGTCCCATTTGGGCTTCGCGAGCGCGAAGCGGTGCCTGCCTATTTTCACTGTGTCGCCTATGCTGGCATTCAGGTCGGTATAGTTGCCTTCGCCGCTTATTCTGATGTTTTCGATTTCGACTTTGCCTTTTTCGTCGGTCTTGAAGTTGAAGGCTATTGCCGGAGTCTCCACCGAGTCCAGGCTGATGAACGTAACCGGCGTGCGGTGGTAGAGGTTGACGTCGCGGAAGCCCTCCCTGACTGTGTATATGTCGTTGAGGCGCAGGCGTTCCACTACGATGCGCATCAGCGAGGGCGATTTCAGCGTGTGGATTTCATTGTCGAGGTTGGTGGAGCTGTTGATGAACCCGAGGTCTGACATGTCGACCGACGTGCTTGCCGTCCCGTTCTTGCCGTCGTCCTTGATGAGCAGGGCGGCCGTGCGGGTATAGACAGGCGGGGTTGACATCAGGTAGAATGCCGCAGCCGATATGGTGATTGCCAGCGAGAGCAGGAACCAGTACCATTTCGAGAGCACCACGGCTACGATGCTCTTCAGGTTCATGCCGTTGGATTCCTGTGTCCGGGCCGCAGGGCGGACGCTTGTCTTCTGCTGAGGGGCGTCAGATATGATTTCCATTGCTTGGTGTAAGGTCGAGGGTTATGCGTTTTTATTTGAAGATAATCAGTCCGACGGACATCAGGAAAGTGGCGATGGACATCCACATGCTGACTGATTTGAGCGGATTCTCGTTGACAGAAGCCTGGCCGGCCTTTACGCCGTTGGGTTCGACGTATATCACGTCGTTCTGTTTGATGTAGAAGACGGGGGAATTGAACAGGTTGTCGTCTTTGAGGTCTACGAGGTATTTGGTGCGCTTGCCGTCCTCCTCGCGGATCACTGTGATGTTTCTGTTGCCGTAGATTGTGAGGTCGCCGGCCATGGATATGGCCTCGAGGAGAGTGATGCGGTCATTGTCGATGGAGTGGGTGCCGGGAGAGCCGACTTCGCCGAGAGCCGTGAAGTGCAGGTTGGCGAATTCCACCGTCACCACAGGGTCGCTCACCCAGTCGCCCTTGATGAGCATGTCGGCTATCTTGTCGCTGATTTCCTGGCGGGTAAGCCCGGCTATCTTTATGCGTCCCAGTACGGGGAAGTTTATGTCGCCGTAGTTGTCCACGGTGTATGCCGATATGCCGCTGGCGCCGCTGCTGCCGGAGCCTCCTTTCGAGCCGATTGTGCGCTGTGCCGATACGAGGTTGAAGAGCGATGCGAGCTCAGGTTCTTTGCAGGAGACCACGATAGACACCTTGTCCTGCGGCTGCACGCGTATTTCGTTGAGGTTCTCTATGATTTCAGGCTGTCCGTAGCGGGCATTCTGCATATACAGAATCTCTTTCTTGGAGCTGCTGCAAGAAGCGAGTCCGATTATCAGTATCAGGAAATAGATTTTTGTGATGTTCTTGAAAGATATCATAGGGGTAAGAAATTGTTATTCTGAAATCTTGATTGCGAGCTTGCGTTCGCGGGCACGCTTCGCGCGGTTGATTGCCATATTGGCTGCAAGCCACACCGCTATGTCGCACGCCAGGAGCAGCGTGATGTTGATGTATGCCGAGAGCCGGTAGTTCGCCAGTACCAGCGCGGTGGAAGCGGCGATTATCACCATCATTGCCGACCTTTGGCTCATCCCGAGCGCAAGGAACTTATGGTGTATGTGGTTTTTGTCGGGGAGGAATGGGTTGTGTCCGATGCGTATGCGGTGCAGGTATACTCGCACCACGTCGAAGCACGGGATGAGCAGCGGGGCGAACGCCACCGCCGCCGGGTTGCAGCCCTCGGGCAACGTGTCGAGCTGGCATATGCGCAGGCTCATCGCGCTGAGCAGAAGCCCGATAGTGAGCGCGCCGGTGTCGCCCATGAAGATTTTGCGCTGTTTCTCGGCGTCGCCGAAGACGTTGTAGACGAAAAACGGCACAAGCACACCGAGCGTGGCCACCGCAATGGCAGAGAACAGGTACAGGCCGGCGTGGAAGAACATGTATGTGTAGAATGCGCAGGCCACGCCGCTGAGCCCCGATGCCAGTCCGTCGATGCCGTCTATGAGGTTGAGCGCGTTGATTATGAACACGGATATGAGAGCCGTGAGAATCACCGACACCGCCGTAGGCAGTTCTCCGATTCCGAGGAAGCCGTGAAGGTCGGTGAGCTCTATGCCGCCCAGTATAAGAAGCGCGGCAGCGAGGGCCTGCATTATGAACTTGGCGCGGTAGCGGACGCCGACCAGGTCATCGGCCATACCGACGAGCCACATCACTATTGTTCCGCACATCATGAAGCTTACGGAGCGTATGTTGTTGTATATATACGACATAATGGAGCTTTCCTCCGACAGCATGCCACCGCCGAAGACGAGGAAGAGAGCGAAAAGTATTGCCGGGAAAAACGCTATGCCGCCGAGACGCGGTATCTCCGCCTTGTGTATCTTGCGCGGGTCGGGCGTGTCGAACAGTTGTTTGCGGAACGCGATCAGCAGAATCTGCGGTATTATGATGCCTGTGATGGCTACCACGCAGAGAAACACGGACAGGTCGATGAACAGCCAGTTGGTCATGGTTTATGGATTTTTGAATCGTTTAGGAAAAGTTGAGCCAGGGATGTCATTTTGTCCGGCTGGAAGTGCGGGCCGGTTTCTGACGGCTGAGCCTCTTGAGGAATATATTGGGCACGGGAGCCGAGACGGTGATGCCGAGGTTGGGAAGTTCGACGGCGACGACAGTCTTCAACACATCGTCCTTGCACGGGCCGACCACCTTTCCGGTGCCGCCTTTCCATTTCCCGTCGATGATCATGACCTCCGATTTATGTTCAAGCTCCGGGCTTGCATCTTCTTCAGGAAAGAAATACGCTATCTTGTCGGGGGCTATCTCGTTGAAATACATGAATGTCTTCATGTCCTTCGAGGGGATTGTGGCGAGAATCCGGCTGTTGCCGCACTTGTAGTCGTAGACATACGCGATGTCGCGCAGGTCGGTCTTCATCTTCTTGGCGGCTCCCGACGGGGCAAGGAAAAACACGATGTTCCTGAGGAGCTGCATCCTCACCTTCTTGGCCCCTTTCTCGGTGGCCTTGTATGATTCGATTTCCGGATAGAATGTCTTCACGGTGTCTGCCGGGAAGCGGGACGTGATTTCAGCCAACAGGGATTCCGGAGTGGACCCGGTGCATCGGACGGCATACCATTGCGGCCTGTCAGGATTCACTTTCGCTGCCACTTTCGTCAGGGCCTCGGCGCATTCCGCATCGGTGCATCCGTCCAGTCCCGACTGTATGCGGTCTATCGCGCCGTCGGTTATGGCCAGTCCCGATGCGATGGCCTTCCATGCCATCCCGCATTCCCCGAAGCGTATCCTTTTCAGTATTCCGGCTTTCGATGCCGCAGCCGAAAGTATGTCGTCGAACCGTTTCTGCCTCTCGGCCGTTTCATCTTCTGAAAGGGCCGCTTGTCCGTTGTGGAGTACGAAATCCCCTTCAGGCTGCGCCAGTGCCGACAGCAGCGTCTGGGCGAGGGGGGTAAGCGGAATCGTCCGGCCGCCTGCGGTTATGCTGTCGCCGTCGATGTCGGCAAAACGAATGTTGGCAATGTCGGCGTATTCAAGGCCGCCAAGATAGAACGCCAGCATATACAGGTCTGTGGCGTGCTGCAGGGCTGGATATCCGTGGAAATCGGCATTGCGGAGACTCAGTATGTCCTCGGCCGACGGGCAGTTCCTTGCAGAGGGCGCGTTTCCCATGTCAACCGTGCCGAAGGCTTTGGGGTCGACGTCTGCCCCCTCTTTCGATGCTGTCCTGATTATGTTGTGGATGAGGCGCATATACGTGGCGGCAGTGTTGTCGCGCAACGACTTCTTCATCCATTCCATGAAACCCTCTACCCATTCCGCGCTTATCTCATCCAGCGGAATGTCGCCGCCGTCGAGATACGTCTGCACCTTCTTAAGGCAGAACGACATTTTTCTCGCTGTCTGGCTTTTGCCTTGGGCCTCTTTCCGTAGGATGGACTGTTGTAGTTCGGAGATTAGCGTGCGCCTTTCGGACATGGGATGAAGTGGGGTGAAAAAGGAACTGCATTTTTTCAGGCAATTCTCTGATTCCCCTGAGTCCGGGAATGTCCGGAACCAAGGGTGAAATAATGACATCTGTGCTTGTCTGAGGAAAGCACCATTGCATCTGAAGTGGCCGCACAATTGTCTTTCAGCAAGCCTGTTTCATTGTTGCAGCCAATGAATGTTTGTTTATGAGGCGCGACTCTCGGCAAGAGATGCGCTTTTGTGGGTGCAAAGGTATAACAATTACGCCAATACGCCAAATTTTAAAGTTTAATAATCGATAAAAACGGCCGACGCAACGTGCGACGACAGGGGACAATTACCCCCCCCGTTTAGTCATAACACGCAGATTCACAGAAGATAATGCATAAAAGTGCTTCTCTTGCCGAGAGGGGTTATTTCAGGCGGAAGCGGAGGGGGCCGCGTGAGGTGAGGTCGGAGTGCGGGATGCGGTGGCCGACCGGCTTGCCGCCGAGGGTGATGCTTCCGATGCGGCGTGTCCCGGGCTTTTCATTTCCGGATGATGCCTGTGCCCCTGTAACCGCCGATGCTCCGGCGGCTTCCGTTTCTATCACCAGCTCGTCCTGCAGATAATAGCGCGGGTCGAGCTTGACCGTAACCTTGTCGAAGACAGGCGCGGTGAGCGTGTATGTCGGGTTGCCGGGTATGTCGGGGTAGAGCCCCATCATGGAGAATACGGCCCATGCCGACATGGTGCCGGTGTCGTCGTTGCCGGGGATTCCGTCGGGCTTGTCGGTGAAGTGCTTGTCGAGAAGCCGGGCTACGAGTTCCTGGGTTCTCCATTCTTCGCCGGGGAACTGTGTGAATATGTAGGGATATGCTATGTCGGGTTCGTTGGCCGGGTCGTAGTTTCCACGGTCGAAGACGCTCTGGAGGTTGGCGAGGAACTTCTTCTTGCCGCCCATCAGCTTGGTCAGCCCTTTGATGTCGTGTGGCACGTAGAATGTGTAGTTCCAGGCGTTGCCTTCGTGGAAGCCGGGCGACGGCTCGAAGTTCTCGCCCTGTTTGGGGTCGAATGGTGTCAGGAATCTCCCGTCGGGAAGAATGGGACGGAGCGTGCCGTATTCCTTTGAGTAATAATGTTTGTAGCCCTTGGCACGTTCCGCATAGCGGTGTGCGTCCTGCTTATGCCCGAGCGAGTCGGCGAGCATCGAGAGGGCATGGTCGGCGATGTAGTATTCCAGTGCGTGCGAGACCGAATTGTCGAATTCCTCGCGCAAAGGCACGTAGCCGAGACGCATGTAGTCGTCGTTGTCGGGACGCATCAGGTTCTGTGCCCCCGGTGTGTCGGCACCCTTCTTCATGGCCTCGTAGGCAAGGTTTATGTCGAAGTTGCGGAGACCCTTGCTCCATGTGTCCACGATTACGGGAATCGAAGGGTCGCCCTCCATGGTCAGTGTCTCGCGTCCGAAAAGCTCCCACTTCGGAAGCCATCCGTGTTCGCGGTAGATGTCGAGCATGGAGTTTACCATCGCCTCCTGCCGGTCGGGGTAGACGAGGGTCAGCAGCTGGTGCAGGTTGCGGTAAGTGTCCCATAGTGAGAATACCGTGTAGCGGTCGTTGCCGGCGGCCGTTTTGCTGATGTTGCCTATGGCGTCGCTTTCCATCAGCGGATAGTCGCCGTTCACGTCGTTGAGGACGTTGGGATGTATGAGCGTGTGGTAAAGGGCCGTGTAGAACACCTCTTTCTGTTTCTCCGAGCCGCCTTCGACGATGATGCGGCTGAGGTCGTCGTTCCACTCGCGGCGTGCGTCGGCGCATATCGAGGCGAAATCCTTCCCGTCGGTTTCGGCCTCGAGGTTGAGGCGCGCGTTCTCGACTGAGGTGAACGACACGCCTATCTCCACCTCCACCTGGAAGCCTTCAGGCGCGTCGTCCCAGCTCATCCATACGCCTATGTCGTCGCCGGAGATGGGGCGTCCGTAGTTGGTGTACAGTTTGTATCTGCCGTTGTCGTGGTCCCATTCGGCCTCCACCCCCTTCATCGGCCTCTGCATCTTCCAGAAGCCTGATTTCTCCGGGGTCTTGTTGACGCGCATGACGAAATATATGGGAAAGACGGCCTGCGGATTGTAGCAGAACGTCCCGAGCAGCTTGTAGCCTTCAAACTCTGTCTCCGACACGCGCCTCACGGTCGCGCCGGACTCGTTGGTCAGCCCCTCGCCGAGGTTCAGGAGCACGTTTGCCTCGCCTGCGGGGAATGTGAAGCGGCTCACCCCGACACGTTTTGTCGCCGTGGCCTCGGCCTGGATGTCGTATTTGTCGAGCCGGACGGCATAATGCCCCGGAGAGGCCTTTTCGTCGCTGTATGCGGTTCCGTAGCCGTGGTAGTCCACGTTGAGCTTTCCCGATGTGGGCATCAGGAGAAGGCTTCCCATCTCCGGGCATCCCACGCCGGAAAGGTTGACGTGGGAGAAGCCCGTGAGGAAGGAATTGGTGTTGTCGTATGGCGTTGACCACCATCGCGAATCCTTGTCATACCGGTTCAGTTCCGACCCCATCACGTTGAAAGGGGCGACAGACATCAGGCCGTTGGGCGTGACGGCACCGGGGTTGGTGGTCCCGAAATTGGTGGTGCCTATGAAAGGGTTCACGTAGTCCGCAGGCTCTTTGCCGCCGGGCAGCGTGGCGGCGGCCAGTTGCAGGATTGACGAGGCCGGTATTACGGCAGCGGCCAAGGATCGCAGGAGGTTGCGCATTGTCGTTATGGTCAGAGATGGTTTTCTTTCAGATGGTTTATGATCTCGGAGATGTGGCCGAATGCGAGGCCGACGCAGGTGTCGGCTGCGCCGTAGTATATGGCCACGCGGTCGCCGTCCTGTATGGATGCGCAGGGGAACACCACGTCTGGAACGTCGCCCATGAGCTCGTAAGGCGCGGCCGGGGCGAGCAGGTAAGGCTTTGAGCGGTAAAGCACGCGTTCGGGGTTCTCCTTGTCGAGCAGGGCGGCTCCCATGGAGTAGCGGTAGCCGCGGCATGTGTTGATCACGCCGTGGTAGAACATCAGCCAGCCCTCGTCGGTGAGGAACGGCACGGAGCCTGCGCCGACCTTGGTGCATTGCCATGCGCTGTCCTCGAAGGGGGCCACCTTCATGAGGCAGCGGTGTTCGCCCCAGTATTTCATGTCGGGAGAGTAGGAGATGAATATGTCGCCGAAGGGGGTGTGGCCGTTGTCGGAGGGGCGCGACATCATGGCGTAGCGTCCGCCTATCTTCTGCGGGAAGAGCACACCGTTGCGGTTGAAGGGGAGGAAGGCGTTCTCGCATTGGTAGAAACGCTTGAAGTCGAACGTGTAGCCGATGCCGATCGTGGGGCCGTCGCACCCGTTGCACCATGTGATCCACCAGCGGTCTTCAATCCAGGTGACGCGGGGATCGTACTTGTAGTCGGAGCGTATCATCGGAGTGTTGCCCGGCTCGAACTCGATGGGCGTGTCCGAGATTTTCCAGTTTATGCCGTCGGAGGAGAAGCCGGCGTATATGTTCATCTGGACGGCCTTGTTGTCGCAACGGAACACTCCGGCGTATCCGTCGCCGAAGGGGACCACTGCGGAATTGAATATGGAGTTTGAGACGGCCGTGTCGTAACGTCCGATCACTGGATTTTTTGAATATCGCCAGACCACGTCGTGGCATGATTCCGGGCGGGGTTCCCAAGGGAAAGGTTTCATGTGTAGGTGTCTTTAAAAAGATTGTGTTGAATTTCAGTTTTGCTCAGGGGTTGCCCTCCGTGTCGGTCAGGGCTGCCGCCTCGGCTTCGGGAGTCTTCTTCTTGTCGTCGTGGACGAAGGGCACTTTCCAGGCCATTATGAAGGCCGGTACGGTGGCGGCCATGACGAATATGAAGAAGTCGGTGTAGCCGAGCTTTTCGCTCAGCCATCCGCTCAGCATGCCGGGAATCATCACCCCGAGGTTCATGATGCCGGAAGCGAAGGCGTAGTGGGCCATCTGGTGCTTTCCCGGAGCCACCTGCTGCATCATGAAGAGGGTGAGGCCGACGAACCCGAAGCCGTAGCCGAAATATTCCAGCACTATCCCTCCGGCTATCATCCATCCTGCCGTAGGCTGGAGCCACGCCAGGAAGACATAGACGGCAAACGGGATGTTGAAGATGCAGACGAGCGGGAAAAGGGTCTTTTTGAGTCCGCGTGCAGAGATGTAGTAGCCCGCCAGCAGTGAGCCGAGCACGAACGCCGCCGCGCCGAAGGAGCCGTAGTAAAGCCCGATCTGCTGCGTGTCGAGTCCGAGGCCGCCAGCCTCACGGCCGGCCTTGAGGAAAAGCGGCACTATCTTCACCACGAATCCTTCGCCGAAGCGGTAGAGGATTATGAAGAGTATGTAGACCCAGATGTGCCTCTTGGTGAAGAATTCGCGCAGCACGCTCCACAGCTCGCGCAACACGTCGGAGGCCCTGCGCTTTTGCGCCGGGGCGGCATTCCCCTTTTTCTCCGACGAAGGGAGGATGAAGATGTGGTATATTCCGAGGACGGTCATTGTGGCGGCGAGCATGGCCATTATGGCGGTCCATGCCGAGCGGTTGGCCGCGAAGCTTCCGTCGCCAGAGGCCGAGTTGCGGTCTATCAGCCATCCTGCCAGATAGACGAGGCCGCCCGTGGCCGCGATTTTGGCGATGTTGTAGAAAGCCCCCTGCCATCCGATGTATTTCGCCTGTTGGGCCGGGGTGAGTTCCGACATGTAGACGCCGTCGCAGGCTATGTCGTGGGTCGCGCCAGACAAGGCCGCTACCGCCAGGAACAGTATCGCGGGGGCGAAGAAATTCGGCATCGTCAGGGACAGCGCGGTCAGGCCGAAGGCCGTCCCGGTCAGGATCTGCGTGGTTACGACGTAGAATTTCTTGGTCTTGAAAAGCTCCAGGAACGGGCTCCACAGAGGCTTGAGCGTCCACGGCAGGAGGATGAGCGAGGTCCAGAAGGCAATGGATGCGTTGTCAACGCCCATTCCTTCAAACATCAGTACGGCCACCATGTTGACCACCACGAACGGCAGGCCCATGGCGAAATAGGCCGTCGGCACCCAGGCTATCGGTGAGGTCTTCTTTGTCGCTCCTGCGTTCATCTCTTTTTGGCTTTTTCAAGAATCCTGAGTCCGGCCTTTGTCTGGCGCAGCTCGTCGGAGAAGGAATACGGGGCGGCGGAGTCCGACGTGCCGCGCGCCTTGTTGGGCACGGCCGACATCTTCGCGCCGATTTTCGCGCCCGAGAGCAGTTGGCCGATCGTGAGGAAGTTCTTGTCATACTCCTTGCCGTCTACCGTAAGCGTCGATATGTAACGGTTCTCGCGGCTGTTTCCCGGTGCGTCGATTTCCACAGTCTTGCCGTTTTCGAGATGTATCCTGGCTTTCTTGAAGAGCGGCGAACCGAGGGCGTATTCTCCGGTGCCGGGGGCCACTGGGTAGAATCCGAGCGAAGAGAAGACGTACCAGGCTGAGGTCTGCCCGTTGTCTTCGTCGCCGCAGTAGCCGTCCGGACGTGGGGTGTAGAGCTTGTCCATCACCTCACGAGTCCAGTACTGCGCCTTCCAAGGCTCTCCGGCCCAGTCGTAAAGGTAGATCATGTGCTGCACTGGCTGGTTGCCGTGGGCGTAGTTGCCCATGTCCATCACCTGCATCTCGCGTATCTCGTGGATCGGGAAGCCGTAATAGCTGTCGTCGAAATGCGGCGGCACGGAGAAGACGGAGTCCATCATGGCCGTGAACCCCTTTTTGCCGCCCATCAGGTCGATGAGTCCCTGAGGGTCGTGGAAGACGCTCCATGTGTAGTGCCAGGCGTTGCCTTCGGTGAAGGCGTCGCCCCATTTGAGCGGGGAGAAGGGCGACTGGAAAGAGCCGTCCTCGTTGCGTCCGCGCATCAGGTTCGTCTCTTTGTCGAACAGCTTCATGTAGTTGAGGGCGCGGGCGGCGTATTTCTCCTGCTCGGCCTTTGGGCGTCCGAGGGCTTTGGCGAGCTGGTAGATGGCCCAGTCGTCGTAGGCGTATTCGAGGGTGCGCGCGGCATTCTCGTTGATGCCCACGTCGTATGGCACGTATCCGAGCCTGTTGTAGTATTGATGGCCTATGCGTCCGGTGCTTTTCACCTCCGGGTGTACGTTCTCCGTGCCGTTGACCAGCCCTTTCCAAAGCGTCTCCGTGTCGGCCACTTTCGGGCCGTTGAGGTATGCGTCGGCGAGGATGGATGCGGAGTTGTTGCCCACCATGCAGTCGCGGTGTCCCGGCGAGGCCCATTCGGGGAAGAACCCGCTTTCGCGGTATGCGTTGAGCATGCCTTCCTGTATCTCGGCGTTGACAGACGGATAGACGAGGTTTAGCAGGGGGAACAGGGCGCGGAACGTGTCCCAAATACCTGTGTCGGTGTATAGGTAGCCCGGAAGCGTCTGGCCGTTGTAGGGGGAATAATGCACGGTGTTGCCGTCTTTGTCGATTTCGTGGAACTTGCGCGGGAAGAGGAGCGAACGGTAGAGGTTGCTGTAGAAGGTGCGGTCCTGGTCGAGGTCGCCGCCTTCCACCTCTATGCGTCCGAGCACGTCGTCCCATCGGCGTTTCCCTTCCTCCTTCACTTCGGCGAAAGTCATGGAACCGAGTTCCTTAAGGTTCTGTTCGGCCTGTTCGGGCGAGATGAACGAGGAGGCCACGCGGGCGGTTACCTTGTCGCCGCGCCTTGTCGGCTCGAAGCGGATTCCGGCTATCGAGTCCTGGCTCTGGACGAGGGTGAACGGCCTGTCGAACTCGATGACGAAGTAGTTGGCGAAATTGTCGGGCACGCCCCCGTGGTTGTTGGTTGCTTTTCCGACTATGCGTCTCTTCTCAGGCTCTGCCTTGACCGAGCCTTTGCCGTCGAAGGCGTCGATCACCATGAAGGCGTCGTCAGTGGCGGGATATGTGAACTGCATCATCGCGGCCCTTTCGGTAGGAGCCACTTCGGCGGTAACGTCATAGTCGGCGAGATATACCTTGTAGTAATAAGGGCGTGCGTCCTCTGCCTTGTGGCTGAACCACGAGCCGCGCTCCTTGTTGTCGAGCACGAGCCTGCCGGTCTCGGGCATCAGGGAGAATGCGCCGTAGTCGTTGATCCAAGGGGAAGGCTGGTGGGTCTGCTTGATGCCCCGGATTTTGTTGTCGGTGTAGACATACTGCCATCCGGAACCGTTCTCGCCAGTCTGCGGGGTCCAGAAGTTCATGCCCCATGGCAAGGCGATGGCCGGATACGTGTTTCCGGTGGAAAGCTCGAACGACGACTGCGTGCCCACGAGCGGGTTCACGAGGTCGGCCGGTGATTTCCCGGAGTCTTTTCGGGTGCCCCATGCTGTCGGCACCGGACTCATCCTGAAGCGTAGTTCGCCGCCGCCGGTGAACTGGTCGTGGGTGATGAATGGCGTGTCGATCGGGTTTCCGTTGAGCGTGAGCGATTCCACGTAGGTGTTTTCCTTGGAGAAGTTGTCGGCAACTATCCGCAGGCTTTTGCCTCCTGGGAGGTTTACGGTCATATCCTCGAACAGCGGGCGTCCGATGCTGTAGAGGGGCTTTCCGGGTGCTACCTGGTATATGCCCATGGCGTTCATTATCAGCCAGGCCGACATCTGTCCGCAGTCCTCGTTGCCAGAAAGCCCGTCGGGGTCGTTGCGGTATTGCTCCTGGAATATCTGGCCTATCAGCCGCTGGGTCTTCCAGGGCTGGTTGGCGTAGTTGTAGAGATGCGCCACATGGTGGGAAGGCTCGTTGCCGTGGGCGTACTGGCCGATGAGTCCGGTTATGTCGGCGGAGACGAGCTCGCCGGTGAGTTCCGACGATGCGGAGAAGAGCGAGTCGAGCTTCCCGGCGAATGCCTCTTCGCCGCCCATGAGCTCTTTGAGTCCCTCTACGTCGTGGGGGACGAACCATGTCCATTGCCATGCCGTCCCTTCGCAGTAATCGTCGTTGCGGTGGTTGGATGAGTTGGGGCTGAACGGCACGCGCCATGAGCCGTCGCTCATCTTGCCGCGCATGAACCGCGTCTCAGGGTCGAAATAATGCCTGTAGGCTTTGCCGAGGCGGGCGTATTTCTCGGCTGTGGCCTTGTCGCCGACGGCTTCGGCGAGCTGTGAGATGGCCCAGTCGTCGTAGGCGTATTCGAGTGCCTTGGCCACGGATTCGTGGTCTTTGTCGGAGGGAATCCAGCCTTGCAGGTTCTTGTAGTATTTCGCCTGAGGCATCAGGCAGGCCACAACGGCCTCCGGGGCCACGATGCCCTCAGGGTCGTATTCAGCGGCGCGCACCGATGCCTTCAGGGCCTCTTCGGGCGAGAATGTGTTCTGGCCTTTGGCCACCGCATCGGCCAGCATCGCGGCGGTGTGGTAGCCGATCATCGTTCCTGTATAGTTGGAGGCGAGCTCCCACATAGGCAGGATGCCGCCTTCGCGGGCCTTGAGGAGCAGGGAGTTCAGGAAAGCGTCGTTGAGCTCAGGGGCTATGATGGTGAGCATCGGGTGCAGGGCGCGGAACGTGTCCCATGTCGAGAAAATCGTGTAGACGGGCTTTTCAGCCGAACCTTGTTTCGGCCTGCGGTCCATGCCGAGGTAACGTCCGTCGGCATCCGTGAAGAGGTTGGGGGCGATTGCCGTATGGTAGAGCGCGGTGTAGAACTTGGTGAGGTCGTCGGCGTCGGCGGTAGCCGGAACGTCGATTCTGGAAAGCCACCGGTTCCACTTCTCCCTTGCCGCGATGCGGGTGCCGTCGAAATCGAATCCGGGCATCTCCGAGGCCACGTTGGCGCGTGCGCCGTCATGGTCCACCGCCGATACGCCGACTTTGGCAAGGAGCTGTCCGCCGGGCTTTATGCCGGGGAATCTCAGCTTGGCCTTGCATATCGCGTAAGGCTTCCCTTTGGAAGAGGTGAGGGTGTCGTTGATGTATTCTACGGTGAACGGTTCGGAGAACTTGGCGTAGAAATATATGCCTTGGTCGAACGCCCAGTATTTCGTCATCTTGTAGCCGCGTATCTCGGTGTCGCTTACGGCCTCTATTTCCATCACGAGGTTGTCCTGATGCTGGATGGAATAGTCCATGTCGATGATCATGCCTGCGTCTCCCTTGACCGTCTGCGGGAACGTGAACCGGTGCAACGCCACGCGGTCGGTGGCGGTCATCTCGGCGCGGACTCCGTAACGGTCGAGCGTAACGGCGTAGTATCCCGGCTCTGCGACTTCGGTCTTGTGGGAGAAGGATGAGGCGTAGGGCAGGTTCTGGAGCGTGTCCACCTGTCCTTCGACGGCTTGGTTGCCTACGGTGGGCATCATCAGCACGTCGCCGTAGTCGGCGCATCCGGTCCCGCTCACGTGGGTGTGGGAAAAGCCGTTGATGAGCGTGTCGGCGATGTAGTAGCCCGAACATGCGTCCCATCCGTCGATGCGGGTGTCGGGCGAGGGCTGGATCATGCCGTGAGGCACCACGGCTCCGGGAAAAGTGTGGCCGTGGCCGCCGGTGCCTATGAACGGGTTGACGAGGGATGCGTAGTCGCGGCCTTTGCCGCCGGCCTGTCCGGATTTGCCGCCGGCGACTGCGGCGGCTGTCATTCCGGCACATGCGATTGCGGCTGCCGCCGCGATATATGCGGTTTTCGTGTTCATCTTATTTTGATTTCCAGGGGTTGACGGGTTTGTCGGTCATTTCGAGTTCAAGAACGCTTCCGGCCATTATTTGGGCGTGCGATATGCGCGGCTCGCTGAGCCTTTTTCCGTTGAGGCGTGCGCTCCTGATGTATCTGTTTGCCTCGGAAAGGCCGTTTGCCTTTATGGTGAAGGTCTTTCCTCCGGGAAGGGATATTTCCGTCATTGCGGCCATGGGCGTTCCGAGTTCGTAGACGCCGCCCACGGGATCTGCGGGATAGAACCCCATTGCGGAGAGGACATACCAGGCCGACATCTGCCCCATGTCCTCGTTGCCGGGAAGCCCGGAGGGCGTGTCGGTGTACAGCTCTGTCATTATCCTGCGGAGCCAGTCGGCGCCTTTCCACGGGGAGTCAGTGCGGTTGTAGAGATACGGGTTGTGGTGCGACGGCTCGTTGCCGTGGGCGTACTGCCCGATCATGCCGGTTGAGAATATCGGAAGTTCCACCGAAGGGTCGGTCTTGTGTGAGACCATGCTGTCGAGCTTTGCCTCCAGAGCCTTTTTTCCGCCGAAGAGTCGGGTCATGCCGTCAATGTCGTGCTGGACGGAGAAAAGGTACTGCCATGCGTTGCTTTCGCATATGTCTTCGGTGTATGCGTCGGGATTGAACGGCTCCATGAACGAGCCGTCGGCGTTGCGTGGCTGGAAGAACCCAGTCGCGGGGTTGTATGTGTTGCGGTAGTTCTTGGATCTGCCGATGAATTCCCGGTATATGTCGTCCTTGCCGAGGCGTTTGGCGAGGAGGGCTATGGAATGGTCGTCGAACGCGTATTCAAGGGTCTTGGACATGGACCAGTTGTCCCCCTCTTTGACGGGGACGTATCCGAGGTCGATGAAGTCTCCGAGCTGGCGGTACGGGCGGTTGCGGGCGGTCTTGACCATTATGTCGAGGGCTTTCTCCTCGTCGATGCCGCCTATCCCTTTGAGGATCGCGTCCACGACGATGGGGACGGAATGATAGCCTATCATCATGTCTGTCTCCGAGGCCCACATGTTCCAGACTGGCATGCGCCCGTTCTGCAGCCCGAATTCAAGCAGCGAACGCGCCATGTCCCCGGCCCTTTCAGGGTCGATGACTGTATAGAGGGGATGTGCGGCGCGGTATGTGTCCCAGGTAGAGAAGGTGGAATAGTTGGTCCATCCGTCTGCCTTGTGGATTTTTCCGTCCGGGCCGGGATAGGAGCCGTCGGCGTCGCAATATACGGTGGGCGCGATGAGCGAATGGTAGAGGGCGGTGTAGAAAGTCCGGCGCAGGCGCGGGTCGTCTGTATGGAAGCGTATGCGTCCGAGCTCGTCGTTCCATGCTTTTCGGGTAGCGGCCTCGGCGCGGTCGAAGTCCGGTGTCGGCGATTCCGCGTCAAGGTTGGCCAAGGCCGCCTTCTCGCTTGTCGGAGACAGGGCGGTGGCCACGGTGATCTGCTGTCCGTCGTGGGTCGGGGGGAAAAGGAATGTGGCGGTCTCGCCGGTGCCGAGCCGTCGGCCGTCTTTCATGATTGCCACGGTGTCGGTGATGATTTCGGAGAAAGGACGAGAGAAACGGCTCGCGAACCATACTTTCTGGCCGCGCGCCCATCCGTCGGAGAACCGGTATCCGGCTATGGTCACGGAGTCTATTACCTGAATGCGGCTGTCGGTGGTAGCGTCCCAGTTCATCGCTTTCGCGAGGTTGAGAATCACGGCAGGCGAGTCGGACTCGGGAAACGTATAGCGTTGAAGCCCGACGCGCGTAGTGGCTGTCAGCTCGACGCCGATTCCGTAGTCGTCGAGAAACACCTTGTAATATCCGGCGCGTGCCGTTTCGGTGGCGTGGGAGAACTTGGAGTGAGTGCCGAGCGGTTCATCGGCGGTTTTCGCCGGAAGGGTGACGGGAAGGAACGATATGTCGTAGAGGTCGCCTGCACCGGTGCCGCTTAGGTGGGTGTGCGAGAAACCTGCGATGGTGGAGTCGGGATGGAAATACCCGGCTATCCTGTCCCAGCCGGGCAGTCCGTTGTCGGGACTGAGCTGGACCATGCCGAAAGGAGCCTGCGCACCCGGATACGTGTTGCCCGTGAAGTCGGTGCCGATCATCGGGTCTACGGCCGATGCCAGGCAGTCGGTCTTGTCAGTGGTGCCGGCAGACGCTACGGCTAACGGGACTGCGATGATTGCCATGGCAGCCACAGGGATCATATTAAGCAGGTTTCCTTTCATCTACAAGGGTCGTTGTTTGAAAAAGTCCATTATTGAGGGGGATGCAGGCGGCAGCCTGCGCAGCGGCAGGCCGGACCGGAGTCTGGCCGCGGCCCTGCCTATTTCCTAACGGAAGACTCAGGGCTAATCTTAAGCAAGGATTTAAGAATTATTGTTAAATCGCACGCGACGATATTACAATAATCCTTAAATCGGGTATATGGGCCTTGCGGGGCGGCCATTGGCCGTATGAAGTCAGTCGTCGCTGTCTATCCGGGCCAGCGCGTAGGTGTATGCGCCGATGGAGATGGCCTTGGAGGCACCGAGTTTGGAGACGGTTATCCCGGTGCGTTTCATCGGGTCGTATGTAACCTTTTTGTCCGTGCCGTAGACTTCGATTTCACGCGCCTCGCCTTTGACGAAGCGTGCAAACTCCTCGTCGTCGTCGAGATTGAAGACCGACATCTGGACGCGTCCCACCTGTTCGCCGTTGATTGTCCTGACGGAGGAGCGCAGCGATTCGAGCAGCGCGGGCATGAAATGCCTTGCCGCGCCTGTCAGTCCGCCGCCGACCACGATGATCGAGTCCGTGAGCGTTACGGCTGTAGCCATGGCGTCGCCTGCCGCCGCCCCGAACAGGCGGAAGCTTTCCATGGCGGCTTCTCTGTCGCCAGGCATGGTGCCGTCGGCTATGGCACATATGTCCTTGGGCGTGATGTCGGCGGGGGCATCCGCCGCGAGACGCCGGTATTCGCGTGTGATGGCGCGGATGGCCACGAAGTCCTCTATCATCGCTCCGTGGTCGTCGGGCGCGGGGAGGCAGAACGTCTCCACGCAGCAGTTGTTGCCGAGGTTGAGCTTTCCGCCGATCACCTCGCCTATTCCGAACCCTGTGCCGAACGTGTAGCCGAGCATGTTGGAATACGAGCGTTTGCCGCCGGCCTCGGCCACGCGACGGTTTATCTCAGGCAACGCTCCGGCCATTGCCTCGCCGAAGGCGAAGAGGTCGCCGTCGTTGTTGATGAACACGGGCAGTCCGAACTTCTCTTCGAGGAAAGGGCCGAGGGCTACGCCGTTGCGGAAAGAGGGGAAGTTGGGGAGAAAGCCTCCCACGATGCCGTTCTTATAGTCTGCCGGGCCGGGGAAGGCGAACGATATTGCCGCCGGAGGCTCCGGAAGGAGGTCGATGACGGTCTTGAACCCGTTGACTATCGACTGCATGCAGAGGTCGAGGTCGTCGGCGCGCGAAGGGATGGTAACCGGATCCATTATGAACCCGCATCCGCGCATGGCTCCGAAGACGAGGTTGGTGCCGCCGGCATCGAGCGTTACCACTATTCTGTTGTCGTGATTGTACATGTCGTTGAGGTCTCTTTATTGTCAAAGGCCGGGGCATATCCGAAGACAGCCCCGGCCTTTGATGTCGTTTTGTGGTCAGAAATCCTTAGGATACCAACTGTTGTCGTATTCAAGCTCCGCGTTCCAGAAATCCCTGGCCGTGGCGCCCATGTCCCTGATGACCGCGTTTGTCATTGCATTCGACGGGTTGCAGGTGAAGTTGTAGATCATCATCGCCCCGTAGCCTTCCTCGCGCATTCCTGTCAGCGAGAAGCGGCTGCTCCATTTCTGGTTTGACGGTATGCAGCGGTCTTTGGAGCCTGATCCGTCGGCGCAGTTCCAGGAGCCTGTGGCAGCCTGGTTCTGACGCAGTCCGGGGTATGAATCTACCGGATTCGAGGTCATGAGATAGTCGTTGCAGACGTAGTCCCAGATCTGCGAACAGTCCATTCCGTCCACGGCGTATCCTCTGGTGAGGGCCTCCCAGCGGTAGCTTATGAGAAGACGCTGAGGCTGTGCCTTGCGTATCTCGTAGGCCAGGCGTGATGCGGCCTCGCTGCTCTGGGCGCAGAAACCGGGGATGGCTCCGGAAGCGGCAGCGTTGAAGTCGGACCATTCGTCGTCGAGGAAGATGCCGTCGAGGCCGTAGGCGTCGCAGACGTTCTTCACTTCTTTGGCAAACTCCTTGGCGAGCTGCGGGCGGAGTGTCGAGATGCCGGATGCGTCGTGGTTGCCGAGCACTCCGAGCACCACCTTGATGCCTCTGTCCTGAAGCGGCTTGATGTATTTGTCGCGGTTGTCGAGGATGGCCTGCACGTTCTCGTTGCGGCTCACGTAGACGCGTCCGGTCTGCGCGTTGAAGTTGATGTTGGCGGAGAAGAGCACCACCATGTCGAAGAACTGCTTGCCGGAGTCTTTGAGCGTGAAGCCCATGACGTTGAGCGGATTGACGTTGTTGACCTCAATCACGCCGATGATCTTCATGCCGGGCTTGCCGTCGTAGTATTTGTCGGTTCCGGGGAATGACGTGATGTCGCGCACGAGGATGATGTAGCTGTCGGAGGCCTGTCCGAGCTGTCCGCCATCGACGTTCACTCGCAGCGGCACCGCGTAGGTTACGGTCGGGTCCAAGTCCTTGGCTGATGTCATGGTCACGCCCATCGCGGCTGAGGAGAGCGAGCCTTCGGCTATCGTGGCCCTGCCGCCGTCGGCGAGGGAGACGTTGGCCTGCGGGAAGAGGGCTATCTCGGTGCCTTCGCCTTTGTTGTATTCGTCGAGGACGGCAGGGTCATATGAGAAAGTCGCGCTGACGTTGCCGCTCAGTGTCTTCGACGAGCGCACGAAGAGGTCGAGCGTGTAGGAATCGCGGAATTCCACATATCCCACATCGCTGCGTCCGTTGCCGTCGGTGATGTAGACCACGTTGCCGTCGGGGCTTTCGAGAATGCCCGTGTCGGCTCCTCCTATGTAGACGTCGTTCTCTGAGCATCCGGCCATGCCGGCTGCCACTGCGACGCAAAGAAGCGGTTTTATGATGTTCTTGATCATTGTCGTAGATTCGTTAGATTGTTGATGGGTCATTTTGCGGGAAGGCTGGCAGGGATCCATACCGGAGCCTTGCTGCATTTGAGGTCGTAGCCGTTGGCGTGGTCGCGGATCGTGTTGCCCGCGCCTTCGTCCATCTTCCAGTAGGCCGCGAGTCCCTGAGCGTCAGGTTCCACGGTGTAGAAATGGAAGGGGGCGTTGATTTCCTCCTGGGTCAGCACACGGTTCCATACGCGCAGTTCGCTCATATAGCCGTTGAAGTAGCGGTTGGCGTCGTAGGCGTAGCCGACGTAGAAGCCTCGGGGGCCGTCCTTTATGTCGCCGGAAGCCGTGTTCCAGTTCACGCTGCCGCGGAAGTTGCCTTTCTGCGTGGAGCCTTTCTGCACACCGTTGAAATAAACCTTGCATTCGCCGCTCTGCGTGTCGTATGTGAGGGTGAGGAATGTCCATTTCTTGGTGTCGAATGCCCATGCGGGGTCGGTTACGTTGCCGTTGGATGTGGCAAGCTGGAGCTGGTTGCCCGGTATTCCCGCGTCGCCTATCCTGACGAGGAATTCACCTTCGATGCCCATCACTGTGGCGAGCATGTTGGGGAAGTCGTGCGGATAGAGCAGGGCCTCCACGGTGATCTGGGTGATTCCTTCGAGCTGCGGGGCCTGTCCGCCCTGGGCGAACACGGCGAAGTTCTCGGTCATGTCGGCCACTGTGGATATCAGTGCCGCCTCTTTGATTACGAAATAGTAGGTGTCGTTGCTCAAAGAGCCGAATTCCGATGTCATCACGACGGGAAGCACGTATGTCTTGTCCACGTCGAGATTGCGGAGGTTCGTGAACTTCACGGCTACCTTGCCCGTGGTGTTGGCTCCTGCCGGGATGGTGGCCACGGGGTCGGGGATGGTGTAGAAGTCAGCCGGGAGCATCACGCATTCGGCATTGTGTATCTTGTTGTAGCTGTCTACGCGGTCGGCGTTTGCCTCGAAGGTGACCTTTATGTCACGGTCTTCCTTCTTGGCGAGGTTGGCCTCCACGTATCCGGTGGCTTCGGTCATCGACGGCTTGACGTTGACGGTCGAGACTGTCTCTGTCGTCGGCGCGAAGATGGAATTTCCGGGGGTCTCCATGTCGTCCTGGCATGAAGGGAGGACGGCGAAGGCCAACGCCGCCGCGATGGCTCCGGGGATATGTTTTCTGATATTCATCTTGATGGTTCGTTTTTAAGTGTTTACTTCGCTGCCGGGTTCAGGGTCTGTATGGCGCCCCGGCATACGGGATAGACAAACTGCGGATTGTAGTAGTCGTCGGAAAGGTTGTACAGTCCGAGCGCGCACACCGCTCCGTTGCGCGCCCAGCGGGCGGCAGCCCACGAACTGTAGTCGTTGCCCCAATGCCCTGCCGAAGCCTGGGACTCGTCGAGCACAGGAAGGGCGGCGATTATGGCGAACTTCCCGGCCGGCGCGCCCTGCACGCTGTTGCGGCCTATGATGTATGCGTATTCATGGACGTTGGTGGCGTTGACGCTCTCCGAGAGGAATACGGTGCCGGCCTGGTCGAGTATTGAGGGGTCGAACAGGTTGGCCGGTATTCCGACGAAGTCGAAGCCTTTGTCCTCGTTTGCGGCCGCCCACTGCTTGAACGGCTCGATGAAAGCCTTCTGCTCGGCCGCCTCGGCTGCCTTTTCGGCCTCTCCGTATGCGCTCACGTCGCGTCCGTCGTAGGCGCAGATGATGCGGTCGAAGCCGCCGCCGTTGAAGTGGGACAGGGCGGTCTTCAGCGAATCGGCCATGAACGCGCTCCATTCGGCCACGGGGCTTGCGGGAGTCTCAAGCTCTTTCTTCAGCTCCCATGCCTTGCGGATGGCGGCGTAGTCCACCACGTAGGCGGTCTGCATGCCGGTGTCGGAACGCTTGGCGTCGATTTCGTCGAGCGTGCCTTGGCCCATGGCCTCGGGATGGGTGAGCACGAGGACGTCGATGCTGTCAGGCACGGCGGAGACGTGGTCGGCCTGAGATGCGAACGACGATTTGTTGTCGAACCATGCGTAGACCTTCTTGTGGCCGTTGTCGCGGTATTCCCTTATGTTCTTGAGATATTTGGCATAGAGGTCGGGATCGGCCTCGGTGATGTTGTCGTAGGTGAGGTCTACGGGTTCGGGGTCGGTCCAGTCGCACGATGTGAGCACCGCGGCTGCCGCCAGCGCGAAAGCGCCTGTCATTATGATGTTCTTCTTCATTTGAGTCGTTGGTTGAAGGTTAATAACGTGCCCACCATACTTTCGTGGCCATGTTGTCGGGGCCTCCGAGCATGTTGTTGACGGCAGCCGTTACGTTGGCCGAGTTGTTGGTGTACTCCTCCTGTGGATAAGGCATCCGCTGCGGGCCGGCGTTGGAGTCCACGATGCCGCCCGAACCGTTGTAGGCCACGGGGATGAGCTTCGGGAAACCGGTGCGGCGGTATTCGGCCCAGGCCTCGTTGCCGTTGAAGTAGAGGGCGATCCATTTCTGGGTGATGATGCGCTCGAGCTTCGTCTGCGCGTCGGCCGATTCGTCCCATTTGATGGTGATGTCGGAAAGCGTGTCGTTGTAGGGGTTCTTGTCCGAGGGGTCGTGGTAGGCCTGCGGCATCGACGAAGCGTCGGCGATGTAGTCTTCGGCCCCGGCCACTCCCCATTGCTCGAAGCTGAGGCGTATGCCCCGGTTGTAGAACTCTTCGGCTGTGCCGCCCATGTTGAAATGGTGGACCGCCGCCCCTTCGGCACGCAGGAACGCCACTTCGGAAGCGGTCATCCAGATGAGGGGGTCGGTGGCCTTCACGTTGACGCCGCTGAACTTGAATCCCCATGACTGGTCGAACGTGGCCCAGCCCCGGCGCAGGCCGACGTATTCGATTCCGTCCCATGTGGAGGGGAGGAAATATGCTGCGCGGCGCGGGTCGGAGTATCCGTTCATGTAGCAGATGATGTCGGCTGCGGCATGGGTGTCGCCGCCTGTCAGCGAGCCGTTGTTGTTGTAGTTGACGGCTGTGTAGAGCGGGTTGGTGATCGATGAGAAGTATTTCCACGTGGCGTTGTCCTCGTTGGTCTCGATCACGCCGTCGGCAACGGCCTCCTCGGCGTATTGCCTGGCTTTGGCCGGGGACACGTTGGAGATGCGCATGGCGAGACGGAGCTTGAGCGAGTTGCCGAAGCGTATCCATTTGGCGGGGTCGCCGGAATACACGTAGTCGGCGGTCGGCGTCAGCGACATTCCGACATTCTCGTGGAGCGTCTTGATGGCTTCTCCGAGTTCTTTGAAGAATGAGTCATAGACGGTCTCCTGGGAGTCGTAGGGCACGGCGAGGTCGCTCGACGTTCCGATCGCGCTGTATGGGATCGGGCCGTAGCAGTCGGTTACGCGGCTCATAGCGGCCACCTTTATTATCGTGGCTATCGCCAGCGGGACAGGATTTCCTGTGTTCTGGCATATCGCCTCGATCTGTCCGAGGTTGGCGTAGAGCGTGGGGATGATACGGTCTGACTTCAGGAACACCCGGCTCCAGTCGTTTTTCTGGTTGTAGCGCGCGAAGCTTTCGGCGAAACCGGCGTTGGAGTCGGAATAATATCCTCCGAGCGGGCCTCCGAGGAGCGCGTCGGTGAACTGGAGCGTGTTGACGTCGGACGAAACCACGCAGCTTGCCACGTTGTTGAGCTGCGAGCCGAGGGCATAGTCGTCGGCTGTGAGGTCGCCCGGCTCGTAGGGGTTCGAGTTTATGTTCTCGAAATCGCCTGTGCATGCCGTGGCCGCGAAAGCCAAGGCAGCTATGAATAACTTATTTATGTTTCTGTTCATTTCCGGGGCTTTTTAGAAAGTGAAGTTGAGGTTGAAGCCGAGGTTGCGCATCGAAGGCATCATGAAGTAGTCGATGCCCTGGTAGTAGTTGTCGGTCGTCGCCACGGATTCAGGGTCGAAAGGAGCCTTGTTGTAGATCATCCAGAGGTTGCGGCCCACGAACGACACCTTGATGTCGCATACGTTCTTGAGCCAGCGGCGCGGGATTGTGTAGCTGAACGTTACTTCCCCGAGGCGTACGTTTGTAGCGTCGTAGATGTAGTACTGAGGCACGGCTGTGCCGCCGGCCACGATGGAATACCACATCTGCGGGCTGACGAGGTCGCCGTTGTTGATCGAGACGAAGCCGTTGTCGCGTGCGTTGGCTGAGTTCTCGCTGACGCCGTAGTAGTCGAGGATGGCCTGTGTGCGGGAGAACACCTTGCCGCCGAGGCGCGCGTTGATCATGAAGCTGAGGCCGAAGTTCTTCCATGCGAAGGAGTTGTTCCATGCGATGTTGCCTGCGGGAAGCACGCTTCCGAGCTTGATGTAGTCTTCCTTGTCCTGGATGGCAGTGGTGGCCACCGACTGCGTCGGGTCTACGTATATGTTGCCGTTGGAGTCGCGGATGAGGTCGATGGTGGAGTATATGTCGCCCATCGTGCCTCCTTTCTTCAGCAGGAACCGGGTGGATCCGAGGCCGCCCATGTCGAGCACGTCCATCGAGAACCTCTCGCCGGTAACCGGGTTCACGGCGTTGTCGGCGAGTTCGGTCACTTTGTTCCGGTTGAACGAATAAGTCAGTCCGGAACGCCAGAAAAAGTCGCCCCATGAGTGCTGGTAGGCGAGCGCGAACTCCATGCCCCAGTTCCTTACCGAACCGGTCTGTATGAATATCTTGGAATACTGGCTCACGGGCAGGTTGGGGTTGAACGTCTGGTTGGCGGTGTTGGCCAGATAGAACGTTGCGTCGAAGCTTATGTCGTTGATGAGCTTGAAGTTCATGCCGACTTCCACGGAGTTGGTGCGTTCGGGCTTGAGGTCGTACATCGGGTACTGCGTCAGCACGCTCCATGACTGCGTGCCGGGATTCCATTCATAGCGCGGGTTGGCGATGTAGCGGTTGAACGCGGAACCCACGGAGGCGAAGCTGGCGCGTATCTTCCAGAGCTGCATGATGTCGTTGATGCCGGGGAAGAAGTTGTTCATCAGCACGGAGAGTCCCACAGAGGGATAGAAGAAGCTTGACTTCCTGGAGTTGGGGCCGGCGAGCTGTGAAGGCCAGTCGTTGCGTCCGGTGAGGGTGAGGTAGTAGGTGCCTTTGAAGCCCACGTCGGCAGAGGCGTAGAGCGACTGCGTCTGCTCGTGCCATCCGGTCTGCATTGCGGTCAGGTGGGGCGTGGAAAGGTTCTGGATCGCGAAGAAGTTGGCGAGTCCGACCGGCACGTCCTTGAATTTCTCGGAGCCGTCGGCGATGGGGCCGCTCACGGCATCGTCGTCATACCGCATGTCGGAAATGGAGCCGCCGAAGTTTGCCTGCACGCTCCAGTCGTCGCCGAACGCCTTGTTGAAGCTGAGGAGGAAGTCGGCGAATACCTGCTTCTCGTTGCTTTTGGTGATTCCGTATGCACCGCGGCTGGAACCTCCGGTTATCTCGTCGTTGGTGGTGGCGTAGTATTTCTGCGTGTAGTCGTTGTATGAGTCGTCGAGGCGGACGCGTCCGGTGAGCGTAAGGCAGTCGAGGATCTTGTAGCTGAGGCTTGCGCCCACGGTGTAGCGGTTCTTCTTGTTCTCGCGGAGGTTGCGGTAGTTGACCCAATACGGGTTCTGCACCTGCATCCCGTAGTCGCCCACGGGCCAGTACTGCGTGTTGAGCTTGCGCTCGGCGTTGTAGTGCTCGTAGGACGTTACGTCGTCCCAGGAGTTTCCGCGCGGATAGAGGAGCGCGCCTACGAGCGGGTTGCCGGCCACGCCTTGGTTGACCATGTTTCGGTCCGTCTGGCGCACGTATCCTGCGTTGAGGTCGAGGGTCATCCTGTCGTTGAGGAACGACGATGTGTTGCGTATGTTGAAGTTGTAGCGGTCATAGCGGTTGTTGGGCGTTATGCCGAGCGAGTTGACCGCAGCCACTGAAGCGTAGGTCTGGTTCTTTTCGTTGCCCGTGGAAATGGTTACCGACTGCGTGGATACGAACCCGGTCTGGAAATAGTCGTTTCCGGGCTGGTAGTTGTATGAGTTGTACGAAGAGAGCGGTGCGCCCCACGACATGTTGCTCGTGGGCACGAACTCGCCGTTGATGCCCGTCCCGTAGCGGTTCTGGAGCTTGTGCATGACGAGCGCGCGGTCCCACTGCAGTGAGCTGTTGTATGTAACCTTTGTCTTTCCGGCCTGTCCCTTCTTTGTGGTGATGACGATTGCGCCGTTGGCCGCTTCCGAACCGTAGAGGGCCGCAGCCGCCGCGCCTGTGAGCACCGACATCGACTCGATGTCTTCGGGGTTGAGGTCGGCTATAGGCTCTGTCGCTCCCTGCGAGCTGAATTCCGTGAAGTCGCCGTTGTTGGCCGAGCGCATCGGCATGCCGTCAACGACGTAGAGGGCGTTGGACGACTGCATGATCGACTTCGTGCCTCGCATGACCACTTTCGATATGCCGCCGACACCCGATGATGATGCGTTGATGTTGACGCCTGCCACCTTGCCGGCCAGTCCGTTGATGAAGTTGGCGTCCTTGTTTTCGGTGAGAGCGTCTCCTTTGATCTGCTGCACGTTGTAGGACAGCGACTTCTGCTCTCGTTTGATGCCGAGGGCCGTAACCACCACTTCGTCGAGCGTCTCGGCGTCCTCGTACATCACGACGTTGTAGGCGGTGCGTCCCGCGCTCACTGTCTCCTCGATGGTCTTGTAGCCGATGTAGGAGAATTTCAGCACGTCGCCGGGCTTGGCGTTCAAGGAGAAAGCTCCGTCAAGGTCGGTTGAAGCACCTGTCGCAGTGCCTTTGACGGCTACCGTGACTCCGATCAGGGGCTCGCCGGCCACGTCGGTTACTACGCCGCTGACCGATAAGGTCTCCTGCGCGTAAGCCTGTGCCATCCATAGAAAAATCGCTGACAGAAGAACCGATATGCGCATTGCAGACGCATAGCGCCTTAACCGGCACGGGGGGGTTCCTGCCATTCCTGTTGATTTTGGCATGTTAGGAATAAATTTAATTGGGTTGGTTATTGATTTATTGATTTATTGATTTGAAATCATACATGTATGGCTGCATGGGCGTGTGTGTCCTGACGCCATGCTTCTGTTGGAAAACTCAGAGTATTGATGTTTCAGACAAGATGCTTCCATGTCATAGTGATTGTCATATACGCTCCGTGATTTTTCTGGGGTGCAAAATTACACCTTTCCTCCTGAACGTCAAAATATTTTCCGGAAAATTCGCACAAATTTGTGTTAATTCACGAATGTCCCCCGGATTCAGAGCATGTCTCTATCGAATCGCGTGTCGAATCGCGGAAGAGTCAGAAAAAGGAAAGCTGGGTTGCAGTCGATATCCTTGGCTTGGGAGGTCGAGTGTAGTCTGCTTCATCGAACGCCCCGGTATCGACCACGCATTTGGCCAGTTGCTTCACCAGTTCCACCGCTACGGAATTCCCTATCAGCTTCATCCACCGTGCCCTTGACTCCGGAAGCCTGAAGTCTGACGGGAATCCTTGTATTGCGCAGGCTTCCTCTTTTGTGATGCGCCGGAAATTGCCTGTTTCATATACTTCACGGATGAAGTTGGCTTTGTATTCCTCTGCGGTTGTGCCGCTGATCGTTATGTCCGTTATGAAATCGTTGGTGTCGCTTGCCACCAAAGTCGGATACACGCGTGCAGTAGGCAGGAAAACCCTGTTTATCCCGTTCAGTCCGGTGCTTATTTTTGTGTTCTTGAAATCGTAGCGTACTTCCGTGCATTGGGCGATGCCTTTTGAGCATAGCTCATCCATCATCTCTACCGCTTTTATTTTTAGGATTTTCAATTGACGGTCGGCTTTCAGTGTGTCGATACAGATATGGTTAAGGTCATGCTTTTGCAGGAGGTCGTTGTAAGCGGCCTCCGTTTCCAGCTTTTTGCGGTTGATGCGGAATCTGTACTGTTCCTCTTTCAGAATCCCTTTCTCCACCAGCCCTCCGATGTCTTTTATGGTTATGCTTGGGTCAAGACTCTGCAGATGGGCTATGGACAGAGGGTTTCCGTCAAGGTTTCCGTAGATTCTCTTTCTCCTGTTGGCCAAGAGCAGAAGACAGATTCCTTTTTCTTTGTCGGTGGTTTCCGTTATGTCCCACGAATGTATGGTGGTGGCTCCGTTCCTTAGGTCGTTGAACAGGAAATAATCGTTAAGACCGTCGTCGTTGGCCGAAAGGCTTTGCTTTCCGGATTTCCGGCTCGATGCGGCTGCAAACGGATATGCGTCTGAAACGGGACTTGAGGATTTTCGCTTTTCAGGCAGACTGAATCTTTGTGCGTGGAGTTCCTCTTTGAAGCCTATTATGTAGATGCGTATCCGGTTTTGCGGCACTCCGTAGTCGAATGCATTCAGCAGATGGCATTGGGCATGGAACCCTGCATCCTTTATTGTATCCATGATGTAGGCGAGAGCTTCTTTGTTGCGCGGGTCGGCCAGCCCTTTCACGTTTTCAAAGATGAAAGCCTTGGGCTGCGATTTTTTCAGCAGGAAAAGCGCATCGTTCCATAGCTGCCCGCGCGAGTCGTCAAACCCGAGGTTTTTCCCCGCAATGGACCAGCTCTGACAAGGCACCCCGCCGACAAGGAAGTCATGGGAGGGCAAATCTGAAATGCAGCAGATGTCTCCGAGGTTTGATGTCGGAGATTCGTTGTGGTTGTCGCAATAGGCACTTATGGCATCCGGTGCTATTTCGCTGAAGCCTAAGCATCTGCCGCCTGCCTGCTCCAAGGCGAGCCGGAATCCTCCTATTCCGGCGAAGAGATCGATGAACGTAAACTTGTCGTGCTTCATTTCAGTAAAGAGTCGTTCGTCTCTGTCAGACAGTTTTCCGGATTGATGTTGAGATATTCCTTGTAGATGGTCTCTTTGTATTTTGCCCCTAATTTGTTGATTTCGGATATGAACAGTCTGTAAGTGCCTTTTCCTCCCAGAAAGTCCCATAATTCTTCTCCTATGAGAAGGCTTTTGTCGTTGTCTATGTCGAACCATCTTTTGGGGAAAGGCCAGGCATAGTCTTTTCTTTCGCCATAGGGATTGTAGACCAATGCATAGAAGGCCTCTTTGACAGGCTTGTTGTCCATTGCCATCAGTTTCAGCATTTTTTCTTTGCTTACCTTCGTCTGGTCGCTGTTGGGGAGCGGAGCTTTGAGTTCAAAAGCGAACCGATCGCCTGTGCGTTTGTCTATGGCGAGCAGATCGCATACAACTTTGACTGGAATGGGGTTGCCTTCCCCTTCCAGAACATATTTAAGGTCGTTTTCCCAGTCGGGTTTCCGTTTCTTTGTTTTTGCAGTGCTGTGGTCTTCGGAATTAAGAATCTCCTGAATCCTTTTCAGGCGGCCGTCCCTTATGCTGCCTTCTATGCTGGCTCCAAGGATGCATTCACCGAGATTGGCGGTTGCGACCACTTTTGCCAGCCTTTCCCATGCCTTGCCGAACGGGGTTACGAACCTCCTTTCGAAGTGGGAGCCTTTGAATATTTCGTCAGGCACCAAAGCTGCATATAACGGCTTTTTGGCGTGGTGTTCTTCTGGTATGAAAGGGTCTGACACGAGCACACGGGTCATGACGGAGTCCATCATTTCCGTGATGACCTGTTTGATGCCTTCTTTTATGAGATTCCCTGATTCCATGTTGCTGTTTTTTGGCGGCTGCAAAGTTAGCCATAATTTCCAAACACACAAAAAGCCGGAATCGTAAAAGGGCAGATTCCGGCTTTGGAGGAGTGTGGATGGATTGTGGTCAGAGGCGGGAGGGATTCAGTGTCAGGTCATTTGCAGACGGGTTCTGATCCGTTGCCTTTGCAGCAGCCCGATTTGCCTTTTTGGCATCCGGTGCGCACGGCTTCGTCGCTGCATTCCTTTTCCTTTGCCTCGTAGCCTATCTTGGCCAGGGCCTTCACGAATGCTTCGGGCGAGGTCTTGTCTGCGTCGTAGGTTATCTTGATCTCTTGTGTCGTGATGTCTGTCTCGATGTCCTTGATGCCTTTCTCGAAACGCAGGTTGCCTTTGATTTTGTTTTCGCAGCTGGTGCATTCCATCTCAGGGACGGTGGTGAAGACGATTTCCTTGATGTCTTTGGCGTATGATGTCGCTGCGGCTATGGCTAACGACAGGAAGATGATTGCTTTTTTCATGAGTTGATGTTTGTATGGTTTTTGTGTATGTTTTTATTTCTTTCCGAAGTCGTATCGTATTCCGATGTAGGCCATCGCCCCGTGCACGGGCCCCCATACCATTGTCGGCTCGAAAGCGGGGCTCCATGGCGCGTCGGCGGCGATGATCGGGTTTTTCTGGCGGAAGTTGGTCAGGTTCTCGCCTCCTACGTATATGGAGAAGTTGCGGAACCACCGTGTGATCTGGGCGTTGAGCTGGAAGTATGCCGGGAAGCGGGAGGGCCATGACGGCTGCCCGTCGGCCGTAGTGTACGGATCCGGCATGCGTCCTCCGCCGTTGAGCTGGCATGTGAGGTCGAACTGCCACAGTTTCAGCGGAGTCGAGTACGACATGGTGAGGAGGGCCTTGTAGCGGTTGGTCAGCGGCTTTTCGCGCAGGCGTCCGTCGGCGTATGTTGCCTTCACGTCGTTGTAGCGGTAGGCGGCGGTGAGGTCGAACCCACGGAAAGGTGTGTAGCTCGCGTCGATCTGGAAAGTGTGGCTGTAGCTCTTTCCTGAGGTGGAATATACGGCTATTTCCCAAGGATTCGAGTCATAATCGACCAGCGTCTGCGACCCGAAGCGCGTGTAGTAGTATTCCAGGTTGAGCTTTATGTCCTTGTTTCCTGCCGGGATGTTGATTGCCGAGCTTATGCCGAAGTTCCAGGCCTTTTCCTGGTCGAGCCCGTTGATGACGAACTGCCGTCCGGAGGCGAGGAGGTTGTTGTGCTCTGCGAGGGGATGCACGGTGCGGTAGCCTTTTCCGGCCGAAGCACGCAGCGATATGATGTGCGACGGGGCGTATTTGACGTGGAACCGTGGAGTGAAGAAGCTGCCGTATATGCTGCTGTGGTCGTATCTTATGCCGGCCATGGCTGTAAGCTTGCTGTCGAGCTTGAACGTGTATTGGGCGTATGCTCCGGGAGTCGTCTCGCGTTCGCGCCTCGAAAGTTTCGGTGAGGCCTCCGTGTGGTCGGTGCGGTAGAGCTGGCTCAGGTAGTCGTAGTTCAGGCTCAGTCCCGTAGCGAGGTTGTGGCGTTCGTTGAAGTCATGCTCGAAAAGGAGCTGTGCATACACGTTCTTCTCGTTTACGCCGTAGAAGTTGTGTCCGTATCCTGCGTCGAGGCGGTGCATGGCCCCGTTTGCCATCAAGGCTATGTTGGTGTTGTGCTCATGGTTTAGGATGAACGCATGTTTCATGTAGGCCTCGTAGCGGTCTGCGTCCATGTCTATCCTGAAACGCGGCACGTCGCCTTTGGCATGCATCTGCCCTCCGCGCGCGTTTTCCTTGAGCCATGTCAGTCCTCCGTGGAAAATGTAGCGGTGGCCGAGATAGTTCCATCGGTTCTGGAAGTTGTACTGTCGGAGGCGCGGCATGTCGTAGAATCCGTCTTTGTTTGAGTCATGCGTCTCCCATCCGTTCTCGAAATGCGCCAGCACTTCGGTGTTGAGCTTGTCGGTGATGTGCCAGTTGCCGTCGGCGTTCAGCTCCAGCTTGAGGTTGGAGTCGAAGTAGGCGTTCAGGCTCACGCCTTGCGGATCCTGCGGCTTGAGATACTCGATGTCGATCTGTCCGGTCATCGCCTCGTAGCCGTTCTTCACCGACGCCACGCCTTTGGAGACCTGTATGCTCTTCATCCATGTGCCGGGGACATACCGCAGCGCATAAGGCGATGCCGCCCCGCGGAATGCCGGCATGTTCTCCGTGAGCAGCTGCACGTAAGTGCCTGGCAGGCCGAGCAGCTTAATCTGTTTGGCTCCTGTGGCGGCGTCGGAATAGTTGACGTCTACCGAAGGCGAGGTGGAGAAGCTTTCACCGAGGTTGCAGCATGCGGCGCGGCAGAGTTCCACCTGCCCTATGCGTTCGGTGTTGGTTACCCCTCCCATCTTTCGTCGGGTGGCTGCGTCGCTCACGATCACGAAGTCGTCGAGCTGCGTGGTAGTAGTGGTGTCGGCAGGTTCGGCGGCGGAAGCCGTTGGGCCTGCCGCGCCTAAACCCAGGAGAATCATCAGTCTTATGTCCATTTTGAATGTCATGTTTCAGTTTTCTACGGCGCAAAATTACCATAAAATATCTGCACATCATAATCAAAAGATTTCAGAGTGTGTATGTCGGCGGCTTCAAAGGTTATCCGTCCTGCGGGGCCTTTCCCGATGGCTCCGCAGACTTTTTTTGCGCTTCGGGCCGCGGCGCGCAACGTAAACCGGAGTCCGCTTTTGTGCGTTAATGAAAAAAAGTTTGTAATTTTGCGGTCGGAAAAACGGGGGCTTTATCCTCTACCGCGTTTCCACGGCTTTAATGAACATAAAACTGCCTCACCAACCGAATTCAACAAGGAAGATGAAAAACCTGGTCATAGTCGAGTCGCCCGCAAAGGCGAAAACCATCGAGAAATTCCTGGGCCCTGACTTCAAAGTCATGTCGAGCTACGGTCATATCCGCGACCTGCGGAAGAAGGACTTCAGCATCGACATCGATGCCGATTTCACTCCGGACTATGAGATTCCCGCCGAGAAGAAAGATCTGGTGCGCCAGCTGAAGTCTGCGGCAAAGAGCGCGGAGACCGTATGGCTCGCTTCCGATGAAGACCGCGAAGGGGAGGCCATAGCATGGCATCTCTATGAGGTGCTTGAGCTGAAGCCGGAGAACACGCGTCGCATAGTGTTCCATGAAATCACCAAGCCGGCCATCATGAAGGCCATAGAGAATCCCCGTCCGATTGACATAAACCTCGTCAACGCCCAGCAGGCGCGCCGCGTGCTCGACCGTATAGTGGGCTTCGAGCTTTCCCCGGTGCTTTGGCGCAAGATAAGGCCGTCGCTTTCCGCAGGGCGCGTGCAGAGCGTGGCCGTGCGCCTCATCTGCGAGCGCGAGAAGGAGATAGAGGCTTTCTCCCCGGAGCCGTATTTCCGGGTCAATGCCATGATGGAGGCTGACGGCAGGGCGCTGAAGGCCGACCTGCCTGAGAGGTTCCGGACGGAGGAGGAGGCGTTAGGGTTTCTTGAAAGCTGTGCGCAGGCCGATTTCACCGTGGCCGACGTCAACGTGAAGCCGCTAAAGCGTTCGCCGCAGCCGCCCTACACCACATCGACCCTCCAGCAGGACGCACACCGGAGGCTCGGGTTCTCGGTCAACCAGACTATGATGACGGCGCAGAAGCTCTACGAGGACGGAAAGATCACTTATATGCGTACCGATTCGCTCAATCTTTCCGAACTCGCGATGAAAGACATAGCGGAGACCATAACTTCCCGGATGGGCAAGGAATACCTCAAGCCGCGCCATTACCATACGCGTTCCAAGGGGGCGCAGGAGGCCCACGAGGCCATACGCCCGACCTACATATCCAACAGCACCGTAGACGGCGACGACCGCGAGAGGCGTCTCTATGAACTGATATGGAGGCGCACCATGGCCTCGCAGATGGCCGACGCGCAGATAGAGAAGACCCAGGCCGACATTGAGGTATCGACGGGGGCGGAGCGGTTCCGCGCAGAGGGCGAGGTGGTGAAGTTCGACGGATTCCTGCGTGTCTACCGTCCCGAAGACGGGGAGGCCGGACAGTCCATGCTTCCGCCGCTTGCTGCGGGGCAGAGGCTTGAGGCTCAGGAAATCACCGCTGTGCAGCGGTTCACGCTCGCGCCTCCGAGATTCACGGAGGCCACGCTCGTGAAGAAGATGGAAGACCTCGGAATAGGCCGTCCGTCCACATACGCGCCCACGATTTCCACCATCCAGAGCCGCGACTATGTGGTACGCGGCGAAAAGGAGGGCGAGCCAAGGCTCTACAGGATGCTTTCGCTGAAGGACGGGAAGGTTTCCGGGACTGCTTTGTCGGAGAACACCGGCAGCGAGAAGGGAAAGCTCGTGCCGACCGACGTGGGGATGGTGGTCAACGAGTTCCTGACCAGGTATTTCCCTGACATACTCGATTTCAACTTCACTGCCCGCATAGAAGAGAAATTCGACGAGATAGCCGAGGGAGGCCTTGGATGGCAGAAGGAGATAACCGACTTCTACGGCAGCTTCCATCCTGAAATCGACCGCATAAACTCTTTGCGCATGGAGCACAAGGTGGGCGAGCGCGTGCTTGGCACCGATCCTAAGAGCGGCCGGCCCGTGTCGGTGAAGATATGCCGTTTCGGCCCGGCGGTGCAGATAGGGGAGGCTACCGACGAGGAGAAGCCGAGGTTTGCCAGCCTGCACAAGGACCAGAGCATATCTACCATCACGCTTGAAGAGGCACTGAAGCTTTTCGACCTGCCGCGCAAGATAGGCCAGCACGAAGGGAAGGACATGGTGGCGGGCGTAGGCCGTTTCGGGCCTTACATACGCTATGACGGCATGTTTGTCTCAATCCCTAAGGATATGGCGCCCGAGACAATTTCCCTTGACGAGGCAGTGAAGCTCGTTGCCGACAAGCGCGAGAAAGAGGCACAGAAGCTCATCAAGGAGTTTGCGGAGCTGCCCGGCATCCAGGTGCTGAACGGCCGTTTCGGACCTTACATCGCGTTCAAGCCCGATGGCGCCAAGAAAACCGTCAACTATAAGATACCGAAGGGCACGGAAGCCTCCTCGCTGACTGCTGCGGATGTGAAGGAGATAATGGAAAAGCAGGATGCCGCCCCCAAGAAGCCGGCCCGGCGTGCGGCGAAAGCGAAGAAATAGAAATAGGGGGCAGTTGCCAGTTAGTTGCATTTATGACGCTGAAATAGTGTAATTTATAACGTTTGCATATTAAAAATAACTATTTCCGGGAAGGAAAGATCTTTTTTATGGTCAAAGATTTGCAGATGGCGTTTGTTTGTGCTAAATTTGCAGAACAAACGTAGAATGCAATTAGCATACGTTGCGTAGATAACATTTGTTTTTGACCACTTTTCCAAGTTTTGTTTAGATATGAAACGTGATTTATTTCGTAGATATGTATGGCTTGTCGATGTGATACGACACGCGAAAAGCATCACCTACGAAGAGATTTCGGAGCTGTGGAAAGAATCACCTCTGAACACAGACCAGTCTCCGTTAGCTCTTCGCACATTCCACAACCACCGCGACGCCATCGCGCAGCTGTTCGGAATCCGCATCCACTGCAACCGTTCCGACCACGAATACTATATCCAGCAGGACGGGATTCAGGGGAGTGAGACCAAACTGCGTGTGTGGATGCTGCAGTCGCTCTCTTTGTCTGCCTTCCCCGCTCCTGAGGAAACCATCGACAGCCGTGTGATACTCGACATCAACCCTGAAGAGAAGCACGGGCTTGCCGCTGTGTTCGAGGCAATGGACAACGGCAACGCCGTGGCGATACGCTATCCTGAGATAGACGGTGATTCGGTGCGCCGTTCCGATGCCGTGATAGAGCCTTACTGCATGCGTTTCTGGCACTACGGCTGGTATCTCCTCGGCAGGAACACCGAGACGGGGAAGCTTGAGGTCTATCCGCTCAGCGACGTGCTTCAGATAAGCATTCTCGACAAGAAGTTCACGTATCCGTCGGACTTCATTCCGCGTGATTTCTTCCGCAAGTACTTCGGGGTGGAGATTGACTCAGACCTTGAGCCGTTGAGCATCCGCGTGCGCATAAAAGGGGAGTTCCGGCAGAGGCTCCGCATCCATCCGCTCCACGCATCGCAGAGGGAAGTGCTCACGGAGCCTGACAGCTCGATATTCGACTATCTGCTCGTCCCTTCCCCCACTTTCATAAGCTACATGCTGAGCCTCGGCCCGAAGGCGGAGATCATCGCCCCTGCGTCGCTCCGTGCCGAGATGCTTTCCACGATAAAGAAGATGCTTTCACTCTACGAATGACTGCATAAAGCCGAGGAACCCCCACGGCCGGCGGCATGCCCTCCTCAGAGGCGGCGTGCCGCCGGCCGCGTTATGCTCCAAATGCTTGGATAATGACCAATTAGAGCTTGGTTAATAATAAATATTGCCGTCATGCCTTTACGACGAGCATATAGCCGAAGCCGCGTTGGTTGATGATGGAGACCGACGGGTCGTGGCGGAGCATACGCCGCAGTTTGTGGATGTAGCCGTGGAGCGAGTTGCGGTTGCTGGGGTCGTCGCGCTGCCATACTGCCATCATCAGTTCGGAGGCGTCAGCGGTCTTTCCCATGCCGGCGGCGAGGATGCAGAGTATGCGCGACTCGAAGTGCGACATCCGTGTCTCCTTTCCGCCGAAGGTGAGGGTCTGCGTGGTGGCGTTGAATGTGTATGAGCCGATGCTGAAAATGCTGTCTTCGCTGCGGCAGCCGCCGTGCCGGCGGAGCAGAGCCTTGATGCGCACTATCAGCTCCCTCAGTTCGAAAGGCTTCTTCAGATAGTCGTCCGCGCCTATCCCGAATCCTTTCTCGACGTCATCGACCGTGTTCTTGGCTGTGAGGAACAGCAGCGGCACGGCGGGGGATGCCTTGCGTATTTCGCGAGCCATGGCAAAGCCGTCCATCCGGGGCATCATCACGTCGGCCACCACTATGTCGGCGCCTTCGGCACGGAATCTCTCCAGGCCTTGGACTCCGTCTGCGGCCGTGGCCACTTCATAGCCTTGTTGCCGGAGCGTGTCGGCCACGATTAAGGCGAGGTCCGACTCGTCTTCCACAAAAAGAATCCTGTCATTCATCTTTCCGGTATCTGATGGTGAACACAGAGCCTTCCCCCTCTTTGCTCCTTACGCTGACGGACCATCCCATCTTCTCCAGTATGCTGCGGACATAGAAGAGGCCGATGCCGTATCCGCGCACGTCCTGGCGGTCGCCGTGAGGCACCCGGTAGAACTTGTCGAAGATGTAGGGGAGGGCTTTGGCGGGTATTCCGATGCCGTCGTCGGCGACGGATATTCCTTCGGGTCCGGCCTTGATGGAGATGCGCACGCTGTCTCCTGAATACTTGACTGCGTTGTCCAGAAGGTTGTGAAGCACGTTGGACAGATGCCCGCGGTCGGCCTCGGCTGCCAGTCCGTCGGGAATGCAGGTCTCTATGGCTATCTCCTTTTCGCTCCGCATCCTCTGCGCCGAGGCTATTTCCTCGACGAACGGGCGCAGTTCTATCCTTTCGGTACGCATCCTTATGGACTTTCTTCGTTCCATGCTCATGGCGAGAATGTTTTCCACAAGTTCGCTGAGGCGCTTGAGCTGCCTGTTGGCGATTCTGAGGTATTGCTCTTTCTTGGCGGGGTCGTTGGCCGAGTCGTAGTTGAGCAGGGCGTCGTTGGCCGAGTATGCGATTGCAATAGGCGTCTTCAGTTCATGGGTCATGTTGCTTACGAAATCGTCTTTCATCTCCTCGATGGTGCGCAGCCGGGAGACGGTGTGGAACAGATACCAGAACGCCGATGCGAATGCCGCCATCAGGAGAAACACCGTAACGATCACTCCGGCCATTTCCGAGAGAATGTGCTGTGTCAGCGGAGTCATGTATACCCTGTATGACAGTCCCGCGTCGGGATTGAAGCTGTAAGTGAACACGTCGTAGCTGCCCGGCTTGTGGCGGGGATTGGCCTTTACTACCTTTCCTTCGGAGTCGATTGTTTCCGTCGCCACGTATCCGGGGTATATGTGGCGGTTGTTGAGGCGGCAGGCGACCACGCTGTCCATCACGGACAGATTGACGCTTATGTATGGGTCGAGCACGGCGTGGAACTGTTTTCCCACGGCATGCACCAGTTTGTTGTGCAGGTCGTCGTTCTGCATCTTTACGGCTTCGGTGGATACCTTTCCGTCGGGATGGCGTGTTGTGGAGACCATATTCCCGGCCGAATCCTGTCCGACCGATGTTTCGCCGTGCCGTTCGCTGCCGGGGGGCTGCTGTCCGGATGCTATTCTCGATTTGGTCTCGTTCTGCGCTTTCTCCGCCCTTATCCACAGCTCATCGAGGTCGGCGTCCGCCAACGCGCTGTTGACGTCGCGCACCACCGTCTGCCGTATCGACCTGTAAAGCGCAGACAGATAGAACACGTTGCAGCCGAATATGACAGCGATCACTGAGACAAATATGACGGAATTGACCCGGAAGCGTTTCATGACGGCAAAATTACGAATAATGTTTCACACCACGAGGCTGGCCGGCCATCATTTAAGACTAAATAAGGGAGAGTGCTAAGACTAAATAAGGACGGCGGCTTTGTGCGCTTGCCGGCATTGTCTAATTTTGCAGCCAGAACATCAAACCAAAACATCAGCATTATGCGAACGAAGATTTACGTTTTGTCAGCATCGGCCGTGATTGCGGCAAATGCCTATGCCGAAAGCCCCGACAGCGTCAGGTCGCGGCAATTGGATGAAATCGTGGTGCGGGGCGAGAGGCCGCAGGTGAAGGGACACGCCGGAACGATGACGGTTGATCTTCCCTCGATTGTCAAGGACAAGCCTGTAACCAACGTGCTTGAGGCTCTCGGCTATCTGCCCGGAGTTACAGACGAAAACGGGATGATCGGACTTGCAGGCGCCGGAAGCGTTACCATACTCCTCAACGGCGAACTGTCCGATATGCCTGTTGGGAACCTTTACCAATTGCTTTATTCCACGCCCATTGACCGGCTCAAGAATGTTGAGGTGATGTATGCCGCCCCGGCGAAATACCACGTCAGCGGCGCGGTGATAAACGTGGTGCTGAAGACTCCGGGGCCGCTCGACGGGCTCATGGGGCAGGCGCGTGCCGGCGGCAGCCAGGCGCATTATGCATCTTTCGGGACCGGACTTGCCGCTACATATGCGGTGAAGGACTGGGTTTTCGATGTCAATTGGTCTCTTTCGCGGACACGCTCGTGGAACCGTGAAGAGACTTTCTCCAACCATCTTTTCCAAGGCAGCCGCACGATGATTGAGGACGACATGCGCCGTGCAGGCAGCAACTGGGCAAACGCAGTCTTTGCCTCCGTGTCGTACAAGGCTCTGAAACTAACCTACAACGGGCAGATAATCTCCGGCGCGAAGAACGAAAGCCTCTCTTCCGGGACGCTCGGAGACTTCAACAACATATATTCGTACCCTTCTCCCACGGGCTACCATAACATCGCTTTAAGATATGCCGCGCCGTTCGGGCTGACCGTCGGGGCGGACTATACCGGCTACAGGGAGGCGCGAGACCAGCATCTGTTTTCCGGACAGTCGGAGCTTGTCAAGGCTTCAAACCGTCAGGACATAGACAGATACCGCGTATATATCGACCAGGAGCATCGTCTGGGCAACTGGCAGCTCGGCTACGGGGTTGAGTACCAGCATTCGGACGACCGTAGCCGACAGAGCTACTCGTTTCCGGCGCAAGACGGCTTTGACGACGCGCTGCGCGAAGACGTGGGCAACGCATACGTCGGGACCGGGGCATCGTTGGATTGGGGGCTTTCGTTCAACGCTTCGGCAAAGGCCGAGTATTACCATAGCGGCCGCAACCACAACTGGAACCTGGTGCCGCAGCTCGGCGCCTCTTTCAGCAAGACTCCGAAAAGCATATTCCAGCTCAGCTTCACTTCCCAGCGCGTGTATCCTTCCTACTGGGAGCTGCACGGAGGGACGGCCTATATCAACGATTATGCCGTCATCGTCGGAAATCCGTCTCTACAGCCCTATATGAGCTATGCCGGACAGTTGAGCTACATATTCCGTCAGAAATACGTGGCCACGTTCTACGTCCTTTACGCCGACAAGTATTCCGTCCAGCTTCCCTATCAGTCGGCTGAGGAGCTGAAGCTGGTGTACCAGACCCTCAATCTCGACTATTCGCGTACAGTCGGACTGCAGGTCAACGCGCCGATAGATGTCGGCAATGTCTGGAACGCGACGGCGACCGCCAACGTCTTCAACAAGCGCGAGAAAGCCGGACGTTTCCACGACATCGGTTTCGACAACGGGAAATGGATCTTCTTCGGAAGCCTCGCCAGCACTTTCCGGTTTGCCGAAGGCTTCCCGGTCTCCCTGTCTCTGGATTTCTCGTTCATTTCGCGGTCAATACAGGGACTCGGCACATTGTCCCCGCTGTGGAAAGTGGATGCCGGCGTGAAATGGCAGTTCGGCAAGAAACGTTGCTGCGAACTCACCCTGAAATGCGACGACATCTTCAACACGTGGAACCCTGATTTGCGCATCAACACTTCCGGACAGGACTTCAGGTTGAAGGTGCACGACATGACGCGCAGCCTCATGCTTACGTTCGTGTGGAAGTTCAACGGGTTCAAACCCAAAGACACATCGGTTGACACATCACGTTTCGGCACAGGAAAATGAAACGTCTGCCTGTCATTGTCTTGGCATGCCTTCTTGCCGTGTCCGGTGCGGAAGGGGAGAGGCGTTCCCCGACGCAGCTGCCTGAGGTCGTGGTGGAATCTCCCCGGCACAGAATCCTGCACATATTGGCATATGTCAGGGAATGCTCCACGTTGTCGACCTGCACAGATACCGTTTTTCTGTTCCGGGAAAAGATGGTTGACTATATGCTGCCGTCGAAGGGTGTCGGCTTCAAGGGCTGGTCGAGGCCGAGGATTCTGAAAAGCCGATCCTTTTACCGCTTCACGGATGCCGGAGGGCTCGACAGCGTGAGCGACAACTGCAATCATCATTTCTCATGGTCTGACTGGATGGGGATTGCTCCGTCGGCTGAATTGCCGTCCTGTCTGAGGGATGTGGAGTGCGGCATGGACACGGTCCGTGGCAAATACAGTCCTTCCGAGACGTGGACAAGGAACGAAGGCAGGGTTACTGTTGATGTCAACGTGCTGGCCGACAGGGAAGCCCGCAGATGGGTGCCCGGACTTTCGGCATTCTTCGGGAGCGGACTTGATTTCGAGAGCTTCAGGGTCAGGTTCAGCTATGACAATGTTGTCAAGAACTCGGTTTCCCCGGTTGACCTTGCCGGATATTCGTTTGATGTGGAGTCAAACGGACGCGGACACAAGATGTTCAGGTTCAGCCGCATCGACGAGCCGTTTTCCGTAAGCACCCACGCCGATGTCTATATAATGGACAGGGAATACATTACGGTGAAAGAGGCGAAGAAATGGGAACGGCATGATTTCAATGCCGATGAAATAGAAATGCTTGAGCCTGTGGAAGCTCCCGATTTGCCGCCGTCCATACAGACGCTCGTTGACCGGATCTATAAGATTGACCCGGAGGAGATAAGACTCGGACTTGAGCCTGACCGCAGGCTCGTCGGGACGAACTCAGGCAGCCGTAATTTCCGGATAGGGAACCGGGCGCTGTTCCTGTTGAAACAGATTACGGGCATCACCCTTATCAAATCGCGCAGGAACTTCAACCGCAGGTGGGACGAATTCAGGAAGCAATGCCTGCGCGGCAACAAATAAAAACAAACACGCGGCTGGCCGTTTTTTGAATTAAAAGCTGCTCTTAGAGCGCAATTGGCGTGGCCTGGCCAGCCTCCAGCAACGAGCGGTTGCCGCCGTTGATTTCTGAATATGACGGGAAAGCGACTGCCATAGAGCTTTTCCCATACTTTCTGGCAAAGCGCATGGTATGCATGGAGCCGCTTTGCTCGGGACATTGAGCTAAAACCACTGCTCCTGACAGGGCCGCCTGCAAGCGGTTTCTTGCCACAAGCCTTGAAGGATTGGCTTTCGTGCCGATCAGCTGCTCTGAAAGCAACAGTCCGTTGTTGCCGAGAATCCTGTCCTGCAGAGGCTTGTTTTCACGAGGGTGGGTGATGTCAAGGCCTGAGGCCACGATTGCAATTGTGTCCCCTCCGGCATCGATGCACCCTTGATGGGCAGCGGCATCGCAGCCGAGCGCAAGTCCGCTGACAACGACCGTCCCTTTTTCAGCGAAATGTTTCCCTAACGAGTATGCTGCAGCGACCCCTTGTCTGTCTGCTGCTCTTGCCCCGATTACAGCGACGGCCTCGTCTTTTTTCAGAAGTCCGATATTGCCGAGAAGATGAACAAGCGGCGGGGCATCGTTGCCTATGGCAGCCAAACGCATCGGATAGTCCTCATCCTGAATTGAAAGAGTCCTGATTCCGAGCTCTTGTTGCCGGTCGAATATCCGCTCGGCTTTTTCAAGCCATTCGTCAAATTGCAGTTGGTTCTCATCGTACAGTCTGTCAAAATCGGCAAGACTCATCCGCTTTATGCCACGGGCGCTCGCTCCATGCCATACAAGGCACAGAATCTCTTCAATGGTCAGTTTGTCTTCATTCATGGCGTTGTTTCGTTTGTATATACATGTTCGGCAAATCGTTCCGTGGGGACTGTAGGCTAAACTGGCGGAAGAAAAGTCAAATCCGGCATTTTTCAACTTGCGCATTGAGTCTGTTCAGCCTGCCGTTCATATTACGAAGTTAACAATTGTTTTGCACATAGCCAAATGCCGTCCTTAAAAACTGTTTAAACGGCCTTTAATGCTGCAATAAAACTACGGATTCCGTCCGAACTACCGAACGAAACTCGTACAAACTGCCGAATGACGATATTTTTTATTACCTTTGCATCGCAAAAGACAATGCCTATATGACTATAAAAGAAAAATATAGCTCCATCATAGAATATGAAGTCTTGGTAGTCCCCGTAGGCAACCTCAAAGATTGAACCGACACCGTAATGGCAATATTCACTGATTTTGTGATATGACAGATATCTCTATGGATAATCGCGGGACTCTTCTGCAACTCGACCTGACGGGCATCCTGCGCCAGCGCATGCCACGCAGAATCAACCGTCTCGTGCCGGGATTCATGCTCCGTGCGCTCGAACGCCTCATCCGGCAGGACGACCTCAACGCGCTCCTGCGAGGAGCCTTCCCCCTTGAAGGCTCTGCATTTTCCGACAGCCTGCTGACGCAGCTCGGGGTCAATGTGGAGACTGTCGGCCTCGAAAGAACAGCAGGGCGAAGCCGCCTCATTTTCGCCTCAAACCATCCGCTCGGCGGCCTCGACGGAATAACGATGGTGAAAATCCTCGGTGAGACCTACGGAGACGACAACATACGCGTGATGGTCAACGATATGCTGATGAACGTGAAGCCGCTCGCCGGGGTCTTCCTCCCGATAAACAAATACGGGGGACAGGCCCGGCAGTCCGCAAGGTTGATCAATGAAGCCTACGCGTCGGACATGAACATCTGCGTCTATCCTGCCGGACTCGTCTCGCGGCTCGGGGACGACGGCCGCATCCGCGACCTGCAATGGCAGAAGGCCGTGGCGGCGAAGGCAATGGAATTCGGACGCGACATAGTCCCGGTGCGGTTTGAAGCCCTCAACTCGCCTATGTTCTACAAGACAGCCAGGCTACGTAAAAAGTCGGGGCTTAAGGTCAATCTTGAACAGGCATTGCTCCCACGGGAGCTTTTCAGCCAACGGGGAAAGCGGTTCCGCGTCGTATTCGGCTCTCCCGTAAGCGCGGAGGAGATGCGCACATCGGGAAAGTCACCGCTCGAACTCGCCGCTATGCTCCGCGACCTCGTCTATTCACTCTGACAAAGCCTGTCAAACACGGCAAAAAGAAAAGGGGGAAGACTCGAAAGTCCTGCCCCTTTTTCATAAAATAAGCAAATCTGTTTTATTATTTTATGGAATTTTTGCTTGGGAAAGATGCCTCGGAAAACAAGGCTTATTTGCCGAGACGGGCTTTTTCGCGCTCGATGTAGGCATCGACGCTCATGCCGCTGCCGAGACGGAACTCAGGATACTCGGTCTTCAGCGTCTCGTAGCATTTCAACGCGTCGGCATATTTCTTCTGGGCGTCGTAGATGTTGGCTTTCTTAAGAAGCACGCGCGGCACAATCTGAGGATTGCGGTCGGCACGGCTGATGGCCTCGTCATAGCATTTGAGAGCCTCAGGATATTTGTTGAGGTTGACGTAGCAGTCGCCTTCAAGCACGGTGGCGTTGGCATCGAGAATCGGGTCGTCGCAAGAGAACTTCTCCAGGCTTGCCAAGGCTTCCTTGTATTTTCCCTGGTTGTAGAAAGCCTCGCCTGCGCTGAGGCTGGCAAGATTGCCTCCGTCGGAGCTGCCATACTTCTTGGCGACTTCAAGGTATTTCACCGCCGCGAGCGAATCGTTGCCCTGCGTGTCCATCTCCACCTGGTTGTACGCCTCGTATGATTTGGACTGGTGAGGGTTCTTGTACAGGAATATGTAGCCTGCGATCACAGCCCCGATGGCCACGACCGCGCCTACGGCCCAATATATGATTTTCTTGTTGTCAGCCAATTTCTCTCCGGCAGAAGTCAGATGGGAGTTGAGACTCTCAATCCTGTTCTCTTCCTCCTGTGGATTCTTGTCGTTTGATGCCATTGTTATGTCGTTATATCGTTTTGTCTACTTTTCAAAGTGCAAAATTAATCCTTTTCGGCGGTAAATAAAAATTTCAGACATTATTTTTTGAATGCGCCGCGATTTTTCAGGCATTTTCGATGAAATAAGAGAGAAAAATAGTAACTTCGCATTCCGCTTGCGGAACCGCCGCCGACTTCCGGCATCCGGGCCTTTCCGCAGGACGCGTAATCCATACGACATGAGCCAACGCCAAAACCTCAACACAGACCTGCGCACAACAATGCGGCTTACACAGCAGCAGCTCCGCTTCGTGAAGCTGCTGGAGCTTTCCGCGCCCGAACTCGAGGAGGCCGTCGAAATGGAAATAGCCGAGAATCCGGCACTCGAAGCCGCCGGCGGCATAGCCGAAGAAGAACAGTCGGCCATGGCCACCGACGACGGGGCGGCTTTCTCTGAAAGCGCGGAGGAAATGCAGAAAGCCGACTACAGGGATCCTGACGAAATACCGCACTACAGGCTTGAGGCACGCAATTTCTCTCCGGACGACAACTTCTATGAGGCCACACAGGCCGACGATTCCGAGTCGATCTACGATTACCTGCGCCGCCAGCTCGCCGTGAGGACGCTCGACCCGGAAGTGGCCGCCGCCGCGACCTACGTCATAGGGAGCCTCGACCCGAACGGCTATCTGAGGAGGTCGAAGGCGCAGCTCGCCGACGATATGGCGATATCCGCCGGAGCTGAACCGGACAGCGACACGCTCGACAAGGCCATCGAGGCCGTGAAGAGCCTCGAACCGGCCGGAATAGGGGCATCCGACCTGCGGGAATGCCTGTTGCTTCAGGTGAAAGCCCTGCCGCCATCGCAGGAACGCGCCGACGCCGAAACCATCCTCAGCCGCTATTTTTCCGAGTTCACGATGAAGCACTCCCATCGCATCATATCCCAGATGAAGGCTTCGCCGGAACGCGTGAAGAACGCGATAGACCTGATACTGAACCTCAATCCGAAACCCGGCGCATCGCTCGGCACCGGGGGGAACGAGACCGCAGCCGGAATAATCCCGGATTTCATAATAAACGTGGACCGCGAAGACATCTCCATCTCGATTCCGGGAACTCCCGACCTGCAGATAGAAGAGACTTTCTCCAATGCCGTAGGACGCATGGAACGCAACGCGCGATCCAGGCAGGAACGGCAGGACAGGAAGTTCATAATGTCGAGGTTCAATGCCGCACGCGATTTCATACAGCTCGTCAGGCAACGACGCGAAACGCTGTTTTCCGTCATGGCCGCAATCGTGAAAATACAGAAAGATTACTTCCTGACCCAGGACGTGCATTCGCTGAGGCCCATGATGATCAAGGACATCGCCGCGCTGACGGGCTACGACATATCCGTCATCTCCCGGGCCACCAACAACAAATACGCCGCCACGCCGTGGGGCATATTCCCGCTGCGGTTCTTCTTCTCCGACAGCCTCGGCGAAGAAGGCGGGGAATTCACCAACAGAGAGGTGGAGGCGGAAATCAGGGAGCTCGTCGAGGCGGAAGACAAACGCCATCCGCTCAGCGACGAGAAACTCCGCGCCGCGCTCGTCGGGAAAGGATATGACGTCTCCCGGCGCACAGTGGCCAAATACCGGGACAGGATGAAGATTCCGGTGGCGCGGCTTCGCAAGAACATATGAACAAACCGACTTACAGTTCATTCATACACACCTAAAACACAAAAATGACAAAATCCAGACTAATATCAGCCGTTACGGCTTTCCTCCTCGCCATACCGTGCATCTTTGCCGTCACAGACGCTGAAATGGAACAGGCACGGGTAATCGCTACACAGTGCTATCTCAGATATGCCAACAACGGCTCCGGATACCTCGACGACATCCATCCCAAAACGATGAAGGAACTCGAGTCGAAGCTCAAGGCAAAGGAGAAAGAGAACATAAAGGCTTTCAATGCCATACGGATTCCGGCCGACTACGCGTCCTGGGACAAGAAGAAACTCGTGGAATACTGGGCTGCCACCGCTTTCAACTCCGGCGGCCTGCTCGCCGAGGGGAAGGCCGCACGCTCGAGGGTGCGTGCACGCATAAACGCCATGAACGTCTCCGCGCCATCCAAACCTGAAGAGGCCAACCCCGAGCATAAGGCCGTGCCGGACTCCGCGTCCGGCAGCCCGCAGCCCGTCTCTGTCCCTGACCCCAAAGAGGATTCAGAAGCTGCATCCGCCGACGCTGCTGCGGCAGACAGCATAGCCGACGCACGGGCAGAGGAGCCCGAACTGACGTCAGTGAAGAAAGAGGACGCTTCGACATGGATATACGTGGCCATACTGATAGTGCTCGTAATAGTGGTGGTGGTGCTTGTGGTGTACGCCGCAAGGACGATGAAGAACAACGCCGCCCGCGAGAACGGCCCGCTCGAACCCACGGTGTCGTTCGGAAGTTCCGACTCCGAGATGGAAGCCTTACGCGAAAAGTTCGGCAAAGCCCTCGCCGCAAAAAACGATGACCTGGCAAAAGCCGCTGCCTCGGCCACAGCCCAACGCGAACGTGCCGACATGCTCCAGCGACGCCTCGACGACGCCGAAGCGGAAGCCTCTGCCCTGCGCAAGGAAAACGCCGATTTGCGCGAAAGGCTTGCCGAAGCGAGAAAACCGCAGCCCGCGTCAGCCGCCCCGCGTCCTCAGGCCGCCCCGGCCGCTGAACCGCGCCGCCGTTCCATATACCTCGGACGCGTGAACTCACGCGGAATCTTCATCCGTGCCGACCGCAGCTTCGACCCGGCACACGACATCTACTGCCTCGAGACAGCCGACGGACTCACCGGCTCGTTCTTCGTCGTGGCCGACCCGACGCTTGCCGAGATGGCTCTGCTCACGCCGATGGAGACTTTGGGCGGAGGATGCGAAATCGACAACGCAGCCGATGCCGACACGTCATCCTCCGTCATCACCGAAATGCGCGGAACCGCCTTGTTTGAAGACGGATGCTGGCGCGTGGGCCGAAAAGCCCGCGTCTCCTTCCGCTGATTCGGCACCAATGACAATAATAAAAGCGAGTCCTGAAGGCCGATAAGACTTTCAGGACTCGCTTAAACATATGCCGCCAGAATATTCCTACAAGATTTGGTTGGCCACTGCGGCCGCGCCGAGAAGGGCTGCGTCCGACTCCGGAAGCGAAGAAAGCCGCAAATCGACATGCCCGGCATAGACAAAGAGCAGGTTGCGTTCGAATTCCTCCTGCAATGGTTTCATAAGCAGGTCTCCGGCCTTTGACAGGCCGCCGAAGAAGATTATCGACTGCGGCGCGGTGGAAGCAACAAAGTCGGCACACGCCTCCCCGAGAATGCGGCCCGTGAAATCGAACACCTCCTTGGCCAAAGCGTCTCCGGTCATCGCAGCGTCATAGACGTCCTTGGAAGTGAGTGCATCGGCATCGTGCCTGCGCAGCATAGAATCATCGCTCCTTTCGGACAGGAACTCCAGCGCGGTGCGAACCACGCCGGTGGCCGAACAATACGTCTCCAGGCAACCCCTGCGGCCGCAGCAGCACGGCCTGCCGCCGGGCCTTATTATGGTATGGCCCAATTCCCCGGCCATGCTCCGATGGCCGCCGATCAGACGCCCGTCGGCAACTATGCCGCTTCCTACGCTCGTGCCCAGCGTGAGGATTATGAAGTTGTCAAGCCCCTTTGCAGAGCCATAGACCATCTCTCCCACAGTGGCCGCATTGGCATCGTTGGCCACGGCCACCGGTACGCCGAAATGAGCCGTGAGCATGTCGCGCAGAGGCAGGTTGGTCTTCCACGGGAACTGCGCCGCGCTTTCGATCATCCCAGTCTCAGAATTGGCACACGGCGCGCCCGCTCCCACCGCCACAAGCTCGCAGTCCGGGCAGGCGAGACGCTTCAAGGCGTCAACGGCCTCGCAGAGCGCAGCGACGTATTCGTCAAAAGTCCCGTGGCATATGGTGTCTATGCGCGACTTGGCCAGTATCTCGCCGTCCTCGGCCACGAAGCCGAAGACCGTGTTGGTGCCGCCGATGTCTATGCCGGCGATTACCTTGTCTCTCATCAGTTCTTGTCTTTTCTGTATTCAGGTATGTAATTCACAAAAGCCTCTATCGCCTCATAGTCGGCGAAACCGAGGTCATGGTAAAGCTTCGCGGTCGAGCGGTTGCGCTCCTCGGCGCGTTGCCAGAAAAGGCGGCTGTCGTTGCCCAGGAAAGGCGCGAACTCCATCTGCGAAGAATGCTTCAGCACGGCGTTGCGCTTTATGCGCAGCTCCTCAGGACTGAGCGGCACCGCCATGTCGATATGCTCGATGGCGTATTCAGCCCACGCCCCGCGGTACATCCACACACGGCAGTCGTCAAGCCAAGTGTCGCCCCTGCGTCCGCATTCGTCGATGGCCGCAAGCACCGCGTCTGTGCATTTGCGGTGCGTCCCGTGCGGATCGGCAAGGTCGCCCGCCACGTATATCTGATGGGGGCGCACTTCGGAGAGCAGACGCATTATTATTTCCACGTCTACCTCGCCCAGAGGATTCTTTTCAGCACGTCCGGTCTCGTAGAAAGGAAGGTCCAGGAAATGTATGCGCGACTTCAGGATGCCTCCATAGGCACATGCCGTGCGTGCCTCAACCCTGCGTATCAAGCCTTTAAGAGCCAGAATCTCGGCCGAGTCCATATCTCCGGCATTCTTCAGGCGAAGACGGGACTTCACTCCTTCGTACTTCTCCTTGATTTCCCGCGCGGCGTCATCGCCGAGGAAACTCCGGAAACCATTGACGAAATGCATGAAGCGCATCACCTCCTCGTCGTTGACGGCGATGTTGCCCGAAGTCTGATATGCCACATGCACCTCATGGCCTTGGCGCACAAGCCGGTTGATTGTGCCTCCCATGGAAATCACATCGTCGTCGGGATGCGGGGAGAACACCACCACCCGCTTGGGGTACGGCGCGGCTCGCTCCGGGCGGTTGGAGTCGTCCGCATCGGGTTTGCCCCCCGGCCACCCGGTAATCGTATGCTGCAGGTCGTTGAACACACGGATGTTGACATCGTATGCCGAACCGAACCTCTTCAGAAGAGACTCAAGCCCGTTTTCACGGTAGTCCTTGTCGGTAAGCTTCAATATGGACTTTCCGAGCCGGAGCGCAAGCCACACGAGCGCGCTCCTAAGCATCCTCGGCGTCCAGTCGGGTTCTCCGTCAAGCCAAGGGGCAGACCCATCTTCAGGCTCGAAACGCAAATTTTCCGTCAGACTCAGATTCATATGTTGCTGTTGTTTTCCATATTCTTGAAATAGCGCACGGTGCCCACCTTAAGCTCATCGGTAGCGTCCTCGTCGCAGATTATCACACTCCTCGGATGGCTCTGGAGAGCGCTCACTGTCCAGGCATGCGTGCAAGGCCCCTCCACGGCCGCCTGCAGCGCACGCGCCTTGCCGTGGCCCGACACCAGAAGCAGCACTTCCCGCGCATCAAGCACCGTAGAAACGCCCACAGTGAGCGCACACGAAGGCACATCCTCGGGCTTGCCTCCGAAAAAGCGCGAATTTGCCTGCCGGGTGTCCTTGTTCAGAGTCTTGATACGGGTGCGCGAAGCGAACGAAGAGAACGGCTCGTTGAAAGCGATATGCCCGTCGGCCCCCACACCGCCCACAAAAAGGTCTATGCCGCCGCAACGGCGTATCTTCTCCTCATATCCACGGCATTCGGCATCAAGGTCGGAAGCGTTGCCGTCGAGAATGTTCACATTCTCCTGCAGAATGTCTATATGGTCGAAGAAATTGCGGTGCATGAAACTGTGGTAGCTCTCCGGATGATCCTCAGGCAATCCCACATACTCATCCATATTGAACGTAACCACATTGCGGAAACTCACACGCCCTTCCCTGCAGGCTTCGGCCAGACGGGCATACATGCCCAACGGCGACGAACCCGTAGGAAGTCCGAGCACAAACGGCCTCTCCGGCGACGCCCCGCAACGGTTGATGCACTCCACCACATATTCAGCAGCACGCGCCGACATGGCATCATAGTCATCCTCGATTAAAAGTCTCATAAGAAATATACATTAGATGTGAGCATTGATTCAGATTAAGGTCTGAAAGAAGCAACCAGCCTCCATAAGCCAAACGCATACGCCGCCACCCTTATTGCCCCAAGACAACAAAAAGCGAATAATACGCCATGCCACAACACCTTGCATATGTCCAAGCACATTGCTGACAATCAGCGATGTATGGCCATTATGACAAAATTGCCGTAAAAAACATCACTGAAAATTTGGCGGAACGGAAAAAAGTATCTAACTTTGCACTCGCAAAAGGGCAACAGCCACTTGCAACCGCCTGAAGGCATATCCCAACGGATACAGACAAGATGGTCATATCCAAGGGATTCCACAGAAAAGAAGGTGCCATAGCTCAGTTGGTAGAGCAAAGGACTGAAAATCCTTGTGTCACTGGTTCGATTCCCGTTGGCACCACTGAAAATCAGAGAGTTACAGAAATGTAGCTCTCTTTTTTCTTTCCCCACACGCCCTGCGACACCCCCACGGAAGCTGACGGTTAAACCGAGAGTTAAACCAAGCAAACCGCATGAACGTAACAGCTAACATTGTGTGTTACAAGTCAAAAACTCTCGCAAATGGCGAACACCCTCTAATGATTCGCGTGTGCAAAGACGGCAAAAAGAAGTATAAGAGTTTAGGCGTGTCCGTCAATCCTAAGTATTGGAACTTTGAGAGAAACACGCTGAAACCTAATTGCCCTAATTATGAGTATCTTAGCAAGCTGATAGCAGATAAGGCAAGCGAGCTGTCAGCAGAGATAGTTAAACTGAAATCTGAACGTAAAGAGTTTACTGCAAGTACTTTAATAGACGATAGAGCCAAGCGAGTTAAACCAAAAACCGTGCATGACCTATTCTGTGAACAAATCCAACGGCTCACTGATGAGGGCAGACGAGGCTATATGCTGTCCGTTAAGCAAGTCTATAACTCGCTTCTATCGTTCAACAAGCATCTTGACATCTGTTTTTCAGATATAGATGTGTGCTTCCTACGCAGATATGAAACATGGCTACGGAAGCAGGGATTGGCAGAAAATACAATAGGCATAAGATTCAGAACGCTACGAGCCATTTATAATTTGGCAATAGAAGAAAACATAGCCGATCCTGAAAACTATCCGTTTAAGAAATATAAGGTGTCAAAACTGCATGAAGATACAGCTAAACGCTCTCTTTCCAAAGAGGATATAGACCGTATTCTCGCCTATAAGTCCACCAACCGCTATATGCGATTCCCTATTGACATATTCGCTTTCACATACTATTGTGGCGGTATCAACTTTATAGACATCGCCAATCTTACCCCTGCAAACATTATAGAGGGGAAATTGGTCTATAAACGCCATAAGACAAGCAAGCTAATCAAAATCCCCCTACAACCGCAAGCGATTGAACTTATAAAGAAGTATCATCGCAAAGACAGTCCGTATCTCTTTCCAATCCTATCTGACTTCCACCAAACGGAGATACAGAAGTCGAATCGTATTCATAAGGTCATATCCAAAGTAAACCAACGGCTCAAAGTGATAGGCGAGGATTTAGGTTTACCCCTAACCCTCACTACCTACGTCGCACGGCACAGTCAGGCAACCGTGTTGAAACGAGCTGGGGTATCAACAGCCGTAATCCGTGAAATCATGGGTCACAGCTCTGAACGAGTAACACAGATATATCTTGACAGCTTCGATAATGAGCAGATAGACAATGCTATGAAAAACTTGCTCTGATATATATTCCCTATAATTACAGAATCCGCTTATTCACAGATAAACGGATTTTTCGTAACTTTACAGTCCTAAATCACAGCAACATGGATAAACCAATAGACTGCGACAACGAGCAACTTTTCAAATACATCTATTCCGTAATCCGAGGGAAAGGAGAACCACACCGGCTGACTGACGGTAGTATTAGGTTTCCAAGCATGATTAACGCTGACCCACAATTAGCAATAGAAACCTTTGAAATCCGCTACAATAAAAACGAGATTGCCACACGATACACCTACGAGCAATACATTTCCGATAAAGACCTTCAAACTGTTATCTGTGGGCTTAAACTTGACGCTGACGCATTTTGGTTATTAGTGATTTTCTGTTTCGATTATGCCTTAGACCGTTGCGGTGGATTGAAGATTGGCGACAATTCCAAAGACCTTATAGAGAAATTTATCCATGTCGCTGAATCAGTAGAAGAATCCGATTCTGACAAAATCCAACTCACTCTAAAATCGGGCAAATCAAAAATCACTCTGACAGACGGAAAGGCATTAACAACAATTCTACAATGGATTAAACAAGGATATGATTCAACGGTGGATAAAGACTGCCTATCCGATTTTGACAAGTCAGACCCTCAACAGATGTTCTTGCAAAATGAAGAATCAGATTCAGTATTGATATGGTATTTCGCAACTCTTATGCGGTACTTTTTTGAGCTGAATCCGCAATATAAGGGGGAATCAAAAAAATGTGACGGTCTATCGTTGAGTAAGAATCTCCTTATATCCACTCTGATTTTCAACCTCGGACTTTCACGCAATCCAAGTTTCAGAGAAAGCGATGAAACTCTCAAAGGATTTTTCAAGCAATACAAGAACAAGAAGATAGATACATTAGGCAATCGATACTTTTAGCGCAACTATGCAATAATCAGCAACATACAATCCTGCCTTTCATTCGTGAGAGGTGGGATTTTTCTTTTTAATTCGGGGGAGTAATTAATGGCTTACAATTTACTCTCTGCGCACCTTTGGGGGTCTATATACCTTTGCAACGTAATCCAAAACGAAAAGCGAGTGTACATAGCTTTGAGTGGGTAGGTTACGCTAATTATCAACTCCTAAAATAAGAAATATGGAGAAATATAATATGGCTCTAATACAGCCCACAACCGAAACGGTGTACCCCAACACCGAAGCTCATGCAGAGCTTAAAGCGATGATGAATCGTGGGGAAAGAGTAAACCTCTCTTTCGGAATAGACCGCTTAGGTTTTGAAGTAGCCTATCCGCAGAGCAAAACAACGGATTGGTTTGGTTATCAGCTTAACCCCGAAAGCATGGCATGGATTCTTCGCTATCTTACCAATGGCGAAAGTGAGGACTTCAATGTGAATCCTGCCGAGGTGGTAAAATCAGAATATACCACCAAAAACGAGTTCATTGCTGATATGCTCAAAATGTTCGTGGAGAACAAGCTGGGCAATATCCAATTTGTCCCCGAAATCCGCGACCGAAGCGGTAAAATCTCAGCAATCGCTTCTTTTCGCCACGGATTAGTCAGCTTCCGAGTGGAGCGCACGGAGGAAATGACCGAGTATCTTCGTGATAAAGGTCTTATTCGATAAACCTTAATCTTTGAGAGTGGAGATAAATTCTCTCCTATCTCCGCTCTCTTAAAAATCTCAATAATGAAAATCAAACAAATACATATCAAACGAGGGCAACATCTATCAGATGTTTGCACAATAGAATCCAATACGATTCTATGCAAGACCCTGACCGGGCTTGGAGCTACCTATTCCGAGATTAAGGCAGCCAGAGATTCAATTATCATAGAGCCGAATCAGCCTGCAATCGTAGGAAAGTGCAAATCGAAAGTCCACAAGAAAGACAACCTTTTCGGTGTCATGCAAAAGGTTACGACTGATGATGTCGTTGATTATCTTGAACGTACAATAGCCGAAAAGAAACGCATCAAAATTCTTTCCACTCCCGAAAGTTTCTACAAGGTTAAAAATGCCTTTGAAGAAATAGAGGAAAACATATATGTCCGTTGCTTCATGCTTTTAGATGAATGTCAGAAGTATGTGCAAGACAATGATTATCGGGAAGATATTACCTTGCCGATAGAGGACTTTTTCCGATTCGACAACAAGGCAATGGTATCGGCAACCCCGATTCTACCCTCTGACCCACGTTTTGAGGAACAAGGATTTTCACTTGTGCAAATCGTACCCGATTATGATTATCGCAAGGAAATCTCCATACTCCACACAAACAATGTGCTTGAAGCATTAAAAGTAACAATCCCACAGATTCAGAAAGCACAGACCGAGCCGAGAAGCATTTGCTTCTTCATCAACAGCACGGATATGATATATCAGCTTATTCAGAAGTTGGGAATCGTGGAAGAATCAGCCGTTTTCTGCGCCACTAAAAGCGTGGATAAGCTCAAACGCAAAGGATTCAAAAATGCTTATGAGAATTGGGATAAGGCTAAAATGAAGCAGTACAACTTCTTTACAAGCCGATTCTACACAGCTCTTGACATAGAGCTTGAAGAAAAGCCAGATGTCGTATTCGTTACAGAGCCGTATTTTTCGGAATATACAGCGATAGACCCTGCTACCGATGTCGTTCAGTCAATCGGACGCTTCCGTAACGGCACTTCTACAAACTGGCATATCGTATGCACTCATAGCGGTTTCCCTATCCGCACGAAAGAGGGTATCACAGAGTACCTAAAAGCAAGTGCTCACGCATACAAGACGATTCAAAGCCTTTATGAAACAGCTACAACTCTTGAAACGAGAAACGCTTTTAGAAATGCTTTAGAAGTCCTGCCATTCAAGCGTATGCTCCGCAATGGAAAAATAGACCACTTCGCTATTGACAACTACATGGATGAAGAAATAGTGAAATCCTCGTATAACAATATCGAAATGCTCATGGAGCGATACTCTCAAAGCGGAATGTTCAATATTGAGCGTCTGCCCTCTATCAAATATCAATTCGGAGAAAGCGACCGATTGAAATTGGTTAGCAAATCCAATGATATAAAAGAAGTCCGCAAACAGATTGTTTCAATTCTTGAAACTCTGAAAAATGACATAAATTCACAACTCGTTCAATCTCATATAGCCGAACTTCGACAAGTGGATTCATTTATAGTCGAAGCCTACGAAAAAGTTGGCAAAGAGATAATCGAACTGCATAATTACTCACGAAAGAAAATCAAGGAATCAATGATACTCAAACAATACCATACTGAAACCTCCGGCACAGAGTTTGTGCAACTTCTCAAAAACTCCTTTCAAAAAGGGCAGAAATATACACGGAAATATATCAAGTCCGAACTTGAAAGAATCTATAATGTGTTAGGAATCGCACCTAAGAACACAATCACAGCGCAAACTATCCGAGAATTTTTCAATGTCAGAGAGTGCAAGCTCAAAGGTCAAAGAGCCTATCAACTGTTAGAGCCGTTGATTTAAGGCGAGTACATTTTCTTACAAGTTTTCTCCTTATAGGGGGATTCTGAAAAATGTTCTCTCTGCAAAATCTACCACAACTCCATAGCTTCGGTTATGGAGTTTTTTCATTTCTGAGAATTTAAGACTTCAATTATAGGGGAAATAGCCCTCTGCAATTTTAATCCATACAGAAAGACACACGTATATATACGCCGGTAACTCTATATAATGCCCCCTCTACTCAATTATAAATACCATGATTCCAAAATCGGCTTGATTCTGCGCATAAGATTCCACTTCACATGATAGTCCCCCCACCTTAATTGAATAAAAAGAAAAATCAATTTATTAACCTCTTAAATAC
>ERZ777011.163-NODE-163-length-107632-cov-4.549755_pt1 | contig 107632 bp, 98 predicted proteins | sample MGYA00374964_ERZ777011 | MGnify/ENA primary metagenome ERZ777011 (study PRJEB29310, sample SAMD00008975) | mouse gut metagenome | study: EMG produced TPA metagenomics assembly of the Metagenome analysis of fecal microbiota from mouse which was promoted... | reverse complement strand
CAAAAGCACTCCCAGCAGAAACAGCAGCACCAGCCTGGAAGCCGTTTTACGATTCAGATAGCTGACCGCCACACCATAGAACAGAATGACCATGTCAAAGCAGATAACTTCCGCCATACCGGAAAGCATATACCTGGTAAACGGAGTATACAGCGAAAACAGCAATGCCAAAACCCCCAGCTGCTTCCACGCAGGCTTTGCCAGCCAGACAAACAGGAAAAAGACCAGCGAGGTCAGAGCGATATTACAGATAATGGGAGACCACAGATTCCACCCGAACACCATTCCCCAGAGCACCCAGGGAAATACCAGAACCGGACTCCAGGCCGCAAAGGACAGCTTCAGGGCCTGGCTCTCGTTAAAGCCGAAATACCCTTGCGGGTAACCATGGCTTAGAATCCCCTCCACCTGCTTATAATAGAACAGCTCATCATTCCAGGAACTGCCCGGCAGCCAGACACTGCTGATCGTCTCCCCGTCCAGGGCACACCGCACAAAGCAGCACAACAGCGGAACCAGCGCCAGCAGCACCGCCTGGGTCATTGTCATATACCTTTTATCCTGCTGCCACCAGGGCTTAAATCTCTTCATCATCAAAATTTATCTTCTCCCGAATCACATATTGGGGTGAATTGTTCAGACTGATGTAAATACGTCCGATATACTCACCGATCAGGCCCAGCATCAGCATCAGCATCCCGCCGAAAAACACAATCATCGCCATGGTAGAGCTGAATCCCACCGGAACGTCCGGATTTACCAGCCTTTTGATAATCGTATATACACCGTACACGAAACCTCCCATGGCACTGACGGCCCCGATGGCGGTGGCAATTCGCAGAGGCTTGACGGAGAAAGCGGTAAAACCGTTGAACCAGAGCCCCACCAGCTTCTTAAACGTGTATCCGGAGGTTCCCTCCTCCCGCTCCCTGTGGTTTACCACCACATTTGTAATATTCTTTGTGACACGAAGCACCAGGCCGATGACGTAAGGGTAAGAATTTTCATAGCGCACCATATCCTCCACCACAAACCGCCGTACCGCAAAATAGCTGGATACATAAAGCCTGGCGGGCTTGCCCAGCATGGTTCTGGCCATAAGCTCGTTTACCTTGCTGCCCAGATTACGGAACGCGGAATGCCGCTTGTGCTCGTATCGGGCATAAACCGCATCATATCCTTCTTCCAGCTTGTCCAGAAGCTTATCCGCCTCATCTGCCGGCGTCTGCCCGTCATCGTCCAGACAAACCACATAATCACCGTCGGAATGCCGCAGGCCCGCCATCAAAGCGGAATGCTGGCCGAAATTCCTGGAAAAGGAAATCCCCTTGATATTGGAGTGCTCCCTGCACAATTTCCTGATCGTTCCCAGCGTATCGTCCGGCGAACAGTCATTTACCAGAATAATATCATACTCATACTTTCCCAGGCTGTCCATTTTCTTTTCAATTTCCGCCACCACACCCGGCAGCGTGTGCTCCGAGCGATAGCAGGGAATCACAAAACTGACCCTTTTCATCTTTATACCTCTCCGTAAGTCTTCCTTTCCTTCACGACGGCCATCCATACAATATCCCTGTATTCTCCGTCTATGCAGACATCGTCCCGCAGCAGGCCCTCCCGTATAAATCCGGCCTTTTCATAGCTGCGGATTGCCCGGAGATTATCGGAAAATACCCGCAGATAAATCCTGTGCAGCCCCTCTTCCTCAAAGCAATACCTCAGCATGAGCTTCGCCGCCGCGGTACCGATGCCCCTGCCCCTTGCAGATGCCTCTCCGATAAAAATACCGTATTCCGCCTTATTATGCTGCCTGTCAATATCTCTGATATAAACGGAGCCTAACGGCCTGTCCATGGCAGGGTCACAGATCATCATCTGGACTGCCCTGCCCGTCTCCACCATGGTCCGAATCCAATTCTCATGGCCTTCCCTGGTGAAGGGCTGCCGGTAAATGAAATTCCTCCGTACCTCGTCGCTGTTGCGCCAGGCTACAATCAAATCCGTATCCTCATATGCCATAAGCCGCAGAGAAATCCCGGCGGCGGCATCCTTATATTCCTTCATACTAACTCCCGTCTGTCCGCCTCAGCGGGCACTCAAATCAGGATGAAAAACGCCGTACTATTGCGTTTTTGATGTGAAATTCAGAAAATCAGTCCCCATGGCTGCCGTCACTTCCGAACAGGCTTCGCTTCTGCACGCTGATCCTGTTCAGCCTGTATTCAAAATCCCTGCGGTCCTTGGCCGCCATCACATCCAGAATCATCCCTGCAAAAAAAGACTGTATCCCCGCCAGCGTCAGGAAGCCGCAGACGATCAATGTGGGAAACCTGGGCACCTGCCCTGTGATAAAATATTCCCTGAAAACGGGAATCATCAGAATCAGTGCCACCAGTACCAGCAGCAGACAAATGGCCCCAAAGAAACGAAGCGGCTTGTAATTCTTGTATAACTGCACCATTTTGCGTATGACCTTCATCCCGTCGCTGTAAGTATTCAGCTTGGAGACGCTGCCCTCCGGCCTGTCCCGGTACTCCACCACCACATTTTCTATCTGCATATGGTAATTTACCGCATGAATGGTCATCTCCGTTTCAATTTCAAAACCCTTGGAAAAAACAGGAAAGGTCTTTACAAACTCATAACTGAAGGCCCTGTATCCCGTCATAATATCCTTAATATCCGTGTGAAACAGCCTGTTAATGCCAAAACGCATCAGGCTGTTTCCAAAATTGTGAAAGGGCCGCTTATTCTCGGCAAAATAAGTAGAGGAAAGCCTGTCACCCACCACCATATCCGCATTGTGCTCAAGCACCCTGGCCGTCATCTCCCTGGCACAGTCCATGGGATAGGTGTCGTCACCGTCTGCCATCAGGTAGCATTCCGCTTCAATCTCCCGGAACATTCTGCGGATTACATTGCCCTTGCCCTGATTATACTCATACCTGACCACCGCTCCCGCCGCTTCTGCCAGCTCCGCCGTCCTGTCCGTGGAATTATTGTCATAGACATATACCACCGCATCCGGCAGCGCACTCCGTACATCGGCCACTACCTTGGCTATCGTCTGCTCTTCATTATAACAGGGAATCAAAACAGCAATTTTATCCATTTCATTTCACCTCACCGATACCGCCCGCTTACAAACAGAAGAGGGTACTATCTTCTGTAATGCGCAGTCACCTTCTTCACTGCACGGATCACATCTTCCACATCCTCGTCGGTCAGGGAATAATAGAGCGGGATACTCATCACTTCCTCATAATACTGCTCCGCATTGGGGCAAAGCCCCTTCTTATACCCCAGCTTCTCATAATAGGAATGCCAGTAAACCGGCAGATAATGTACCTGCGGACATACATTTTCCGCATAGAGCGCATCGAAAAACTGTTTCCTGTCGCAATTCAGCATATCCGGCTTTAATCTCAGGATATAAAGATGTCTCGTAGTCTCCGATTCCGGAATTTCACGCTGTACTGTAATCTCCGGCATCTCCCCAAAGGCCTGATCGTATCTGGCCACGATCTCCTTCCTGCGCGCCGAAAACTTCGGCAGCTTGCACAGCTGGCTGAGCAGCAGCGCCGCCTGAAAATCTGTCATCCGGTAATTATACCCCAGCTCCACCTGTTCATTATACCACAGCGCATCCGTGGGATGAACCATTTCCTCCCGGTTCCTGGTGATGCCGTGGGTGCGCACCCTCATCAGGCGGCGATAAAGCTGCTCGTCATTGGTAGTGATCGCGCCGCCCTCTCCCGCAGTAACCGTCTTGACCGGGTGAAAGCTGAAACAAGTCATATCAGCAATACTGCCTACAGGCCTGCCCTTATATTTCGTCCCGATGGCATGGGCCGCATCTTCAATCAGTATCAGGCCGTGCTTCTCACAGATTTCCCGGAGCGCATCATGCTCCACCGCCTGCCCTGTGAAATCAACCGCCACAATTCCCTTGGTCCTGGGGGTAATCAGCTTCTCCACGGCCTCCGGATCAATATTATAGGTATCCGGCCGGATGTCTGCAAATACCGGTGTTGCACCGCAGTACAGCACACAGTTGGCAGATGCCGCAAAGGTAACGGAGCTGACGATCACCTCGTCGCCCGCTCCAAAGCCCGCCGCCAGGGCCGCCAGGTGAAGGGCTGCCGTGCCGTTTGCCACCACCACCGCATACCTTGCCCCGGTTACCCTGCAGAGCTCTGCCTCCATTGCCTCTACCTTGGGCCCGCAGGTAATCAGATCGCTCTTCAGCACCTCGGTTACCGCATCTATGTCGTCCTGTTCAATGCACTGTCTTCCATAATAAATCGGTTTCTCTCTTACCGGAGTCCCGCCGAATACTGCCAATTCCTCCATACTGGATCCTCCTGCTTACACTTTGTACTATAGTTTAACAGGAATCCTCCCTTGTTACAAGGAAAAATATACCTGTTTTCTTCTTAATTTTTTCTGTATACTGCTTCGTATGCCGCCGGCTTCCGCAATCCCCAATCTGTTTTTATAATTTCCGTCATCCGGCACCTATTTCAGCTCCGCAATCACTGTATTCCTTTAACTGCCCTCTTTAGCTATTCTGTTGACATATTTCTCATTCCGTCTTCATACAGGGATCGCCAACCGAAATGGTTTGAAATGTTTCCCGGATAGGTATAGTCATTGTATCAGATCATGTTATTCCTGTCAATTATGGTTTATTATTTTTTACGACATACCTTTGCTCTATTTACTTATTCCAGTTATCTGATATAATGATGCCATACTATACAATATTGATAAAGAGACTTTTGCGGAAAAGCCTGCTGGCAGAATGTACGTAAAATGTTCTCGGAATGGAGGATTCTATGAGTAAAAGAAAAAACAGGTTAGTAGCCATCGGCAGTGTAATCTGCATGGCTTTTGCCATTCTGTGCAGCCCGGCGACGGCTCTCACCACACAGGCGGCAGTCTCCCAGGAACCGGAAATTATGCCGATGAAGGATGCAATTTCATGGGTAGTAAAAAAAGAAAACGGGAAATTATATAAGCGGCTTTATAATTTTTCCACCGCTACCTGGATCGGAGAGTGGATTTATGTCTGTGATTTAAAGGAATAGTATATACAGTTAGCATATGCAAATTTAAACTCGTTATCGCCAACAGGAGACAACCCCAGCAAATTGTCTCCTGTTTTTATTCTAATCAGTCTGCTCTGATAGTTATATTTATGTAATGCTCTAAACTATCTATATTTTCCAAGAAATAAGCATTATCACTATCCTCAAAGTAGACATCATAAGTTCCGTCTTCCTTCTGAATGGCAATAAAGCCCTCTCTACTTACATTCGCCATTGCATCTATTTCTCCCGCATAGTACGCTTCAAACGTAAAGCAATACGAAAATATGTATACGGCAATGACCACGGCAGCAGTGAGATAAAAGGAGAGCCCTTTCCTTTGTTTCCCCTGAACCATCATTTTTTGTCGGTATTTCAGGTCTTCCCCCTTTATTGCCGCCATGGAAATAGCCGCACCGGCGCCCGGCACAGGAGTTTCCTCTTCTACCTGGATTTTCTCACTGATACAATTCAGGACATTACAGTAAGCCTCCCTTGTTGCGGCATCGCCACGGACCAGTTTATCATCCACGCGCATCTCAAGCAATATGTCCGACTTTTTCTCCAATACAGCACCCAGCGGATTCCACCAGTAAACGGCACGTATGATGCCAATGGCATCCTTAATAAAGGCATCGTGGTGGTAAAAGTGCGCCGTCTCATGGCGCAGGACATAATACAATTCTTCCTCCGAGAGCTCCAGCGTGCTTGGGAGCACAATATAAGGACGTAAAGTTCCGTACTGCATGGGCGCACCGAAAAACGGAGCAGTCACAACCCACAGGGAATTTCTCTTTTTACCGCCAATCTCCTCCATTATACTCCGATAGGGCTCCTGCCGGTTCCTGTTCGTCCCGTATCTGACCACATAATGGCGGTAACTCTCCTTCCGCTTGTAAAAGCGATAGATATAATAAATTGTTCCACCCAGCCATACGACCCCAAACAGGCTGGTAACCGAAATCTGAATTTTGCCGATAGAAATAAACGGATGTCGTACAAGAACCACGATAACCGACAGCCATTCGGGAAAATAAACATTTCTGGAAAAGGGAAATTCGAAAGGAATCAGAAAACGTACGGCAGTTAGCGTCAGAAACAAGATCAGTAATTTGTAGCCCAACGACAACATAATCTTCCGATTACGGAAGCATAACACCAGCACCGCAATCAGAAGATTACTTGTCAAAATCGTCATTAGTACAGTAGAAAACGAGTAATTCAAAATACTTTCCTCTTATGCTTTTAATTTCTTCTCGCAGTCCGAGATAATAGTCTTCAGCTTCTTGATTTCAGCCTTCAGCCTGTCGGGATGCTCCTCAACATGCAAAATTGCCGCACATATATCAGACTGAGCAATAACATCCTTAAAGCTGGCGTAATCTGCGGCGAAATTATCCATAATAATTTCCTTGGAAGCTGCTGTAGGACGGTAAGTCCTGCTCAACACTTTACCGCTGTGGGTAACGCCGTCAACCTCTACAAGCCCGTCCTTTAAGAGCTTTCTCAGAACCGCGATAACAGTACTCTGAGTCAGACCGCGCATCTCGTTTACAATATCGGTAGAAGTCATTGCCTCCTCGGACCTCCACAGAATATTTAAAACGTCTAATTCTCTGGGATTTAACTGTGCCATTCCTATGCCCTCCTTATATTGCCTTAATTATACCATTATTGACAAATAAGTCAAGAAAATCCGATTTTCATTTTAAACACAAATATGCGGAATAACGCAGTTTTTCGCGATATTTCATTGTCGCTTCGCCTTCTCTGCCAGCAAACGACATCCCCTGTCACTTCTCAAGCTCAATTGTTTCCAGTAATTCCCTTATCTGCAATTCACTCAGCCACTCCGTGTTATTGCCTGAGCTGTACGAAAATCCTTCCGGCACACGTTTCCCTGCAGGTATAAAATTCTGCTTTTCATTCCAGGTAATCTGCGGATAAACGATATAATGCCTGTCATATTCATAGGTAGTCAGCGAATCTTCAACTGTAATCATGATCTCATGCAGCTTCTCGCCTTCGCGGATTCCCACCTCAGGCATTTTGCAGCCCGGAAGCATTGCCTGAGCCAGGTCCGTGACCTTAAAAGACGGAAGCTTTGCGATAAAGGTCTCTCCACCCCTGGCTTCCTCCAACGCTTTAATAACCAGCTCCACCCCCTGATGCAGGCTGATCCAGAACCGTGTCATACGGTAATCGGTAATAGGCAGCTCAGAGCCGCCGTTCTTCATAATATTGTGAAAAAAGGGAATAACGGACCCTCTGCTTCCCGCCACATTTCCGTAACGTACAACGGCAAAGCAAATATCCTTATTTCCGGCATACGCATTTGCCGCAATAAACAGCTTGTCCGAAACGAGCTTCGTTCCGCCGTATAAATTCACCGGATTTACCGCCTTGTCTGTAGATAACGCCACCACCTTTTTCACGCCTGTATCCAGCGCCGCGTCAATCACGTTCTGCGCCCCGTTTATATTAGTTTTGATAGCTTCCGCAGGATTATACTCACAGGCCGGAACCTGTTTCAGGGCCGCCGCATGAATGACATAATCCACGCCCTCAAAAGCCCGGGCCAGGCGCGCCTGATCCCTCACATCCCCGATAAAGAACCTCAGCTTGTCCTTGTATTCCGCAAATTCATTCTGCATTACAAACTGCTTGAATTCATCACGGGAGTAAATAATTACCTTCCTGGGATTATAATGCTCCAATACATACCTGGCAAAGCTCTTGCCAAAGCTGCCCGTTCCCCCGGTAATAAGTATCGACCGATCATTCAGCATAAGCTATCCTCTCTTTCACCACATCCTCTGTCACATGTGCCTATATGATACCATTTTACCACTGATTTTACAACTTTTAATTTCGTTCCGGCACCTGCCCGAAACCGCATCCCTGCTTTTCAGTCCAGATACCCCAGGGTACGGTAAAGAAACTATCCTGATTACTGCTATTTTTGACATTTTTCAGAATTATAATACAAAAATTTAAAAAACTATTTGTTTTTATGCAGATAAAGGTTATAATTTGATTGATTTTATGAATCTAAAGAATGGTAGGATATAATCAATGACTCCAGTAGAAATCCGCAAGGCAATTGGACAATCAAACAGTAATGAATGCTACGAGATAGTATATCTGATTAACAACGGCAACCTTGAAGAGGCTTCTTCACGTATCCAGGACCTTTTCTCGTGTGACGCGGACACCGCCATGGCAGTGTCACACATATTTGAGTCCGAACTGAAGAAAACGAAGGCTGCAATAGCGTCCGCCGATTAAGCCGGTTCATTTTGTCCCGGCCAGCCGGTACCGGTCACATGCAGTACTGCCGGATTGACGCCAAAGACAATTGCTTCTGTATCTTCAACAAATTGGGCATAAGCGCAGATAACGAGATTATTTTATGACGTCCGTATCTGCTTTTTTGTGTGCCCTCCATTCTGTCTCGGGGCTTCGTTGCGCAAGCTGTTCATACAGTTTACTGATCTCTTCCGTCAGCTTCGCGATCTGCTCGGTTTTGCCTGCGCTCTCCTCCGTCAGCCTCGCGATCTGCTCGGTTTTACCCGCGCTCTCCTCCGTCAGCTTCGCGATCTGCTCGGTTTTACCCGCGTTCTCCTCTGTCAGCCTGATAACGTCATCCACCAATTGTATCCGCATCCCTGCCACCTCCGGATCTTTCTTTACTATCTCCACCATTCTGTGAATTTCCAACAGTTCTTCATTTACCGCATTCTCATAGACTGTATTTTCCATATAATGCAGCAATTGCTTCAGGGCCTCACTGGGGATTCCTTCTGTTCCCTTCGTATACAGAAACAGCGTACTTGCCCCGTCCTCATACTCCATCTCCGGCACTTCCACACATTGATTCTTTACGGTATACAGCATACGGTTCAAACCAAACGGATCAAAGGGCAGTATCATAATCACGGCAACATCTTTCAACTCCTCATAATCTGCGCCGGAATTCAGGCTCCTTGCCGCAATTTTTCCATGGTAAAAGCGCACCCTGCGGGGCAGCACCCTTTTATCCGCCGGGGTATCCTTCCGATCAGGTTCGATGTCATACACGGCGGCCCGCCCTTCCGGATCCTCCCCTGTCTCCGGTTCGATATACACGTCCAGGCGCGTACCGTGCAGATTTGTGTCTGCACCGTACAGCACCTTCTGGGCCGTGACCAGCAGGTGCTTAAATTCCCTGCCGAAGATCGTCTTCAGGAGCGTTTTTACAAATCTTTCCCCGATCTCCGGAAACGTCACCACCGAACCGAACAGAAAATCATCCAGCAGATTCATATCCTCAAGCTTACGTCTTACGGCCACAGCCTTTTCCGTCTTACGGCCTTTCGCCGGCAGCGTCCCCGCTGCCGCGGTTTCCTCCGCCTGCACATTTACCGCCTGTTTTCCCGTTACCTGATCCTTTCCTTTTTTCTTCTTTACAGCGCTTTCCTTCATACAGATCTCCTTTCGTTTTCAGCGGAAAGAAGATCGCATATGACAGCCCTGAAATCAAATCCCCGGTACTCTCCGGAGTCCCACGGATGCAAAGCTTCCGGGACTCCGGTTCATGAAACACGGGAACAGCGCTTTCTCTGTCATACCATTCCTGCAATCCGCCATATTCAGTGGAATGTTCCATTTTCATACAGGGATTGTCAACCGAAATGGTTTGAAATGTTTCCCAGATATGTATAGTTATTGTAACAGATCCTATGATGATTGTCAATCATAAACTATATTGTTTCTCCGTACTCGATTCTCGCCAGCCTGATGCGCTCCGCCCTTTCGCTGATTTCCAACTCCGCCGCCAGCCTCTCCCATTCCTCTGCCGTCGAAACTGTCCGGGTCTTCTCGATCCAGCTTCTGAAGGTTTTCGGGTCAACACCCAATTCTTTAGCCGCCTGGTTCTGCGACTTTTCCTTGTTAAGGAACGGCTCCCTCAGCTTCCAAAACAGGCCCGGAATCGGCTTTTGCTTTCTGCCAAGCTTTTTCCCATCCAGCTTGACCCGGCGCAGGCCGTCACCCATCCTCTTATTAATCAGATTTCTCTCAATTTCAGCCATTAATGAGAATACCGCAAGAATCAGCTCTGCTATGAAATTTCCCAGACCATAGGTTTCCAGCTTCGTATTCAGGATTGGCTGGTCAACCACCACAATGTTGGTTTTCCTTTGCTGTGTAATCCAGTACCAGTGATTCTTGATCTCCGTCATGTTACGGCCGAAACGGTCCAGCTCAAGTACAACGATACAGTCCCCTGCCGCGATAACCTGCATCAGCTTTCTGAACTCGTCCCTGTTGAAATCCTTTCCTGATTTTTTATCCTTGAAAATATTGTTTTCTTTTACCCCCAGCCTTTTTAAGGCTTCGATCTGGCGGGCGTAATCCTGATGGTCGGTAGATACCCTCACATACCCGTAGACAGTTCCCTTGCATTCGCGAATCATCTGCGCAGAATCCGCATTAAACGCGGACAAATCCATGCCCAGCGGATCTTCCCCCATATTCCTTCCTGATTTTCTGCCGCTTTCGGACATCACCTGCATGAACTCCTCGTAGGGCAGCCCCAGCGTAACGCGTGAAATCAAGTTTTCCTCCTTTGCCGCAATTACGGCGTCGTTCTTCCTCATTCCGTTTTCCTCCTTAGCAATATGATTATCCGCAGTACACCTTCCTTCCGTCCGGTGCTTCTGCATACCTTCTGACAGTTCCATTGTACAAAAGGTTCCGGCTCAGCCAAGTCATTGCAACAGTTCAGACAGGACACCGAACTGTTACAAGCCATACATAAGCCGGCGGAATATATATTGACACTAATCGGCATGGCTTGACTATCCAAAAGTACTTCGGGTAAAAATATTGCTTGACAAAAACGACATCGGCAGATATATTCAGATACATAGTGGGGCGTTTTGACCATATTTCTTAATGCCAGTAGATTTATCATAGATAGCAAGAAGGAAAGAGCAGAGAGGAGATCAAGAATGAACGAACAGACCTATGAGCAGGAAATCAGCCTGCAGAGAGTATTTTACCGAGTTCTCCGTGACTGGCGGAAGTGCTTTATCATTGCCCTTGTAGTCGCAATCGCGGTCGGAGCAGGTAATTTTGCGCTGAAAGAGATACAATTATCTACCCCGGAGAAGCTGGAAAGTGCAAAAATGGACTATAACCGTGAGCTTACCGCATATGAAGCCGAAGGCGAAAGCCTGAAACGTGAGATTGAGAACCTGGAGGAAATGCGGACGCAGCAGGAAACCTATAACGATGCCTCCATCCTGATGCAGATTAATCCGTTCCGTGAATTTAACGCGTCCGTACAGCTCTATGTTTCAACGGATTATAAGATTCAGCCGGGAAGTACTTATCAGGATATTGATTTATCAGGCCGTGTTCTGCAGTCTTACCTCACATACATGCAGAACGGCGAAATGTATCAGGATATTCTTGATCGCCTGACAGAGAAAATTGAGATGCGTTATCTTCAGGAAATTTTTTCCTTCTCTTCAAGTTATGACACCCGCATGGTTACGCTGCGCATTCGGGGTGTGGACGAACAGTCCTGCAGGGAGGTTCTGGATTACGCCCTGGAAGGAATTTATTCCAAACGGGAGGAAATCCTGACAGCCATCGGGGACCACGAACTCAACTCCCTCAACCAGTCAATCTACGAGACCGTAAACCTTGACCTGGATGCCTGGCAGAAAAGCAACCGCCAATATGTATCGGATTTAAGTGTCAATACAAAAGAAAAGCTGGATGACCTGACAGAATGGAGGCTCTCTCCAAAGCCCGAGAAGGAATATGAACAGTCCGCAATTGCAAAGGACTCTCTGAAGAAGATGATTCTGGGCTTTATCATAGTCGCGGTACTTGTTGCTGCATTTATTGCCTTCCGTTCCATCCTGTCGGACAAGGTACAGGCGGCACAGGACCTGAAGGGGCGCTTTGGCCTCCGTATGATTGCCCAGATTCCCCGGACAAGAAAGAAGCGTGCCTGGGGCTGGATTGACCGGGGCTTTGCGAAGATGGGGGGATTGACCGTTAGGGAAAGCGAATCCGAACAGCTCGTCGCATTGGCGGCACAAAGTATCTGTGCAGAGCTGACGGCACGCACTGCAGAAAAAGGTGACGGGAAAAATACAAAACCGGAGACCATAAAGCTCGCTTTCACAGGAAGTGTAGCGGAAGAGGACATCAAGGCTCTTCTTTCCGGCATGAAATGGGAAAATGGATTCTCAGCCGACAGCGTTCCGAATATCCTGCAGAATCCCACCGCTGTCTCGGCAGTGACCGGGGCGGATTACGTCATCCTGGTGGAAAAGCAGGAAGTAAGCTCCTATTCGCAGATTGAACGGGAACTGGAAGAACTGAAAGCATGGAAAAAAGAGGTACTGGGAGTGATCGTACTGGGAGTAGACGGCATCCCGGCGTAAAAAAAGTAATAGAGTAAAAGATAGTAAAAGAATAAAGAAAAGCCCGGCATATGCACCTGTTCAGCATAGGCCGGGCTTTTCTTATAGGAGGCTGCGCCTCCAAGCGGACTCCGGACACGCATTCGCCTAATGTTTCACCTGAAATCCGCTTTTTAATCCTGCTTAGAAACAAGATCTACATAGTACATTTTCCGAAATGTCCTCATTCCCGGATCCGGCAATAGGATAACAGCTCTTCTATCACCCGATCCTGCTCTTCGCTGGTCAGATATGGATGAATCGGCAGTGCCAGCACCCTCCGGCACAAATCCGCCGTTACGGGCAAATCCACTTTTACACAGTCCCTGCCACTGAACGCACTCTGCCTGCTCATCGGTTTCGGGTAATACACCATCGACGGAATCCCTTTTTCTTTCAGGTATGCCTGCAATCCGTCTCTTTGCGCTTCCTCTTTCAAAAGCACGGAATACTGTGCCCAGCTGGAGTAAAATCCCTCCCGGACTGTCGGCGTTTTCACCGTTCCCCCCAGGCTTTCCGTATAACGGGCAGCAATCCGGTTGACCTCCGTCAGTTCATATTCCTGAAAGGCTTTCAGCTTGATTTGCAGAACAGCCGCCTGCAGCGTGTCCAGACGGGAGTTCCTGCCGATACGGACATTGTCATATTTGTCCGACCCCTTTCCATGGACACAATAGGAACGGAGCAGCGCCGCCCATTCGTCATTGTCTGTAAATATCGCTCCTCCGTCTCCGTAGCACCCCAGCGGCTTTGCCGGAAAAAAGGAAGTAGTGGAGATGTCCCCGAAGCTGCAGGCTTTTCTCTCCCCGATCCGCCCGCCAAAGCCCTGGGCCCCGTCCTCCAGGATCAAAAGCCCGTACTTATCCGCGATACGGCGAATATGCAGATAGTCTGCAGGCTGCCCGAAAAGATCTACTGCCACGATCACACGCGGAGTAAGCTTTCCTTCTTTCCTTACCCGGATAACCGCCTCCTCCAAAGACGCGGGAGACAGATTAAAGCTGTCCTCTTCCACGTCAACAAATATGGGAGCGGCACCTTCATAAGCCGGTGTCTCACCGGAAGCAAAGAACGTGAAGTCCGGTACAAATACGGCGTCTCCCGGGCCAATGTCCCATACCATAAGGGCAAGGGTCAAGGCATCCGTTCCGTTTGCACAGGTAACACAATGCCTGGCTCCCACGTAATCTGCCAATTGATTCTCTAACTCCGTTACCTGGCTCCCGGAGATGAAATTACCGGCCGTAAGTACACTGCCGACTGCCTGGTCAATGTCAGGCTTTAATTTTTGATATTGTCTTTGTAAATCTCTGAATTGCATGACAATTCCTCCGCGCAGATATTGTTTGTCCTGTATTATTATGCCCCTGCTCCGTTAGTCTTTATCATTCAGAAAGGGCCACAGATCATCAAATTCCGCTGCCTTTAAGGATCCGTCCGGCATGACCTTTGATGCAATACGGGGCGCCAGAATGCCAAACTCCTGTGTCATTACCTCACAGATTACCGGCCCTTCCATTTCAAATACTTCCCTGACCTTTGATACTATGCCCTCTTTGGCCTCAATCCTGACAGCCGGCAGCCCGTAAGCTTTGGCGACTGCACAAAAATCCACGGACGGGACACCACTGTCCGGACCCACGCCAAGAAACCTGTCATTCATATAATTATGCTGGTTGTGCCGGATCAGCAAATATCCGTGATTATTATAGATGAATAACTTCACCGGTAATTTGTAATACGCAAGTGTGGCAAAATCCTGTACATTCATCTGTGTCGCCCCGTCTCCGGATAATGCAATGACCTCTCCGTGCGCCGCCGCGCCCACTGCCGCCGCCCAGAATCCCATGGAAGAAAACCCGCCGGAAATCAGATATTTCTGGTTCTCCTTTAACAGCCAGGATTGGGACACCACATTGCAGACACTTCCCGTATCCACCACTACCGAAACGGCTTCCGGTGCATTTTCGGAAAGCAGCTTCGTAAAATAATAACTGTTGATGCCTTCCTCCTTCTCATAGGACGGATCCACCACCGGATACTTTTCCCTGTTTTCATGACAATGGGCTATCCATTCTGTATGGGCACTGCTCTTCCAGTCTGCCGAAAGCAGCAGCAGTTCTTCCAGAAACCCTTTCAAATCCCTGTGTATGGAAAGATCCACAGGCACATCACCCTTTGACAGTTCTTTCTCATCTATATCCACCAGGATCCTCACAGCCCCCGGGGCAAGATGATCCGGATAATAGCCGGTAGTGGACTGGGACAATCTGCTTCCGAGGATCAAAAGCAGATCGCATTCCTGTACGGCGAAGTGACTTGCCCTGTCCCCATAGGCTCCGGGCCTTCCGATAAAAAGCCGGTTTGTGGACGGGATCACGCCTATACCGCCCCGGGAGGTCACTACAGGAATGGAAAATCGTCCGGCAAACGCCAGAAGCTCCTCCCTCACACCTGCGCTCAATATGCCGTATCCCGCAAATATCAGCGGTTTCTCCGCTCCCTCCACAAGCTCCTTTATCCTGTTCCAATCCACGGTGTCTTCTGCAGCCTCTTCCGGCTCATATCCTGTCATATCCTCCGGAATCTGTCTGTTCTGTATGTCCACAGGCACATCGATCCAGACAGGGCCTTTCCTTCCGCACATTGCCTCATGATATGCCTTCTCCATATGATACCGTATATCTGCAGGGTCAAGCACGGCTGCAAAATACTTTGTCACACCCCCCGCCACATGATCCAGGGTAATGCTCTGGGTACCTTTTGTTCGTATTCCCGTTTCCATCTGGTATTTTAAAATTCTGGAATTTGCCTGTCCGGAAAGCACAAACATGGGAGAAGAATCCGTATACGCTCCCGCTACACCGGTTATGGCATTAGTCGCTCCCGGGCCTATGGTGACAAGGGCAACTCCCGGGATACCGCTTACTCTCCCCTCCGCATCCGCCGCCATAGCCGCGACCTGCTCATGCTGACAGCACACTGCCTTCAGCTTTTCATTTCTCTTAAGGGCATCTGTCAGCCACATAGCCGAGCTGCCGGAAACCATATAAACCGTATTCACACCCTTTTTCTGCAAAAAGTCAAAGATATATTCCGATACTGTCACTTCCGTTCTCCTTTCTCACCTCAGGCCTCTGCCTGTACGCCGATAAATTACTGTCTCATTGCCCTGCCGTTGTTATCACAGATATATCTTCTCCTGCCCTGCTCCGATATGTGAATACCGTCTCTCCGCTCTTTACGGACGGTAAAATCGATATAGTCCTCAGCTTTTCCGCCAATTGCAGTACTTCATCCCTGCTGACCGGCGTCTTTGTCCGGACAGGCCGCAGGGACTGCCTTTCGCCTTTCACCGGCACGGTTGTCGTCACATTCCTTTTCGGATCAGACCGCTCCTGCTCCGCAAAAACCATTCCCCGCGGGCATGCGTTTCCCAGATAACTCCGGCTGTTCTCATCCCACTTGATCTGACATCCGTTGGGGCATACCGTACAGGTAATCGTATCCCTCTCCGGAAACCCCTTTTTCATACAATTACTCTTTTCTTCGTCCCAGACCTCCATCGGGTCTCCCTTTAGAAAGCGGACTGCGTTCCGCCCTGCCATCTCCCCCTGTTCCGATACATAATCTGCCAGATCCATCACGCGCCGGCAGTTTCCACAAGAAAAAACGCCCTCTATGCAGGTTTGCAGATGTTTGTCCGTATCCACGGCATGATTGGAAAGGAGCCTGATATTTGCGGTCTGCGCCACTTCGTTTTCGGGTATCAGGCCGACGGAAAGCACTAAGGCATCACATTCCACTCTGCGGGCCGAGCCGGGCACTATCTTTCCCCTTTCATCCAGATCGGACAATTCCACTGCTTCCAGCTTTCGCTTTCCTATAATATCAGACACCGTCGTCCGCACATAGAGCGGGATTCCAAATTCAGAAACGCATTGGCTGACATTTCTGGCAAGACCTGTGGGTTCCGGCATAATTTCCGCTATTGCCAGGACCTTCGCACCCTCCAGGGTAAACCGCCTTGCCATAATCAGGCCTATATCGCCGGAGCCCAGGATTACAATTCGCCTGCCGATCATGATATTATGCAGATTCATCAGGTTCTGAGCCACACCTGCAGTAAAAACTCCCGCCGGACGGCTTCCGGGAATGGAAATGTTCCCCCTGGTCCGCTCGCGGCAGCCGGTAGCCAGAATGACGGCCTTTGCGTCATACTCCTCTATGCCTTCAGAAGAGTATGACGTCACCCTGCGGTCTGCCGACATTTTCACCACATGGCGGGAAGTCAGGATCTCAACCCCCATGTCTTCCGCTTCCTTAATTGCACGGTCTGCGTATTCCGGTCCGGTAAGGACCTGCTGATACCGGATCAGCCCAAAACCGTCATGAATACATTGATTTAAGATGCCTCCGGCTTGAGAATCACGCTCCAGCAGGATGACGGTTTCCGCGCCGGACTTTTTCGCGGCGCAGGCCGCTGCCAGCCCGCCGGGACCTCCTCCCACGATCAGTACATCACATCTGCGCATCATTTCACCTCCCCGGAAAACATTTCGCTTCCCCTCCCCCGGTAAGTGATTTCATCTGCGGGGATATGGTAATCATTTACCAGCATATCCACGATCCTGCTCATGCAATAACCGCCATTGCACCGCCCTGTCATGCACCATGCACGATATTTGATGGAAGAAAGGCTTCTGGCCCCAAGCATATTCTCAATGGCATCGCGGATTTCCCTTTTTGTCACCGTCTGGCATCTGCAAATGATCTCACCATATTCCGGATCCGCTGCAATCAGCTTCTCCTGCTCTTCCTGGGGAAGCTCGCGAAAACGAACCTTTCCCTTACGAATGGGATTGAAGTGATTCTTCTTTTCCAGCTTCAGGTGCCGGCCCAGCAGATCCCGTACCATTCCCGCAATCGGCCCTGCTGCCGTAAAGCCAGGGGATTCAATACCGATTAAATTAATCAGGCCCGGGCATTCTTCCTCTTCCCGGATCACAAAGTCCCTGAAGCCGCCTTCTTCCGGAGGCGCCTGCTTGGGACGTATCCCACAATAATTTCCTATAATATGTGTCCGTTCTATCGCAGGCAGTAATGCCTTAGCCTCCGCAAAAAGCTTATCCATGATTTCCGGTGTGGCAGCATAGTCTTCCCGGTCCTCCAGATATTCCGCACTGGGCCCAATAATCAAGTTTCCTTCAATTGTAGGCGTAAGATGCACTCCCAGCCCGCCAATACCCGGCTTGGGCACAGGGTATGCCGGAATATCCAGGAGCTTGTCCGCGACCTTATCCAGGATAAAATACTCGCCCCTGCACGGAAAAATGGTATATTTCGTAATCCCCAGCATGGCAGATATTTTATCGCTGTACAGGCCGGCGGAATTTACCAGGAAGCGTGCATAAAATAATCCCTTCCGCGTATTTACGCAGAAAATACCGCCTTTCTTTTCCATTGCGGTTGCTTCGCTGTCAAATACAAATTCCACACCATTTTCCACGGCATTTTCCGCATGGGCGATACAATAGGTAAAAGGATCAAATATAGCCGTATTGGGGGAAAGCATTCCTCCTATGCCGCCCACTCCCGGCGCAATGCCGTGAATTTCTTCCGCATCAATGATCCTTAATCCTTCACATCCGTTCTCTTCCCCCCGGGCCTTGATTCCTTCCAATGCGTTCATGTCATCATCATCGAATGCCACCAGCACTTTCCCGGTTTTTTTATATGGAATGTCAAGCTCCCTGCATCTCGATTCAAACTGTCGATTACCTTCCACACAGAATTTTGCCATTAAGGTTCCCGGCTTATTATTGAATCCTGCATGAACCACTCCCGACATACGCCCGCTGGTGCCATAGGCCACGTCACATTCTTTTTCCAATACAAGGATGCTGAGACAATATCGTGAAAGCTCCCTTGCTATGGTACATCCCACGGCTCCCGCACCGATAATAACCACATCATATATTTGTTCCATATTACTTATCAGTCACCCTCAGCTCACCGTCAATGGTTCCGTCTTCAATCCGTTTCTTCAGGCACTTAAGCCTTGTCACCTTCCAGCCTTCAAAGGTCTCCTTGTCGAAACGGACACTGTCATAGAATTCCAGCAGCTCCTTACCCGCTTTCTCAATCGTCCACTCAGGATGATAATAATCTTTCAGAACGGTAAGAATCTTTTCTGACGATACCCGATAGCTCCTGGGATCCGTATGCTCCCCCGTAAATGTAAGATCACTTCCGGGTACACACTTCTGTGCCATTTCCGCCAGATCCCTGACTGTATAGTTGTTGTCATCCTTACCGATGTTGAATACTTCTCCCTTTACAAGCTCCTCCGGTGCCTCAAGCACTGCCAGAAAGGCATTGCTGATGTCTCTGATATGGGACATGGGCCTGACCGGTGTACCGTCACTTTTGATCTCGATCAGCTTATTGGTATAGGCATATCCCATAAAGCCGTTAAACACAATATCGCACCGAAGATTGGGGCTGGCGCCATAAGCAGTTGCCGGACGAAGAATTGTCACGATAAAGCTGTCATCACACAGCTCCTTCAGCTCGCCCTCGCACATCCATTTTGTCTTGGCATAAGCCGTAATGGGATTCTTGGGACTCTCCTCATCCGCAGCCTTGCTGGTATCGGAAATACCATAAACGCTTTGGGACGATGCGTATGCAAACCTCTTCACACCGGCCTCTTTTGCGCACCTTGCAATTTTCATCGTGCCCTCATGGTTAATCGCATAGGTCAAAGACTCGTCAAAGTCTCCCAGCGGATCATTGGACAGTCCTGCAAGATGAATCACATAGTCTATTCCGGCGAAATCCTCCGGTGTGCAGTCACGCACATCCTTTTTGATCTGCTTCACCAGCTTCTGTGGCGCGGGCTTTAAGTAGCAGTCCTCATAGTAACCAATGTCATAGCCTACCACATCGTAGCCTTTCTCATCCGTCAGCCAGGGAACCATCACGGAACCGATGTACCCCAGATTTCCAGTAACCATAATTGTCTTAGCCATAGTAATAGTCTCCTTTATAATATAAATTTTTATATTTGGTAATATTCCGAAATCTGCCTTTCACAGATACTGCGCTCAGGCTCCCCGCTCCGCTGGCTTCTGTAAAAATCAACCACAAGTTCCACCATTCTGTCAGCAGAGACAATCGGTTCCCAATCCAGCCTTGCCAGCGATTTTGCAATATCAAGTCCCAGGGTTTCCGACTCTTTCACATCGAACTGCCCGCCCTCGGATGCTTCCAGCCCTTCATAATAATTCTTTATTTTATCCAGAACCCATGAAACGGTCCTGATCCCGTCAAGGGTCGGTCCGATGTTCCAGCATTCGGAAAATTCAGACGGCTTATCATATAACAGCCTGCCCACAGCCAGATACCCGTTCAGGGCATCAAGCACAGATTGCCATGGCCTGGTCTGATTCGGATTTCTCAGCTCTACCCTGCCCTGTCCTGCCACGGCATTCAGGATGCTGGGGATCAGCCTGGACTGGACATGGTCCCCGCCGCCAATTACATTGCTTGCCCTTACAGTGGCAATCCCCAATCTGCACTCCTCCTTCTGGAAATAGGACTCCCTGTATGCCTTTACCACCAGCTCCATGGCCGTCTTGCTTGTAGCATAAGGATCCCCGCCTCCCAGCAGATCCGTCTCACGATATACCGCGCCGTCGCCTTTGTTCTCATATACCTTGTCAGTCGTTACCACCACGATACTCTTTACCGTTTCACAGCTTCTTAATGCCTCCAGCAGGTTCACCGTCCCCATCACATTCGATGAATATGCCCGCACCGGATCATCAAAACAGTCTTTTACCTGTGCCAGCGCAGCCAGATGGAAGACTATTTCCGGTTTCCTTTCCTCTATAGCCTTCTTCAGAGAATCAAAATCCCGCACATCTCCCTCGATATGCCATATCATATTCTCTCCGTCTATCTTTTCAAAAAGGCTTCCCGGTTCGGCCCTCAGAGCATACCCCGTAACATCCGCCCCCAGCTGACTTAGGACAGCGCACATCCAGGCGCCCTTAAATCCTGTATGTCCGGTAACAAACACCTTCTTTCCCCTGTAAAATTCCCGGTTATTGATATATCCTTTTTTCACCGTCTGCACCCTCCGTTTCTTTTTTTGCTTTTACCTCGTTGACACGGCTATTTACTGCGTTCCTGAAAAGCCGGCAGCAGCAAGTCCTTCTCGGCTACAAGAATTTCATGCTCAGGCATACTCCAAACGATTCCTACATCCTGATCGTCAAACCGAAATCCGCAATCAAAACCGTCTTCATATGCTTTGTCGTAAAACATCAATATACGGGAGTCCTGCTCCGCCAATGTTCCTATTGCAAAATCGCCGGGCACATACAGGCACGCCTGATCGGCTTCGGACATCGTAATCCCCCGCCAACACCCATAGGTACTTTTGTGTTCCCGCAGATCGACGACGGCTATAAAAACCCTGCCGCCCACGATGTAAAGAAGTCTGTTCTGACGGTTGCAGTCCCAGGATTGGTAGTGCATCCCCCGAAGCGTGCCCCGTCCGGAATGCAGTAGTAAAGATTCTGCAGGATGAAAGTTCAACCTGGAAAATATATTGCTATCCTTTATCTCAAATAACTTATCAGCCCCCCGGGATGCGTCGCCGAAAGATGGATATGTTATTTTACAGACCTTCTCAAATGCGGCTTCTTCATAAATAAACTGCATCTTTTAATTCCTTTCGCTGCATGTCAAAGCTTCATCATAGTTTCTTCGCTCCTGTTCATAGATTTCCCTAATCCCATCCGCAAATGCCGTGTGCGGTTTCCAGCCAGTGTCCCTGACTATATCCGAAATGTCCGGACACAGGCGCATGACCGGATTCTCCGGATAAGGCAGCTCGCCAAATTTCAAATCCGTTTCCGGACTTACAACATCCCTGATGATTTCAATATACTCTCTTAACGGTCTTGCCTCACCGCTTCCAACGCAGTAAACCTTATCTTCCTTTACCCGCAGTCCTGACAGCAATATAGCCTCTCCCAGATCTTTTGCATTGAGATAGTCCCAAATCTGCTCCGCCTTGGTAAATTTACACGGCTCATGATTCATCATCTTTTTTACCGTCACACTAATCATGGAATCAGGCCGGTCATTTGCCCCGTAAACGCTGAATATGCGCACCCAGATAAAAGGGATGCCAAACTGACTGCACAAAATTTTAGCCATTTTGCCCGCAGCAAGATGAGCGATGCCGTCTGCGCGAACCGGGTCGCAGGGCGTATCCGGACGGATATAATCGTCATTGATAATTCCATACTCCGCCTGTCCGCCGGTATAAACAAATTTTTTACAGCCAATATCCTTTGCAGCTTTTACAGCGGAGAGAACCCCGGCTATGCTGTCACATTTCAGCAGCATATCGGAATAGCTTTCCTGATAAGTGGGAGTCCTGCTCCATGCCAGATGGTAGAATACCTCATAGGAATTTGCTTTTCCCCTGCTGTTTACATATTCCGACAGCTTTTCATAATCATGAAATTCCGCCTCAATTATCTGAATTTTGTCAGAATGTGGTATTCTTCCTGCCTTTTCGGTATTTGGCCTGACAACAGCCAGAATTTCCCCGACTTCCTTACTTTTGATTGCCTCCTGAATGATTGCCGCACCAATCATACTTGTTGCGCCGGTAACAATTATATTCGCCATGGTATCTCCCCTCTTATGATATTGCCTATATCTTTTTTCTTTTACGAACTATGGCATAGTTATATACAGCAGCTGTTTCTCCGATTTCTTCTATCTCAAATCCATTCCTCTCCAACCAGAACCGAAGCGTATTCTGATCAAAATATGAGATATGGTCATTCACAATGTCATAAAAGCCGCAGCCTCGCAGCAGGTGTTCCAACGCAGGCACCTGAACAAATCCGACTCCGTCATCCGAGAGATTATTGAAAACACCGCGCAACACTACGTTGGGCTCATCCAGCCTTTGAAAATAAGCAAAAGAAAGGAACGCATCAAAAGGCGCTCCTTCTATCCGCATATGCTCATCCCTCAAATATCCCTGAATCATATTGACATGTTCCTGTTCCCTTGCGTACTGCACAAAAGCTTCATTGTTTTCCAGGCCATATTCCTGCACTTCATATTCACTCATATCCTTTAATGTGCGAAGGAATCCACCTTTCCCCGCACCGATTTCAATTATCTTTTTTCCCGTCAAATGATACGTCTCTATAAAATGCCTGTACTGAATTTTACGGAGCTCTATTAAACTCTTACTTCTCTCTCCCGCTCTTGTCTGGTCTCTGTAATAGCTTACGGGAGCATCGGCAAATTGAACAAGGCCACAGCCGCTGCACTGATATATCTCTTTACTGACGGGGGTATCTTTTTCGAAATCCCCTGCATCTATCAGCCTTTGCGTACCCCCCCCGGAAAATTTTGCAGAATATACAATGCTTCTTGATATAACGGGCTTCCGCAAACTACACAACGCGTCCTTTTCATATTCTCTTCACTCCTCTGCCCAAAAAACTCCATTTTCATTCATCAATGCAATTTTAACTTCCCTTGAGCATTTTTCTTTTATTTCGTTTACAATTTCTTCTGCGTAAAGCATTCCGAGAATCAGGAAAGTGTCCACCGGATGCTCCTTAAAATATGTTGGTGCCACGATTGGAACATGGGAAGCAGGCGCGTAATGTCCTTGTTTAAACGGGGCATTATCTACGATATAGGAAATTTTATCCCCGATTCCGGCAACCGAAATTACAGTAAACGCATAATGTCCGGCACACCATACGGCAATCTTTCTGCCGTCCCTTATTTCCTGGTCAGCAAAATCGTATACTTCCTGATTCATGGAATCGATATTTCCCCAGATCGTTTTTAAGTCAAGAGGAGACCTTTTTCTCACGATGGCATCTACATAAGGATCATCCTCAAAGGCCTCCAGCACTTCAAAACCGTTGCGCTGTGCCAGGAAGCGAATTGTCGAAACACTGTAATAGGCATATAAATCTCTTGTTATCTCATACAGGCCGTCGCTCTTTAAAATATGCTCCTGGCTGATACAGGAAATATACCCAAGTCCTCCGCTTTTCAGATTGTTGGACACAGCGCGAAGCATTGTGTTGGGATCTGTGAGCCTTGCAGGATATGAAAAACAGGTAAAGGCGTCAAAGGGACCTCCCTCAATCTCATACTCTTCATGGTCGCAGAATCCTTTGATTACATTTACCTGCTCCTGTTCTCTGGCGATTCTCACATACTCTTCATTATTTTCCAGGCCATATTCTGCAATGCCATATTCCTCCATGTCCTTTAATGTACGGAGGAAGCCGCCTTTCCCGGCGCCAATCTCTATGATCTTTTTCCCTTGCAGGTTATATGTTTCTATGAAGTGTTTATACTGTCTCTGCCGAAGTTTCGTAAGTCCCGCGCTTCTCTCTCCAGCACGCATGGAATCCCTGTAATATTCCAAAGGTGCACAGTCCAGCTGCAGTAACCCGCAGCCGCTGCACTGAAATAAGCCTAAATCAACGCCGCTGTCCGCCGGTAAGTCCCGGGCAGTCGGCAGATTTTGTACTCTTTGCGGCATATTGTGGCAAGTATAGGAAGGCTCCGCATACAGTTTTTCCCCACATACAATACATCTTCCATTCATTACACCATTACCTCGAATCAGCTATCAATCTCAAAAAACTCCGAAATTTTCTCTTCTACCCTGCTTCTGTTGTTTACCACCTTGACATTCGGATACTGTCCGTACACAATGGAATAGTCCGGTATATCCATATCTTTTATATAGGAATTTGCCGAGATTAACACATTGTTGCCCACATGGCAGTTACCCAATATCTTGGCATTTGAAAACATAAGTACATTTTTCCCTAATTGGGGATGAATGCCATTATTTTCTCCGACGGTACTCCCCTGCATAAGCATAAAGCCGTTGCCAATCTTTGACCTGCTGATGACGCTCCCAAGAGGATGGTACACAATAAAGTAATCCGGCATGGTAAATTCATAATAGATATCGCATTGGGAAATCAGTTTATTCAAACAGTACACTTTTCCGCAAGCCCTTCTCGCTTCCGCGCCTATACTTTTCCCTTCTTTTGTTTCTTCCCTGAATATCGTATTGGACAGGTAATACAGAAATATCATCATCTGCCCTGTGTGGAACAGATCTATATCATTGTCCTTAAAATTCCTGTTTTTATTTTGAGAAAAACAATATAGTGTCCTCTCTACGGACTGACCAAAGTATTTGGATATAAAATGTATATCTGATTCATTTAACCCATATAAACTGTTAATCTGTCTGAATATAAATGTCCGTATTTCTTCTTTTCTCCTGTCTTCCATCATACCTCTCCCTGCAACATTTTCATCATAGCCTCATACAGACCTTCCGTATCGTATCCGAAGTTATGATACAGCCAGGGTGCGTGCCCCATTACAACGAATTCATTTGGAATCCCCTTAACCTCAAAATCAGTCATAATCTTATTTTTTACCAAAACCGCCGCCACAGCATCTCCAAGACCGCCGATCACGGTATGATCCTGGGCTACAATGACATTTCCTGTCCTGCCGGCATCCACTACCGCCTCTTCGTCAAGAGGCTTTACAGACTGCATATCGAGAACTCTGATGTGCTTCCCGGATTCCCCTGCTATTCTTTTTGCCGCTTCAAGAGCATACTTTACGGTGATTCCGGAACAGATAAATGCACCGTCATCCCCGTCTGCAACTCGTCTTGCCTTTCCCGGCTCAAATCGGTAATCGCCATTGTATACCTCCGTTACCGGTTCAATACTGATTCTGAAATAGACCGGTCCCTTATGGTCAACCGTTGCCTTGAGCATATGATACAACTGTGTGCAATCACATGGTTCCAGAATTGTCATCTCCGGAATCCCCCGCATAATGGCACAGTCTTCCATTGTCCAGTGCGTAACACCGCTTACTCCCCCCGAGACACCGGAATAAGTCGATATAAACCGGACATTCAGTCTGTTGTATGCCACATCGTCCCGGATCTGCTCACATGCGCGCATGCTCATAAAGGGTCCGAAGGTAAAGGTATACGCCGTAAATCCCTCTTTTGCCAATCCTGCCGCAAAGGAAACCATTTCCTGTTCTGCAATGCCTACATTAAATGATCTCTCAGGATATTTCGAAACAAAATCAGCCATCCGGCAGCTGCCCATAACATCAGCACTCACCGCCACAATTTTATCATTTTCCGACGCCAGCTTCAGCATGGACTCTCCGACTGCATTCCGCAAAAATACCTTATTCTCCATCCGTAATGTTCCACCTCTTTCTATATTGCTCGTCAAGGCCCTTCTCCAGTTCGGCATACTGTTCCCGGGTAATCGCCCCGCAATGCCACTTTGGCACATTCTCCATGAACGGGACTCCCTTTCCCTTGACAGTGTCGCATACAAACAGTATCGGTGTATCCGAATCTGCCGCCGGAAGGCTGTCCAGGTGTTCAACAATCTGCGAAACATCATTCCCGTCAAATTCCTCTACATGCCAGCCGAAAGCTTTATACTTATCGGCTATCCTGCCCAGCGTAGTGGACTTTGTCAGCTCTGCATCCCCGCCAAGGCCATTATTGTCGATGATAGCCACAAGATTGCCCAGTTTATGGAAGGAAGCATTCAAAGCACCCTCCCAAATGGATCCCTCTGACTGCTCACCATCTCCCATAATCACATATACCCTGCTTGTCTTGTTCCCCTTGAGTTTAAGACCGGCAGCCATCCCACAGGCAATCGGCATACCATGTCCCAGGCTTCCGGCAGAGATCTCCACATAGGGGTTAATCAGGCTGCATGTGTGCATGGAAAACCTGCTCCCATCCTTCGCATAAGTCTCAAGCACTTCTTTCCGGTCATAGCAGCCAATCGCTGCCTGGTTGAACGCTGCCACCGCGGAGGCATGTCCCTTGGATAGCAGAAAGCGATCCCTTCCCTCCCATGCAGGATCCTTCGGGTCATAATTCATTTGGAACTGCCACAAAACCGTTACCACATCCGCAATGGATAAATCTCCTCCCACGTGCATTACTTCCCTGGTCGCAAGCTCCAGTATGTCCTTCCTAATGGAAAGACACGCTTCCTCCAGCTCCTGAATACTTTTTTTCTGCATATTAACCACTTCAAACTCCCTTTCAAATTATCATTTCATCTCTTTACTAAGCCAGCCTGGATACAATATCAGGGTCTGCACCTGCTTTATTTCTGTATTGGGCACAGACTTTCCTTCTTACCCGATTTCTATATTTGTTTCTCAAAAGCAGGTAAAAGCCAATTACCGGAAGAAATATTGTACTGATTACGGTCTGCATGGGCATGATGCGGAAAAAGAAGCCCAGAGCCTGTTTCCCAATCTCGCTTCCCTGAAACAGCGACCGATAGGCACGGAACCATAATATTAACAAGCTGTGGCGCATACTGTAACGGATCATGCTATGGATCTCGCTTTCGGTAAAACCATGGTTAATTGCAAAGGACATGTCACGGAAATAACTTATTAAGCTGCTATAATCTGCCTGCTCCGACCATGTAGTCTGCCCGCCGGCCATAACATTGATAGAATCATCCAGGTATATGCCGCCCCTGGAAGCCGCACAAAATGTAGCCCCCAGCTGAGGATTATCATCTTTGTTTTCATCCGCCACCTCCTGCCACGCACTTTTCAGGAAGAGATTGGCAGAGGAAAAGAGCGTTTTCCCGCCAAAACGATTATGGACGGCAATCACGCCTGCTTTGCCATCCGCTATATATCCATTCTTCTGGAACAGATAGGATGTCAGTTCCCCGATCTGCGCTTTCTCATCTTCCGGATAACCATCGAGCCTTCCATATGCCAGGTAAATCCATCCAATATCAGGATGTTCATGGACGGCCTTGAGAATTCTGTCCAGGCATCCCTGCAGAATATAGTCATCATCACCAATCATCCAGATATATTTACCCGTCGCCAGCTCAAATACCTTTCTTCCGTTGCCCCCGATTCCTATATTAGTCTCATTGATATTGACTACAATCTGTGTTTTCTCCTGCATTTCAGTCAGGAACCTTTTGGTCTCCTCAATTGTCTTTTCCTCCGGATTAACGGAAACCACCACCTCTATTTCATCGGAATTAACCCTGCAGACCTCGCCGATGGTTCTTGAAAAAGTATATTTAAATGTTTCGATCCTGTTGTAGATCGGAAAGCACAGACTGATTAACTTGCTCATACTGTATGCCCTCTCAATAGTCCCATTTGATCCATGGAGCAGATTTCTTAGCTATCATCTCTTCTAAGGTGACTTTTTCCCTCATATTGTCCATGCACTGCCAGAATCCTCTGTGCAGATAGGACATCAGCTGTCCCTCACTTGCAAGCCGTTCCAACGGTTCCCTTTCAAATACGGTATCGTCGCCGGCAATGTAATCAAAAATCTCCGGATTAAGCACCATATATCCGGCGTTAATCGGAGCCTGGTCAACTACGTTTTTCTCCCGGAATGATTTTACTGCATTATTGCCCCCGATATTAAGGACACCCTTCTGCTGCTCCTGCATGACGGCCGTGAGTGTGGCTGTCTTCCCATGTCCTTTGTGGAATTCCAATAATTTATTCATATCTACGTCACAGACGCCATCTCCATAGGTCATAAAAAACGGCTCATCCCCCACATACTTCTGTATGCGTTTGATGCGCCCGCCTGTCATCGTATTGAGCCCGGTATCCACAATGGTAACCTTCCAGGGCTCTATATGCTTTTCATTCACTTCCACTATCCTGTCGCCGCTTCGATAATCAAATGTCACGTCCGAATTGTTCAGGTAATAATCGGAAAACCACTCCTTAATAGCATATTGCTTATATCCGGCACAAATAATGAACTCATTATATCCGTAATAAGCATACTCTTTCATAATGTGCCAGATTAGCGGCATACCGCCAATCTCTATCATCGGTTTCGGCTTAAAGACAGACTCTTCTGAAATCCGCGTTCCCAGGCCTCCTGCAAGAAGTACAATTTTCATTTTATATACACCTCCCTGTTTATACAAAGATTATCCGGTACAATATTTAAAGTACATCGCGTGGTATGCAGACATTGTCAGCTTTCCGCATGCCACCTGGCCCTGAACTTTCTCCATATATGAACTGACAGTGGAAGAACCAGTATATTACTTAGAAAATAACCCCAAAAAATAAAATCCAATCCCATATGGTAAGTAAGCACAAACGTCAGCAGGGCACTGCTTACGCCCAACAGAACGGACGGTATCAAGAATGGCTCCTTCTTATGTGCCCTCAGGTAGGTAGACATTGCATATGAAACCATGGAAATAAAATATGCACCACACAGGGCCATCATTGCCTGTCCGAAAAGGAGCCTGGACCAGATCAGCTTATTCAGGAAAGGAATCCTTTGCGTCAAATATAATGCACATATACCAATTGCATAAACAACGGAAGAATAAATCAGATTCCGCTTTAGAAGGGAATCCATATAAGGCCACTCCCTTTTTTCCACTGCCATGTTATATTTGGGAATTGAGATCAGGCTCCATGCGTTTGATACGGAGTAGATTGCCTGCACAATGGATAACGAATATCCAACCTTACCTGCCGCACTGGATCCAAACAAAGAAAATACTAACGGATTATATATCTGCGAAGCAAAGTAGCCGGAAATCCAACTGACTGCATATCTGCCTAAGAGCGGCACAAACTCTTTCTTCCAGGCAATTTCTTCTCCGCCTTCCTCTTTCCATAACTGCATGACGGAAGTTCCAAAATGTTTTCTAACGGAAAGAAATGCAACACTGCCCTTTATAAACAGCGGAAGCGATAAAGCATACAGCCCCATCCCTGCTGCCAGGAACACGATTGTAGCCACACAGTGAAAGACGCCCGAAAGTGTATGTGTCCTTTGCGTTATGGCAAATTGATCGCATCCCTCATAAAAGGATAACGCTACCTGTGAAGAAAAAACATATACACTGCTTATTGCATAGAGAATCCAGGGCATCAGCCAGTTGACATTGTCATTGCCTCCCGAAAACATTATAAAACCGACAATAATAATGGTAACAAGCGCAATTGCAAGTACTATCCTCATCCATCGAATAATGAATCTGAACAGGGATGACATTCTTTTGATATGCTCTGCTGATCCGACAAATCTTTTATCTGATTTGTCAAGTTGCAAATATGCGTATTCATGCGCCGCAAATTGAGTCATAATGGAAGTAAATCCTAAATCCGCAAAAGTTGTTAATGCGGCAATACTTCCGAATGTATACCAGTACCCCTGTTGGTTTTCATTTAAGAATACCGGAACAAAAAGCACAATTATCGGGTTCAAAAAGATTTTTACAATGTAATTAACAAAGGTTGCAAATACATCCGGCTGGAGCAGGGATGTAATAAATTCTTTCACTTTCTTCATAATACTACACTCTGATACGGAAACCCCCCTTTCTTTTACAACTTATATTAACCGCTTTCAGATTTCCTGTAACCCCCACACTGAAAGCAATAAAGGGAATATAATTTGTTATAGTAAGTACATTTGTAGCCAAAGCGATAAACATAAGAGCGGTCAATATCATCATCTGTGGTAATCCCTTTGCCTTTTTCTGTTTCGTATACGCTGATATATAAAAAGACAACGTTATCACAAAAAGTACACTGCCTCCATCATGGAGCAAACTCAGATATTGCGAATCCCATAAAAACTCATCCAGGATCGGCACCATCCCTACCCCAATAACAGGATGCTTCAAAAAAATAGCAAGTGCCCCGGCCATACCGGATGTTGCATTTGGATCCCCCATATTAATGCTGCTTCCATATCTGCTCTGAAATACTTGCAATGGCTTTAAAAGCAATCCGAAATAGTATTTCACCACTCCCATATGTCCGGAGCAGGCCGCTACTAATACAGTCACGCCAAACGCTGCCAGCAAAAGACTTATAAATTGAAGAAACAGTTTTCCATATTTTTTCCCTCCATAAATCAGGGAACGCATCAGGAAAATAAACCCTATCAGGGGAATACCTACGATAACCGTTTTACTGAATGCCATAAATCCCAGTAAAACAGTTGATGCCAGTAATAAAAGATTGTTTATTCCCATTTTCTTTTCCATCAATATAAACGCAAAAATAAAAGAAAAAGCAAATAATATATATCCTCCTAGTAATGTCGGGCTGAATGTAGCTCCATATATTCTGGAAAACGCCCCCAATTCATTTATTACCGTGTCTAAAGGGGCACTCTTGCTGGCAGTTGCATATAGCTGTTTCGTAATCGTATATCCCGCATTAACGTTTGTTAACTGCAGCGCGCCAAACAGCATATGGCAAATATTTGCTCTGACGATAGCTTTCCTCAAAACCCAAAAAGGACTATCGACCCGTCGAAACAGAAGTATGCACCCAAATGTCCCAAGCGCAAGATTTAATAACCCTGCTAACGGAATTATCACTGCCTGATTAAATACTCCGTTTAATACACCCGCCAGAAGCGTGAGGCTTATTGAACCTACCTGAAACAGTAAAAAAGCATCTCTGTTTCTCCCTATTTTGCCGCTTCCAAAATAGCCTGCGCATATAACAAACAATATGAAAGTGATAAAATAGCTTCCATTCACTTCAAACGCACCATATCTGAATACCGGACAACAAAAATATCCGAATAATATCAAAGACAGACATTGGTCAAAATATCTGCGTCTCCACAAATACAGAATAGCCAAATATAATACCAAACAAATCAAAAAATTAATAATCCACATTATTGTTATAATCCTTCTTCTTGCAGGTTATGAATTCCCATAAATATTCTCATGGTATTCAATTTTATTCAAATATTTTCTGAAAACACTTAACTACAAGGGATTTTATCCGGTTCCATCCGTTATGCTTATACCCTTCCCATAAAACCGCATAATGATTAAAAATCTCAATCCGGGTCAAATCAAACATTACTTTCATTTGTGCAATATGCAGATTGTGATAAAACGGGCTGCAAATAATTTTTCCATCATCATATTTACTCCAATATCCAAGATCGAACTCCGGTAATTTCCGTATGATCGTCTCCAGTGTTTTATTGCATATATTCAAAATCTCCTGATCGGATGATACAATGCAATAATCCCTCAATCCCCAATATGAGAAAATCCATCCGTTTAATATTAACGGCGCATACGTGTACTCATATAGATATATATCATCATCCAGATATTTTGCTGTCCCCCCCTCTTCAATAGGAATAATCATAAAATATACTGCTTTTTTTGCTCCGGTAAAATATTTTTCATCTCCGGTTTCTTTATAGGCCCTTAATAATAAAGAGGCGCCTTCTCCCTGGGTCATGGAGGAATATGGCTGCTCCTTATTTTCATATTCAAAGACCCTCCATCCGCCATTGCTTTCCTGATTGTCTAATGCCCAGTTTGAGCATACTATCATACGCTCTCTCATGATTTCGTCTTTTGATTCTAAAAACAAGTCATATGCCCCTAAGCCATATTGAAAAACTGCGGTAGGAAGATAAATCTCTTCTCCGGTACCAACATCTACCTTTGGTAAAGAGAGACCCTCTTCTCCAAATTTAGATACCTTTTCAGTTAAATTATTGTAATATCCATTGATTTGATCTTTCCTATAATATTTCCCTTCATCTTGTTTCACATGATACACGCTGTTTCCAGTAAGCATCTTAAACCATTTTTTTATATTAAAAAAACTAATAGCCATTTTTATCTCCCTCCATGAGCTGGTAACATACTATGAAATTCAAGATACTGGCTAATTCATAAACAATTTATTGTGCTGCAAAACAGGGAATAGTTACGATCAGCCGATGAATCCTCCTCCCACTTTTTTCGAGACATATTTCTCATGGCAAAATGCGATTTTCTATCCATTTTAATCATATTTAAAATTATTTTTGATAAACTAATTTTATCCAATTCAGAAGAAATCAGAATTCCATTAGATTCATCTACAAGTTCTGAAGTCCCGCCTACATCTGTTGCTATAATGGGTATTCCAAATGACATCGCTTCCATGATAGAAACAGGGATTCCCTCTGTAGTGCTAATATTGCAAAAGTACATTACCTCTTCATCCTGATAGATTTTCAAAACCTCTTCATTGGAAAGTCTGCCTTTGATCTCCACATGTGATTTGCATTTTGCGCAGGAAATTGTTTTTTCTATAATTTCTCTCTCTGCCCCATCACCAATACAAATCCACTTCAAATCGGTTTCTTCTTTTGCAGCAATGCAGAACGCCTCCGCAAAAAGACTCATCCGCTTTAATTTTTCCAAATTGCAGCATGTGACAAGAGTCCGTCTGGCTTTATACGGGTTCAGCCCATAATCTCTTGTTCCCAGACGTGCTGTAATCACTTTGTCTTTTGCCCAGGGATACTTTTCTGTCAAATAATCCCTTCCGTGATTCGAACACGGAAAACATGTGATTTCCTTTAATAATACATCTTGAAAAGGATGATACCCCGTTAAAACCCTTTCCCAATATAAATCGTAGCCATGCGCACGGGATATGGTAATAACCTTACTACCATGTTTTTTTAAATCTTTTGACAAAAGGTATGCCGCTGCAGCCTGGTAGGAAAACCAAAAACTATATACTACCACATCATCTAACTGAATCCCTTCCGCTTTAATACATCTATATATTTGCGTTGAAATTGTTTTTGCACGCCCCCGGACATATAAGGAAGCAATTAGCCGTTTAAGAGAATACTGTTGAATACGTAACTCAGAATTTTTATAAAACATTCCTTTCAAAATATATTGGATATACTTTATTTTTGAAATCGTATTGCCCAATGGAAAGCATTTTGCATTCGATGGGATGTCCCGGGTAAACTTCACATTAGAACTCCCATTTATTGAAAAAATATATATTTCTTTAAAATTTTTACAGATATATGGCAACTCGTTTATTAAAAATGGCTCACCAAAGAAATATGGAAATTGACTCGTTATAAGAATTAGTTTTTTCAACTCTGCTCCTTCTTTATTATATTGCCCTATTGCCTCCGCAATTGCGTTCCTGTTTTCTTATTCCTTTGATTAAATAGTTCCATTATATGCTCCTCTTTATCTTTTGGCATCCTCTTAAATACACAATTATCCGGTATGATAAACTCATGTCTTTGGTCCGCCATCTCAATAGCGCTGACGAGCATATCTATCTCATTTTCATATATCCTCTGTGCCACAGAATGAAATGTATCATATGGCTTTATAAATATCTCTCTCCGCTCTATGATTTCACCAGCATCCACGTAATCTCCCAAAAAATGAGTTGTCACGCCCAAAGGCAGATCATAATAAACAGACCACTTATACGCATCCAGTCCTCTTGCGTAAGGGCTGTATCCGGGATGGGAATTTATAATTCTATGCGCTCTGACTAATGGATCCGGCAATAATCCGGCCCCACACAAAAGATAGATGGCATCATTTTCTTTAATGGTATTCTCGAATGGACCTTCTATATATTCGTAACCCAAATTGTGGCATAATTCTTTTGGATCCGGTATATTAAAAATCATCTCCGGCCGATGAGAAACCAAAGGCTCAAACTTTTTTGTATATGTCATTGCCTGTGCAAAGACTGTTACGTCAGTATAACCTTTCGCTTTTAACAAGCACAGCGTGTCATAGGTTTTCCTATGCTTTTGATCGTATGTGAGCACACCTATATTTTTCATGCCCCTCATCTTCCAAACCTTCCTTTGAAATCCATCGTGGAGCACTCCTTAAGCGGCAGTTTCACAGTTTTCCCCTCTGCCGCCGATTTATAAACCGCCAGCACAAGTTCCAGCGCTCTCTTTCCTGCTTCGCCGTTTACATAAGGCTCTCTATCATTTACTACCGCATCAATCATGTCCGCATATAACGGCGTATGCCCGTATCCATAAACATTAGGCGGGTTCTCCGCAAAGTTCGCAATCACTTCTTCCGAGTTCTCCAGTGAATCCGCAAACCGCCATTCCTCGATCTTATTGACGCTCTGGCCGCCTGCTTTCACAGTTCCTTTTTCCCCAAATAAATAGAGGGTTTCCTCCAGATTCTTTGGAAAAATATCCGTGGTTCCCTCTATAATACCGTATGCCCCGCTTTTAAACTTTATAATTGCAATTCCCAAATCCTCTGCTTCAAGGTACATGTGGTTCAGCTGATCCGTCATCCCTATAACTTCTTCTACATCATCTCCCATCATCCACCGGAGCAGATCTATGTTATGAATGCACTGATTCATCAGCGCGCCGCCGTCCTGTTCCCACGTGCCGCGCCATTTCGCCTGTTCGTAATAATTCCTGTCCCTGCACCAGCGGATATGTGCTGTCCCGTAGAACATCCGCCCGAAGCGTCCCTCTTCCAACGCCTCCCTGATCTTCTGCACAGACTTGTTAAACCTGTTCTGATGATTTGCGCAGACCTTAACACCTTTTTCTTTTGCAGCCTTTATAACTGCATCGGCATCCGCAAGTGACAGGGCGATGGGCTTTTCTATGATCACATTACAGCCACCCTCAATACAGTCCAAAGCAATCGCCGCATGTTTTCCTGATTCCGTGGCGATTGCCACTAGTTCCGGTTCTTCTTTCTCCAGCATTTCATGGTAATCTGTATACTGATGGACATCTCCCAGCCCAAACTTTGATACCTTATCCTGCATCGCCCTTTTATCGATGTCACAGACAGCTACAAATTCCAATCCATTTTCTTTTGCTGCCACGATGTGGTTGGGCGAAATCCGTCCGCAGCCTATCAGCGCATACCTCATGTCATTTATGCCTCTTTCTTCTACAAGATCTTCCGCCATCTTTTCCTGCACAGCACTGATAGCGGATTTTTTCTACAGTACCTCGATATTACTGCGGTCTTTAATATCCTTCATCACGTTCTTGGTATCAAAGACTGCCTTCGCGTTCTTCTGAACCATATCATAATCCACGTTATGGTGGGCTGCCGTGACCATCACCAGGTCAAAGCTCTGCACTACTTCCGGCGTAAGGTCCTTGAGGCTTTCAGCGCTCTGCCCGTACATATTTTTAAATGACGGCACCCATGGATCATAGTACTCCACATCCGCGCCGACTTTTTTCAATTCCTTCATTACACGGATAGCCGGAGATTCGCGGTAATCATCAATGTCATTTTTGTAGCTTACGCCAAGCATGAGCACCTTTGCCCCATTGATGGCTTTTTTATGGCGGTTCAGGATATAAATTGCCCTTTCCACGCAGTATTCCGGCTGTCCATCATTGATTACCATGGAGTTCTCAATCAACGTCGTATGAAAACCGTACTCCCTCGCCTTCCATGTCAGGTAATACGGATCTAACGGAATGCAGTGCCCGCCCAGCCCCGGTCCTGGATAGAACGCCTGAAAACCGTATGGCTTTGTCTTAGCCGCATCAATTACTTCCCAGACGGAGATGCCCATCTCTTTACAGAGACGCCCGATCTCATTGATCAGGCCGATATTGACATTGCGGTAGGTATTTTCGAGAATCTTTTCCATCTCCGCCACCGCGGGGGATGACACGGTAAACACTTTCCCATCCAAAACTGCCCTGTACATGGCGCTGATAACCTCTGCCGCATCTTCGCCGATAGCGCCCACTACTTTCGGCGTGTTTTTCGTCTTATAGATTAGGTTTCCGGGATCCACCCGTTCCGGTGAGAAGCCCAGATAAAAATCCCGGCCGCAAGTGAGACCGGAATTCTTCTCCAGAATAGGTTTTATCAGTTCTTCGGTTGTCCCCGGATAAGTGGTGGATTCCAGCACCACCATTGTCCCGGGCTTCAGATACTTTGCTATGGCTTCTGCAGAGTCCCTGACATAGCCAATGTCGGGCTCCTGGTGAATATCAAGGGGAGTCGGGACACAAATCGCGATGAAATCAACATCCCGGACAAAGGAGAAGTTGCTTGTCGCTGACAGTATTCCTTTCTCTACAAGCTCCGCCAAATCGGAATCCACTACATCCCCGATATAGTTGTGTCCCTCATTCACAAGCCTGACCTTTTCTTCCTGCACGTCGAAGCCGATCGTTTTAAACCCGGCCTTCGCCTTCTCCACCGCAAGCGGCAGGCCCACATATCCAAGGCCGACCACTCCGGCGATAATCTCTCTCCGCTTAATCTTTCCAAGCAGTTCTTCTTTCATTCCCATGATGCACTCCTCTGTCTTTTCCCGAATATTCCAATTAGGATATCCGGCCGCTGTGTTCGTGATATTACTGCATGCTTCCTTTCTGCCTGAAAAGCCTTTCAAATTCTTCCGCCAGAACATCATAAGTGAAATGTTCCAGCACCGCTTTTCTTCCGCGCTCCCCCATCTCCCACCGTTCTGTCTCCGGCATACGGTACAGCTCTTCCATGGCTTCTGCGATCTCATTCGTCTGTCCCGTCCTTATTGTAATCCCGCACCTATAGTCCTCCACCGGAGAACCGGGTGCATCCACGGCAAAAAGAATCGGCTTTGCCGCCATCATGGAATCATACATCTTATTCAGGCAGATACCGAACCGGTACAGCGGAGACCGCAATAAGCTTATGACAGAACAGTCAAAATACCGCAGCAAATCCGGCACGGCTCTCTTCGGCACCGGCGGCAGAAACAATACGTTGCTGATTTTTTCCTTTTCTGCCCGTTTTACCAGCCGTTCCTTCTCCACCCCGTTGCCCACAAGAACAAACTGAATCTTTTCTTCCTTTACTACTTTTGCAGCATCTAATATTACATCCAAGGCATTTGACAGGGCATGTCCGCCAAAATAGCCTGCAATAAATTTTCCGTCCGCTTTCAGTTTTTCCAGTACCTTCCTATGACTCTCCGGCAACGGTTCCGGATTCTCCCAGTCTTCTTTCACAATCCCGTTTGGTATCGTTACAAATCTCTCCGGTTTCATCCCGTGCTCCGTCATGTACTCTTTGGCTGACGGCAAAAGTGATACCACATGAACCGAATGACGGTAGGCACAATTCTCTGCCAACTGTATCAGTAATACAAAAGGGTGGTATCTGCTCATTCCTCCCAGCTCTATCAGCGTTGCCGGCCACATATCATGCACCTCATGGATCAGCTTTGCCCTGCCCTTTTTCGCAATCCGCTGCCCTGCATAGGTATCCAGCGGATAGGTGGACGATGTAATCACCACATCCGGCCTGTACTCTTTTACAATCTTTCCCGCATGCAGCCACAGTTTCCCCACAAACCGGAACATAGTAAGGGCTCTCTTTACGCCGTTTCCTTCATACTCTCCGGCTTTGATCCAGTGATATGTTATGCCGTCAATGTCCTCCGTCTGGAAATCCTTCCGCACTTTCGGATTTTTTATCCTAAGATGGGAGTAATCTGCCGCAATCATATCCACATGGTGCCCCTTCTTCGTCCATTCCCTTGCAAAGTAATAAGGTCTGAACTCCATCCCCATCTCCAAGGATCCCGCATAGTGGTTAATCAGCAGTATGTTCATACTTCCTCCCCACCCGCAATCCTGTCCTTTTCCACTCTACAGGTTGCCTTTTGTCCTTTTTTACTGCAGACACAGGAAATAATGTATCTGTTCTCTTCTTTTATAGATCTGTCAATGTATCCGTCCAATGTTCCTAAAACATTGGATAACCACTTTGTCCTTCCAAATACCCCCCAAAAACCAAAAGTCCGAAATTTTATCGTCTGGAATTCTTTTGTCAGTTCCTTTATTTCATCTGTAGTTAAATATCTCCACCTGCTCCCCCAGCCTGTAAATTTCTTTCGTGCAAACTGATGTACCGGAGATGCTATCAGATTTTCACAAAAACAGAGTGTTCCATTTTCATTCAATGCCGCATAAATACTCTCCATTGCTTGCTTCTGCCTGTCAAAATTGTCATCGTACCCCACTCCCCCCAGAACGGATTTAAAACAGATCATGTCAAAAACATTCTGATACGGAATTTTCGTCGCATCTATCACCTCATATTTTATTTTGTTTTCTACCCCATACTTTTGATGAAGCAATTTCGCGTTTTCAAAACTATCTCCGCTGACATCCGAGCAGATAACCTCAGCGCCCTTCAGCGCCCAATATAAGGATAGGCCCCCTCCTCTTCCACCTATATCCAGAACCTTCTTTCCTTTCATATCATCAAATTGCTTCGTCTCTTCCCAGTATTCAATTGCTCTCCACCAGTTTTTAACATCCCACTCCACAATATCTTTAATGAGTTCTTCCGGTTTATCAGCTTTTCTTTTCATCCTTTCAAATTCCTCTCTCAATCCATTCCTTTACAAAGTAATAAGGCCCGAACTCCACCCCTGTCTCCGGAGCGCCTGCAAAACGGTTTGCCGGTAATATCTTCATCTTTCCGCTCTACATTTTTCCGCAGCATACTCTTTCGGATATGAAAATTTCCTTTTCCCTAACAGTCGCAGGATAATAACCATAATTGTCCTGAAAATCAGCTCAACATCATACCATAAAGTCCAGTTATCCACATAGTACAAATCCATGGCCAGCTTAATGGGCATTAACTTTTCAATATAGGCTTGGTCCGTATCTGTATCCGATAAATACCGGTCTCCGTGGGTATAATTAAAAATACTGCCAGGACTTGCCAGTCCGGGCAGAACCTTCAGTGTTCTTTTCTGTTCATCAGAGTAGTATTTGTTCACGATCCCCACATCTTCAGGCCTTGGCCCGATCACAGACATGCTGCCGTTCAAAATATTAAAAAGCTGCGGGAGCTCATCTATTTTTGTCTTGCGAAGAAGCCTTCCAAACAAAAAAACGCGCGAATCATTTTTCGCCGTAATACTTCCGCTCCGATCTGAATTTACACGCATTGTTCTAAATTTATATATATCAATGGGATTCATCTCTTTTCCCATACGTTTGGCTTTATATAATACCGGCCCTCTGTCAGATATTTTAATCCCTGCTGCAGCAATTATCATAATGGGCGATAAAATCACAGCGGCAAACACGGATAATAATAAATCGAAAATTCGTTTTACCGCATAACTTTTATTTTTCATGGCACTACCTTTTTATTCTTCTGACTGTCATAAAAACTTCCGCAGCGTCCATCGTACATTGATTGCCAAAAAACCGCGCTGCATTTTCCAAAGCTCTTTCCGATCGGGGATGTGGGTATTCCCTTATTTCCGATTGATAAGCTCGAAATGCTTCCGATTTCTTATGAATCGTTTCTGTAATGTCTACCCACGTATCAGGCACAAAATTTCTGGGATAACCCCACTCCGTACTGCTCACGGTATAAAACGTTAAAAACTCCTCTATCCACTTGTCCAAAGGACGAAATGCAACTGTAGCAGCTTCAAACAAAATTTTATGATCTCTGTTGACGTCTCCTCCCCACTGACAATATACGATGTTGGGCTTAATTTCATTGGATATGTCTTCCAGGGGAGAAATAATATCAACCAGCGTATAGGTATCTAACCGCTGATCCGGGAATTTCAAATGAAACACTTGCCTGACTCCCAATATTTCTGCCGCCTTTTTTATCGCTTCGGCTTGTCCCACATCCTTTTGATACCGTAAGGATTCCCCTTCGCAGGCAATGACCGAATATACTTCATCGCCCGCCTGAACATGCCGTGCCACTGTTCCTCCGACGCCCAGCAGCTCGTCATCCGGATGGGCGGCCACCACCAATACCTTTTTCATTTCCATACCCCGCATGTTTCCCCTTGTGTAAAGCAGCCGCTAAAATCAGCTTCCGTCAAAGTTCTTCCTCTGTATGTTTTTCCCGCTTCCTCCTCAAGTTCATGTATAATGATTGCTCCCGTTTTGCAAGCCACCTGAATACCGCAGGCATCCTCCACCGGACTGTATACGTTTCCGAGAATTGCCCCGGGACATTCGTTCACCAGGTTTCCCGGCAGTAAAGACGCCGACCAGATATAATATTTCTTTTGATTGAAAAAGGAGAAAGCTCCGGGATAAGGAACCGTCAGAGCACGAATAAAATCATATATCTTTTGACTGGATTGATTCCAGAAAACAAGACCGTCTTTAGGCCTTCGACGAGGCAGAACAGGTTCTTCCGTTATATTCTTTCTGAGCATCACCGGACCCAAATTCTGCTCCAGGCGCTCAATCAGGCGCAGCAGCATGTCCGTATTCGTCAACGCAACCTGATCATATAATGTGGCGCACGTATCATAAGGACTAATTTCAAAGGCCGTCTGATCGATAATATCACCCTGATCAACTTCCTTATCCAGCCACATCAGGGAATTCCCACACTCCGTTTCCCCGTTGATAATTGCCCAATTAATCGGAGCGCTTCCCCTGTTGTGAGGAAGCATGGAAGCATGCGCCCCCACCGTTCCTATTGTCGGTATCTCTAAAATCCTTTCCGGCAGAATTTCACTCCAGCCCAGGACAATCAGCAAGTCCGGACAGTTTTCCTCAATGATATGATATGCCTCGTCACTTTTTATGCTGGAAACCAGTTTGACCGGAACCCTATATTTTTCACATAGCTCAGAATATCCCCGAGTTCCGGATGAACGTTTTTGAAACGCATCGTCATCCAATGTAATAAATGTCTCAATTTTTCTGCCGCTGCCCAATAATTTTTTAAAGGCGTCCAGCCCTTCGCTGTGGCATCCCACCCAGACAATTTTTATCGCCATTTGACATAATCCTTTGACAAAATATAAGAATAACCGATCTGATCTACAAATATTCCTTTACGATCCGCTCATACTCCTCCGCCACATACGCAGCTTCCTCATCCGTAAGCCTAGTGTGCAGGGGCAGTGTGACTTCGTTCACAAAATGCGCATAGGCATTGGGATAATCCTTTATATCGAATCCCATCTTTTGATACGCTGTCAGCAGCGGTAAGGGCTTATAATGGACATTACAGGCTATTCCTGCCTCCGCCATTCCGGCAATAATCTCGTTGCGCTGCTCTCCTGTGATCCCCGGAATCCTGGTGATGTACAGATGCCCGGAGGAATCGTGTTCATTCGTATAGTGAGACAGGGTCTCTATCCCCAGCGGCCGAAACGCTCTGTCATACCGTTCGATCAACTGCCGCCGCCTTTTCAGCAGCCCGGCATAGCGTTCCATCTGTCCTAACCCGATAGCTGCTGCAACATCTGTCATATTGCATTTATACCATGAGCCAAGCACATCATACTCCCAACTGCCGCATTTTGTCTTCGCGAGGGCATCCTTCGACTGCCCGTGTAGGGACAGCAATTGGTATCGTCGGTAAATCTCTTCGTCCTTTACCCCTTCTATCTGCCTCCAGGTAACACAGCCCCCCTCAGCAGTCGTAAAGTTCTTCACAGCATGGAAACTGAAGCAGGAGAAATCCGCCACATTTCCCACCATCTGTCCACGCCACCGGGCCCCAAACGCATGGGCGGAATCCGCCATCACGACAATCCTGCCAATTGCCTTTTGGAGTGCGTTGGCCGGGCGGAATAACCCCCTCTTTCTCTCCACGATCTCAAAAATGCGTTCATAGTCGCAGGGAACACCGCCTAAATCTACCGGAATAATGACTTTTGTCTTTTCCGTTATGGCGGCTTCCAGTGCATCATAGTCCATTTCAAAGGAGTCCGCCTGAACATCTATCAGCTTTAGCCCTGCACCTACATGACAGACTACAGATGCTGAAGCCGTATAGGTATAAGCAGATGTGATACATTCGTCCTTTTCTCCGACCCCCAGCAGCCGAAGAGTCATCTCCGCACAGGCTGTCTGGGAATTCAGGCAGACACTCTCCGGCACACCGATCCATTCCGCACATTTTCTTTCCAGTTCCTTCGTGCGTGATCCGGTTGTTATCCAGCCTGAACGCAATACATCTGCCACCTCATTTATTTCCGCCTGAGATATATCCGGCGGTGAAAACAGGATTCGCATCATTTCCTCCTATTCCTTTCCAGTCAAATGGCCGCAAACTGCGGACAATAAAATAAGCGCCTTTCGGCGCTCAAAAGCTTTAGTTCACTTTATTTTTCTGTTGATTTCTTTTCCACCATCTCAATTCCCAGATGGATTACCGTCATTCTTCCCATAAACTCCACTTCAACCTCCGCAATCCGTTTATGCAGGTTAATCCGTTTTACCATACCTTCCATGTTCTGCAGGGGCCCGGAAAGAATCTTTATTTCATCATTTTCGTCTACTTCTATCCGGGAAAGGGAAACCTCTCCGGTAGTCCTGCCGTCCCGGCCTGCGGAGACCAGTGCTTCCAGCCATTCCGTCTCCTGCCCGGTAAGTGCCGTAACATATTCCAGATCCCATCCCAGAAACTTCGTCAGCATGGGTATATCTTTCAATGCCAGATACAGCTCTTCTGCATTTTCACTGCTCATAAACACATATCCGGGCAGCAGCTTCTCATGCCGGTCCTTCCATTCCCCATGAAACTTCTTTCTCACACAACGCACGGGGTGAAAACAGGAAGAATACAGTTCGTCCGCTACCCTTTTTGTGATATAAGCTTCTGTATCTGCTTCTTTTCCCGGTGCCACCTGCAGCACATAATACATTGTCATACCCTCCACATTATGGATACTCCATTCCTCCTGCCGTAGCAGTCTGCGGCACAGGGCTGTTTAGGGTAAGCTTCGCCATTTATGCCCGGCAGACGTACTCTGCCATGGCATAATCATGTCGATGCGCACCCCTTGTTTCCGGGACCTGTCCTGCATCCGAATATGTGATACCCTCAAAGGTTCAAGTGCCCACGCTTCAGGAACCCTCGAAATGATACTTTTAGATATTTTACATTACCGTGATTTTAACACTCTGCAGGAAAAAAAGCAAGAATAACTTTTCTACGCTGAAATGAATCCGACGCTAAAATTCGTCAAATGTGCATATTCAGGTAATCCATTATGTAGAAAAAATAATAATCGGAGTAATAATCATATTTTTGTCCGCCTGATGCCGTATTTTCCGGTTCCCTGGTATACTTTTTGAGAATTTCCCTCAGATCAGTCCGCAGGGGAATACGCAGATCATATCGAAAAGAATTCCTTCCCTCAAAAAAATCATCGGCGGAAATATTGCCATACCTGCAGACAATACAATCCGCTATCAGAACCGTCAGCTCCGGATCCGATATTTCCCATTCGGCAGCAATCCTGTTCCCATACTCAGTAAACCGTGCATTCAATGCCAATTCATATGCTTCCCGCTTTTTCCTGCCATCCGTATCCCTTCCTGCCTCGCTCTCAAACGCAACCTTATTTACAATATTGCAAAAAATGAGCAGAAAAAGGTAGAAGCCGATGGAAGTATTCGGGATCCAGGCTACTTCCTCCGCCTCTGCCGGATCCTTTTCTTCCGCATTCCCTCCTTTGTCCATCCGGTGCATTTTGCAGTATTCCTTCCGGAAAATATCAGCTATCTGCCCTTGTATGTCCTCAATGGGCATCCTCCTGATGCCGCCAATAATTTCCCTCCAGCTTTCGCAAAATTCCTTTTCCCCATAAGCATCCTTTATGCTTCTATTCTCCAGTACACTTGCAATTTGCTTCTGAATTGCCGGATTTCTCTTTATAAACTCGTTCAGTATCTCGGTCTTGATTGCTACCGGATTGTTTGACACAAACGTACTGACAAACAGGTGGGGAAGCATCGCCTGCCCCCTGGTCAGACCACGCAGCTCCCGGATTCCTCTTGCCCTTTGCACTGCAAAGTCCGGATTGTATCTGGCCAGCTGCAGCAGCACGCCCTTATTACATTTCAATTCCAGAGTCCACCGTTGTTCTTCCCGCCGCGCTGGCTTTTTCCCGGCTGCTGCCTTTACCCCTTTGGCATTGGACGTATCACCTGCAGCTTTATAGTCATCCTCCAGTATCAGCTCCGTGAAGGGTGCAACATTCATCAGACGCCGGTACGGAAAGGTTGTCGTATTGATCCCTTTTGCCCCGCATCCGCATTCATACTCATATTGGCACTCGTCCATCCGGCCTTCCTTATCTTTGGGTTCATAATAATGTGATTTGTTCCTGCTGCGGATCATAGGTTTTTTACATTTATCGCAAATAAAGAAAGTCCCTTTCCCTGTTATCTCAAAATAAACCCGCTCCCATTCCTGCATGTCATCGCACAGTCTGAATAAATAAGAGATAGGATTATCCGTAAAAACATTCTGGTATCTGTCATACTTTTTCTCATTTTGAAAATGATGGCGCAGGGTATGATTATAGATCACCAGCGCTGACAATTCAATAATCATACGCTTTGCAGGCTCCAGACTGAATATTTTACCGTTGTCGTAATACTGACACAATAAAATAATTGCGGAATAAGCACCGTGATCATCCTCCCGCAGCTTTCTGACAATCTCATTATTATCCACTGTCTCAAACAACAGACTGCTGCCCAGCAGGCTCTTTATCCTTGGAATTCCGTCGTCCAGTCCCATGAACAGATTTGACAGCGGCAAAAAGTCCTGTAAAGTACCCAGATTTCGCTTCATATAGGTAATCGGGTATCCTATATCGTGCACCAGCGCCGATACAATAGCCGTGGAAAAAATAATATAGTGATAGCACCATTCATCCGGGTCTCCAAAGGACCGGCTCAGCAGCCCTGCACTTTCCCCCGATAATGCCTTCTTCTGCCCTTCCACACTTTCTGCCATGCGGTTTGCCACTGTATTCCGTCTTTGCCTGTATATCTCCATGCAATCCCGCCACAGGCCTTTTTCCTGCAGCAAAAAAAGCATCTCGTACAGATTGCGGATCTGATGAAGATAATGGTCTCTGTAATAACTGTAATCATGTTTCTTCTGCACGTATTCCAGGTGCATCATCCATTCAAAGTGAAAGAAAGAAGGGCGAAACAGCTCCTTCATCCCGTCTATATCCACATACTGCACCAGAAACTTATCTGTTACCTGCTCCAGCAGATTCATTTCTCTGGAGTTTTCATCACTTCCGTAATGGTACACCTTATCGATCGTCCGGAAGATCTCCGTTACTTCCTGAATTTCATGACCCTGCTGGTTCTTTACGCCAAAGCAGCCTGCAATTTCCTCCCTTAAGGCAAAATCTTCCGAATCTGCCTCATCGTTGAAATATTTATGATGAAGGCTGTCAAAACCTTCAAAATAAACCAGCATTTCCTCACGGTTAATTTTTTCTGTCATCCTGCTCCTTCTCAATCCCCTGCCATTCAGATTTCCCTGAGCACTTCTTTTATACTCTGCTCGAATTCCCCGATGGTTCCCTCCCGGCAAAATCTGTGATAAGACTCGGAATAGGTATTTACATATACTTTCCCTTCGGGACTGCAGCCGCTCTCCAGCCAGCTCCTGTAAAATTCCTTTTCTTTATTCGTCAATTTCAAAAAGTCCGTGTGCGAAGCATCATTCAGTATCAGATTCACAGAGGAAAACGGCTTATATCTGGTGTTTTCACAGATTGCTTTTTTAATGCTGCCCTGTGTCAGAATTTTATGTCCTATATCCTCTGTGGTAACCTCATAATAGTGTAGTCGCACAACGGTATTTTCTGCGGCAATTTTTCGCAGCAGCTCCAGCAGAATATCGGAATACTCATCATACCCAGGCGGCATATCGATTACTATATCCCAGTAATCACCGGGCCTTCCCTCAATTACTCTCCCTCTGTTCAAAAGATTACGAAGCAGCACATCCATCCTGTAGCTGTAAACCCCGGCAGCGATCTTCCCATGGGTATGCCGGAACCAATCCTTGCTCTCGGAATTTGCCGAGGAAAGTATAAAGTCCAGGTATCCGTTGATAGCATCCGTCTGTTCCTGCACTTTATTTGCCTCATTTTCTTCCACACCGCCCTTTGCCTGATCCTTTTCCGTGTACTCATAGGAGCAGGAACGGCATATAATGTCATTTATTGAGTATCGTGAGTTATCCTTAAGGTAATCGCTAATTGTTATATATTGTTCAAAATTTTCCGGGATTGCCAGCTTATGCCGCATCCCGGTTCCCTGCGTCATCTTTTCTCCGAATTTCTTTTCCAGTTCATTGAATTTCTGCACCTGTTCCCGCTCCTCCAATGACCCTTCCGTCTCCTCTGACAGCTTTTTTCTGTGAAACAGGATTTCCGTCATGGCTGAGCCCTTAAAATCCGCATCAAGAAGCAGCACATGTGCCTTCTTGTCTTCTATCCCCTGTTCCTGCGCAATCTGCAGGGCCTTAAAGAGGGCGCAGGTGCTTTTACCGCACCCGCCCTTCATGGAATGTATTACGTGTACATCGACTGCGTTTTTATCTCCCGGCATCGTTCCTCCTATTCTCCCATCAAAAGTCCGCTGTTTAGATACAAATAACTGCCTGTATACTGCAGATATTCACTATATTCCCTGATTGTGCGGAGTGTTCTCATCAGATTTTCATCTGTTACCTCAGGGCATACCTTGCCATGAAAGGACGCAGAAAAGTATTCCTGCATTTCCGGGAGGTCCCGGATTCTCATTTCCGCCAGCCGCTTTACCATAGAGAAAATAGTCTTCTTTACCTTGAATCGGTTCCTTTGTCCGGCAGAAGGATTATCCGGTTCCATCCGCCGCGACAATGCTTCTTCCCTCAGTCCGTCTATCGTATACCAGTGGGTTGCCATCCAATAAGCAAAAATCAAGTCTCCCACATCGTTGGCATTAGAGATCACCGAGTGGATCAGCAGTCTCTCAAAATAGCGATTCATGCAGTAGAGCTCTTTTTCGCCAAACGCATATTGTAAAATAACCTTCACAATATTTGCCATTGCCCCCTGCAATTCAGGATATTTTTGATCTTCTCCCATCTGCAGTTCATATCGAACCGTAACCTTTTCATCTCTGGCATTAATGTGATACCCCAATATAAGGCAGGATTCATTCAGGAAAAGAATAATATCCCTGAGCTGCGCAATATCCCCCCCGCCGTATCGGCGCAATATCTCATCACAATATTCGTTACTGATACTTTTTAGCAATTTCCAGAATCTGATAGGAACGGAAAGCCTTCCCTCCCTGTTGTCTTCATTCTCACTGCTCTCATCCAGGAATTTCCCGTAATCCTCGTTGAACTGCGGCTTGTCAAATTCCGTCAATCTGCAGACCGTTAAAGAAATTCCGCTGTAATATTCGTCATTGCAGATCCCGTTATTCGTCAAATCATATTCGCCAATCCTGTCACTGTATCGGATATATAGATAAATATCCGTATTTTTCTTCGGCACGGCTTCCAGATTTCTGTATAGTCTCTCGTCAAACTCAAAGGAAGCGGACTTGTCTTTGTCAAACGAATTGATCCACTGGCCGACACGATTGTAAATCACCTGGTAATAAGCCGCTTTATCTTTAAATTTTTTCTGGGTACGGCTTCTTTCATAATTCCACCTGCAGATCGTATCCGCACCCTTTTCCTTCTCATCCTTCTCCGCCTGTCCCTGACGGTAAAAACAATTTTGATCCAGAAACGCTATTATCTCATACTGATCCACAAGCGTCTGCAGGTCACTCATATCCAGAAGATCATACAATTCGCCGTCCGCATCCGCAAATAAATAGCCTTCCGTCTCAGTTTCATGCCGGAAAAACGTCCAGTATACCTTAACACCTGACAGCTTCTCCAGCAGCTCATTCTGCAGAGAGTCCTGGGGCAGATTTCCAAACACGGCAATATGAATGGAAGAAAGCTCCTCTTTCTGGTGGAGCTGCTGGTAATTTTTTATTTTCTCCCAGATTCTGATCGGAGGAATCTCCGTACAGTCCTCCGACTTCTCAAAGGGCCCTGCACAAACAAATCCGTCTTCCCCTGCATTCTTGCCGCGTTCTGTCTCGTATACCTGATTCCGGCCGTAAAGCTTCATTCTGCAGCGATTTTTCATCTTGGCTTTAAAAACATAATCCAGAATCTCTGCATCCGCTTTTACAAACTCGCCATTACCGGCCGCCGCTTTCTTTTCCTCCAGCATTCTCAGCACTTCAGTATCCAGACGCCTGTTAATCAGCAGCATCGGGTGGTTATAAAAGATTCGGTAACTGTTGTCCCGCTTTAACCTTTCACAGTTGACCAAATATAATTCCTCTAAGGCCTGAATGTACAATAAGGCATCCTTGCTGCCGCTGTTCAGCTTCTCCATGGCTGTCTCCAGGAAACCGATCAGTGTGTCGAAATATTGCTCCAGGCAGCGCTCAAATACCTCTCCCATCACATCCTGCCGGTCATCAAACAGTCTGAGCGCCTTTGTAAATCCAGCGATCTCGTCTTCTCCCATCGCCTGAGAAAACCTGGACACACGGCTCTCCCTGTCTTCTCTCAGACGGCGCAAAAAGGCATCCGCTGTCATCTCTGCCGACTGAGCGGATACCTGTCCCGTAACCTGTGGTTTCATCGTATTACCTGCTGCCATCCTATCACCCCAGTACCTTCCAAAGGTACTCCACCTGATTGTAGCACAATCCTTCGCCGCAATCAATTCTGTTTCATCGGTAGATTACCCTCTTTTTCTCCTTTTCATACGTAATTTCCCGTGAACGAGTATTTCCCATTTTTCCACGAAGCCTCATCTCTATACTGATACAATAACATGATTATTCTTAACTTGCAACAGTCGCTTCGAGAATTTCCGGAATTCCTCCGCGTCAACCCCCTTATTCCCCACTTCCCACCACATACGTAGGTACGATTTCCCTAATCAGGTGCCGAATATCCGCCGACTCCTCCCGGGCATCGGCAATCAGCCTGTCCAGCTGCCGTGCAAACACTTCTGACTCGAACTCAATAGGTTTTCCGATAAAAATCATCTTATTTGCGGTCTTTTTCAGTCCCTCCTCGTTCATCAGGAGTTCCTCATACATTTTCTCGCCGGGCCGCAGGCCGGTAAACTTGATTTCTATGTCTTCCCCCGGCTGATAGCCGGAAAGCTTGATCAGATTGGTAGCCAGGTCAAGGATTTTCACCGGCTCACCCATGTCCAGCACAAAGATTTCCCCGCCCCTTGCATAAGCTCCCGCCTGGATTACCAGGGAAACTGCCTCGGGAATGGTCATAAAATACCGGATAATATCAGGATGGGTCACCGTCACAGGTCCGCCCTCCGCTATCTGCTGCTTAAACAGGGGAATGACACTGCCGTTGCTTCCCAGCACATTTCCGAAACGCACCGCCACAAAATTCGTTTTCGACTTCTGATTCATCATTTGAATCACCATTTCGCAGATACGCTTGGACGCCCCCATGACATTCGTAGGATTCACCGCCTTGTCCGTGGAAATCAGCACAAATTTCTCCGCGCCATAGCGGTCTGCCGCCTGGGCTGTTTTGTAGGTACCCATGACATTGTTCTTAATGGCCTCGTTGGGACTGTCCTCCATCAAAGGCACATGCTTATGAGCCGCCGCATGGTAGACAATGTTGGGATGATACTGAGCAAATACACTGTTGATCCGGTTGGTATTCCGCACGGAACCGATCAGTACCGTCAGATGCAGATTAGGATACTTCCGCACCAGCTCCTGCTGTATCTCATAGGCATTGTTCTCGTATATGTCCAGAATAATCAGCCGTCCCGGATTATGGGCCGCAATCTGCCTGCAGAGCTCGCTTCCGATGGAGCCTCCCCCGCCGGTCACCAGTACCACCTTGCCGCTGACATGCCCCAGGACCTCCTCCGAATTGATCTGTATGGGCTCTCTGCCCAGAAGATCCTCTATTTCGACCTCTTTCAGCTTGGATACGGATACATCCCCGTTGATCATCTGGTACATCCCCGGCACGGTCCGCAGCCTGCAGCCGGATTCCTTACAGATGTCCAGAATTTCCTTTCTGGTCTGTACGCTTGCCGAGGGAATGGCAAAGATGATCTCGTCTATGCCATACTGTAAAGCCGCCTCCAGGATCATGTCCCGATCCCCCACAATAGGCACGCCCCGCAGAATCTTGCCGTGACAGCCGCCGTTATCATCTATGACGCATTTCGCCTGCATGTTCAGGTATTCGCTGTTCTCAATCTCCTTCAGAATCATGTTCCCTGCGGCACCGCCGCCGATAACCATGACATTCACACATTGCTTCTTTGCCGTATAACTGGTACGCTTATTCCGTAAAATGCGCAGAATCCGGTAGCTGAAGCGAACACCGCAGGTAGCTACCATCAGCAGGAACCAGTATAAGATATAATAGCTTCTGGGCATGTGGTTTCCCGTGGCAACGCACAGAATCACCTGGGCGGCCGCGGAACAGCTGGCGGCAAAAATAATATTAATCAGCTCCGTTGCGCTGGCATACCGCCAGACACTTTTATACAGCTTCCATATGAAATAGAACAGCAGTGTAACTGCAATATCCGGCAGAATAATCCTTTCCAGCTTTGGCATATACTCCACATAAATACTGCCCTTAAAACTGAATTCCGAGCGAATAAAAATCGCCACAAAGGCCGCAATGGTCACACTCATCACGTCCAGTAAAATCAATGCCACAATCCGGCTTTTCTGTCCTCTCAGGAAATGACTTTTTCCGCTCACAGACTTTCACCCTTACCTTTCCTGCCATCAACGCCAAGTATAACATATTTTCTTAAAAATGTCATCAATCGGCACGATATTTTCCCTCCCTGCGCTCCATGATCCACAGGAACTCAGACTCCGATTTGTTTTCCCAATCGTATTGCTCACGGATCCATGCGGAGATAGGAATATTTCTTTCCTCCATGATCCCAAAATATTCCCTGTCAATAATCACTGCTTCCGGCAGCTTGTCCGGGTTCAGCTCATAATACTTCAGGTAACGGTCGTCATAAACCGGCGTGCTGATTACCGAAGCAGCACACACTTCTATCTCGTTCATCAGGTAAATAAGCTCCAGGCGGGTCCCGATATACAGCACCTTTGCCCCCGGCTCCAGGCTTTCCTCGATAAAAAGCGTATCACTGTTATATTCATAACCCGTCATATAAACGCAATATACGTTTTTTGCCGCCCCATACAGCGCCTTCTGCTTTACACAGAAAACATTCTCCGGTACGCCCTCGTCAACGCGGATTAGATACCCCCTGGCCCCGATCAGAACGATCAGCCACATCACTGCCGAAAGCAGCCTGAGGGAAAGAGTCTGTTCCGCCTTTTGAGGAACCGGCTTATCCCCGTCTGCCGCCTGCGTCCTGTCTCCGTCACACCAGAAAAGAAGGGCGGCCAGCATACCGGGAAGCAAATGTACAAAGGAAGCCTTCAGATCCAGGTTGGTCAGCAGAAGCACCGCTCCGAAACCTGCAAGAGAGGGCATCCAGGCCAGACAATACAGTTTCTTCCAACGGTTCCGTACCCCCGGGGCCGCCCTGTGGTATAGAATCCCCCCCAGCAGGTACAACAGCAGATAATGTAACTGGGGATACACCGCGGGCACAAGCCCGAAGGCCCACAGACGCACCTGGTCCGCCACTGCGGTACACAGCGTAAAGAAGGACAGCACATATACCCCGTCGTCTCCGAAGATCCCCGGAGCCCGGACTTTCCCCGTATTCTTACTTCGAAAGATCCTGTAAAAGAGGAAGGAAAGAACCGCGCCCAGTGCCAGATATACCAGAAGATACAGGGACAGCCCCATGGCTTCCCTGCAATATCCGGCCAGCCTGTCCCCCGGTCCGGCATTGTGGGAAGGATCGGCCAGGATCTGCTCCATGTACAGCACAAACTCCGAAATGTCGAGATAAGAAGAAAGATAACCAATAAAAATACCGGCCCCTGCTCCGCAGGTCAGGGTAAACACCAACGCTCCCCGCCGCTCCCGCCGAATCAGCCAGATGATATAAGGCACAAACAAAAGCGCGCAGGACGGATATGCCAGAACCGCAAAGCATAACGCAATTCCGGCCGATATGCAGCAGCGAAGCTTCCCCGTTTTCTCAAATCGGTACAGCCAGAGGATTGTCAGAATCCAGAACAGAAGCTGCTGGTTGGCAAATTCCGGGGTTACAATCCACTTCGGCAGGGTGTGGAAAAGCACCAGTGCCGTCACCATGGCCGGGCGGCTGCCGTATTCCCGTTTCAGCGTACCATACCACAGGACGGCAGCTCCCCCCTGCAGCAGGATGCCCGCCCCTCTCAAATACAGAAGCAGATAAGTATTATCCGGAACAAATACATGAAAGAGCCGGATCAAAAGCGCGGGAAGGATTGCCGAGGTCTGGTGCGGATCCCATATATCCCGGATCAACCGGTCTCCCTTCGCCATCCGATAAGCCAGGGTAACGGCATACTGCTCGTCTGCATCCAGCCCGATCAGCAGGCTGCGGCCTGCGGCAAGCACGGACAGCCCGGCCAGAACCACGCACAGCAAAGGCCATATCCAGTTAACCTGCCTTCTTCCATTCTTCCCCATAACCGCCTATTCCGTCTCCGTCAGCTCCCCGCTTCCCACATCCGGCTTCCCGCGCCTTCCCGGGCACCTGTGAAGCAACAGGTACAGCACAATAAAAAGTGTGGTAAAGGAAAGCTGCCCCAGTCTCCAGTCTACCTCAAGAGTCCCGAAGCCCACAAAGGAAGTAATCGTCAGAACCCCCACAATATAATACCAGTTCTCCGTCCCTTTTCCGAAGCACCGTACAAGGCAGTGCAGGAAAGTAAGTATCAGAATTGCCAGGAACAGTAAGCCTGTGACAACCCCATGGGAAAACATGATCTGCAGCAGGAAGTTATGTGCATGGGGCACCGACAGATCTGCCTTCAGCCACACCCCGTCTTCACTGCTTTCATGACCGGTGAAATTTAACCGTCCCAGATAAGCTTTATAAATGGCCCATCTGATATTGACGGAATCTCCGTAATTGCCTTCCGTCCATACCGGATCCTCCGGGCTTAAGCCCGATCCCCAGGGGATTTCACCTGCAGGGTCTTCCTCCGGAATATCCTCCGCCGCCTGTACCTTTATAGACGGCAGCAGCAGGCCGGCGAGCCTTTCTCCTGTATCCGGCGCATCTGACCTCCCGGTTTTGCCGAGCCGGCTGAAAAATTCAAAAAATCTCCCCAGCGCCTCTTTCAGGAATTCATCCATCTCTATATATCTTGTATCCTCATAGGGCACCATTCCCTGAATTTTACCTTCCGAATCCGAGGCCAGAACCATGACGGAATACATCTGTGCGGGAATATTCCTCACGCTTGCAAACACCGCCGGAAAGGAGATCACCGCCGCCGCCAGCACTGCCGCCAGCCTGACCGCTGCCTTAAGAAGCCTTCTCTTTTCCTCCCGGAAAAAGAAGATCCCGACCAACAGGACGGTATTCAGCAGCATCACCGCCAATGCGGTACGGCCGATGGTCAGGAAGCAGTATGCCAGCAAAATGCCGCTGCCTGCACCCGCCAGCACCTGCCAGAGGATTGCAGCCCCATGCCGTTTGAACTGATACCATTTCCCCAAGATTGCTGCCTGCACCATCAGGTAAAAAAGCGCGTTCATATTACAATTCGTATACATGCCCGTATAGCGTATCTGGTCAAAGGCCCTGTACATGGTAGCAAAGCCCTGCAGGATAAAGAATCCGATAATGATCCCGTTCAGCATCCCGTTAAACAGGGCATCCAGCTCTTCCTCCGAGTATTCCGTCAGATAGAAGCACCCGAACATCACAAAGAACCACAGGGGCCACAGGGCTTCGTTTTCCGAAAGCACCATGCCCAGCATTGCAGCCGCCCACAGAACCAGGCATTTCCAGTTCATCCGCGGCAGGCTCATATCCACAAAAATGCGAAGAAATAACCGTAACACCAGATACCCGTATATGGCCACATTCAGCACGGCGGTAATCCACTGGCCGCCGTAAGCATAATTTTCCCGGCCCCAATGAATCGCATAAGTGCACCCGATTACACAGACAGCCGTCCATATGGCATAGGGTATTTTCACAAACTCCCGCCACCGGCAGCCTGTAAATATTAATACCGCAATCACATAGCCCGTACAGTTGACTGCTACGTACTGAACCCTTCCCATAGCGCTGCCCACAAGCTGGTCGATCAGGCACAATAGTACAAAGCACACAGTGTATATGCCCTTTTTAACTCTTATACTATCATTCATTCGGATACCTTCTGCTTCGTATTCCTTCCGGGCGTAAATGACACCGTTACTATCATAACCCATGATTCTGCCAAAGTCAACCAATGCACTTCTTAAGACTTCGGTGCAGCTTCCTGACCCCCCGGGGTGCCAGGGCAAAGAGCGTATGATAAAGTTTATTCTTTCCCGTCAGCAGGGGATTTTTCATGGCATGAAACCAGTTTTTCCTGAGATATTGCACAATATCCCGATATTCCCCATTTTCCCTGTTCATCTGCCCCACGGGGATATGCAGCAGGTACTCCAGTCTCTGGAAGATCCCGAAGCGGAAGGCGGTTTCCTCAAGCCGGGGATATTTCCCCGCGACAATCCCCGCCGCCAGATCCGCATTATCCACACAATCTGCAAACACCCTCGAGAAGTTCTCCCGGCTCTCCTTTCTGGAATTGCTGCCCAGTCTGTAAAATACGTGGTAAGCATGGCCCGGCAGGGACACTATAGGCCCGATCCGGTCCAGCATGCGGATCAGCAGATGGAAATCCTCGTTGAGGATACCCACCGGAAACCGATATTCTTCCCCGTTTTCCCTTTCTCCATCCATACTTCCGGTCTTTCCGTCAGAAAACAGGCCGCGGGCAATCAGCTTTGTACAAAAAGAGCAGTCCCCCCGATGCAGCAGAAGCTCTTCCATAAATTTATCCGGCAGGAGAATTTCACTATGCTCCGGCGGGATACATATGTCCGGCAGCGCATTGCCCTCCGGGTCAATTTCGTCCCTGCCAATCTGTGCGGCTTTCACCCCATACCCCCGAATCCCGGCATAGAGCCGCTCATACATATCCGGGTCTGCATAGTCGTCGCTGTCCACAAAGCCGACATAATCTCCCCTGGCATTGTCCAGGCCCAGGTTCCTCGCCGAAGAAGAGCCGCCGTTTTCCTTATGAAGCACCCGGATCCTCTCATACCTGGCGGCATAGCTGTCACAAAGCTCCCCGCTGCCGTCCGTTGAACCGTCGTCCACCAGAATAATTTCCAGATCCTGAAAGGTCTGTTGCAACAGGGAATTTACGCAGCGCCGCAAATATTTTTTTGTATTATATACCGGTACAATAACACTGATCACCGTTTCTTCTCCTTCTTCAGCAGGGCATACATCTTTCGCTCCGGGATTACGGGCGCCGGCGCACAGGGTATAAACCCGCCTGCAATTTCTGCCCCGGCCGCCGTTTTCCCGGGCTTCCGCTCCTTTATCAGTCCCAGCCTCCCGCAAAGCTCCCACAGGGCGCCGGCTGCATTTTCTGCGTTCCAGACCTCGGTGATCTGCCTGTATGCGTTCCTGCCCAGCCTGTCACAAAGCTCCCGGCTTTTCACCAGCTTTTCCGCCAATCCGAATAATTCCTCCCGGTCTCCGTCCCGATAGACCAGGCCGTTTTCCCCATCTTCTATCAAATAAGGCACCGCACCGATCATATGGCCGGCAATCAGGGCGCAGCCGCTGTTCATGGCCTCATTCGCCACCGCTCCCCAGCCCTCCTGCCTGTCGCTGGTAAACAGGAAAATATCCGCCCGCTCCATGGTTTCCCTGACCCGTGCCGGAGGCATAAACCCCGGTAGTCCCACCTCTTCTTCCAGGCCATACTCTGTCCGCAGAGCCCGCACCCTCTCTTCCAGCTCACCGCCTCCGATCATGTCCATATGGAAGGAAAGCCCTCTGGATTTCAGATACCTGGCAGCTTCCAGTGCCAGCTCGGGATGCTTCCAGTCAATCATCCTTGCCGCCCAGAGTATATACGGAATTCTGCCCTTCCTGCCGCCGGTTTCCACCCGGCCTGCTTCTTCAGTGTCCTTCCGTCCTGCCGCCTCTCCGATACCCCTCCGGTATTCCTCCCGCCAGCCCTTTTCCGCCATCAGCCTGTCAAGGTCATATCGCTTCGTCTCAGGGAAATACCCCCAGCAGTACATCTTTTTCGGATAAGCCCTTACAATGGAAAAGTCCGAAGGCACATAGGCGCCGGCACAGAGAAGATACACCGGGGCTTTCCGGTATCTTGTATGATCGTGGTACTTTTTCCGCAGGCCCCTGGGCGATACGGCCCTCCACTGGCCTGTTTTGTACAGACGCTCACTGCAGCGGATCACCGGTTTCCCTTCCTCCAGCCGCTTTACAATATAGCTTTCGTCGTCACATCCGCCGAACATGACAATTCCCGCCCCGGCAATCAGTGCAGCACATTCCTCTGCCTCCCGATAATACAGTTTCAGATAGGGCTGCCGGACCTTATCATCCCAGCCCATCCGAATTCTTTCTTCTTCCACCGGCTCTGTCTGCACGAACGCAAAGCTGCCTCCGCATAGCTTATACATGGCATTACAGAACGGAATCTGGTGATGATTGAGATAATTGGATACAAATACAAAAAAAGGATTATCAATAACGCTCGTATTCAAATTTTATTCCCTCGATTCCGTCGCCATTTTTGTATAGATTTCTGTCATTTTCGCGTAATTTCGCTCCCGGTTATGGTTTTTTTCTGCATGCTTTCTTGCATTTTTGGAAAAATAATCCAGCTTATCCCGGCTTTTCCAGATTTCAATTACCGATTTTGCAAGTCTTCCTGAGATGGCTTCCAGATTACTGTCGTTATTTAACCCGGTTCGGAAGCCCCGGTACATCATACCATCCTCCCCGCCGGTAAAGAGGCTGGGAATCCCCCCCACATCCGCAGCGACACAGGGCATACCCAGAAGCATCGCCTCTCCCAGAGAGTTGGGCGAATTCTCTATAGCGGAACAACAGACAAACAGATGACTCATTAAATATCGTTCTTTCATCTGTTCCCCGTCCAGCCTTCCCAGCATGATGACCCTGTCCTGCAGACCGTTCCCGTCAATCAGCTTCTTCAGATATTTCCCGTATCCCGACCGCTTCAGCCTATCCTTCAGTGTACTACAGCTAATCAGGCTGTTTCCCGCCACATACAGCTTTGTATCCGGAAATGCCTCCAGGATCTCCGGCATGGCCTGCAGCATATAGTGGAATCCCTTGATGGGGTAATCTCCCTGGCTGATAAATATGGAATGGGGAATACAGTCTTCCTCCCTCCACACCGCCCCGTAAAAATTCTCCCGCAGTGTCTCATTCAGATTATAATAGTTGGCTCCCGGATTCCACTCCTTTATATAAGCACGATCCCATTCCGTCCTGCCCGCTATATTTCCCGCCAGCCTGACTGCCTCGACCTCGGTTCTGCCACGCATTACAAATTTCCGCTGCTGTTCCCGTATGCTGTCCTTCCGCAGACGGTCCCGCAGGGTGACGGAACGGACCGCCTTTTCCGGCATACCCGCAAAATAGCTGTCGGCAATTGCGGTACAAAGTCCCTGCACGCTGACCAGCAGCCTTTCTTTCCGGGGAAATATTCTGCACATGGCAAGGGTATGAGGATATTCGGTGCCAAAACAGTGTACCAGGTCCGGCCCGGCAGAATCCACAATCTTCCTTAATCTCTCCTCCAGATCCTTCTCATAATGCTCCGGCCTGGACACGTCCTCCCTGAAACCATAGCAGGTTATTCTGCTCCCCCGGACAGTAATCGTGTGCATACAGACGTCATGCCCTTCGGATACCAGGTTACCGGGCGCAGGAAAAGCCACCGACAGCTCGATTCCGTTTTCGCCGTTCTTCTCCAGAATTGCAGATGCAAGTCCGGAAAGCCATCCCTCCTTATTGGAGGCCTCCAGCTTCAGCTGCTCCGCAATCATCGGCATCATCAGGTTACACAGCCATAATACTTTCATACTCCCTCCCCGTTAATGAAATATCCAGTTTAAATATGGCAGAAGCCTGATGTCCGTGGCATACATCCCCTTCAACTGGAATGCGAAATACACCGTAAAGGCTGCCAGCACTCCGCCCTGGCAAAGCCTGCGCAGCCACCCGTTCTCCATCTCTGCCAGAAGGTCCGGCAGGAGAAATACCTGGGAAATAATCATATAATATCCCACCCTGGAAGTCTCCGGTATAAAAGAGCCGCAGCAATACACAATCAATCCGAACAAATTCAGGAAGAAATAGAAACGGTCTGCCACATGCTTTTCGGGATCACTGAGACTCCTCCTGTAACAAATCACACACAGCAGCAGTACACAAATACACTTCAACAGGTTTACCCAGGAAATACGCCCGTTATCAAATACGGAATCCCGGTAAAAAGGATAAAAGTAAAAGATCAGCTCCCGGTACAGATCCTGACAGAATACCAGGCTGCCCAGAAAGACGCTGCCCAGAATCCAGAACCAGCGCCTGATCTTTTTCCCCGCCAGAAAGCGGGCCAGCAGATAAACCGGCACCGTGAGAAGTACGGACTTGTGAATCAGCATTCCCGCCATAACGCAGAGAAAAAACTTTCCATACTCTTTTCGCAGCACATACTTCATGGAAAACAGTGCCAGCGCCAGGGCAAAATAATAGCGCACGGAATTCAGGCTATTGAAATAATAGCCCCCCGTCAGCAGCAGAAACAGGGAAAAAGCAAAGCGGCCGCCCTGGTCACACAAGGCCTTTACAAAAAAGAACACGGTTGTCAGCGAGAAAAATGCAAAAATGGCAACATACTGTATCTTTCCCTCCGGAAACAGCATCTGAAAAAACCTGACAACAGAATTAAAGCCTATCTCCGAGGAAACGTGCCGTTCCTGGGAAATCAGGCTGAAGTTCGCAGTATACACCCAGTAATCGTTGCCCACCGCAATCCTGCAGGCGGATACCCCCGCCAGCAGGCAGTACACCCCAAAGGCGGCAACCCTGTTCCGCGCCTTCTGCCGGCTGCACGGAGACAGCATAATGCCCTTTGAAGACATCCCGGGCTTCTCTCCGCCCCGGGCTGCCGAAACCGTATATTCCCGGTTCCTTACAAACAGCCCAAGAATAACAACCGTAATTGTTAAAAAAATGTATACCAGAACACTGCTTTCCATCTTTCCTCACATTCCACCTCTTTAAGGCATTTCCATTCGGGGAAATCCCGGGCCTGACAGCGTCAGCGCACACTTTTGATTCCGTCCCTCATCCAGCGGTAAGCCTGTCCGATACCGGCCTCCCCACAAAGCTTTTCTCTGTGGGCCAGAAGGTAGCGCAGAGCCATTGCCCGGCCCAGGCGGCCATACAGATATTTGTAGAGCACTCCCCTGTCATGAAAGAACTTTTCATTGTATCCCGAAAACCAGGTGGACTCTCCGGCTTCCTCCCGTCCGATGGTAACCGGGGCAGTACAAACCCGGTAGCCCTTCCTGATAAACTCCTTTAAAAAGAGACTGTCTTCTCCGTTGCTGTATCTTGCGCCGCCGCCAAACAACAGATGAAAGCTTACACCGGAGGCAAGCAGGCTCTCCCCCTTCACGGCAAAGCTCACTGCCCCATATCTGCCGCAATTGTACCAGTGCACCCGCTTTCGCCGAGTGATATGGTAGGTACGCCGGGACTGGTCTATCTCTATGTTAAAAAGAATCATATCTGCCTGGGGTTGATTCTCAAATTCTTTCTCAATAGCCTGAGCGTATCCCGCCTCATAAACAATGTCCTCGTCGGCAAACAGGCAAATATCTCCCTCCGCTCTCAGAATCGCTTCGTTGCGGCTTCTTCCCACCCCTCTGTCGGGAAAGGAGAAGAAGCGCACGCTATGCCCCTTATATTCCAGTTCCTCATATCCGAACCTGTCGCACTGGTTGATCACGACAGCATCAGAATCAAGGTGCATTTTTTCCGCAATCCCCCTGGCGGTCTGATTCATCACCGACGCAAGCACCTGAACCTTCACTCTTCTACCCATGCCCTTCCATCCGTTTTTTGAAAGCCATAATACAGTCGAAGCAGGACTTCGTCTGCGTCCAATAAAATAACTGCCGTTACCTTACAATCCTGCTGTGCCAGGAAATCCAACGTATATTCCAGCTGCTTTCCTCCATGGGCTCCTGCCCTGACCGCCAGCAGAATCCCGTCCGCTGCCCTGAGCTTTTCTGCCGCTTCCGGGCACGCCAGCGGGGAAGGCAGTGACTGCCAGTCCGCTTCTCCGGCAGCCGTCCCCCCACAAAGCCTCCGTATGGCCTCCGCCGTTTCTGCAGGATCACAGTTCTCCTGCACACTGCAGACAACGGGATGGTCTGCCCCCGCAAACAAATAACATATGTTTTCTTTTAGTTCCCTGCTATTTAAGGTTCCTGCAACCTTCACTCCATATCTGCGGCGAATGGCAGCCGGCAGCCAGATATTATCCTCTCCCAGCTCCTTCAGAAGCAGGATGACCAGCCCAAAAAAGGCCGCCAGCACCGCTCCCAGTGTAAAAGCCCTGCCGATACGCAGATCCGGAAGGATCTCCTGGGCTTCCCCGGCATGATCCAGTACACGGATGGCCTTAATCTCACTGATCCCCAGGACAAAATCCTGTATCACCGCTTCCTCCACTGCCCGGGCAATAACTGTGCTTTTGTTCCGGTCTTCGGTTATCACTCCGGTAGAGGGTACACGCCAGTCGGACTCTATCTCTCCCTGAATATATCCTCCCAGCTCTTGGTCACTTATTTCCTCCATGCCGCTCCCGGCCAGCCGGCTCCGGACCATGTCCAGGAACTCTTCGGTGTGCATATAGGTATTCCACGTATAGGAATTAATCATGACGGCATTTGCGTCCACATCGTCAACGCCATAATCCACCCGGTAAACGGATCCGGCCGCATATTCCCTTCTTCCCCGCAGCAGGGTATTCCCCAGATAATAGATTCCGCCGAAAATCAGAGACCCCGCCAGGGTAATCAACAGCAGCGTTTTCCACTGCCGTATCATCCTCAGCACTGTCAGCCGTAAATCAAAGGGTTCTTTCCCGTAACATGCTTCCCACATAACTCTCTCCATTCTTTACTGCGGTTCCTGCTCCGGAGAGATTTGCTCCGGGGAGACCATCTCCTTACGTTGCTTTTCCTCCCGCAGGGCGGTGATCTGTTCTGCCTCCACTCCTTCTGTGCTGTCCGGCCAGAACAGGACCTTCAAGGTCAGCATCATCAGCTTTAAGTCCAGCCAGGTAGAATAATTCTCAATATAGGTCAGATCCAGCTTCAGCTTGTCGTAAGGATTGGTGTTATACTTTCCGTATACCTGGGCAAATCCCGCAAGTCCGGCCTTTACCTTCATCCGGAATACAAATTCCGGCATCACTTCAAGATACTGGGATATAATTTCAGGCCTCTCCGGCCTGGGACCGATGAATGACATATCGCCCTTCAGAATGTTGAACAGCTGTGGCAGCTCATCGATCCTGCACTTCCTGATAATCCTGCCCACAGGAGTAATGCGGTCATCGTTTTTCTGCGCCAGCCTGGCCACGCCATCCCTCTCGGCATCCGTTCTCATGCTGCGGAATTTTAAGATATAAAATTCCCGCTGGTTCAAAGTGCACCTTACCTGCTTATACAAAACCGGCCCGCCGTCATACAGTTTGACGGCAATGGCAGTAATCAGCATGAAGGGCGAAGCAATGACCAACAGGATCAGAGAACACACAATATCTATCACTCTCTTAAAAAAGCGCTGCTCCATGGTAAGGCTGTACTCCCTGGTCAGCAGCATGGGGCTGTCAAACACATGGAGTTCTTCAGCTCCCATAAGAATAACGTCCGTGATTTTTGGCATCAGATATACGCGGATAGAGCGTCCGTAACAAAATTTCAACAGCGGCCCCCTCTCCTCGACAGAAATATCCCCCAGCACCACCGCATTGCACTCATCGCTTTCATAAGCCTCCATGATTTTATCGCATAACACCTGAAATCCTTCCTTTACATGGATACTTTTTGTAATAACGTATTTATCCTTCCGCCGCTCAAACTTACTGCAGATTTCATCCACCGGACGGTCGCCATGGATCAGAAAAAGCTTTCTCGGCGGAAAAAGATGCTTATAGATCATATTGGCTATATTGATATAGACAATCACCAGCGCCGCCTGCTGGACCATCATAATCAGGAACACTTCCAGGGAAAAGAGCGCTCTTGCCATCAGCGAAAGCTGCAGATAAATAATTACATTAGCCAGCAGAGTAGACAGCACCTGGGAAAACACGATTTCCGCATTTTTCTGGTACCCCAGGCGGATACTTCCGTAAGTAGCGGATAAAAACAGGAGCACCACCGTGTACAATCCTACCTCCGCAAACATACCTCTTGACCACAGGTTGCTCAGATCTTCCACCAGGTTCAGCCGGAAATAGGTCAGCCAGTGATAATAGAAAACGGATACCTCCAGGGCAAGGCAAATCCCTACAAGTCCCAGGTTAATCATACGCTTAAAGGTTTCCCGTTTCCTTATTTTTTTTTCGTTGGTAACTTTCTTATCAGACATAGTCCTCCACCCGCATTTGATTCCACATATTTTATCTCCGGCAGCACCTATACTCTTCTCTTTACCGCCCGGACTGCCCAGAAGCAGAAATGCCAGGCACTGCTCACGACACCCATGCCCTCTGCCTTCCGGTATAAATTCCAGATACGCCTTATGGCTTCCAGCTTGTTGGAAGACAGGCTCCTGCCTGCCCTGCGGTATTTCACCAGATTTTCATCCAGCCCATAGGCAGTATACCCATTCCTGAGGATCTTCCACCAAAGAGCCGTATCCTCGCTTTTCATAACCGGCATTTCCAGCAGCTCCCTGTGGATCTTATCCGTATCAAACATAACCGTGGTGGTGAATATGGTAGTGTTCTTCAACGCCTGCCGATAGTTCAGGGTCTCCGGCACCCGTACCACCTTACCCGTACTTTTTCCGTCTTCATTGACAAACTCATACCCGGTAAAAGCAAAGGCGGCATTCCGGTCTCTCATAAATGCCAGCTCTCGCTCCAGTTTCTCCGGCACCCACAGGTCATCCGCGTCAAGATAGGCGACATAGCGCCCCGATGCCTCTTTCAGGCCGCGGTTTCTCGCTCTTGCCGCCCCGAGGTTTTCCGGCTGGCGGATCAGCCGAATCCTTTTTTCTCCCTTTTCCCTGATATAGTCCTCAATCACGGATACCGTCCTGTCGCTGCTGCCATCCTCCACCAGTAAAAGCTCCCATTGGGGGCAGGTCTGCGCCATAACGCAGTCCATCGTCTCCTTTATGAACCGCTCCGCATTATAGACCGGGACGATAATACTAACCAATTCCTCCAATACAATTCCCTCATCTTATAAATAAGTAGTAATTTCCCGCCTTTTCCGCCTGTACGCCCAGCACCCTTTCAAAACACGCTATCGTTTCCGGCAGCTTGTCCTCCGGCAGAAGAATACAGTTGACCCCCGCAGATTCTGCCGCCTCCAGGCAGTATAAATCCGGTACTGCCTCCTCTCCCGGGAGTGCTTCCATCCACCGGAACATATCCTCCAGGCCGCCGGGGTAATTATCATAGGAAAGGGCCCTCAGATCCCCATCCCACATGTCTCTTCCGTAAAGAAGCTCTATCCCCCCGTCGTACGCTCTGGCGCAGTTCAATATCTCCCGGGGGGCCCAAAGACAGATTTTCTCTCCCTGAAGCCGTTCCTGCAATTCTGCAAGCATTTCTTCCGCCTGCTGCCGCTCTTCATAACACCCGTAGCTTTCCCGGTCCCTTCCCCCGATTCCGCCGCAAAACAGCAGTGCGGCCGCCAGAAGCAGTCCGGTCACAGCCTGGCGCTTTCTGTCGCCTGCTGTCAATTCCTGCAAGAATTCCGTCACAAACAGGGTTACGGCAAACCCCACCGCGGCTGTCATCGGCACAATGCTCCATATCCATTTATAGTCATAGAAGCGGGTCTGGTACAGCATCAACACCGCTGCCGTCACCGGGAAAACGGCACATACGGTAACAGCCGTTGTATAAATCAGAAATTCCTTCTGCCGAATACGTTTATAATATATCCATAAAAACAGCAGGGAAACCAACAGCGCCGCCGGTAATTTCCCGGCATTTGTATAAGACAGCCAGCCCTGCCAGGCATTTCTAAGGAGTTCCGCCATCGGCAGCCTCCTTTCCCGCCCGCCCCTTGCCTGTGAAAAGCGAAACCAGCATCATCCCCAGGACCACGGCCAGGCAGACTCCCATGCCATAAAGCGTCCAGACAATGCAAAGCTCCGCCAGAATACAAAGGGGAAGGTATATAAATTTTTTCCTCAGGCACAGCGAAACGGCATACGGAACCAAGATCCCGTTTCGTATTGTTACCCCCCGCCAGCCCGAAAGCAGAAGTCCAAAGCCATCCGCTCCAAAACTGCCGCTCCCGATCCAGATCAAAAAGGCGGTCACAATAAGAAAGCAGAACTGCTTCCTTCTGTTTCCGGGAAATAGCCCTTTCGCCAGGCAGGCGTATGCCCCATAACAGCCGATCAGGACCATTACAGGGATACCCTGCAGAATCAATCTCTCAGGCCTGATGTGAAAAATCCTGCTGAGCACCGCATAGAGCGTAGGCAGGCACAATATCTCTATTCTTGTGGGGATCCCCCCTTCATATGCACGTCCTGTCATGGGGTTCACCCCGTAAACGGTATCGGTTTCCAGAAAGCTTTGTACCGTTTCCACTGTCATATCACCCTGCAAATATGCGTTTTTCCCGCAGAGTATATAAATGATCTGGGAAACAGCCAGCAGCCCAAAAAGCACCGGCAAAAGCATTTCCTTCCGGGAAAAGCGAGCCCTTCCTTCCCCCGCTTCCCTCCGGCAGAAGCCTCTGTGCCGCCGAACCGCTGTCAGAATAAATAAAAGCGCCGCCGCAGACACTGTAAATATTCCAAAGAGTACCGTACATCCGGAAACCGGCCTGTGTAAAAAAACACCTGCCAAATGGGCGGCTTCCGCCGCACCCGTTATCAAAATTATAAACAGCACAATTATATCTGCAATAGAATCCTGTCTTTCCATAGGCATATTATACCATATATCCAATGTCCATACAAGCAAAAGCAGCCAGCTGATGATCCCTGACTGCTCGCATGTTCTTGCAAAAGAGTTTTCCACTTTTTACATAGCCTTTATATCCATACGGATTTTGTCAGCAATACGGGCAATATATTCGCTGTTCGTCGGCCTTGGCCTCCCGGTCCGTTGGGAGTAACCAAACATTTTCTCAAAGGTCTCCACATTACCTCTTGCCCAGGATACCTCAATGGCATTTCTGATGGCGCGCTCCACCTTTTGTTCCGTTGTCTTGAAACGCTTTGCTATTGTAGGATACAGAAGCTTTGTCACGCTGCTTACCACCTCCATATCCCTTCCTGATAATAATATTGCATCCCTCAGATAATGGTATCCCTTAAGATGAGCCGGGACGCCTATATCCAGCATAATATCTGTAATATATCTTTCCAGTTCGCAGTCCTTAACGTCGCATATATCCACGCAACTTCCTCCTTTCTTACAGCGCACACTCTTTCTTTTGTAAGAACAACTATATATTATCACATTGTAGTCAATTCGTGAATATATTAAGCCGTTAAGAAACCGTTAAGATTTATATTTCTTCTCTGATCAGATAAATCGGGCGCCGCTTGACCTCCATATAGGTTTTGGCCAGATACTGCCCCAGTATTCCGGTGCAGAAAAACTGGACACCGCTTAAAAACAAAATAATGCACACCAGGGACGGCCAGCCCGACACCGGATCGCCAAAAATCAGCTTTCGAACAATAATGAAGAGAATCATCACAAATGCCAGCAGGCAGAACAGCACCCCCGCCACCACCGCAATCATCAGCGGCACCGTGGAAAATGCCGTAATCCCGTCAAGTGAATAAATCAGCAGCTTCCAGAAGCTCCATTTCGTTTCTCCCCTGGCCCGCTCCACATTCTCGTATTCCAGCCATTTGGTGCGAAATCCCACCCAGCCGAAGATTCCCTTCGTAAACCGGTTGTACTCCTGCATGGAAAGGATCGCATTTACCATCTGCCTGGTCATCAGCCGATAGTCCCTGGCTCCGTCCATAATTTCCGTTTTGGATATTTTCTTCATCAGCTTATAAAAAAGCCGGGCAAAAAAGCTTCTGACCGGCGGCTCGCCCCTGCGGCTCACTCTTCTGGTGGCCACGGAGTCATACCCCTCCTCCAGGCCGCGGAACATTTCCGGAAGAAGGGACGGCGGATCCTGAAGATCCACATCCATCAGCACCGCATAATCTCCCCTGCAATGTTCCAGTCCCGCATATATGGCAGCCTCCTTGCCAAAATTTCTGGAAAAGGATACCAGATGGACACGCCCGTCCTTTTCCCGCAGCTTCTTAACCTCTTCCACCGTTCGATCCGTGGAGCCGTCATCTATATAAAGAATCTCTGCCTCTATTCCCTTTTCTCCGAAAAAGCTATCGTTCTTTATCAGTTCCTCATAAAACAGCGCTATATTCTCCTCTTCGTTATAGCAGGGAACTATCACACTCAGCAAACCCATATTGATACATCCTTTCCGCATTATCTCCCGGGAACACACTGCCTCCCCGGATGCCCCTTTTATTTCCCCTGTCAATTATAGCATAACATATCCGCCCGCAAAATGTTAAATATTCTTAATTTTGCAGGCGGCATGAGACGAAATAACTTGTTTATGGTATACTATGCTTATCTAATTACCGAAAGGGAACCACATATGAAGAAACTGAAATTTACGTTTATTCTTATTATAAGCGTGGTGACATTATGTGCATGCGGGCCGCAGAACGATGCCACCGATTCCAATCCGGAACCCACAGGTTCCGAATCGCCGCCTGACAGCCTGCATCCGGCGGATTCCTCCACTCAACCGGAGGATGATTCCCTACCTCCCCGGGAGGGAATGGTTCACAGCCGGCTGACAAATGAATGGGTAGACAAAAGCGTGGCGGACACCCGGCCCATTGCCGTCATGATGCCCAACGAACAAAATGCGCAGCCCCATTACAGTCTTTCGAAAGCGTCTGTTATTTATGAAGCAAACGTAGAGGGCCGCATGACACGGCTGCTTGCCCTTTATGAGGATTGGCAGGATCTGGAAAAAACCGGAAACGTCAGAAGCCTCCGCACCTATTTCGCATACTGGGCGTTTGAGTGGGATGCTTTGATCCTCCATATCGGCCACCCTTACTATGTGGACGAGCTGATTGCAGCACCCGATACGCAGACCATCAACGAGAGCAATTACCCTGATTCCGAGGCCTTTTACCGGGACGAAAGCCGTTCCCGCCCCCATAATGCTTATGTGACGGGAGAGAAGATTCTGAATGCGGTAAACAGGAAGGGGTATCCTCTGGAATACCGGGGGCTTGCCGACGACAGCCATTTTCAGTTTACAGGCCCTTCCGCCCAAAACACACTGGAACAATATGGCACTGCTGCACAGAGCGCCGTCTATATTGATATGTCCGGCTGTTATCCCGTAACCCGCTGCTATTTCGAATATCATCCGGAGGACGGTCTTTATTACCGTTCCCAGTATCTGTCCGGCGGCTCAGACGGGCCCCATATCGACGGAGCAACCGGGGAGCAGCTTTGCTTTAAGAATATTCTGGTACAGAATACCAAAGCCCGCGATCTGGGCGACGGCTATCTTGCCTTCGACTGTACGGATAATACGGAGGATGGCTGGTTCTTTACCAACGGAAAGGGCATTCACGTAACCTGGAGCAAAAGCAGTGACTACGGCGCTACCAGATATTATGATGATAACGGCAAAGAAATTACCTTAAATACAGGAAAGACCATGATCTGTATCGTGCAGGCGGGCGATAATTTTACTTTCCGATAACAATGTGGGCCGGGCAGTGTCCGGCCCCGCTCGTAAAAAGGGGCAGCGCATTTCGCGCCGCCCCTAAATTTTCTTTTCCTATTCCCCTAATCCGTTCTCCACCGCCTGAACCAGTGTTTTCAACGCTTCCTGCTCGTCCTCGCCCTCACACACAAACTCGATCTCGTCACCGCACTTTACACATGCCCCTAACACACTCAACACGCTTTTCGCGTTCGCAGTATTCTCTCTGAATGTAAACGTAATCAAGGATTTGAACTGCATTGCTTCCTTACACAAAATGCCCGCTGGTCTGAGATGCAAGCCTGTAGGATTCTTAATAACTACCTTCTGACTTACCATTTTGCTTCCCTCCAATTTCTGCTGTCCTACAGCATCCTTCTCTTAATCTTATTCTAGCATGAATAATTGTTAATCTCAAGTGCTTTTTCCTCCGGCCGATCCGATCAGAACATGACATCCTGGATCAGGTTTGCCAGTTTCTCCGCTTCTTCTCGGATGACATCCTGATCCTTCCCTTCTATCATCACCCGTACCAGCGGCTCTGTTCCGGAAGGGCGGATCAGCACCCGGCCTTCGCCCGCGAACTTTGTCTCCAGGCTGCGGATCGCTTCGGCGACCCTGGGATATTCCAGGTACTTTTCCTTCTTGTGGTCCGCCACCTTGGCGTTGGCCAGCGCCTGGGGAAGCATCTCCATGATGCAGGCAAGATCGGAAAGGCTGCGGCCTGTTTCCACCATCACCTGCAGCAGATGCAGGGCGCTTAAAAGGCCGTCACCCGTGGTATTCTCGTCCAAAAAGATAATGTGCCCTGACTGCTCTCCTCCAAGGCTTGCCCCGATCTCTTTCATGCGCTCCATGACATAACGATCACCCACTTTGGTCTGCTCAATGGTCAGCCCGTTCTTCTGGCCCATCAGGAAAAAGCCCAGGTTGCTCATGACTGTGGCAACGATGGTGTCCTTCTTCAGTTTGCCCTGGCCTTTCATGTGATTTCCCACAATCGCCATGATCTGATCCCCGTTCACCACATTGCCTTTCTCATCCACTGCCATCAGCCTGTCGGCATCTCCGTCAAAAGCAAGACCTATATCAGCTTTTTCATACACTACCCTGGCCTGCAGCTCCTCCATATGGGTGGATCCGCAGTTGGAATTAATATTTGTCCCGTCCGGATTATTGTGGATTGCCACAATACTGCCCCCAAGCTCCTTCAGCGCTTCCACAGAAGTATAGTAGGATGCTCCCTCCGCGCAGTCCACCACAATCTTCAATCCGCTCAGATTCACGGGAACCGCCCTGATGGAATGGTTTATGTATTCTTCCCTGGCATCCGTCCGATATTTTACCTTTCCCACGCCAAGTCCTACTGGAAACTTTATGTCCTGCATATTTCCCCGGATCAAAGCCTCGATCTCGTCCTCCAGCTCGTCAGGCAGCTTATATCCGTTCCCGTCGAAAAATTTGATGCCGTTAAATTCTACCGGGTTGTGGGATGCGGAAATGACAACACCGGCATCCGCCCTGTATTTCTGTGTCAGATATGCCACCGCCGGCGTGGGAATCACGCCGACATAGACACAGTTTGCCCCCACGGAGCAGGCCCCTGCCATCAATGCGTTGGCAAGCATATCCCCTGAAATCCTGGTGTCGCAGCCTACCATAATAGTAGGCTTATGCTCCTTCTCTTTCGACAATACATACGCTCCTGCCTGCCCCAGCTGCATGGCAAACAGCGGAGTTAAGTCCTCGTTTGCGACGCCTCTGACGCCGTCCGTTCCAAATAATCTGGCCATGTTTAAATCTCCTCCAATTTTATAAGTCTTACTGTTACCGTTATCTCCCGTTCCACGGAAATCTCCCTGAATAAGTCCTCCGGCAGAGTAAGCGTGATCGGGATATTGTAATCTTTTTCCTCCGGTTCCTCCAGGCCCTCTTCCGCAAGCCATGCTCCGAAGTCTACCTGTCCTCTGATACTTCCCTGAGGTACTGCGGAAACATATTCCTCCAGTCCGGAAAAGGTCAGCTTATAACCGCCCTCCGGTTCCACCAGCTCTGCCTCATAGCCCTCCGGTATATTCATCAGTTCAAAATCGCTCATTCCAAGGATATACGTCCTCTCCACAACAGGCTCCACATAGACGGTTACCGTCACACGCCCGTTAAAGCCGCTGTCCGCAAGCCTGATGTTTTCCTTCAGGTAATCCCGGATATTCAGGGCATTTACCACATTGCCCTCGGCTCCTGATATATCGAGCTCTTCCGCAGGAATTGTGATGGCGTTCACGCCGGCAACCGCCGATGTCGTTCCCGCTATCCGCACGGTCTCCACATCACTTTCCACCCTGCCCGTAGCCAGGTATCCCTCCGCAGGTTCGCCCGTCACATTGAGCACCAGGGGAACCTCCTTAACTGCCAGAACCTCCACCGACATATGAATATAGTCTACATCCATGACAACACCGGGCAAATCCAGCAGATTGCCCTCCGCATCATAAAGCTTGGGTTTCACATTCTGGGACAGGTTGCTGCTGGCGCCGCTCACATCCACCTCCGCCAGTGCATAATTGATCCTTTCCACCGCCGATTCCGGACCTGTAACCTGGATCCGGTTCAGATCGGTGGTGAAATTCATTACCTGAAACCCTTCCGCCACCTCGCCTGTGATCTGACTCTGCAGCCGAATTACCTTGCTGACCTTTTCTTCTACATTGAGCCGCACCGTTTCGTGGTCTCCCTTTATGGTATCGTACCTGGCAGCAGAGACTCCCTGAATACTATATGATATGGCAATGGTATTAATGTCAGTCAGCTTGCTCACATCCGCCACAGCCACAATGTCCGTGGCCCTGATGTCCTTTGTAATGCTTCGGGGCGCGCGGATAGTCACCCGCACCACATTGCTATTTTCCAATATCTCGTATACCTTGTTTTCCTGCTCCAGAAGCTCTGTATTCGTCAGCTTGACGGTAATCCCGGAAAAGGTAACCACATCCGGAGGATCGTTTATCTGTATCGCCAGAAACCACAGCAAAACAGCCAGAAACAGGGATGCCAGCTTCAGGCCCCAGTTATGAAATATTTTCTTTTTCATTCTTTGCCTTGCCTTTCCCCTTTCGGATACGCTTTTCCCTGCCCTTTGACTTCTCCTCTTCCTGCCGGTTTAAGATCTGCTGCAGCCTGGTCTTCAGCTCGTCGGCATTCAGGCCTCTCTCCAGCCGCCCCTCGTAAGCCACACTCACCTTCCCCGTTTCCTCCGAGACAATAACGGTCAGGGAGTCGGTAGCTTCGGAGACACCCACGCCTGCCCTGTGCCGGGTTCCCAGTTCCTTGCTCAGATCCAGATTATCGGACAACGGCAGATAACAGGTGGCGGATGTAATTCTGTTGCCACGCACAATAACGGCTCCGTCATGAAGCGGAGTGTTATGCTCAAATATATTGATAAGAAGCTGGCTTGTGACGATGCCGTCCACCTCGATGCCGGTCCGCTCATAATCCCTCAGAGACTCATTCTGCTCAATGACGATTAACGCGCCGGTCTTTGCCCTGCCCATCTCAAAACAGCCCTTGACGATCTCACTGATGGTTTTCTCCGAGAATAACTCCTGCTCCCGCTTTGAGGCATCGGAAAAGACGCCGGACGGAAGGAAATTCTTCTTGCCCAGCTCCTCCAGGGCATGCCGGAGCTCCGGCTGCATCACCACCACGATGGCGATCACCGCAAAACTCAACAGGTTCTGCGCCAGCCAGAGTATGGTACTCATGTCCATAATATAGGCCAGGACCAGCACCATACAGATCACAATGAGTCCCTTCATCAGCTGCCAGGCCCTGGTCGTCTTCATCCAGGCCAAAATGTAGTACATCAGACAGGCGATGATCAGTATCTCCAGAATGTCTCCTGCCTTGATCGTCGTCCGGTATCTGCTGAAATCTTTCGCGTAATCAACTAATGTATCAACCCACTGCATCTGTCAAATGTCTCACTTTATCTAGAAAATTTTAAAAAAGTTCTTCGTAGTCTTCACTTCCCGGATCTTCCATGTCCAAATCCACATTTCCCACCGTAACGCTTTTTCCGCCCCTGTAATCTCCTCTTGTCCTCCGGGAAGAACCGCCGGATCTGCCTTCATAAGCCTTTTCCGCAGTCATGCCGCGGTCATTTGCCCTGTGCCGCTGGGTAGCGTTAATTCTCTTTACGGTCTTGGCCGGAGCCGCAACCGTCATCTTGGGAACTGCCTTGACATAATAATAATATTCGTCATCCTCAAACTGCACCTTTTCCGTCCGGCTGTAATCCACACAGAAGCGGAAAAACTCTATCACCTTTGCCACCGCCAGCGCCAGCACCGATCCCAGCAGTGCCCCGACAATGGAGATGTTTATATCGTAAATCAGATCTCCCACCAGCAGGATCACAATATCCGTCATAACGCCCGCAATCATCGCAATGGTCCATACATGGTCAACGGGCATCCGCCGGATCAGATAAACCACCATGATGGTAATGGCAAACGCGGCAATTACCACCAGCATCTCCTTGTTCTTCACGATTCCGTCTATAATCAGCCTCAGCTTCGCCGTTATCTCGGAATCATCCATGGTGCCAAGGGCCGGCGCACTTGCGGTCACCGTCTGGAACAGATAATGAACCGCCACACCACAGCCCACCGATACGGCAGAGACCGGGGTGCACAGCAATCCCGCCACGATGGGGATCACATAAGGTATCTTCAGTGCGCAGAGCATGGGTGTCAGCAATACGAGCAGCGAATCTCTGGGACTGAATCTGAAAAACAGCAAAAACATAATCAGAAACATACACAGCCCCACCAGGGCCACTTCCATGGACAGCGCATACATGTGAAGTATGCTGAACACCGCCCCGAACATTACGATACACCCGGTGGGCAGGAAAGAGCACATCAATGACACGATCAGAACTATGGCAATATTGTTAAGCTTTGTCATGTAACCTATTTTGCCGTTTAGCATATTCAGTACGATAAGCGCAAATAAAAACTTTATTACCGGCAGGATAAACACCTCATACCTGCTGTAAATCGCCTTTACTCTTTCCCTTATTTCCAACAATCCAGTCATTTACTTCCTCCAGCCGGTTCCATCTCGGCAATTACTGCCGGGCGTTCTGCCGCCGGGCGCTCCCGTCGCCGTATAGGGAACCAAGCTTTTTCAAATTATGATAATAACATTTCAGGCTCTTTTTGACTTTTGCATAGCGGTACGTACAGACAATGTACGTAAGCAGGCCGTATGCCACAATGAAAACGGCATAATTCTTCAGCACGCTCTTCGCAAATGCAATCAGATCTATTTTATACAGATCCTCCATAAACACCTCAAAGTCATAAAAGATATACAGCGCAAATATAATCCCGAAAGCGATGGTTCCGCTGATTACGGACTTCAGGATCTGGATGGCAATATAATCACTGCGGAAATAATTGCCGATCCGGACATTCTTTTTTCCCTCACCGCTTTCATAGGACGACAAATGCGTCATCAATATTACACGTTCCTCGTTCAGCATGGAAATCCTCCTATTTCAGGAACCTCATCTTAGCGCCGTCCTCTTTGCTCTTCTTCTGAAGCGTCGGCTGCTGGGGACGTCCCGCCTTCAGCACATCCGACAGATCCCTGGTCACATTATTCTTGCACTTTTCGCAAAATCGGCCGCTGCGGATTGGCGCACCACAGGTTTCACAGGTCAGGTACAGGGGGGAATCCTCCGTAACCTCAAGACGGTCCTCCCTCAGCCACTGACGGATCTGTCCCGCATCCACTTCACAGGCCTCCGCAACCTGCGCAATACCCGCGCCCTTATGCTCACGGATATATTCCTTCACCTCCTGAAATTTCGCCTCCAGGCTCTCACGGCATGCCGGGCAGGTATTGGGCCCGGAAACATAGTTGTAGATTCGTCCGCAGACTCTGCAATTTCTAATATTCATAGTATCCTCCGTTTTAGCGGCAAAATTCATTATACACCTGTTCCGCAGGCCAGAGTGACGAAATATACCCTCTCTGCACCGGCCGCCTTCAATGCCCTTGCCGCCTCGTCGATTGTGGCGCCGGTGGTATAAATGTCATCGAAAACTAGAATCGTCTTTAATTTTACATCATTTTCAGGCATAATAAAAGCCTTTTTCAAATTATTTTGCCTTTCCGGACGATTTAATTTTTTCTGGGGTACCGTATCCCTCACCCGCACCAGCAAATGCTCAAAAACAGGGATGCCCATCCGCTGTCCTGCTGCCTTTGCCAGCAGCCCGGCCTGATTGTATCCCCGCCTGGCCTTTCTGCGCCTGTGCAGCGGGATCGGAACAAATCCGTCCGGATGCACCTCCCGGATAAAGCCTCCCAGGTAATCCGCAATCTGCTCCCCGAAAAAATCGGCATATTCCCTTCGTCCCCCGTATTTGAAGCGGTATATGGATTCCGCCGCACTGTCGTATTCGTAAAGAGCCCGCCCCCGTTCATAAAGGTGGCCTCCCTCCCGGCAGTCGCCGCAGAATTCCTGCCCTTCCTCCGTTTTCTTGCCGCAGCGCATACACCAGGGCGGCGTCAGAAGCTTCAGCCTGTCCATACACTCCAGGCAGATCTTCTCTCCCCGCTGCCTGACAATGCCGTCGCAAACAGGACATCGCCGGGGATAAACTGCCTGTAATATGCCGTTTCTCACCCCTCCCATATTTTCCCTTATATTTCCCACTCTACCCTCCATGTCGCGGCACCGGCCTCACGCCAGTTCCCTGATCCGTGACGTCAGTGCCGTATAACGCCTGTTTTCGCTGGTATTGTCAATCATCCCCCGGACGGTTCCGCTGCTCCCCAGGATTGTGACGCAGCTTTTCGCTCTTGTGATTGCCGTATACAGGAGGTTCCTGTTCATCAGCGCCCTGGCACCGCCGAGCAGCGGCAGTATCACTGCCGGATATTCGCTTCCCTGGGATTTATGGACTGTGATGGCATAAGACAGCTCCAGCTCCTCCAGCAGGGAAAAGGGATATGTTACCCTGCGCTGTTCATCATATTCCACCACCAGGCTGGCAGCGCTCTCATTGATCTGCAGAATCCTGCCCATATCTCCGTTAAAAACTCCCGTTCCCTTGTCTACGGGAATCCCGTACTTACTGACGACCTCCCACTCCAGCTGATAATTATTCCGGATCTGCATAACCTTATCCCCTTCCCGGTAAATGACGGATCCGGCGATGTGCTCCCGCTTCCGTGCATCCGGGGGATTCAGATATTGCTGCAGGATACCGTTCAGCGTCTCACAGCCCAGGCTGCCTTTCCGCATGGGTGTCAAAACCTGTATATCAAAGGGCGTCACTCCCACATATTTCGGGAGCTTGTCCCGGATCAGCTGGATCATATGCTTGTAAATGACATTTGCGTCGTTACGCTCCAGCATAAAGAAATCCCTGGATTTATTATCCAATGCAATCTGCTGTCCGTTGTTAATTCTGTGTGCATTGACAACAATGTCACTTTCTTCTGCCTGCCGGAAAATTTTCTCCAGCTCCACCATGGGAAACCTTCCGCTCCCAATCAGATCCCGTAATACCTGGCCGGGTCCGACGCTGGGCAGCTGATTTACATCTCCCACCAGTATCAGCCTCGTTCCCGGTACAACAGCCTTCAGCAATGCCAGAAACAGCTGAATATCCACCATGGACATCTCGTCAATTATTATAATGTCTGTTTCCAGGGGATTTTCCTCGTTCCGCTCAAACCGCACCTTCTTGCTGTCTTCGTCAGAAAGGGCGCTGTTCAGCTCCAGCATACGGTGAATCGTTCTGGCCTCATAACCGGTTGCCTCCGTCATTCGCTTGGCGGCGCGCCCGGTGGGTGCTGCCAGAAAAATGTCCAGCCCCTCCTCCTCAAAATAGCGGATAATCATATTAATGGTAGTAGTCTTGCCCGTCCCCGGTCCTCCTGACAAAATAAACAATCCGTTCCGGATACACTCTGTCACCGCTTTAAACTGTAATTCGTTCAATTCCAGGCCCAGCTCCCCCGCCAGCCTTTCCAGACGCTTCTCTACGGCTGCGTCAGGGACTCCCTCCTCCATGGGGACGTTCATCTCCTTCAGCATCTGCGCACACCCAAGCTCCGCATAATAATAGGAAGATGCAAAGACGCTGTCCCCCTTTATGACCAGCTTCCTGTCCATCACCAGATTGTCCAGCTGGGGACGAATATTCTCCCCTGCCACCTGCAGCAGCGCCTGTGCCCGCTCCAGCACCGCCTCCACAGGCAGAAAGCAATGGCCCTCTCCCACGGCCTGCAGCAGCACATAAAGAATCCCGCTTCGGATACGGTAATCAGAATCCGTATGAATCCCTATCCTGGATGCCAGCTCATCCGCCATCCGAAACCCCACTCCGGTTATATCTTCCGCCAGCCTGTAGGGATTTTCCTTCAGCACTCCATAAAGCTCCATCCCATACGTATCATATATTTTTACTGCCAGGGCATTTGTTATGCCATACTGCTGCAGATAGACCATAGCGTCCCGCAAATCCTTTTTTTCTTCCATCTGCGTGGCAATTTCCTGGGCCTTGCGCTGGCTGATCCCCTTTATTTCTGTCAGGCGCTCCGGCTCTTCCTCTATGATACGGAAGGTATCATCACCGAATTTCTTCACGATTCTGGCCGCCAATGCCGCCCCCACTCCCTTAACAGCCCCCGAGCCCAGATAGCGCTCCATACCTGCACTGTCTTTGGGGGGCACCGTCCGGTAGCTGTTCAGCTTGAACTGCTTTCCATAGACCGGATGATCCACATAATCTCCCAGGGCAGAAATCGTTTCTCCCTGGGTCAGTCCCCTGCACATACCGACACAGGTAATTTCTTCCCCCTCCGCCATCAGGCTCATAACCGTGTAGCCATTCTCACTGTTCTGGTAAATAATGTGATCCACATATCCATTGACCGTTTCCATACATCCGCTCCCACTGTTTACACAGAAAAGGCTGCCTTCTCCCGGCAGCCCTAAAACTGTTTCACACTTCCAGACATGCCGCCGCAGGCAGCAGTGCCGACTTCCTCGGCAGTGCCGTCGGCGGCGGCACAAACAATCCGTGAAACCAAAGCGCAAAAGTCGCGCAAAGCGCATAGGTCACGCAAAGCGAAACATAGAATTTCTTTTCGCCTTTCAAACTTCCTCCGGCACCGTCCCGGCTGCGGATGCACTCGCGGCAGCCTCCGCAGAAGCCGTATCCAGGCCGTAATTCCTCTTCATCTGCTCAAAAAGCATCTGTGCCAGACCCAGGCCGCTCTGCTCCGTAGTCTGCTCTGCCATGGCCTGCATCATCTGATCCTTATAATAGTCCATGATGGTACTGGTATAGTTCGATGTTTCTTCACTCTTGGGTATCGTCTTTAACATTCCCTTATAAAGCTGTTCTACAAAATACGCCTCAAACTGCTTGCAGGCATCCAGAAGCTCTTTCTCCGTCGCTTTAGTGTAGTCCGTACTGCCCACCTTATCCTGCAGTCGGGATGCCGACTGGTTCGCCGCATTGGCATAGGTATCGCTGTACATGGAGGCTATATTGCTGAAATCCATCATATGAGTACTCTCCCTTGTCAAATTCCGGAATCATCATGCAGGCATGTGTTTCATGGCCCCAACTCGCCGGCATGCCGTTTTTCAATTAGATATACTTTTTACACTAGCGCCGCAGATTATTAGCCTGCTGAAGCATCTCGTCGGAAGCTATAATAGCTTTGGAATTCAATTCGTATGCACGCTGTGCCACGATCATGTTGACCATCTCATCTGCCACCTGGACATTGGAACCTTCCAGGTACCCCTGCAGGATCGCACTTCTCTCCACATTGGGGTTAGTCGCCTCGTTGATGGGCTGGCCGCTGGCCGCAGTCTGCTGGTAAAGGCTGTCTCCCAGCTTGGCAAGCCCGTTAGGGTTATTAAACTGGTAAATGCCGATCACACGCCCGATCGGCTGTGCATTATTATTTTCATCCGGATAGCAAATCTCGCCGTTCTTATCCACCGTGACTTTACTCATCATATAAGTGTTATTCAATATGATCGGCTGCCCATTGGTGTCAAGCACGGGAAGTCCGTCCGTAGTAGCCAGCATATTCCCGTTGGTGGCAAGGGTAAACTTCAGATTGCCGTTGCGGGTGTAGTATATATTGCCATCCTCCCCCCGTACCCCGAAGAAGCCTTTTCCGTCGATTGCAAAAGCGGTATCGCTTTCAGACTGGGTGATGTTGCCCTCTCTGAATACCGAAGTAATTGCCGAATTACGAGTACCAAGACCTACCTGTGCGCTGGTAGGCTTCTGAGCCCCGTTCGCCGTGGTGGTCCTGGTCTGCAGGTTCTGATACAGCAGAGTCTTAAATTCGTTCACCTGGGTCTTATAGCCGGTGGTATTTACATTTGACAGGTTATTTGCTATCGTATCAAGATTTGTCTGCTGGGCAATCATGCCGGTTGCCGCTGTCCATAAACTGCGTACCATTTTACATCGTTCCTTTCTGTAGCGAATATGTAGTCATCCTTATATGCGTCCAATCTGTGTCACTGCAATTTCAAGGGAAGAATCGTAAGTCTGAATGATCTTCTGGTTGCTTTCATAGGCACGGGTGAGGGAAATCAGATTCACCATTTCCGACACGATCTGTACATTTGCCATCTCTAAATATCCCGATTTGATTTCCGCGTCCGAATTTATCCGGGTGGCTCCCTCCACGGGACGGTAATATGTCTCACCGTATTTCTCCAGGTAATTATAATCTTCGAAGTCCGCCAACTGGATCGTCGCTATGTTCACACCGTTCTGGGAAATAGTACCGTCATTCCAAATCTTGGAGTCAAGCAGGGTATCCAGTTGGATCCGCCTGTTCAGCGTATCCAGGACATAATCCCCATCCTCCGTCACAAGGTAGCCCTCCCTGTTCAGGGTAAACTGGCCTGCGCGGGTATACATGGTAGAGGTCTCTCCGGCCTTATTGGTAAATTCAATGGCAAAAAAACCTTCCCCTGCAATAGCCAGATCATACGTATTGTCCGTTACTCTGAAGGAACCCGGTGTAAAATCCGTATAGTTCTCACCAATCTTGACGCCGGGATTGTTGTACCCCAGCCTCTTTACATTCTGCAGCCCGACAGACTCATCCTTGATCTTTACCGCCAGGATCCGGTCAAAGGACTGGCTGGTGGCGCCCTCCTTTTTATAACCGACGGTATTGGCGTTCGCCAGATTATTGGTCATAGTATCCATTCGGTGCTGCTCGTTAATCATACCCGTATATGCGGTATACAAACCCTTTAGCATCAGCGTTCCCTCCGTATTCCGTTAATTCTCCCTGTATCCCGACAGGAATTCCACATATCTGCCCGTTCCCACTGCCACCGCCGTCATGGGGTCTTCTGCGGTAATGGTATTAATTCCCGTCTTTGCGGATATAAGCTCCTCAAGACCCCGCAGCAGGCTTCCGCCGCCGGTCAGCACGATCCCTCTGTCCGCAATATCCGCAGCCAGCTCAGGCGGCGTCTTTTCCAATACACTGTGGATCGTCTCCACAATCTGTGCCGTAGTCTCCCTGAGTGCTTCCTCCGATTCCTCGGAAGAGACCTTCACCGTCTTAGGCAGGCCGGTTACCAGATTACGGCCTCTCACATCCATATAGTCAACCTCAGTCCTGGGATAAGCAGAACCGATTTTGATCTTCAGATCTTCCGCAGTCCGCTCACCGATCAGCAGATTATGCTTCTTCCGCATGTAACGGACAATCGCCTCGTCAAAATCGTCTCCCGCGATCTTAATAGAGGCGCTGACCACGGTGCCTCCCAATGAAATCACCGCAATATCGGAGGTACCTCCTCCTATATCCACAATCATATTCCCGCAGGGCTTGGAAATATCAATCCCGGCACCAATTGCCGCGGCAATGGGCTCTTCAATAATGGCCACCTCTCTGGCTCCCGCCTGATAGGTAGCGTCCTCCACCGCCTTCTTTTCCACCTCCGTGACCCCGCTGGGGACGCAGACGGCAATGCGGGGCTTCCGAAAAGTCCTTCTGCCCAGCGCTTTCTGAATAAAATATTTCATCATCTTCTCGGTGACGGTATAGTCGGAAATAACACCCTGCCGCAGGGGACGCACCGCCACGATATTGCCGGGAGTCCTTCCCAGCATCAGACGCGCGTCTTCGCCGATCGCCTTGATTTTGTTAGTGTCTCTGTCAAATGCCACAACGGAGGGCTCTTTTAAAACAACGCCCTTTCCTCTGATGTATACTAAAATGCTGGCTGTGCCCAAATCAATACCAATGTCTGTACACTGCATATTACCTGTGCCCCTTTCTGCTGAACCTCAATCAAACGAAACGTAGTCATACGAATTTCATTATAACCGAAATTCATTTTTTTTCATAGTATTTTATGAAAATTTTACATAAGGGACAGTAAAAAATTCGCTGACGTAAAACACGGATGCTGCAAAGCGGCAGACTTCCTGCCTGTTTTTCGCATCCGTGCTCAATGTATTTATCGGCTCAGGCAACAGAATTCTTTAGGCCTTGTCCAACATTTTTTTCACATAAGCTCCTGTATAGGATTTTTTATTTTTTGCCACTTCCTCCGGCGTACCCTCGGCAATGATGGTTCCGCCTCTCTCTCCTCCCTCCGGGCCGATGTCGATAATATAATCCGCCGTCTTGATCACATCCAGATTATGCTCAATCACCACCACCGTATTCCCGCCGTCCGCCAGTCTGTGCAGAATATCCACCAGCTTGTGCACATCCGCAAAATGCAGGCCGGTGGTGGGCTCGTCCAGAATATAAATGGTCTTGCCCGTACTGCGCCGGGAGAGCTCCGTAGCCAGCTTGATCCGCTGGGCCTCCCCGCCGGACAGAGTAGTGGAAGGCTGCCCCAGCTTCACGTAGGAAAGTCCCACATCATATAACGTCTGAATCTTATTACGGATGGAAGGCAGATTTTCAAAGAAGGGCAGCGCCTCCTCCACCGTCATATCCAGGACGTCAAAAATATTTTTACCCTTATATTTTACATCCAGGGTCTCACGGTTGTATCTCCTACCGCCGCAGACCTCACAAGGCACATACACATCCGGCAGGAAGTGCATCTCGATCTTAATGATTCCGTCTCCCCCGCAGGCTTCACAACGTCCCCCCTTCACGTTGAAGCTGAAACGGCCCTTGCTGTACCCCTTGGCCTTGGCATCCGCCGTAGAAGCAAAAAGATCTCTGATCTGGTCGAATACTCCCGTGTAAGTGGCGGGATTGGAACGGGGCGTCCTGCCGATGGGCGACTGATCGATATTTATCACCTTGTCCAGCCGTTCCATTCCCACAATCTTCTTATGCTTGCCGGGAATACACCTGGCCCGGTTCAGCTCCCTGGCCAGGCGCTTGTATAAAATCTCGTTTACCAGGGAGCTCTTACCGGAACCGGAAACTCCGGTAACACAGGTCATAACACCCAGGGGGAATTCCACATTAATATTCTTTAGATTATTCTCCTGTGCCCCCATTACCGTCAGCCACCCGGAGGGCTTTCTGCGTTCCGCAGGCACCGGTATCTTCTTCGCGCCGCTCAGATACTGCCCGGTTATGGATTCCGGTACGGCCATAATCTCCTCCGCCGTGCCGCAGGCAATGATCTCACCGCCATGAGAACCCGCACCCGGCCCCACATCCACAATATAATCCGCCGCCAGCATGGTATCCTCGTCATGCTCTACCACAATCAGCGTATTCCCCAGATCCCGGAGATTCTTCAGGGTGTTCAGAAGCTTGTCATTGTCCCTCTGATGCAGGCCGATGCTGGGCTCATCCAAAATATAGCAGACCCCCACCAGTCCGGAGCCGATCTGGGTGGCAAGCCTGATCCTCTGGGCTTCTCCGCCGGATAAGGTACCCGTACCCCTGGACAGGGACAGGTAATCCAGTCCTACATCCACCAGGAACCCCACCCTCGCCCGTATCTCCTTTAAAATCTGCCTGCCGATCATCTGCTGCTGTTTTGTCAGCGCCATATTCGATAAAAACTCATGCAGATCCCGGATGGGTACGGATGTGATTTCGTAAATGTTCCTGTCACACACCGTCACCGCCAGCGCTTCCTTTTTCAGGCGCATCCCCTTACATTCCCTGCAGGGTGTAACACGCATAAAGGTTTCATATTCCTGCTTCATGGTGTCGGAGAAGGTCTCCCGGTACTTGCGCTCCACATTCCTGACCAGCCCTTCAAAGGCCACAGGATAAACCCCCTTCCCCCGCTGGCCTTCATAATACACATCTACCGTTTTCTCTCCGGTACCTTGGACCAGAACATTCTTTATCTTTTCGGGATATTGCTCAAACGGAGTATCCAGATCGAACTTATACTCCCTGCTCAGTGCCTGCAGGAGGGCATTGGTAAAGCTCTTCGGATCCATGCAGGACTGCCAGCCCGTAACGGCTATCGCACCCTGGTTGATGCTTAAGGACGGATCCGGTATCATCAGGTCTATATCAAATTCCATTTTATACCCCAGGCCAAAGCACTCCGGGCATGCTCCAAAAGGATTGTTAAAGGAAAAGCTTCTGGGCTCAATCTCGCTGATACCGATTCCGCAGTCAGGGCAGGAAAAGCTCTGGCTGAAGACCACAGGCTCCCCGTCGATAATATCCACCACCAGCTGACCTTCCGACAAAGCCAGCACATTCTCAATGGAATCCGCCAGACGACGCTCGATTCCTGCCTTCACCACCAGCCGGTCCACAATAATGTCAATATTGTGCTTCATATTTTTATCCAGGGTAATTTCCTCCGTCAGCTCATAAAGGCTTCCGTCGATCCGCACCCGTACATAGCCGCTTTTCTTTGCGCGATCCAGCACCTTTTCATGGCGTCCCTTCCGGCCGCGGACCACAGGTGCCAACAGCTGCAGCCTGGTTCCTTCCGGCAGCTCCATGATCTGATCCACCATCTGGTCCACCGTCTGCTTCGCAATCTCCCGTCCGCACTGGGGACAGTGCGGTGTACCGACTCTGGCATAGAGCAGGCGGAAATAATCATAGATTTCCGTAACCGTCCCCACCGTGGAACGGGGATTACGATTCGTTGATTTCTGGTCAATGGAAATCGCCGGCGATAATCCGTCTATACGTTCCACATTGGGCTTCTCCATCTGCCCCAGGAACTGCCTGGCATAGGAAGATAAGGACTCCATATATCTGCGCTGGCCTTCCGCGTAAATAGTATCAAAAGCCAGAGAGGACTTTCCCGAACCGGACATCCCCGTCAGAACCACCAGTTCGTTCCTGGGAATATCCACGTCAACGTTTTTCAGGTTATGCTCCCGAGCTCCCCGGATCTTGATATACTCCCGGGCACGCTGCTTCGTCACCATCTTTGCCGCTGTGTTATCTGTCATGCTCATGTCAGCCACCTACTCCTTATCCATCTCCTGTAATTTCTGCTTCAGCTCCACCATCTTATCCCGCAGCTCTGCCGCCGCCTCGAAGTTCAAATCTGCCGCCGCCCGCTGCATCTTCTTCTGCACATCCGCAATCACCTTTTCCAGTTCCTTGCGGTTCATCGATTCCGGATCCTTCTCGAACTGCATTTCCTCCCTGGCAATGGTCTTGGAAATGCTGATCAGGTCCCGGACAGCCTTCTTGATCGTCTGGGGCGTGATACCATGCTCTTTATTATATTTCATCTGAATCTCACGACGCCGGTTCGTCTCATCCAGGGCAATCCGCATGGAATCCGTAACGACATCCGCATACATGATGACATGTCCCTCGGCATTTCTCGCCGCACGTCCGATGGTCTGTATCAGCGAAGTACTGCTGCGCAGAAATCCTTCCTTGTCCGCATCCAGAATCGCCACCAGGGAAATCTCAGGAATATCCAGCCCTTCCCGCAGCAGATTAATCCCCACCAGTACATCAAACACATCCAGCCGCATATCCCGGATGATCTGAGAACGCTCCAGAGTGTCAATGTCGGAATGCAGGTATTTCACCCGAATCCCCACCTCCCGCATATAGTCTGTCAGATCCTCAGCCATCCGCTTGGTCAGGGTAGTAATCAGCACCTTATTATGCTTCTCCACCTCCCGGTTCACTGCACCGATGAGGTCATCGATCTGTCCTTCCACCGGCCTCACGTCCACCTCCGGATCCAGCAGTCCCGTAGGTCGTATGATCTGCTCCGTGCGTAGTAGCTCATGGGCCTGCTCATACTCCGAAGGCGTTGCGGATACAAACAGCATCTGGTCGATATGGGTCTCAAACTCCTGAAAATTCAAAGGCCTGTTATCCAGGGCCGAAGGCAGGCGGAATCCATAATCCACCAGGGTCTGCTTCCGGGAACGATCCCCGGCGTACATTCCCCTGATCTGGGGAACCGTCATATGGGATTCGTCTATAATAATCAGAAAATCCTCCGGAAAGAAATCCATCAGCGTCATGGGCGGCGCTCCGGGAGGCATAAAGCTCAAATGCCTGGAATAATTCTCGATGCCGGAACAGAATCCCGTCTCCCGCATCATCTCTATATCGAAATTTGTACGTTCCGCAATCCGCTGCGCTTCAATCAGCTTGTCTTCCCCTTTAAAATAGCGGACCCGCTCCTCCAGCTCCTTCTCGATATTTTCGCAGGCCCTTCGAATCTTATCTATGGGCACCACATAATGGGATGCCGGATATATGATAATGTGATTCAGGGTGGCATGCACCTTGCCTGATAAAGGCTCCACCTGGCAGATCCTGTCAATCTCGTCCCCGAAAAACTCCACCCGTATAAAATAATCGCCGCCCTGGGCAGGATACACCTCCACCACATCCCCGTGCACCCTGAAGCACCCTCTCTGCATGTCCATTTCATTTCGGGTATACTGAATGTCCACCAGCTCCCGCAGTACCTGGTCCCGGTCCTTTGTCATTCCGGGCCTCAGGGACACGGACATTCCCTGAAATTCCTCCGGGCTGCCCAGACCATAGATGCAGGACACACTGGCCACCACCACCACATCCCTTCTCTCTGTCAGAGAGGCGGTAGCGGAAAGGCGCAGCTTATCGATCTCATCATTGATCGCGGAGTCCTTGGCAATATAAGTGTCTGACGAGGGCACATAAGCCTCCGGCTGATAATAATCATAGTAGGACACAAAGTATTCTACCGCGTTTTCCGGGAAAAATTCCTTGAACTCGCCGTAGAGCTGGCCAGCAAGGGTCTTATTGTGCGCTATTACCAAAGTGGGCTTGTTCAGGGCCTGAATCACATTTGCCATCGTAAAGGTCTTGCCGGAACCTGTCACGCCAAGCAGAGTCTGGAACTGGTTGCCCTCCTGGAAGCCTTTCACCAGCTCGGCTATGGCTGCGGGCTGGTCGCCTGTAGGCTTGTATTCGGACACCAACTTAAAATGATTCATGAAAGCACTCTCCTCAAAAAATAAAGTATTACCTATAAGAACTTGATGACCGTGTAATCAATATTGGTTCTTCCATATTATAATCAATCTCTGTGTTATAATATTGGTATCGCTCTAAAACTTGCTTAACATCTCGTAATTCCACATCTGCTTTAGGTCCAATCCATATTTCTTTTACAAAATCCTGTTTAATATTTGAAAAGCATAATTCTCTATATGAAACTAATTTTCCGTTAGCTACCCTATATTTTGGTTCTGAAAATATTATATTTCTATCTTTTATTTCGCGACCATGCGACCTTGAATTTAATACTAAGCGCCATTCTTTTTCCTCTGCAAAGCTAGGATGTTTGTAGAAAGAAAATTCCATTCTATAATTATTATTTAACTCTAATGCTGTGTGTCCAACTCCTGTTTCTTCCATTCTTTTCAAATTTTCTTTTACAACTCGTTCAATATGTCTTTCTTGCCCATTTTTATCATAAATGACTTTAGCAAATTTCAGGCCAAATGTCCATTGTTTAGATTATTGCTCAAGTAACTTTTTATCAAATCCTATAGCCATCCCTTTTCCATCGTCCGCATACCCTCTCCATTGACTAAGGCAATCTTTCCTCTCTGAAAAGCAAGCTACATGTGTCAATATTGAATCATGCAAATCAGAATCCCTCAAGCGTACAATAGTGATATAATATATCGAACTTTTCCTTCTTCATATTCTGCCTTTCCCATATTTTTATCTCAAGTTCAAACTTTACACTTCATTATTCCCCTTTTAAATATCTCTCAACTTCCCGGTCAAACTCCGAAATATAGTTTTTATCCTGTTTTACTTGAAATACCTCTTATTCCTTTTCCGCTTTTTTCATAGCAGCTTCATGCAATATTTTTCCTTTTCTATCCAACACCTCCCATCGATTATTTATCAGCATAGTCCACTATCCTGTCCACAAAATACTCCACATATTTTCAGAGAAGAATTTCATCAAAAGCCCTCTTATCATACCACAAACTTTTTGGTTTGTACAGACGCAAATTCGAACTTTTGTTCTGTTTCATCCAAGACTATAGGAAAATAATACTCCTCATATCCCCTCGCATACCAAAAAGGCGTATGGCTCCACACCCTTTTCTTAATCTCGCCGATGCTTTCCTCTTTATCCACAGAATACCCACCCTCCATCAATAGCCTTTCCAATGTTGCAATATCCGTAAGGTCCTTCTCCCGTAGCTCCCATTCCGGATTCAGCAAATGAGCATTGGTCTTCAGCACGTAAGTCAGCCTTTCTCCAATAGTTCGGACAGGTGTCCCACAAAACGTCCTCGGCCTTTCATCCAGCCAGTCGTAAGGGAAGAACACAGTCCCGTGAGGGCCTGCATGATACCAGTGGGCAATGCCGTCTATATTCTTCATGCTGTTGAAAGAAGCATGGAGCCCGTCCTTTTCAATTCGCAGCAGCCAGAATTCTTTCATATAATAGGCATCATATCCCAGGCTTTCATACTGCTGCCGCAGCTCCTCCCAATTCTCCGCCAGATTCTCCGTAAAGCAGTCCAAGTCGCCATGCTCCCGCGTGAATCTTCCCTGCAAGATGTCAACAGCAAATCCTCCCCACACATATGACCTGATTCCCAGCTCCTCCGAGACATGGAAAATATCCCCCAGCATCTCCAGATATCCCTGATTCCCGCACGCCATAAGCTCCTCCTTCCGCGACAGTCCTTTATGAAAGCCCACTCACTGTCTGTCCCCTGCTCTTCCGGCTTCGCCGTAGCATGTATCAAGTATATCATGAATCCGCCTGTTTGTATATCAAAATCGAACTTTTGTTCTATTTTATTTCACAAAAATCAGGTACACCACCCGCCCGGTTAAACATAGTAACAAAATTAAAATGGACTGAATATTACCAAGAGCCGCTTAGATATTACGCGAGCAAGGAGATAGCTGATTTCTTTAACTCTGAGATGGTCTCCATGGCAATATCCCTTGGTGTTTAGGTGTTTGACCTCGCTATTAACGTATTGATTCATCTCCTGAGTGGGTTGCAGCATATCAAATTGATTATGTCGGTTTTGCGTCGAATCCAGGAGTAATTTAAACGCTATATGCCGTAGAAAATCTATCATAGTGAAGAAATCTGAACCTCCTATCAAAAAATTCTGCACGAAAAGGGAAGTATCTCTATTCTGCCGAAATACTTCCCCCTCTTTTAATATCCTTTATTGCCTCTTCACAATACACTATATCACCAGATTTTATCCGATTCCATGCTGTTTCTTCCCCTATACAAACTGCCTTCCATATTCCGCCAAATAAGCCTCCGCTCTGTTCAAAGGCAAACCAACAATTTTTTGTTGCTTTTGCATCCTCTAAAATAGCTCTGGCGGCCTGTCGGTTCTTCAGCTTCTCTAATGTGTAGCTCACATACATTTCCAATCTGCGCTTAGCAGGGGGCATGATAATAACCTTATAAGCCATATTTTGCTCCAATTTCGTCAAGTGCTTTGTCGAAGTCTTCCCCCTCTCCTCGATCATAGCATGCCCTTGATTCAGCAAGTTCCGACAATATTTCGTCTCCACTAAGAGGCTTGTACGGATTGTTTTCACAGAAGTTTACCAACAAATATCTTTGGATTTCTTTCTGGCGATCCACATCATGCATGATATTACATAGATATAACGCAACGTTCTCTATAATACGGAATCAGTGAATCATGTGTAAGAAAATTCATATTTTCGCACTTTGCCTGTGCCAGCAAAATTCTATCAAATGGATCATTGTGCTTAGGTGCATCTTTTGGTCTTTTCAACATTTTCACCGCAAAGATATGCTCTGCCTCTACTGGAAGCAATTCAAATCCCGTCTCTTCGCATAAATCAAAAAACGCCTCTTCTGATATCGGCATTTGCTCTGGCTTTATATTATGCTTAATTGCCACTTCCCACACCGAAGCAATGCTATAGTAAATCTTATTCTTTTCTGACTCAAGCATCTGCATCACTTCACTTGATAGTTTTCCACTATCAGCAATTGCCCATAACGCAATATGTGTATCTAATAATATCTTCATGCTTCTTTTACCCCGAACATATCCATAATTTCACCGTTGCAGCCATCTATGTCATCTGGAATCACATATTTCCCATTTGCAATCCCCAGCTTCCTTTTCCCACCCTGCGCCGCCAAGTGCATGGTAAAAGGCATAGCTTTATCTTCAACACTCTGCTTTGCAAAAATCCTTACAGCTTCTGCAAACGATGTACCCATCTTCTCATACAGCAGTTCTACCTGCTCTTTCAAATCGGAATCCATTTTTATCTGCAAAGTCGCTTCTTTTGCCATAATTTTCCTCTCCTTCATTTCCTGTCTTAATCAGAAAAAATGCTCCCAAGTCTTTTTAAAGACACTATCATTATAGCAAAAAACCACACAAATTACACTATCATTTTCTGCCCGGATTCAATACGTCACTTTTACCACTGCTTTCTCGACGAATCCTGTTCACTGTTATGCCTAATCCACGCTATACATTGTGTCCCTCAGCGTCCACATAAATAGTATATATAGGTATTTTAGGCTTCTATCCATCTATATATTGTGCCTTTAAAATCATCAATATACTAGGACACAAAGTATTCTACCGCGTTTTCCGGGAAAAATTCCTTAAATTCGCCATAAAGCTGCCCTGCAAGGGTCTTATTGTGGGCAATGACCAACGTGGGCTTGTTCAGGGCGGCAATGATATTGGCCATGGTGAAGGTCTTGCCGCTTCCAGTTACCCCTAATAATGTCTGGAATTGGTTGCCTTTTTGGAAACCCTCCACCAGCTCGGCTATGGCTGCGGGCTGATCGCCGGTAGGCTGGTATTCAGATACTAACTTAAAATGATCCATAAAAGCACTCTCCTCAAAAACAAGAAACATCATCCAAAATTCTGCCCTTACTCACTCGGAATAGACCCGGTAAGCCAAAACAACTCTGATTATATCATAGAACCTTTTATATGTATAGATGAATACTGCAATTTTTAGAACATTTGTTCCGAATATTTGTTCTTATTTCTAACGACGCAATCCTTATTCCCCCATCGGGAAACTACTTTGGCAGAAAAAGGAGCATCTCCTCTCTTCGTGGAAATGCTCCCCCATTTTCCTGTCCCAATTCAATAATCTGCCTTAATATAGGTGTCAAAGCTTAATTCACTCTGACCTTTAAACAAGGCTTTCAATTGCATTGCTGTTCCGTCACAGTTATCCGCCTCAAAGCATATCGTCGGATACTCATTCATAAGGCGGCAAACCAACATTTCAGCAAAAGAGATAAAACTACCGTCTTCCCCGCCGTACACATATGCGATTTCATTCTCTTCCACAAAAGCAAAACTGCTAATGAAACCTTCTTCTTCCTGATAAAATACGCAATCCGGAAGATTAGATACAAAAGCCGCGTAATCTGCTGTCAACGGATTAATTGCTCTGTGAGTTTCTGCATATCGCTCATATATCAGCCTGCAGCACAATTCATACTCTGCTTCTCCTTTTTGAGTCCGCAAAATATGCGGCATCCGAACCTTTCCTATATAATCCCCCAACCGGGCTTCAATCTCATAACATTTTCTTTTACATACAAATCCACCCGCTGTGATAAACTCTATCAGAGACAGATTTTCAGAATTTGTCATAATCTGCAAAGGTCTTTGCACCATATCAGATAGTTTCCGAAACACTTCCTCACTTATTTGAGCTTCAAATTTAAAATCCTTAAATTTCAAATACTGGTTTTGCTTATGCCATGAATTAGTATATAATTCTATCGACCCGATTATTGTATCATTAAGATAAACCGTCACATGGTTCTGATTTGTCTCAAGCTGGACCACCTCATTATCCGCCTTATAGTTTATAGTATGCTTCTGAAATCTTTTCGCTCTTTCCCTTTTACATCCTGCTGCCTGTTTCTGCCAGCTCCTGCCGGCCTGTTTCTTTTTTGCCCTGTGTGGCAACGCCATAATCTATACTCACACGCCTTGATTCTGACGGCTGCACAAACCGCTGTATCATATCAAGAATGAAGCGCAGGCTGTCATCCGAAAGTCCCTCCAGAGATTGTGTGATCTGACTCTGTAATGTTGACATAACAGACACTACCTTTCTACATAATTTAGAAAACATATATCTGATTAAATCTTTACCTTCTTTCACGGTTTTATTATACTAAAGAAACCGCTTTTTATCAAGAATATCCAGATTCGCACTACAATGGTATGGATGGTTGTATGAAAATACTGGCATGAAGAATATTATTGCTGCTCCAGGCAGCCTGACTGCGGACTCCCGTGACTGCCGCCGTCTCTCCCTTTTATTCCCTGAATCCCGTTTTTCCGGATGGCCAAAGAGCTTTTTCCCGTTGATGATCCGGGTATCCACCTGCCCTTCAAACGGCGTGCCGTTCAGGTCATTTCTGAGATAGGAAATGTTTACATCGTAAAATACATTCCCCCTTTTCATATCCAGCTCATGTCCCAGGACCGGGCACATCCCTGCACATCTGTTCCGCCCGCAGTCATAAGGGTCATAGTTCATCTTCCATTCCAACGTATCCCGGTTGATTTTCCCTGCCGGAAACATCAGCGTTCGCCGATTATATTACCTTCCTCGTCATAATAAATGGTTTCAGCACGATTTCTCCTGGTGTCGTCATAAAACTTTTCACAACGTCCGGTTCCTTTCCCCTCCGCATCATAAGAATAATAAACTTTTTTTACCAGTTTACCCACAGGCTGATACTTCTGATCCGCTTCATAGGAATATTCCGCAGCATAGGTTGCATTTTCATTGGCATCATACATCGTATATTTTATACGGTTTCCTCTTTCGTCGTATTCATTGACGGTTCTGCCGATCCTGTTACCCGCCGCATCGTACCTTTCCTGTTCAGCCCAGTTACCCTCAGCATCATATTTGCTCATTCCCCACTCGGTCATATTACCGTCAGCATCGTACTTATAGTCGGTTCCTTTTACTATCTTGCCGTCCTCGTATTCTGTCACACCCATTACGTTGTTATTTGCATCATACCCGGTCTTCTTTACAAGCTTATTATCGGCACCATACTCCTCCCTGACCTTATGGGACTGGCTCCCGTCCTCGCTGTAGAAAATACTGGTTTTTTCCACACATTTATTGTCGGCATCATATTTCAGTTCAATCAAGGCGCTTTGTTTTCCGTCCGGGCGGTATTCTGCTGCCTCTATAAGTTTTCCCTGGTCATCATACTTGTTTATATGCCAGCCCACCAATTCATCCTCGGAATTATACATGGTACTTTTTATCAGCTGATTCAGGAAATTATATTCATTAATCAGATATAAACCGTCATTCAGCTCCACTCTCTTCGTATACCCCGAATATCCCGGATTCTCCGCCGGCTCCTGAGGCTTTGACGGCTCCTCAGGCTTAAGCGTCTCCTCCGGTTTTGCCGTCTCCTGCTCCCGGTTTGCTTCTTCGGCCGCTATCCTGGCCGCCCGTTCCTCTTCCACTGCCTTTTCGGATCTGGCCTCCCGGCTCTCCGCCGCCCCATAAGCCCGGTAATGCTGCCACAGAGCCAGCACATCCTCTCCAAACACCGACTTTAAGTCCCCGTATCTCGCTCCATAATCCAGGGCATTGAATGCGGTTCCCGAATTCCGGCCTTCCCGGGCGCCAAACTGCAGATAATGATCCAGGTATGCGTCCCAATGGTCACCAAATGCCGCTTCCAGATCCGCATATTCCCGCCGGTACTTTACCACGTCCAGCAGACCGTTCATGGTTCTGCCCTCGCTCAGTCCAAAGGTGATAAAATGCTGCCAGAGTGCTTCCCTGTCGTATCCGTAGGCCGCCTTCAAATCCGCATAGGTATCCGCATAATATTTCTCGTCAAAAATATCCTTCAGCGTGGCCGCCTCCGCCTGCGCGCCCATACCAAGCAGCAGCCCCATCGTCAATCCTGCCGCCCCAAGACGCCTTGCCCTCCTGGCGATTTCCTTCCGGTTTACACTGCCATGCTTCCTCTTTTTTTCCTGCATTGCGTTGTATCCTCCCTTTCCGCGCTTCCTGCGCCGCATACTTTGTAAAATATTTTTATTAATTTTTATAAAGACCTATTCTTGCCCTATTGGATCCGCCGGCAGCAGAAACTCCCCCAGATATTCCAAAAGACATGCCGTCACCTTGTTTGCACCGCTGCCATTGACATGGCCGGCATTGTACAGGTCATCATAGTCAAAATCCAGCTCGCCCCAGAGGCGGTTCATGTCCAGCATTTGAACCGTGCTTCCGTTGACATAATTCTCCCGCAGATAATTGTTAATCTTAATCTGCTCGATACTGTTCAGCCCCATCTGGCTCTTGAAGGGAACACTGGCAAACAGCAGCGTCACCTGTTTCTCCTCCAGCAGCAAAAGCAGCTTTTCCAGGCATTCCTTTTCCGAGGGAGTAATTTCCCGCAGTTCCCCCGGCACCGGGATAGCCTGCTGAAACCATCCGTCACCCGGATCCTCCATGATCTCCCCTGTATATGTGCCGTTGCTGCCATACCGGGGCCACAGACTGCTGTCATATAAGACCATGAAATCATAGGGCGTCAGGCTCTCCCAGCGGGAATGGTATGTTAAAAAGGGCAGATAAAAGCTTTCACGCTCCTCCAATACGCAATAATTCACCGCTTCCACTTTATTCCGGTTAAACGGTAACACGTCGAAGGCCCGGCGGGCTAATATTTCCCTGTCCCCGTCCGCCAGCGGACAGAAGGCATAAGTCTCCAGGATCACCAGCTCCGGCACATGGTTGTTGAAGATTTCCCTGACAAAATAGTACATCTGCTCCATGCGCATGCCATACACGGCATAATTAAACACCCTTATATCTCTCCCGGTACTCTCCGTAAGCCCAAGGGATAAGTCTCCCGCCCGGATTCCGTTGTCCGCATGGGAATTCCCCAGCACCAAAACATTTATATCTTCCCCGGCCTTCCACGCACGGTAATGCGGATAGGAGCTCTTATCCACGAACACCTCCTGCATCGCACTGAAAAGAAGCCCTCCGATCAGCACAAACAATATTACCGCCACTGTCTTCCTGACAACCCTCATTTCCGAAAACCTCCCGCTTAAAACTGGAAATAGATAAAGGCGGAGGCATCATACCCCGGACCATAGATTCCAAAAATGAGAATGGAGAAAATAAGGCCGTAATAGACCAGCCAGCGGAACCAGATATTCTGCCTTGCCAGAATCCCTTTAAAGTCCACTCCCTGCCTTTTTAAGGAATCCACCCACAGCAACAGGACAAGGCACAGCAGCATGAGGAAAAAGCTCTTTTCGGACAAAACCATGGTGTTGATGCCCAGCAGGGTCTCCGGATCAAAGAAAGAAAACAATCCCATATTCCGAATACCGTAACGAAGCATCTGCAGAGCGGTCTTAAGGCCCTCCGCCCGGAAAAAGAACCACGAAAAGTCCACTGCCGCAAAGGTTATCAGACGCCGGAGCAGCCGGTAACTGCCGCAATCCGTACGGATATGCAGCTTCTCCTGCAGACGGCTGCGCAGGGATCCGGTGATGTCGCCCGCCACCTGATAAAGTCCGTTGAGCCCGCCCCAGACTATGTAATTCCATCCGGCCCCGTGCCAGAGGCCGCTGATGGTAAAGGTCAGAAGAAGGTTGCGGTATTTCCGCCACTTCCCCCGGCGGTTTCCTCCCAAGGGAATATAGATATAGTCCCGAAACCATGTAGTCAGGGAAACATGCCAGTTTCTCCAGAATTCGCTCACCGTAACGGCACAATAGGGACTCCTGAAATTCTTTGTCAGCGTAAAGCCCATCACCCTGGCCGCCCCCACGGCAATATCGGAATACCCGCCAAAGTCACAGTAGATCTGAAACGCAAAAAGAACCGTGGCCAGCAGAAGCTGCAGCCCGGAGTAATTCCAATAATTCCCGTAGACCTCATCCACCAGAATTGCAATCCGGTCGGCAATAACCAGCTTCTGAAAAAAGCCCCACCCCATCAGCAGCAGCCCTTCCTTCACCCTTTCCGCATCAAAGCTGTGGGGCTCAGAGATCTGATGTAACAGATTCTTACTGCGCTCGATGGGTCCGGCTACCAGCTGCGGAAAGAAGGAAAGGAACAGGGCATAGCGCGGGAAATTTTTTTCTGCGGGAATCTCCTCCCGGTAAACGTCAATGAGATACCCCATTCCCTGAAAGGTATAAAATGAGATACCCACCGGCAGCAGCACGTCAAACACGGGCATTCCCTCGGGAATATGCAATAAGGCAAACACCTTGTCTATATTTCCGGCGGCAAAGGCATAATATTTGAAGAAAAACAAGATTCCCAGAGTCAGTACGATTCCCCCGGCAAGACACGCTGCCCTCATCCTTTTCTTCCGTTCCCCGGGCCTCCTGCCACAGACAGTCAGGAGCAGTCCGCTTCCATAGGTAATCACTGTCACGGCAAGCATCAGGAGGGCATATCCGGGATTCCAGCTCATATAGAAGTAATAGCTGGCGCCAAGGAGCCAGAAATGCTTCATCCGCTGAGGAATCAAATAATACACCAACACAACAGCGGGAAAAAAGATCAAAAAAGAAATAGAATTAAACAGCAACGCCCTGCCCTCCCGGTAATTATTCCTGATGCCGAATCTTTTCCATTACAAACCGGCTCACCTTCGCGGCACCTGTCCCGTTCAGATGGTGGAACCCGTTAAATACATCCTCAAAATCTCCGGCCTCCAGGCCTGTCTCCCCATAATACCGATTACAGTCCAGGTAATACACGCCCTCGCTTTCCGCCAGGGCCTCGAGCTTATCCGCCCAGCTGTCATAGTTAATGGAACGAATATACTCGTCGTACATGGGCGCCATCACCAGATAAAACGAAATTCCTTCCTCCCTGCACAGCTGTGCCAGCTTATGAAAATAGCATTCATTCGTGGCGGAAATCATCCGTTCCGTAGCGTTATACTCCGCCTGAGCGTACAGTGCCGCCGTCTCCTCGGACATGGAGGTCGCACTTGGGTGGAAGGAGGTAAACTCCCGTATCCCTCTGCCCCAGAATGCCAGATTGGACCCGATGACGGTAATATCCTCCCAATTATTGTGACACCTGGCAATGGGGAGCATCGCATAACTCCAGTTCTCCCGCAGATACTGCTCCCTTACGGCTTCCAGCTTGGTCAGGCCAAAACGCATTCCGTCGATATTGGCTTCTTTCTTCCAGTCCCGGTCCGGAGTCGGTCCGTTTCTCCAGTTGTTATTATCATCCAGCGAAAAGGCTTCCAGAATCACAATCCGCGGCCGCTGATACTGCAGCGCCTCTTTCAGATTAAAGTATGCCTGAACCGCACTCTGGGAATTGGAGGCCAGATTATAGCTGCTCATACCCATGACCTCCCGAATGACCGCCGGGTCGAAGGTGGCATAGGCATGACTGCTGCCCAGCACCAGCAGCTCGGCCTCTCCCTCTTTCAGTGTATAAAAGCGCTGCCACATGCGCATAGCCATATTTGACGGATACAGAAGCCGCACCGCTGCCTTCAGGCCGGCCATAAAGAGCAGCAGAAAAATCAGCCATTTCAGAAACACCTTCAGATTTATTCCCCTGCCCTTTTCCAAAACAATTTCCCCAATCCGCTTGATTTTGAGATTTTCACACTACCCTCTCATTACCCGATTGGATTATACCGGATATGACCTTCTTTGTGGTCTGCTGCCGGCAGACTTTTCCGGGCGAGGTACGACACTGGCGTACCCGCAAGATTCCTTCGGCAGAAGGGATTTCCGGTGAAACAAAGAAAGAGGCTGTCACACATAACAATCAGTGTGACAGCCCCCAAATACGGCTACCCTTCCCGCAGCATTATATTGCTACGGGGTATCTGACTCTATTGGACCACAGTAGTACCATGGACTGAAGCACTCTTCCGGCACGGGTTCCGACAGCATGTTTGCCCCGTACTCGTTGGGCCGTGATGAATAGACCTCCACCACAAACCGGTATGCACTGCCCGGATGCGAAGACAAAAATTCAGCCGGAATCGGAACTCCCCCCAGTCCCCGCTCCTCAATCAGCTTCTTTGGCCACCTGTTATTCATCACATAGGTATCTGTCTCGTCATAAAAGGTAACGTTGAAAACATCCTGCTCAGCATAGTCCTCAAGATTGGACCATGAGGCACAATAGTATCGGGAATTATTCTTTTCCGTCAGCTTCCAGGCAAGTCCCTCCGGCGACGGCAGCGGAGGTGCCCCTTCTCCCGTATATTCAAAGACATCCGACACAGCGTAAGGACTGTCCGCATAAATGCCTTCCCCCAGGGCCGATACCGTAAAATAATAATATCCGTTTCCGTCCCACGTTTTTACCACATAGGAATCCATCACTTCCGCATCCTTGTATCTGCCTCCCGCCCGGAATGTTTCCTCGCGGTACCAGTCGCTGTCCTCCGGCTCCGGCGGAGTTTCCGTATCCCTTCTGTAAAATCTCAGCTGAAACCTGACCTCATCACCGGTGCCTGATTCCGGGACATTTCCCCACATAAGATTTGCGGTTCCGTCCACCCAATGGGGATTTTCCGGTGCCGGCAGGACAGTAAGGGCAGCGTCTTCCGTTCCCTCACCGTGGCCTGTGCCCCCCCCATGATACAGCCACACTCCGAGGCCCCCGGCAAGCACCAGCAGGCAGATCAGGGATAGGCCTCCAAGAGCTTTCTTCCCCGTGGAAAAGAAGGCACGCCTCACCTTCCCCACAGACTGATAACGCCGCTCCGGATCCAGATTCATACACTTACGCAGAACCCTTCTGTAATGTGGTTTTTTCATTTTTTCCGGCAGGAGCTGGTCCAGTGTCACTCCCAGGGCATAAATGTCCGCCCGCTCATCCGTCTGTGCAAAGCCATATTGCTCAGGCGGCGCAAATCCTCTGGTTCCCAGCAGCCTCGTATCCTGCTCCAGCCCCTCTCTCGGCATGCGGGCTGCATCAAAATCAATGAGGTACATTTTTCCTTCTTCTGTCAGAAGAATATTGGAGGGCTTGACATCACGATGAATAATACCTTTTCCGTGAAGAAATTCCAGAACATTGCATAGCTCCCGGGCAATCCGCAGATATTGTTTCCCGGAAAGCTCCCACGAATCTGCGGCTTTCCCCTCTATATACTCCTCCACCACAATAGTGGAATCATCGGAAAGCTCCACCTCATGCAGCCTTGGCAGACAGGGGTGGGAATATTTCTGCAACGTCTGATAGACAGGGTGCCTGCCTGTGTGCACTTTCCGGACAAACAGCCGTCCGCTGCCCTTTTCACGCACCAGACAGCTTTCGCTTTTATTACTTTTCTTCAGCAGACGTACTATTTCGTACTCCATAACCTTTTCCTTTCGCAGAACCGCAAATATGGCAGGTCAAACCTATCGCAATTGCGCCGGAGGCTTCAGCCTGATTTTCCGGCTTGTCACATCTCCCGCAAGATGCTACAATTATCTCATGAAACCAAAAGGGACATCAATATGGAAACCAAAACTACCGAGGAACTGCAGCATGAAATCAAATCCGCTGCAAGCATTGATACATTTCTGCAAGATAACAGAGAGAATCTGATACAATATGACCTGCCCGGACACTTGAACGCGCTGCTGTCACAAAAGAACATCAGCAAAGCAGACGTAGTGCGCGGCTCATTGCTGAGCCACGCATATGTATACCAACTATTTTCCGGAGAGAAAACCCCATCCCGGGATACCCTGATCGCTCTGGCCTTTGGCCTGCGCCTTTCCGACACGGAAGCCCAGGCTTTACTGAAAGCCTCCAAAAACCGTGAGCTGTACCCAAGAGACGAACGCGATGCCGTCATCCTCTACTCCCTGCAGCGGGGCCTGTCCATCCTGGAAGCCAACGACCTGCTGTACGGACATGAATATAAGCTCCTGGGCGTGGACTCCTAAACGCATACACGCCCTGTCTTCCTCTGATCCAATTCTCCCGTTTCTTCAGCCTCCCCATCGCTGCCGGTATTTCCCGGACTTACGATTTACTGCAGGTACTTATCCAGCACCCGGATCAGTTTATCCACATCAATGGGTTTGGAAATATGCTCGTTCATCCCGGACTCAAGACTGTGCTGTATGTCCGCCGCAAAAGCGTCCGCGGACATGGCAATGATAGGCAGTCCGGCATCCGGCCTGTCCAGCGCCCGAATGGCCTCTGTAGCCTCATATCCGTTCATCACCGGCATACGAATATCCATCAGTATCACGTCATAATAGCCTTCCGCGCTTTCCGCGAAGGTATCCACACAGATCTTTCCGTTCTCCGCCCGGTCTACCTTGAAGCCGGAGGCACCGAGAATCGTCTCCGCAATTTCCCAGTTAATGTCATTATCTTCGGCCAGAAGAATACGCTTTCCTGCAAAATCCTTCTTCTCATGGCTCTTCCTGTCCTGCTCTTCTTTCTCGTCACCCTTCAATATGTACCGGCTTAAGCCTGTATACAAATTCGACTTAAACAGCGGTTTCGCAATGAATCCGCTGACCCCGGCGCTGACTGCCTCCTCTTCTATATCGCTCCAGTCATATGCGGAAATAATCAATATGGGAGTATCGTCTCCCAGCATTTTTCGGATTTCCTTCGTAGTGCTGAGCCCGTCCATACCCGGCATCTTCCAGTCCAGAAGAACAATCTGGTACTGTTCCCGGGTATTGTAACGTTGCTGCACCATATCCACGGCCTTTTCCCCGCTGAGCGCATATTCCGCATCCAGGCCGATCTCCTTCAGGGCATCCAGAGCACTCAGGCACAAATCCTCATTATTGTCCACCACAAGGATTTTCCATGGCGGCAGCACCATATCCTCTTCCTTCAGTTCAGCCCGCTCCAAATCCAGTGTCACATGAAATTCACTGCCCTTGCCGGGTTCACTTGTGAGCTGGATCGTACCGCCCATAATATCCACAATACACTTTGTGATGGCCATGCCCAGGCCCGCGCCCTCGGTTTTTTCCACCTGGGAATTCTTCTCTCTCGTAAAAGAATCAAATATTGTCTTCTGAAATTCCGGCGTCATACCGATGCCGTTATCCCTGACAACAAAATGGCAGCGTACATAGGCTTCTCCCCGGGGTGAAGCCTCCTGTTCCAGGCCCACATGAATCTGTCCCCCCTCCCCGGTATATTTCACCGCATTGGACAACAGATTAATCAACACCTGATTTAAACGGACACTGTCGCAATAGACATTTTCCACTTCGATCTTACGGATAAATATATCAAAAAGCTGGTTCTTTTCCTTGACCTGGGGCTGAATAATACTGACAATATTCTCCATGGTATCCCGCAGAGAAAGATTGTCCATATTCAGCGAAAGCTTTCCGCTCTCGATTTTCGACATATCCAGCACATCGTTAATCAGGCCCAGCAGATGCTTGCCTGACAGGGTGATCTTTGCCAGACAGTCCTTCAGCCTTGCCTTGTCGTCAATATTTGCCGTTGCAATGGCCGTCATGCCCATGATACCGTTCATGGGTGTCCTGATGTCATGGCTCATATTAGACAGGAATTCGCTCTTGGCTTTGTTTGCATGTACGGCCTCTGCCTCTGCCCTCTCCAGCTCCCGCATCTGGCGCTGGGACATGCGGAAATAAATGATAAAGATAATAAACACCGCCACCAGGATAACACCGCAGGCAGCCAGCATGACCACCTGGCGTATTTCGGCCAGTGCCAAAACCGAATCGGTCAGCAGGCCGTAAGGCATGATTGCCACCAGATACCAATCCGTCCCTCCCAGGAAATTGCAGTACATCTGCTGATACATTCCGTTCACCAGGACCTGCTCTTCATAAACCTCTCTTCCTCCCATGGCCTCCTGCAGCTCTCTCACATAGTCCTCCGGCCTTTTGCCGTTATTTTCCTCAAAGACCTCCAGCATTCTCGTAAAATAATTGTCACGGTAAGCCGCGCTGCTTCGGATCACGAAGGAACCGTCTCTGCGAATAATATGGAAATATGTCATGGAATCCTCCGACTCCATTACCAGAGCCTTCTCCATATAGCTGATGGGAAGCCCGGCCACCAGCATGGTGCTCTTCTTTCCGTCATGTATGGGATATTCCGCGGAAACAGTAAAAAGTATCAGCCTCTCACCGCCGGCGTCTATTCCGCTGGAAATATTCTTCTCCTCGTTATCCAGTACTTCCCGAAACTCACTCTCGTCATAGGGGCGCATGGGCTTTCCGTACAAAAGCTCCACACTGCCGTCCTCCGAATAGAGGGCCAGATAGCTGAAACCGCGGATACTCGCACTGAGCGCCATCTCATCTATCATATCCTGACCGTATTCCACCGTCTCCGGCGGCGTGCGCTGGATAATGCCCTCCACCTGATTGATACGCAGATTCACAATGGCGTCAAACTTCTGCTGCAGCTGCGTACTCATCTCAGACATATACAAAGTCCCCAGGCTGTTAATCGTTTCGTCACTGTTTCTTTTTAAATAAATCGATACAAACGCAAACACAACAATGCAGAGTGCCACCAGGCACACAACACTGGAAAACAGGAACCTTTTTGTATTTTTATATGTTGAAATCTGCTTATCCGTCTCCATCTTACTTCCTCTTTACCTGTCCATCTTTTCTCTCAGCACTTCCTTAGCCTTCTCCAGCTGGTTGTCGGGATGCTCTTCACTGCCGTAATATGCCTTACCGTCAAATTCACACGGCACATCGGGCTCAATTCCGATCCCATGGATATTATTGCCGTTTGGCGTAAAATAAGCGCTGATTGTAAGCTTTATGGCCGAGCCGTCCCGGAAGGACATAATCTGCTGCACGATCCCCTTGCCGAAGGTAGTGGTTCCCACCAGAGTACCCAGCTTATAATCCTGAATGGCCCCCGCCATGATCTCTGCCGCACTGGCGGAATTCATATCCACCAGGACTACCAGCGGCAGCTCCAGTCTATGCTTTCCGTCACTCTTATATTCCTGCCGGTTCCCGTATTTGTCCTCTGTATAGACAATCATCCCTTCCGGAAGGATCATATTGCACATGTCTACCACCGCATCCAGATTTCCGCCGGGATTTCCTCTCAGGTCGAGAATGATTCCCTTCGCACCGGAGCCCTTGGCCGTAGCCAGCGCATCGGCAAACTGATCCACCGTCACATCGTCGAACTCCGTTACCTGGATATATGCCATGTCATCCTCCAGCATGGAAGACTCTACCGTCGGCGATTCCACCTTTCTCCTGGTCAGGGTCATCTTCATATAATCCCGCTCCCCCTCCCGAAGCAGCGTTATTTCCACATTCGTTCCCTCAGGTCCCTTTATCAGCGCCACGGCTTCCGTCAGATTCAATCCGTAGGTTGACGTACCGTCTACTTCATAGATCAGGTCATTTGCCCGCAGATCCGCTTCCTCCGCAGGAGAACCCTTTATCACTCCGTTGATTTTGGGCAGGCCCGTACTGGTATCCAGCTGCACGTATGCGCCGATCCCATAGTAGATCCCCTGGGACTGCTCCAGCATTTCCTTCAGCTCCTCGGCAGTATAATACTCGGAATACGGATCCTCCAGAGCCTTCAGCAGCCCCCTGTACATTCCGTCCTGCAGCTCCTCATCGTTAATATCATGCAGAAAGAAATATTCTTTAATGGCCGCTTCCAGTGCCTGAAGCTTGAAAAGGGTGGCGGCATTCAAAGCCGAATCCTCATCCAGCTTCACCTCATTCTTACGCTCCTGGCTTTCCTCTATGGAACGCTGAATTCCCCAGCCCGCATAGCCGATGGCCACCAGCAGCAGCGCCACGGCAATCCCGGACAACATTCCCACGAAAAAGAGCCCTTTCCCGCTGCCCTTCTTCCGGGTCGGCTCAGGCGGCCGGATACCGTCCATGCCGTTATCATAATTCCGATTTTCCTCCATTGAGTCCTCTCCTTACTTTGGCTTTGTGATATAATTCCACGGTGACTGGTACTCCCCGTTCAGGCGTACACTGAAATGCAGGTGCGGACCTGTGGATCGTCCCGTACTGCCAACGGCGGCAATGGTCTCTCCCCTGACCACAATATCGTCCTTCTTCACATGAAGCGCAGAAGCGTGCATATATATGGTATACAGGCCGGATCCATGATCTATCATTACGTAATTCCCCATGGTAGCGCCGCTACCACGACTCCGTCATACGCCGCGTAAATGGCTGTTCCTTTCGGGGAGGCCAGGTCCACGCCGTTGTGAAACTGCTGTATTCCCAGGGTAGGGTGTATCCGGGGACCGTATTCATCCGACACTCTGGTATAGGAGGCGACGGGAAACTTAAACGCACCGCCGTCATAGGTCAGCACCACGCCGCTGTTTGCCAGAATCTTTTTCTTTTCCTCCGCGATCTGTGCTTCCCAGGCCGCAATTTCGCTCTCCTGGGCTGCGATCTCCTCCTCATATTCCCGAATGGCTTTCTCCTTATTGGTAATATCCGTCTCGTATGCCTGAATATCTCTTCTCTTCTGGTCAATCAGAGCTTCCAGATTCCTCTGCTCTTCCTCCACGCCGGCTTTTGCTTCATCCAGAATGTCTTTCTCGATCTCCAGCTGCTGTTTGCACAGCTCCACATATTCCCTGACCGTCTTGTAATCCTGCCACATCTGCTGGTCATAGGAAACGATTCTTTCCACGTAATCGGCCTTATTCAGGAAATCACCGAAGCTGGAGGACTTTAACAGCATATCCAGCATTTGCGGATCACCGGTCTCATATACCATTCTTATGCGGCTGGTCATGGCGTCTTTCTGATTTTCTTCGTTTTCCAGCGCCGTTTCCAGTTCTCCCTCCGTTACGCTGATCTCTTCCTCTTTTACGGCAATCTTCTGGCTGAGCTCCTGAATATTCTGCTCGATCTGTGCAAGATTGCCGTCCAGCTGAACCACGTAATTCTTCAGGTTGGAGCGCTGGGTCTCCAGATCCTTTTTAATATTCTGCAGATTGCTGAGACCGTTCTGCAGCGCATTTTTCTCGTCCTGCGCCTGACGGATCTGGTTCTCCTTCTCCTTAATACTGTCCGAGGTAATAGAGGACATGGTCAGAGCCGACGCGTCCTGCTTTGCCCTGTCGGAAAAAAAAGCGGCACACAGCACAGCCACGGCAATTCCGCACATTATGACTTTTCTTTTCCTCATAATTTCCTGCCTTTATACATGCAAGTGCTTCCTGACTGTAGTAATACTCCCGAGGAAGCCGATTCCGGCACCAACCAGAAGCGACACCGGCATCAGCACCTTGAACAGCTGCTCCGTGGTAAGGAAATTCAACAAACCGCTGAGTATTTCAAACCGTTCGGCAATATATGCCAACGCGTAATTGTAAAGTACCTCTATCAGCCACAGGGGAATCGCCGCCCCCAAAAGGCCGATCAATATGCCTTCCAGCACAAAAGGCGCCCTCACGAAGAAATCCGTAGCCCCTACATATTTCATAATATTTATTTCCTCGGAGCGAACGGATATTCCGATAGCCACGGTATTGCTAATCAGGAAGATACTGACTGCCAGCAGGATCACAATGATTCCCAGAGAAACATATGCGATTAACTGATTCGCCCCGCTTAAGGTATCCGCCGTCAATGACGAAAAGTTCACCAGGCGGACCTCCGGTATGGAGTATAACCAGTTCACCAAAGCCTCCTGCATGGAAACATCGCTTAAATATACTTCGTAACTGCACATCCCCTCCAGGGGGTTTTCCGGGAAGCCCTGGGCATAATCCGCGCTCTCCCCATAGTGCCCCGCCACGAAATCCACCCAGGCCTTGTCATCGGTGATGAAATTGACATCGGACACCTCCACCCGCATGGCAATCATCTGCCCGATTTCATCTATTCTCAGATCGTCAGGCACTACATGTGATTCACACTTATCGTTATCATCATGGAAGAATACGGTAACCGACACCCCTTCCTCCACCTTCATGACGGTACTCCGGAAATTTGCCACAATGGCATAAAAGAGGCCGAACAGGAAAAGGCAGGCCGAAATCGTAGCAATGGAAGCCAGGGAATACCATTTATTTCGAAAAATATTCACAAACCCCTGCCGGAAGGTATAGAACAAGGTACTAATCTTCATCTATGTACTCGCCCCCTTCCTCATCGCTGACAATAACCCCTCTTTTCACGGTGACGACACGCTTGTGCATGGCATTGACGATTTCCCTGTTATGGGTTACCACCACTACCGTGGTTCCGTTGGCATTGATTTCCTCCAACAGCTGCATGATCTCCCAGGAATTCTTGGGATCCAGATTTCCGGTAGGCTCATCTGCCAGCAGGATAGCCGGATTATTCACCAGCGCCCTGGCCAGCGCCACCCTCTGCTGCTCCCCGCCGGAAAGCTGCTTTGTCTTTGCCCTGTATTTGCCCGCAAGACCTACCGTAGCCAGAATCGCCGGCACATTTCGCCGGATCTCACCCGCCGGGGTCTCCACAATCCTCTGGGCAAAGGCGACGTTTTCATATACATTTCTGTCATTCAATAAACGGAAATCCTGAAAAACCACCCCCAGATTACGTCTGAATCTCGGGATCTGCCTGTGCCGGAGCTTCGCCAGATCATTTCCCATAACATATACGTTGCCCTCGGTGGCAGTAAGCTCCCGCAGCAGAAGCTTTATCATTGTTGACTTGCCGGAGCCGCTGTCTCCCACGATAAAGACGAATTCGCCCCTGTGTATACTCAGGCTGACATCGTTTAACGCCGGAGCTCCCGTAGAGTAAACCTTGCTGACATTATCCAGGTAAATCACGCCCTTTTCTTCGATCAGCTGTTCCCTCTTCCTCCTCTGCAGTTCCCTTCTTCCCATAAAAGTCTCCTCTAAAAGTCCGCATTCTCCATATACTTCATATATTTCACGACCATCAGCGCAATCTTGAAGGTTATGGCATTTTCAAACACCCGCAGGTCCAGCCCCGTGCTCTTCTGAAGCTTATCCAGACGATACACCAGCGTATTCCTGTGTATAAAAAGCTGTCTGGAGGTCTCCGACACATTCAGGCTGTTCTCAAAAAATTTATTGATCGTGGTCAGCGTCTCCTCGTCAAAGTCATCCGGACTCTTCCCTCCGAAAATCTCTTTGATAAACATTTTACAGAGGGGAATGGGCAGCTGGTAGATCAGGCGTCCGATCCCCAGCTCGCTGTAGGCGATAATATCTCTCTCGTCAAAAAATATCCTTCCCACATCCAGCGCCATCTTGGCTTCCTTATAGGACCGGCTGACCTCCTTGATCTCCTGGATCACAGTACCATACGCGATCCGGATCCCCCTGATACCTTCCTTATCCAGAAAATGCTCAAGAGACTGCGCCGTCTTCTCGATTTCCTTCACCGCGCTTCCGTCGGACAGCTCCTTTACCACGATCACATTGTTCTCATCCACTGCCGTTATAAAATCCTTGCTGTTGCTGCCGAAATGGCTCCTCGTCAGCTCAAGGGCATTATTATCCCTCTCGCCTCCGGTCTCCACGATCATAACCACCCTGGGCACATCCGTCTGTACATGCAGCTTTTTCGAACGGCTGTAAATATCCACCAGCAGCAGATTATCCAGCAGCAGGTTCTTGATAAAGTTATCCTTATCAAACCTTTCCTTATAAGCCACAAGAAGGTTCTGCATCTGAAATGCCGCCATCTTACCGATCATATACACGTCTTCGCCTGTGCCCCCGGCCACCAGAATATATTCCAGCTGCTGCTCGTCATAAATCTTAAAATACTGGTAACCCTGAATCTCCTGTGAATCGGCAGGTGAAGCAGCAAATTCCGCAACAATCCTTGCACTGCTTCCCATATCCGTAGTGGACACAACCTCCTTGCCATCCACGTCCATTACACACAGCTCTACCCGTGCAATGCTTTTCAGGCCGTCGATGGTATTCTGCAAAATCTGATTTGAAATCATAAAACCTGCTCCTCCCTCATGCTGCCGTATGCCGGCTGAGCAATAATACCCCATATAACAAATATTACAAAAATATCAACAAAAAGGCAATAGGTTTTATGGTTATTCACAAAAAAACTGCCTGCGGTAACACGTCAGGCAGCTTGCAGAACTAAATACGCATGTCGAAATTTGCTCCGATGCCGGGATTTACACTGCGTTCCATTGCCGCAGAATCAATCATTTGCACCAGGCCTTCCCCCAGTTCTTTATTGGTATCCATCGCCTTACCCAATACGGCGGCAGAAACCTGAGACTGTGTGGAAATATTTGCCAACGCTGTAGAAACGCCTGCAATATCCATATACATGCCCCCCTTCCTAACTCAAACACATTCTATCATACTTTTTCCGGTTTTACCATATCAGAATCACTTTTTCCGAATTTTTAAGAATCCCGTTTTTATGAATCATCCGATCCGCCGAATGGTCTTCTCCCCGATCTCGATCCGGCCCTGCTTCAGCAGCCTTCCCACGGCACGCTTAAACTCATTCTTACTCATTCCCGTCTCATACTTTATTACCTCCGGGGCCGCCTTATCATTAAACGGCAGCGCTCCCTCAAAGCTGTCCAGGAGCTCCAGGATCTTCTCCGCATCGGCATCTATCTGCAAATATGCTTTTTCCCTGACGCTCAGATCCAGCTTGCCGTCCTCCCTGACCCGCAGGACCCTGGCTTCCACGTCGCTTCCCGGTCTGATGTCCCCGTA